>Ga0193753_10001736_pt1 | contig 18275 bp, 13 predicted proteins | sample H1c2metaG_FD_144925 | JGI IMG/M metagenome (GOLD analysis project Ga0193753, IMG submission 144925) | Soil microbial communities from a riparian zone of the East river system, Colorado, United States - H1c2 | ecosystem: Environmental > Terrestrial > Soil > Riparian zone | place: USA: East...
TATAATTTATACTTGGGAGCAGTGCTTACAGGAAACTTCCGCAAGCGGCGAACAGACAGAAAATAATCACAATCAGAAACAAATATGAGAAAACTAATTGCTGCAATCAATATGACACTTGACGGATTTTGTGACCACACTGCAATGATTGCAGATGACGAAATTCATGAGCATTACAATGAGCTGTTACGTCATGCAGGAGCCCTACTATACGGAAGGATAACATATCAACTTATGGAAGGTTATTGGCCCTCTCTTGTAAAAAGTCCTATTGGCAATAAACCAATGGATGAATTTGCAGTACTAATTGACAATATCCCAAAGATTGTTTATTCCCGCACACTGAAAAATGTTGATTGGAAGAATACAAAGTTGAAAAAGGACATTATTAAAGAAGATATCCTGGAACTCAAGCAACAAGCTGGTAAAGACATATTTGCTGGGAGCCCAAGTTTGATAGTAGCCTTAACGCAACTTCACTTAATTGATGAATACCAGCTTGCCGTTCACCCAACTATTTTAGGAAGCGGTTTGCCGTTATTTAAGAACATTAAGGATAGAGTTGATCTCAAACTCTTAAAAACAAAAACATTTGGTTGCGGTGCAGTAGTTCATTACTATGAGCCAACAAAAAAAATGAGTGCATAGCTCCAATCCCTGTTACGTTGTGGGATAGGAAAATAAATACCTCAATTTTGCGACCAGTCCTTTTCGTTTTGGAAACTCCTTTCCAATATTTACAAATTCATTTAAGATAATTCTTACTGGACTATGGGTATGAATAGGATGTGTAAGTCCATAAACAGGTGCAGCTACTTCTTTTGCGTAGGTTCCGAATAAATGATCGTAGATCATAAAAATGCCGCCCAGGTTTTTATCAATATACTCAGGGTTCACTCCATGGTGTACCCGGTGATTGGATGGAGTGTTAAGCCACCAATCCAGTACACCAAGTTTGCCAACACGTTCTGTATGTACTAAAAAGTTCTGCATGGCTGTTACGGACTCAAGAAAAAGCACCATCCATGGGGGAAGCCCGAGAAAGCAAAGCGGAGACCAGAACAGGAACCGATAGAACAGGTGCAAAAAATTTGTTCGCCATCCGGTTGACATATTAAAGTGCTCAGACGAATGATGTGTAGCGTGTGCGGCCCAAAAGAGTTGTGTTTTATGGCCAAGCCAGTGATAAAACCAGTGTATGAAATCGCAGCTTAAAATGCCAACGATCCACAACCACCATGAGACATCAGGTTTAAATATGGACATGCTATACATAAATGAAAATACACTAAACTCAACCCCCTTCATGAATAAACCTGTCAAAAGAATAAGCAGGCCCAGAACGGAGTTTGACTTCAGGTCTTTTACGACGTCTGTGTCAGGTTTTTGCAAAAGAATCAACACCACTTCAATAGCAAAGGCGATTGTAATAAGTATTGTCGCTGTAATATTAAAGGTCAACATATGAGAAGTCGTTTTATCCTTATGCAATTATTTTTTCAGTATTCAATGGAATAAGGGGAAAAACATGCGCTGGTTTCTCCTGAGGCTCGCTTGCCACCTGGCAAGGCGAATGCATTCTTTTCATGGCTCTTATTTCTAAAAAATTGACAACAAACCTCGGAAGAACGCAATTAAGGAAAATGAACGTTTTATTAATCACTCCAGGCAAGATCACTTCTCTCTTTCCCAGCAATCCATCAATCGTTATTGGGGCGACATCCTCAGGCATCATGCCAGATGCCCGGGCAATGTAGTTACCTCCATTAATTGTTTGCCGTACCATGTCATTGGTATACATACCTCCAGGACATACTACGCTAACAAAAACTTGTTCATGCATCAGTTCCCGACGAAGACTTTTTGAAAAATAATATATGTATGACTTTGTTCCGCCGTATACCTGTTTCTTTGCAAGGGAGAAGAAAGATGCAAGGCTTCCCACATTCAGGATGTGTGAAGGCGCATTCCTCTTCAGCATTTCAAGAAATGACCTTGTGATTATTGTAGTCGCCAGTACATTTAGTCGAATTTGTCTTTCGTAGTGCTCGACGCACTCTTCTGAAAAGAATCGGGTGCCTCCGATGCCCGCATTGTTAATAAGCATATTTACCTGCAAGCCCAAAACAGCCACATGATTAAAAACTTCCTGGCAATGGCCATCTCCGCACAGGTCTATTTCAATAGCAATGGTATTGACATTGTAGGCAGCCTTTAAATATGCGGATAATTTGGAGAGGCCTTCTTCAGGAAGCGAAACCAGGATTAGGTTCATGTTTCGCCTGGCGCATTCAATTGCCAGCGCTTTGCCTAAGCCCTGGCTCGCGCCCGTTATCAGCGTATAGTATTGTTTATTCATTCCTCCTGGTTTTCGAAAAATTGAATGGTCTTCCTTAATGCTTCTTCTAAAGGGGTGATGCTATATCCCAACTGTTCCTTCGCTTTCTCGCTGGAAAATATATAGTTACTGAAAGCGTAATCAACTGACTTTGCCGAAAACCCGATGGGTATCCCTGTAACATGATATCTCAATTGCTGCAGATAACTCACAAATTTTGCAATTCGTTTTGGCACTTTGATTATGCGTCCATTGCATTGAGACAGTATTCTGATGCGGTCAAAGAAATCGTAATAAGAAATGTTTATTCCACCAAGTATATACCTCTCCCCTGGCACACCTTTTTGCATAGCCAGGATGTGACCATTTACTACATCATCAACATATGCAAAACAGACCTTATAAGTGTCGGGTCCAGGGATGAAAGTGAACTTTTTTGACAGGAAGCTATTGATAACAGCATTCGCAGCAAATGGGTGAGAGACGTGGCCTGGGCCATAAACTTTCCCCGGATTTACAATCACAGCATTTAGTTTCTTTGAATAGCTTAAAACATCATCCTCCGCCAGCTTTTTTGTTCGATCATAATCTGTGGTGAAGCCAATAACGTGCTGGGCATCTTCTTGCAACGGGCGGTCGTACGCAGGACCAAGCACGCCACTCGTACTGGTAAAGACCAATTTTTCAATTCCGGCCTGCACAGCAGCATTGAGCACATTGCGGGTTCCTTCAACATTTACATCATAAAACACTGAAGCATTTTTTGCCCATGCGCCCACCCGTGCGGCGACGTGATAAACCTGTTTGCACCCTTTCGCAGCAATAGCAATACTTTCCTTTTGCTCAACGTCGCCTATAAAGGTGGTGATGTTGGCATGATGCAACCATTTTTTTGCCTTTTCAGATCGCACGAGTGCATGCACCTGATTTCCCTGCCAGGCGAGTGAATTGGCAAGTTTACTTCCTATGTAACCAGATGCCCCGGTTATTAAAATCGACATGTTGCAGTTTATTTAGTATAAGTTTCCTGACAATGTATGCTTCATAAGATATAGTCAATGCTAAATGGACAACAATAGCAGGCCATACTGCTTGTTGCCAAATACACAAAAAGCACAATAATAAACCGAAAGGAATACATGCAATTGCCTCCTCTTTTCTATTCACTACGTGTAGTAAAGCGTATAACCCTAAATTCACCGCAACGGCCCCACCCAGACCCAATGCCACTATGCAGTCATTGAGGAAAAAGCCGCGAAACCAGGTTTCATAAGCTGCAATGAAGCAGATGCGTAACAAGCAATATGTGGCCAGAAAAGAATAATTGAGACCATTATTACCACGAAAACTTTGCACCGGCGCCATCTCCTTTTTTCCCGCAAAATTCGAGAATATGATTATCATCAATAGTGCCACCATCAGTAACACCGATAAAGGCCATTTCCCAAGTGCGTGCAGATTATTATTCAATGGTGAGGAAAGGTGCCTTGAAAAGAAAGGGATTATGCCAAAAAGAAAAATTCCGGCCACATGCAGGCTAATTAAAAGGGGGCCACTTTGAGTAGAGCTGCTACCGTCGGCGAGACGATTGGAATTGTGTCTTTTGCAAAAGAGCAACAAAGCGAAGAAAACAAAGTAGCTCATTGCATACGGCAAGATGATGTCGAGGGCGATATTCATCGCGTGAGGTTTAGGGTGGTGAGCAAAACTGATCATCAAAATTATTCTCATCGGTAGCCGGTTCCTAATCGATTGCTGCATACAGGGGCAGCGGTTTTAGTAATTGTTCCCAAACTCGCGATGCGTTTATCCATCCTTAGTAAGGATCAATAAATTCACGGAAATGGAAGATCCGGTCCAGGGAAACGAAACGCGACGATTTGGGCGTTGTTCGGGATCGTTAGTGTCGGGTTAACGAAGCCAGGACGATCGGGCAGAGCGAAAAAATCGGTGTATATTTAACGCAGTGACGCATGCCCCTGCAGCAATGACCCCCATTGCCTTACATCAAACCTAAACTGTTCATGAACGCCGCCAGTGTACAAACCCGCTTGTTTCAACACCTCAGAAGCCAGCTGCCCGCCCATTTGTCTATGGTCGATGAAGTGGCTGAAGTGCTACAGATCAGTATCGACAGCGCGTACCGGAGGATACGTGGGGAGAAACCGCTGGATGTGGAGGAACTGTCTCGATTGTGCCGTCATTATCGGGTCTCGATGGACCACCTGTTACACCTGGAAGCAGACAGCTTCCTGTTTTCGGGCCAGCTTGCCGATGGGTCTGATCTACGTTTCGGCCAGTATCTCGAAAACATGCACGCACAGTTCCAATATGTTAACCAATTGGAATCAAAGCACCTGTATTACCTGATGAAGGACATTCCGCCCTTTGTGCATTTCCAGGTGGAGGAACTGGCAACTTTTAAGTTTTTTTTCTGGATGAAATCCCTCATGCATTTCGAAAGTCTCAAAGGCGTCAAATTCGATTTCCAGGATCCGAGATATGCAGCCTACCGGGTGATCAGTAGAAAAATCATCCAGCTGTACAACCAGGTACCTACCACGGAGATCTGGAACATTGAAAGCATCAACAGTACTCTTAGGCAGATCGATTTTTACCGGAGAGTGGGGGCATTCAAAAGCAAAGATGATACTGCCTTGCTGTACACAAAATTTTCGGAATTGATGAGTCATATGGAGAGGCAGGCGGACCTGGGAATCAAGTTCAATATTGGTGAGGAACCAGCAATGGATGGCGCAGAGTACCACTTATACGTTAATGAACTTATACTGGGAGACAACACCGTGATGCTGCAAGCGGGGGATACGCTGACGACTTTTCTGAACCATAGCGTCCTGTACTTCATTTCCACGCGCAATGAGCAGTTTAACCGGGCGATGTTCAATAACCTGAAAAACCTGCTGAAGAGATCAACCATGATCAGTAAAACAGGAGAGAAAGAACGGGCGGGATTTTTTAACCGCGTGCAGCAGATCATCCGCCGAAGATTAGAATTGCTGTAGTTTCAGATATATCCTGTCACTTCCTCATAAGTACAATTCCGAATAAGTTGTTCTGTTCTTTTCCAAACAGACAACTGTGCCTGTTAGTTGCCTGAAGTCGATTATTGACAGTTCTTTCCAAAATACATGCTGAAGTTAGCATCACCCTAAAAAGCACCATGCATAATATACTTTCCGGTGTTCGCGTAAAACGAAGAGTATATGCTGAAGTTGATGCGATTGGTATCTATCCGTCTTTCAAGCCGGAGTATAGGACTCCCCGCCTTGACCTGGAGCAACTCACTTATCTTTTTATCGGCGGCTACGGACCATATTTTTTGTTCGCCTTTGGTTACGGCGATCTGATAATTCTTGCGAAGAATATCATAGAGCGACCTGTTCTCCAATTTTCTGGAACAGAACCTGGGCATGTTTATATTCGGAATGTATAATGTCTCGTAAAACACCACGGTGTCTTCAATGATCCGCTTTCTTTCTATCTTAATTGCACCGGATTCAATTTCATCGGTAGTGGGAGTAAACATCATTTCTTTTGGCCAGGGTTCTATCTGCGGGCCCGAAAGGATCTTGGTTTTCCAACGCAAGAGGTTATTATTTGAATTGCTCAACATACCCTCGATTGACAACAAACCCAAACCCTTTGGCAGTTGTTGTACGATGCTGCCTTTTCCCTGTCTTTTCTTGATGTAACCTTCGTTGACCAACAATGCGAGAGCCTGTCGTACCGTTGGTTGAGTGAGTGCATACGTTCTGCGCAATTCGCTTTCTGAAGGTAAAATATCTCCCGCCCTATACAACTCGCCAGTAATATGCTTTCTAAGCGTTTCGTAAAGAATCTTGTACTGTGGTATCGATCCTCTTTTCATACCCATTTTTGTTCTTTGATGTTAAGTCCGGTTATTCCCTGCCAATTTATCAAAAATACCCAAGGCAGGCTGAGATCACATCCATCTCGAAATGATGATTCCCGTCAACCCGGCCACGTAGAATGCCAGCATAAGGACCAATAATCTATTTGTTCCGGCAGGGGCTCCCCGAAATTCCTTCCAGACGATTATACCCCAAAGCACGGCGATGATCGTGGCTCCCTGGCCTAACCCATATGAAATAGCAAATCCTGCTTTTTCGGAAGCCAAAATGCTTGCCGTTAAACCAATACACCAAACCGCGCCGCCGAGAATGCCCGTGAGATGAGTTTTAAGATTACCGCGGAAGTAGGCTTTGGCAGGAACAGGTGTTCCACTAATCGGCCATTTCATAACTATAGTATTAAAAAGAAAATTACTCAGGAAAAGTCCGAGCGAGAAAAAGAAAATTGCAGAATAAGGGGTCAGCCTACCTTCCTCCGGTTTATTAAAATCTGTGGCCATTGATCCGGCTATGAACCTGAAAAAAAAACTCATTATTATCCCTGCCATTATTGCCAGACCAATCCCTTTTGCAGGCGTCTTTTCACTTCCCGAACTGATCTTACGATAAGCGAAGGCGCTTGCCAGGGTGGCAGCAATAATAAAACCGACTCCAATAAAAAGATACAGAGGATTGCCCAGCGGGTATGAAAGATAGTTGATTAATACACCAAGTACCAGCGCAATACCAACTCCAATGGTAATCCCGGTCGACATCCCCGCGATGGCTATTGAGGCAACAAGTAATATATTAGATAGATTAAAAACTACTCCACCCAGCAATGCTGAAATCACATTGCTGCTTTCTGCCTGCGAAATATCATTTACAAAACTCCTTCCTTCGGTGCCACTACTACCGAGTGTAAACCCAATGACCAATGAAAATAACAGAACCCCCAAAGCGTAGTCCCAGTAAAAAAGTTCGAAGCGCCAGGTTTTTTCCGCGAGTTTTTGCGTGTTGGCCCAGGATCCCCAGGCCAGCATTGCAAGAAAACAAAATGCAACTGCAAAGGGGTAAGTTTGAATTACAAACACGGTAAATGTTTAAAATGTATTAAGCCAGGTCTTTTACGCACCTGAAACCAATCGTCGAGCACCTGTCCATGCCGGGGTACAACATTAAGAACTTGGTAGCTACCGCAGAAGGCTGTGGCCCGCCCGCAGTGTACCAAATGGATCCCGTGGCATTATAATAAGAGCCACCCTTTAGGATGCAAAACCGGTTGTATCTATCGGCATACTCACTTTCAGTCATCTCCCACGTATTGCCGCACATGTCCAGACAACCAAAAGGAGATTTTCCCAATGGAAAAGCATCAACAGCAGTAGTTTCATTCTCCTTGTTATAGCAATTATCTTTTAATTCCTTTCCCCAAGGATAAGTAAGTTGTTCATAGCCCTGGGCCGCGAACTGCCATTCGGTTTCTGTTGCCAGCCTTTTCCCTGTCCAAAAGGCATAGGCTCTTGCGTCATCAAGGTCTACATGAACGACCGGATGATTTTCCTTTCCGGAAGGAGGTTTTCCATCATGCCAGTGTTTCAAAAAGTTACGCTTTTCCGCGGGGCGATATCCGGTTGCCTGGATAAAAGCGTAGTACTGCTTGTTAGTGACGGGTGTTACATCGATGGCAAGATGCGGGATGTGTGCCGCCCGCTGAAATATTAATGGCTTTCCAAGCGGACCCACGCTCAATTCGGGATAGGATGTCAGTGTTCCACATTCACGCGTCATGAATTCGAAAGTCTGCGCAATTGTTACGGGCTTTATTTCCACCATCCCAGGCAAACCTGCCGGTTTGTTCAATACCGTCGGCTTAACGGCTTTCAAAATTGGCTTCATCCCGGGAAAATCCAGTTCCGTATTATATCCCCCCTTTATGTTGCTCATGATAGTCAAAAAATCAACGAGATCATTCCCCAGATCCTTTCGGGTTCCTGAAATAAAACAGCCTATTGAACGGGGGGCAATTGTGCCTTTTAAGATTCCCAAACCGTTACTTTCCCCGGGAACTAATTCTCTGCCGGCAACCAGGTCAAAATAAACGTGTCCCTGCGAAAGGGTCACCTTCAAAAGCTCCCCGGAAATTTCGCGCTCATGCCGGTTGATCAGCGTCCAAAGGCGGATGCCATTTGATTTCCAAAGACCGGCAAAAATTCCGTCAATTTCGGTATCAACCAATGGCGTCCAATCCTCGCTGATGAAATGTTGATGATACCGGTGCTGAATCGGCAACATAGTTCGCATTATGGATTTGTCGCGCTCGCTCCAGGCGATCCATTGGCCAAAAACATTTTCCCAGATCATCATTCCGCTCCCATTCATCCAGGCCAGGTGTAGCTCTGAAGTATGGTCGCGGTTCCACCTCATAATCTGATGTTGCATGTGCTTTCTTTCATACCACTTATTCCTGAGGATCCCCGGTACATATTTATCTCCAAACCATTGCGCCCAGGAAAGGTGATGCGTCGGCAGGATTTCCAATTCGGCCGCGAGTTCTCCTTCCAGTGCGATGCCTGGCTTTACCTTGTCCAACTTTTCCCGGAAGTCTTCGGACGCATTTTTCATCGTGTCGAGGAAAATGCCATCCGCTCCAATAGCCGCAACGATTTCTATCAGCCCATCTATGTCAGGTTTCGGTTCTCTTCGCGTACTCACATCCCAGGGATTGTAATTAATGAATACACGGATTTTTTTCTCGTGAAATTCATCAACTACTTTTTTCACTCCTTCCAGCCCCCCTGGCATATCGCGATAAAAGTCAAACTGGTTACGCTCGTCTATGCCAATTCGCGGATACGCATGCCAGAGTACGACGCTGTCGTATCCTCCAAATTCCTTTATCCCGCGCTCAATGATTTTGTGTATGGTGTATTTTCCGGATTTTGGATCATAGAACTCCAGATCATACATCATCAGAAAGCCACAAGTGTAGTTGCGATTTGCCCATTGAAAAGCGCTATCCTGATAACTGGCTCCTGTGTACTTTATGTCCTTTCTTGCAAGCTCTCGCCATTGTTGTATTTCCTTTATGAACTCAGGCCAGCTGGCCGAATCTTCGGGAGGTTCAATCACATTACCATATTTTTTTGGCGGCGGAGTTGGAGACTGGTTGCGGATCTCCCTGAGGGTATTGATATCAATAAAGGGAACCGAGCCCATCATTGAGAAATGCTTTAAAAAATTCCTTCTTGTTGATCCCATTGGTCGCTTTGTTTTACCATTTTGGATTTTGACTCAGATTCGGATTCAATTCAGTTTCCCGCTGCGGTATTGGCCAAAGATAATCACGGTCCTTGTTAAATACTTTCTGAAATCCTGTCTGGGCAACCGTTTTCAATTCACCACCGGCATCTTTATAGGTCATACCATATACAATCCCGGGCACGACCGTTTCGGCGATCCTCCAGCGGCGAATGTCAAAATACCTTAATCCCTCAAATGCCAATTCCACCAGGCGCTCATTTCTTACGATCTTGCGCATCTCATCCTGTGACAGGAGCCCCGTGATGGGAGGCATATTTACGTCGGGTCGCTGCCTTACCTGGTTGATCGCATCCAGCACGCTCTGGTCCATTTGATTCTCTTCGATTTTGGATTCAGCGTACATCAGCAGCACGTCTGCGTACCGGATCAGGATCAGGTTGATACCACCATTGCCCGGCTGCTCCATGTCTTCCTTATTCAAATATTTTCTCACATTAAACCCTGTGGACGTTGCATTTTCCGAATGACCAATTGCATCGGCCGTACCGCTTCCCGGTTTTGAATCATATACGGCGTCATTTGGCAACACATCACCAGGTGTGAAAATCGAATATGCTAGTCGGGGATCCCTGTTGGTATAAGGATCTTCAGGATCAAAACCGCTGGAGGGATCCGAAATACTTTTTCCATTCGTCATTTCGTAGGCATCTACTGCCTGTTTGGTGGGAACAAAGCTATTGGCCTGTGGAAAGATACTGTTGGGAGTAGTTAGATAAAAAATAGAATTGCTTTGCAGGTCTTTCACATACTGTCTGTCGAGGATAATTTCCTGGTTGTTCTCCGCCGCATAGCCGAATAGTGTTTCATATGATGGGTACAAGCTATACACATTAAGGTCTATCACCTGTTTGGCCGCGACTGCCGCGTCGGAATAACGTCCCGCATATAACATTGATCTTGCTTTAAGAGCGAGGGCTGCGCCTTTCGTAATCCTCCCTTTTTCATTTTGGGTCAATGGCAATACCGCCGCGGCCTCTTCAAGCTCCTGCGAAATAAAATCCCAAACGGCTGAGACAGGTGACTTAGTTATTGCGCGACTCTCCTCAAGAGTCAGTGGTACTGTAATCAGCGGCACATCACCAAACAACGTCGCAAGTCTCACATACAGGTAGCCCCGAAGTGCCCTCACTTCGGCCTTCAACCTCTCTATCAAAGCAGGATCCTTTGCCGTTACTTTGTCTACGTTCATCAAAAAACTATTGGCGGTTTGTATGCCCTGGAATGCGGTGTTCCATTCATTTGCCACCCTGCCGAGAGTGGCGTCAAATGCGCCTTTTTCTATAAACGATTCGTCTCTCCAGGTGAGCGTAACATGGCCAATGTCTGACATGGCGTCCCAGTGCACGTAATTCCAGTCATTGTCCAGGTATGGATACACCGCATTTGCACCTGAAATGACGTCGGCATCGGTTTGCCAATAGATCTCTTCTGATATCCGATCATTAGGAATAGTATTCAGCAGTTCCTTGTTGCAGGCAGTTACCAGGGTAACAACCAGAAGACCGAAAAATTTATGATAACGATTCATATATACCAGTTTAAAATTGGATTTCTTTAGAATTGCGCATTTATGCCGAAGGTGGTCACTGAGGTTTGTGGATATCTCTCCGTTCGTGTTCCCGGGATTGTTTCCGGATCGAGATTCCACTCGTTGAATGAAGCGAAGGTGAGCAAATTAGTAGTGGCTACATAAACGTTGATGCCGGCAATACCGATTTTTTTGGTGAGCCGGGAGGGAATGTTGTAGACTAGCTGGATATTTTTCAATCGGAAATACGATGCGTCTACCAGTGACCTGTCGATCATGTCGTCGTTGCGGGTATCAAACTTGACCGGCCTCGGAAAACGCGCGTTCGGGTTTTCCGGTGTCCAATAATTATTCGCGATAAGTTTGTGTGTAAAGCCTCCCCAAACGCCCATCTGAAAGATTGCTCCGCCCAATCTTGTTTTTGATCCGCCAGTGCCCTGGAAAAGCAGGTTGAGCGTAAACCCTTTGTATGTAACATTGATATTGGAGCCATAGGTGTATCTCGGAAACACGCGTCCCAAATAAGTCATGTCATCTGGCGAGATGATCCCATCCTTATTCAAATCGAGGATTTTTACATCGCCCGGAGCAGTACCCGGTACATAGTTCGGGTAACCGTCCACTTCTTCCTGGGTTTGAAACAATCCGTCGGTCAGATAGCCCCAATAACCTCTGTATGGATAACCCTCTCCGACGATATTTCTGTCTTCCAGACCACCAGTAATATATGGACCCGTGCCCGCGAGGTCTTTCACCAAGTTGTCGTTTATGCTGAAATTGACATTGGCATTAATTCCAACCTCACCGATCCTGTTGTGCGTTTCCACAATAAATTCCCACCCTTTATTGTCCATCCTTCCCGCGTTTTGATAAGAGGGATCCAATCCCACGATGCCGGGCACGGGCAATAAAAGGAGAATATCGTCGGTTTTTTTGTGGTACCAATCAACGCTAAAAGAAATCCGGTTATTCAAAAGTTGTGCATCGATGCCAATATCACTTTGTGTGGTCGTTTCCCAACTGATATCTTCATTGGCTAACGTTTGTTGCCGATATCCTGGAGCGGGACTCTCGCCAAAGGAATAGTTGGTGGAATTCAGGGTAACCAGGCCACTGTACAAACCCACTGCCTGGTTTCCTGTTTTACCATATGACGCTCTCAACTTTAATTCGTTGATAAAATCACTGACTTTTCCTTTATTCCAAAAATTTTCCTGCGAAAGGCGCCAGCCAGCGGAAAATGAAGGGAAGAAGCTGTAACGATTGTCGCCCAGGAATCTTGATGATCCATCATATCTGGCATTTGCTTCGAAAAGATACTTCTCTTTAAAAGCATAGTTAAGACGACTGAAATAAGACCTCAATCCGAAACCCGCTTCGCTGCCGGCATTATTTTTTGTCCCGTCATTTGCGCCTGCATCGATAGACCTGATGTCGTTATTGTAGAAGCTTTGGCGGTAAGCGTATAGATTGGTATTCGTATTCTGGATCTGCGAATAACCTCCCAGCACAGCTATTGAATGGCTCTTTATATCGCGGACATAGGTTAGCAGGTTGTTAATGGTGTATTCCCGCGATTGTTCCCTCGTTTCCCACATGGAATTGATAGGTTGAGACTTGGTGATGATCTCCGGATTATAGTAGTCTCTTATCTCATAACTATTGTTGTAATCCTTCTTCGTAATAAAAGTCATTGAAGCCGCGAGTTGGGTAGAAAACTTCAGGCCCTTAAGTATTTCCCAATCCGCTTTGACATTTCCCATCAGGAGATCGTTCCTTGTAGTGATAGTGCCGGCTGCTTCAGCATACAAGAGCGGACTGTGGCCGTCCGAACTGATGCCATAAGTACCGTCAGGGTATTTCGGCACCGTCCATTGTGACGTTTGTTGCATGCGTTCAAATACACGACTTTCATTGATGGGAGAGAGATTGTTCATCAACCTGTAGTTGATGTCGGCGGACACCCTGATCTTTTTTGATACCTTATAATCGGTATTCAAACGCATTTCGGTGATCTTGGAATGCGAATTGGCTATAATCCCGTCCTGATCGAGATGGCGCAGACTTAAGCGGCCCTTGATGACATCGTTGCCGCCTGATAAGACCAATGTATTGTTGATTTGTGGCGCCTGGTGAAGCACCGCGTCGTACCAGGTATTGGGCAATGGATATTTTAGTCTGTCTGTTGCGTTGAGATACTCCTGTATATATTCCTCCGTATAGATTGGCGCTCCGAAAGAGTTGGTGTATGCAATATTCTGCATCCGCATGTAGTCTTCCAGGCCCATATGCTCAGGATTATTATTAGTTCGCTGAATTCCATAATAGCCACTGTATCCTACCGAAACTTTGCCTGTATTCGCTCTTTTGGTGGTGATCAGTACCACCCCATTTGCCGCACGCGATCCATAGATAGCTGTGGAGGAAGCGTCCTTCAACACCGACACGGATTCAATATCATTCGGATTAATGTCTGCCAGACGCTGTTCAATACCATCAACAATTACGAGGGCCTCATTATTGCCCAGCGTTGTAACTCCCCTTACACGAAGTACCATACTTGCCTGGCCCGGACCAGCGCCTTCGTCCATGATCGTAACTCCGGACACCTGCCCCTGAAGAGCCTGTTGTATATTGGTAGTGGTTCGTTTAACAAGGTCGGCGGCCTTAACCTGGCTTACTGCGCCAGTAAGGCTCACTTTCTTCTGAGTACCATATCCCACAACTACTACTTCTCCCAGGGAGGCGTCATCCACCTCAAGTTGCAAATTGATTGCGATTCTGTTCGCGATTGTCACCTCGCGGGTAACAAAGCCAACATTACTGAATATCAAAATACCATTACCAGGAACAGATAACGAATAGGCTCCACTTTCATTCGTGAATGTGCCGGCATTGGTCCCCTTCAGCTTGATACTCACTCCAACCATAGGCTCGCCCTTGCCGTTGGAAACGATTCCTTTAACCGTGATGTCAGCTTGCTGTTGAAAACCGGTAAAGCCCTCGAGACGAGTATGTTCAGCATAACTGAAAAAGCACAGCAGAAAGAATAGTATTGAAAGCAAACCGCTTTTGATACCTTGTTTTTCAACAGAAGTATTTGTTGAAGAACCAATAGGGTTTGATTTGTCATTTGTTATTTTCATATGCGTAGTTTCTGTGTGTAAATAAATTATTTCCATGGCATTCGGGAGTTTCGTTTTTAGAAATCAAGGATCGCGGAGGCTGGCACTTTAAGAAGTGGTTCATAATTACCATACTCTCTCACCTTCTTGTAAGGCTGGTTCGCAACAGTATTGTACGAGGCGATAAAGCTCCATCTGTTGAATTCGGATTGATTGCTGTCGGAGGCGTGAAGGATATTGCCGTTAAAGAATAAGGCATCTCCTTCACTCATTTCGATGTGCTCTAATTCGAATCGTTTGAGGCATTCACGAACTCTTTCCGCGTCCGCGACCGTTTGATCGTTGATGCGATCATGATTGATGCGGCCCACATGGTGTGAATTTCTCAGTACCTGCATGCATCCGTTCAATTTGGTAGCCTTGTCAATTGCAATTGAGCAACTTGCCATCGTCGGGAGCAGACACCCATAGTTATACCAATAGCCATAATCCTGGTGCCATTCCCAGGCGCCACCTTCCTGCGCATTTTTTAGGATCATTTTTGCACTATACACATAAATAGAGCCCCCCAGAAGGATTTCCATATTGTTCACAACCCTCTCATTCCTGGAGAACATGCCATAGATGTCGTCGTTGGGTTTGTCCCACATTTTGAGTTTAGTGAGATTACCGCTTTGGTCGCTCTTGATCATCACTTCTTCAGGGCGGATCCCTTCTTCAGCTAACGCTTTTAGTTTTTGTATTTCGGCCTGGCTGAATAGCGACCGGACAAGGATGAAGCCGCTTTCGTCATAAGTTTTTTTGTTTCCATCGCTAAACAGCACGAATCCGGGGTCCGAAATCACTTCAGACGACTTAAGCATAATTTTATTTTTTAGGTTGATTATGAGATTGGGCATCAAAGCTGAGTACCTCTTCACTTGTTGGAAGTCCATTAACGGTCCCCATTTTAGTGACCGATAATGCCGCTACCCGGGAGCCAAAATCAATGGAATCCGGGATTGTGAAATTATTTGCCAGCCCAAACACAAGCCCTGCATTGAATGCATCGCCGGCCCCAGTGGAATCCACAGTGTCGACTTTATATGCATTGAAAAATTGCTGACCATCCCGGGAAACCCATAAGCAGCCTTTATCTCCCATGGTGATGATAACGTTCAGGGCGCCACGGTTCATCAGCACTTTTGCTGCTTTGGCGGCGGATTCCCTGTCCGTAACTACTACTCCGCTCATGATTTCCAATGTTGTATCGCTAATTTCCTGGGCCGGAGCCGGGTTGAAAATTACTTTAACATCGTGGTCTCTGGCTAGCTCTATTGCTTTTTCGACTACTTCCAGACGGCATTCGAGCTGGATAAGCATATAATCGGCCTCAATAAATAATTCGAGATTTGCGAGCAGGTCTTCAATGCTCAATTGATAATTGGCACCGGGGGCAACGCCGATAGCGTTGTACCCATTCTTATCAATCAGGATAACACCTACGCCGGTATGATAGCCCGGAACAACACGTATCGCGTCCAGGGATATATTTTCCTTTTTGAATAACAGCAACGCATCTTGTCCGAAATGATCATCGCCAACCCGACACATGAATTTCATCGGTGCTTTCAGCCGGGCCAGAGCGATCGCCTGATTTGATCCTTTTCCGCCCGGGCCCATTTCGAATTCCCGCCCCATAACGGTTTCGCCTACGGCTGGAATTTTGTCACCAATGACGGCCAAGCCTACATTATAGCTGCCGATGATAAGAGTTTTCTTCATGAGCAAATTTCACTTCCGAGCAATCAATAAGATTTAATAAGTTTGGAGCTTATTATAATATGTTGGACCAAATATAATATTATAACCGAAAGCTGGCCAAATATTTTTTTACTTATTATAATATGTTAGGATAAAACCAGGGAGAGGTCGTTCCTTTGCAAGCGCATCTGGCGAGACCGGGTTTCCCAGAAAAACAAAAAACAATTACTACGATGAAAATAATCTCACTTGTGATCCTGCTATTGTTGCGGAATTTTTTGGCAATCAAATGTCAGGAAACAGGCCTTCCTCCAAACATTGACAGCACAATTATATGGCTGGTACCTAATGACGGCGGCACGCCAAGAGACCCTACACGAATCGCCAGGAAAGGACCAAACTGGTTTCATATAAGAGCGTCGTTTGAGGAAGGCGGAGAAACTGTATTGAAACACGCCGTTTCCAGGATGGATCTGATTTGTAACAACAAGGGAACAAAGCCAGCGATGCTAACGTTGGAGATCGATTTGTCGCAGGAAGGAAAGCGGACCGACTATGATAACAAGCCAGAAGCAGGAATGAAATGGCGAGATTTCATTTTCACAAAACACGGAAGTCAATCCTGGAAACAGGTAAATGGGAGAACAGACGGATGGGTAACCATCGTTTGCTTCGAAGCAGCCCCGGGCATGACAGAAATTGGCTTGAGTCCGTGGTATACTTACAAGGATTACACCTCATTTATCAGGTCCCTAAAAGAAGGCCCTTCCCTGAAAAAGGAAATCATCGGCAAGACAAATGGTGGCCGCGATCACTGGGAGCTGACGATCACCGACACCACGGTAAATGCAACAAAAAAAGAGACCATTTTTTGGCAGGCGAGGGAACATGCTTATGAATCGTTTTCATCCTTTGCAATGGAGGGACTAATACCGTTCCTCCTATCCGATAAAGCAAAGGAATTCAGAAAGCGATACACCATTATTCTTCATCCCATGACAAACATCGATGGCGTAGCGGAAGGATATGAGTACCGCACCGGTTATGACTTCCCTGAACCACGGAAAACTGAATCTGGTAAAATGACTTTCGATGCCGTTGATCGCCTGCGGCCCGATTTTGCTGTAGCGTGGCATAATTGGGTTTCACCAAGAGACCGGAATGTTGTTTTCTATACCGATGGTGTCAATGGGAAAGCTTCAGCTCGCGCCTGGTTGCGTTTTTCACAACTGTTCCCATCGCCGCGGGCCTGGGAGCACCGGTGGAAAGACGAGGCCACGCCAATGAAATACAACTGGCATGATAAAGTACTCGGCGATCATAACATCCACCAGTACGCGATGAAGCACTATGGCACCAAAATATGGGGTTGGGAAATGCCCTGGTGGAATTGCACTATTGATGATGCGCGGAATGCAGGTGCCGCCTTCGGCCATTCATTTCTTACCACAATCCGGGAAATAAGCTCCAATACAGTGCCCGAGCCAGCAAAAAAAGATTTGATACGATGTCCCAGATATAAAATGACCGAGTTCAATATCAGTGCAACGGCTAACGTTGGTAATCCTTATCGGGATGCAATGCTGGTCGGGGAATTTATTTCCCCAACCGGCAAGCCGCATATCATGGACGGATTTTATGATGGGAGCGGGATTTGGAAACTGAGATTTGTACCTGACGAAGAGGGAACATGGAGCTATCAACTCAGAGGTGAGGGCGTAAATATTCTCGAGGAAGGCGACTTGCTATGTACGGCTTCCGAAGCACATGGGTTTATCCGAATTCATCCCGAAAATCCATACGCCTTCTCCTATGCCGACAGCCTTCCTTTTTTCCCCATGGGCGATACAAACTATGGACTTTACGATGATAGTCCGATTACAGAGGCCGGAAGACAGGCCTATTTAAGAAAACGACGTCAGCAGGGCTTCAATTTTGTGAGGATGGAAGTTGGTCACAGTCATGAACATGCGAATGTAAACCCAGCATACTGGGCCTGGGGCGGAACGGCTTCAAAGCCCGACCTTGATCAATACAACGCTGTTTTTTTCAAAGGTCTGGATACACTGATGTCACAAATGCAGCGGCAGGGCATGAATGCTGAACTTATCCTTCTTAATTACTATCGTTTGCCATTTACGGATACGACGTCGTGGACTGTAAAAAGGGAGCGCCGTTGGATTCGCTACCTCCTTTCAAGGTATTCTGCATTTTCCAATATTTTTATGTGGACGATTTCCAACGAATACGAAACCCATCCAGACGGCAAGTACCGGATTGATACACTTACGGATCCCATATGGGTTCGTGAGACCGCGAAGTTTATACAGCAAAATGATCCCTAC
>Ga0193753_10001737_pt1 | contig 18273 bp, 20 predicted proteins | sample H1c2metaG_FD_144925 | JGI IMG/M metagenome (GOLD analysis project Ga0193753, IMG submission 144925) | Soil microbial communities from a riparian zone of the East river system, Colorado, United States - H1c2 | ecosystem: Environmental > Terrestrial > Soil > Riparian zone | place: USA: East...
GCGTGCAGCGCCGCCCTCGGGGAACGCATACAGCTTCGCGGTCCACCAGTTGTTGTCGCCGTCGCCGGGCGCGGCCGTTCCCACGAACCCTTTGCCGCCGGCCCGCCAGTCATATTCATAGACGAACAGGTCCGGCGGCGAGACCCAGTTCAGCGTCCCGTTCTCCAAGGTCGCGATTCGTTGCTCCGGCGGCGCGGCGTCCAAGTCGCCGGCAATCGCCGCACCCGCTTGAGTCGCACCCACCTCCTTGGTGGCGTTTTGAATCGCGAGCATGGCGAGACGGCCATCAGGCAGGTAGCGCAGATGCACGATGGTTCCGCTGAAATCCAAAAGCTTGGTCAACCCGCCGCCGTCCGCGCCCACCGCGTACACGCTGCGCGCATGGCTGCCGGGCGTACGCAGCGAAAAGCTGAGGCGTTTGCCGTCGGGACTCCAGGTCGGCGAATCTGGCCAGCACTGAGGCACGCGGCCGCAGGGCATCGGGATGGTAATCGCCTTGCCTTTCGATCGCACCGGCCTGATCACCAGGTCGCGGACCGTCGGCGCCCCGCCGCTCTTCGATGAATCCCCTTCGACCGAGGCGACGAATTCACCATTCGGCGAAATCTCGACACCCAGGTATCGATGCACCAGCCGCGTAGGCGCCGCTTCCGCCGTTTGCGCCGCTTCGCACCACTGCCCGAAACCGATGCAAAGCATCGCCGCTGCAATTACGAACCTCATCTCGTTTCCCCTTGCCATTGATAGCGGTCAGGTGCCGCGGTTGAACTTCAATACCAGCGTCGCGCAGCCTAACAGGCCGATCCCTTCGATCCGCGCGAGCAGCCGATTCATGTTGCCGGTCACGCCGAATCTCGCCGTCGCGTGCACGGCGCGGTGCGCAAGCCAGCCATAGCCAGTCAAAATACAAAATTCCGGCACCATCGACGTCGCGGCCAAAATCAACATCTGCGGTACCACCGGGACCGCCGGGTCGATGAACTGCGGCAGCAGTGCCAGGAAGAACAACAGCGCTTTGGGATTGGCCAATTGCAGGGTGAGCCCACCCAGGTACACGCCGCGTAGATCAGGATCTTGCTGCGCGGGATTCTCGCCGAGGGCGACCGCGTGCATGGAGTTGGCGGACAGCAGCGCCTTGATTCCCAGATAGATCAAGTAGGCCGCACCGACCCACTTGGCAACGGTGAAAAACCGCGCGCTGGCGGCGATGATGGCGCCCAAGCTGGTGGCTGAGAGCGCAAAATAAATGCCATTGGCGGTCAGGATGCCGGCCGCCGCCGGCAGGGTGCGTTTGAGCGCGCCGCGCACGCCCTGCGACACCGTGTAGAACACGGCAGGGCCCGGCGACAGCGACAGCGCGGTCTCCATCACGAGGAACAGCAGCCAGGTCTTGAAGGTCATTCAGGCGCCGCGCTCACTTTGAGATCGAATTCCTGATGCGCGAGCCCTAGTTTTTTGCGATGCCTGAAAGAAAACTCGTGACATGCTCGTTTAAAAACCGACCGTCCGCCGGCGATATGCCCGCTCCGGCCGGATGCCCCCACAGCGACGGAATAATCGCGAGCGTGCAATGGGGAATGAATGCGGCCTCATACTTGGCGTCGTTGACCGGAAAATACAGGTCGGTTTCCGAAGGCATGTACAGCACTGGCACCTTGATGGAGCGCAGCGCTGCTTCGACGTCTTTGAAAGGCGGCGTCTTGCCCACGTCGTGCTTTTCCCACGTGCGCATGTGCAGGATGAGATTATTGGCATCGGCGCCGGGAATGAAATTCGTGCGGAAGCGTTCCACCACTTCATCGAAGGTTTTGCCCAACGATTCATTGCTGCGCCATAACTCGCGCCGCCACCACTCCTGCGAGAACAGCCATCCCGTCCACACCATCGAGAAAGCTTGGATGCCCTTGACGGGCTGCGTCTGGTAGTCGCCGCCGTTGAACACCGGGTCGGTGGTGAGTGCCGCGATTTGACCCTCCAGCCTCACAATGCCATGACCGTATGTCTTGGCCGTCCCGGAAGTCGCCACGATACCGTCCATGTAGTCGGGATAGCTCACCGCCCATTGAAATGCCTGCTGAGCGCCCATGGAGAAGCCGATGACGGCGCGCAGATGCTGCACGTGCAGCTGTTCGGTCAGCATGCTATGCACCGCCTGCACATTGTCGCGGATGGTCGTCACCGGGAACCGGGGCCCATGGAAGGGTTCCGGGGTATTGCTGGGCGAGGATGAACGCCCATTGCCGAACAGCTCGCTGGTGATGAGGAACAGCTTCTTCGGATCGAGCGCCTTGCCCGGGCCGATCAACCAGCCATAGCCGTGCATTTCCGCCATGTAGTGCGAGGGCAGGAGAATGGCGTTGTCGCCCTTCGCGTTCAATTTGCCATAGGTGCCGTAGACGATGCGCGCCTCCGGCAGAACCACGCCGCTTTCCGTCTTGAAATTCTTGATGATGAATTCGTGCTGGATCGGCTCAGCATCTGGGGCGGCCGTTTGGGCGTGCGCAACCTGCACGCCAATCAGAACGATGAACAACGCAATTAATCGCACGACGTTCCCCCCAGCCTCGAATTTGTTTTGAAAGCATACATGACCGCCGCTTGCCATAGCGAACACTACGCATCGAATTCACGGCATGGCTGGTCCATACTGCTTGGCATGCATGGCCGCATCTTGAAGATCGTTACCCCCGCCGCGCTGGCGCTGATGTGCGCCTCGCTGTGCCTTGCAAAACCGCCGAGATCCATTGCCGAGCTCACGCCGTTGGCCACGTTCAGCCTAGGTGAAACAGCCGACTGGGTCGCAGTCACTGAAGATGCAGTGTGGGTCGGAAGCACAGGCCCTTTTGCCGTGCATCGCATCGATCCTGCCACCAACAAGTTGATGGCGAGCGTGACTCTGCCCGGCGAGCCCTGTGCGGGTCTCACCGTGGGTTCCGGCAGCCTCTGGATTCCGCTGTGCACGGCGCCACCCTCGCTCGCCAAAGTGAACCTCGGCAGCCATAAATTGGAAGCGACTATTGCCGTGGGACCGGCGGCCGCCGAGGGCGGCATCACCTACGGTGCGGGCAGCGTATGGCTCATCGTCAACAATTCAGGCGGCCTTGCGCGAATCGATCCGGCGAACGGAACCATTCTCGACACCTTCCACGTGCCGGCCGGTTCTTACAATCCGGCGTTCAGCCACGGCGCGCTTTGGGTGACGCATGCGGACGGCGCAGAATTGACGGGCATAGACGCCGCGAGCGGCAAGACAATATCAACCGTGGCCACAGGGCCGAATCCCAGATTTCTCGCCGCCGGCGGCGGTGCGATTTGGACGCTCAACCAGGGCGACGGTACGCTGACCCGCGTCGATATGCACAGCAGGCAAGCCGCCACGATCTCGCTGGGAACTCCGGGTCACGGCGGCGACATCGCGTTCAGCGAGGGCAAGGTATGGACCACAATGGCGAAAATACCTCTCTCCCTCGTCGACGCCGCCTCCTTTCGCCTGCTGTGTCAATGGGCCGGACCGGGCGGCGATTCCCTTGGAATTGGACACGGCGCAATCTGGCTCACCGATTATCACGCCGGCACTCTCTCGAGAATCGCCCTCAAGGATGCGCTGACGCATTGTCGAGGCGGGTGAACACGCCCTGCATGGCCTGCACGCGCTCGACATAGACACGCGCCGAGGTGTCCCCGCAGCGCTGGCCTTCGGCAAACTTGAATCCGCGCCTGGCAAACTCATCACCCGCCCCCGCACCGCATAAATGGATCAACGCAGCGAGCCTTTGCTTGTGCAGCAGGGATGTCGCGGTCAAGTGACGGCGCTCGAGTATCGATGCGACGCTGCGATCGAGATAAGCCGACGTGAGCTCGACCGCATCGCCGGGCAGCACGCGCGCGTACAGGCTGTTGAACCAGCAGGAGTGCCAGTCGTTCCACGGCCCGTCGGCGACCACCACATGATCGTGAATACAATAGCGGCGCGCTTCGGCAAAATTGCCGTCGGTGATCTGGTACATGCCGACGGCGCTCGAAGCCGGCCGGTACACTTCGAAGGGCTGCGACGTCCAGGACCAGCGCCAATACGTGCGGGCCACGGGATTTCCTGAACCCTCCACCTGGGCAATCGCCGCCAGGAAATCGGGCGTCATCACGGTGGTGGAAAACCTCTTGAAGATCGGCGCATACCCAGCCCAGGTCTCGGCGGGCGACTTGTACAAAGTGCCGCTCACAGGGAAAAACAACTCCGATGGCTTGCGCACCACCTGGTAGATCCAGTTGATGCCGAGCCACAGGATCAGCGCAGCGAGCGCCGCCATGATGAACTTCGCCGGGCGCGGTGCCGGGCGCCACCAGCGCCTGACGCGGCGCCACACCTTCGCGGTGCGCCGCCAAAGTTTTTTTATCCGGCGTGCAAAGGTGCCTGTGCGCAGCGCGGCCTTAGTGGGCATAATCCGCCCAAGGTAACCCAATGTACGTCCTCATTGTCATCGCGTTGATGCTAACGTTGCCGCTGCTTTCGATCGTAGCGCAAATTATTTTGACCGATCACGGCGCGCTGCACGGCGCCTCGACTCTGCTGGTGATTGCAAAGTGGTACGTGTTTTGGGCGGTGGGCGTGCGCTTGTCGCTCGCCGGATTACGCCAGATTATCCAGCCGCGCTACACCGCGAAGACCATTCTGGGTCTCGAGGGTACCGAATCACTGTTCGTCGTGCGCGAACTGGGATTCGCGAATGTGACCATGGGCAGCGTCGGAATAACGAGTCTGCTCGCACCGAGCTGGGTGACGCCGGCCGCGATGCTGGGGGCCATTTACTACGGCCTTGCCGGCATCAATCATTGTTTTCACAAGGGCCGCAACCAGTTGCAGAACGTGGCCCTCGTGAGCGACCTGTTTGCCGCATCAGTGCTCGCTATCTGCTGTTTTGCCTGACCGCGATGGTCACGCTCTCGGACTCCGGATCGAACAAGATCTTGGCTTCGCCCTTCTTGAGCTGGCGCATCACGTGAGCCACCTTGTCCTCGAACGAATATTCCCTTTCGCCGTAGTCCGTGCCTTCGCGCAAGACAAACGACTCGACCACCGCGTGCAGCGATTCCGCGGACAATTCGCCGTAAGGCACCTCGACGGGTTCAGGAGCTTCGGGACTGGGCATCGGGCCCAGCGTATCACGCCTCTTTAGGCATTCCCGCTGTCGGTGCGCGCGAGCATCACGCGCATCGCGGCATCATCGCCTTCGCGCTGCTCACGGCGATCCGCGGCGCTTTGCTCCTCTTTGCGGAAGCGATCGACCACGCGATTCAGCGACTCGGCCTCGATGCGCTTCTCGCTCCATTGCGCACGGCGCTTGTCGAATTCTTTGCGGGCGATGACCAGAGTTTTCTGCTGCTGGTTCAAGGCCTCGCCCAGTCGGTCGAGGAACGAGCGGTAGTTCTGCAGCTTGACGGCATCCATTGCGCCGTCGGCCTGGGTGGAGTTGCGCACGTACTCGTCGCGGTAAGCCTGAAGCTGCTCGAGCTGGCGCTCCAACTCCGAAACCTTGCGTCCGGCGTCCCCCATGATGCGGCTCAAATCCTTGGCCGAGGTCGAGGCGATCTCGTGGATGGGCTCAAATCGCTTGGACTTCATCATGGGCGGTTCACTATCGGCCCGTTGGCGGCGCCGGCGCCGAGAACTGCGTCACGAGTTGCTTGAGATCCGCATAACTTCGCTCGATTCCGACCGGTTCATACATGTCCTGACGCAGGAATTCGAGCATTTTGGGCCATTGCTCCACCGCCAGATCCACCCGCGCATCGGAGCCGCGCCGATACGCCCCCACGGTGATCAGATCGCGATTCTGCTGATAGGTCGAATACACCTGCCGGAACCGGTTCGCCAGATCGAGCTGCTCGCGCGTCGCGATTTGGTGCATCGCACGGCTGATGGATGCCTCGACATCCACTGCCGGATACAGCCCGTTCTCTGCCAGGCGGCGCGACAGCACGATGTGCCCGTCCAAAATGGCGCGCGCCGCATCCGCAATCGGATCGTTTTGATCGTCGCCTTCCACCAGCACGGTGTAAAACGCCGTGATCGATCCGACGCCGCGATCGCTGTTGCCGGCACGCTCTACCAACTGCGGCAGGCGGGCGAACACGGATGGCGGATAGCCCTTGGTCGCGGGAGGCTCGCCGATAGCCAGTGCAATTTCGCGCTGCGCCTGCGCGAAGCGCGTCAGAGAATCGAGCAGCAGCAGCACCTTCAAGCCCCGATCGCGGAAATACTCTGCGATTGCGGTCGCCAGCCACGCGCCGTGCAGCCGCATGAGCGGCGGATTGTCGGCCGGCGTCGCGACGACCACGGCGCGCCGCATGCCGTCGGGCCCCAGGGTATTGCTGACGAAATCCTGGACTTCGCGGCCGCGCTCGCCGATCAATCCGACGACCGTGACATCGGCTTTGGTGTATCGGGTCATCATGCCGAGCAGCACCGATTTGCCGACGCCGGAACCGGCGAACAGGCCGATTCGCTGCCCACCGCCGACGGAGAGCAGCGCGTTGATGGAGCGCACACCCACATCGAGGGGATCGCGGATTGCACGGCGCATGAGCGGATTCAAGGGCTCGCCGGTCAGCGAAATCCGATCGGTGCAGCGCAATTCGCCGAAGCCATCGAGCGGCCGGCCGGCGCCATCCAAGACGCGGCCGAGAAGCTCGTCGCCGACGGGCACGGAAGATTCGCTGCGCGTGGGAATGACGCGCGCGCCGGGCATCAAGCCGCGGATGTCCCCGGTCGGCATCAGAAATAACTTGTCGCCCGAAAAGCCGACGACCTCCGCTTCGATCTGTTTGCCTTCCGCGGCGTCGACCAGGCAGCGCCCGCCGACCGCGGCCTCGCATCCCACAGCTTCCAAGGTCATGCCGACCATGCGGCTCAAAGTGCCTTCGACGACGAATTCCGAGGCGCTCGCCATGCGTTCACGCGCCTGCACCAGTGCTTCGGCCCAGCGCTTCGGCCGCAGCTGCGCGGTATCGGCGCTCAAGTCGACCCGCGCGGCGCCGCTGCGTGGCGCTCAGTTCCCAAAAGCTCGCTCAAGATGCTGCCGACTCTCGTTTCCAGACGCGCATCGATGCGCGAGGTATTGGTCGTGATCTGGCATCCGCCGCGCGCCATCACGGGGTCTTCGATGATCGTCCACGCGCGCTCGTTTTCGGTCGGCGCCAAGTGCTGCTTGACCACCGCCGCGTCCTCGGGATGCAGGTGCACGCGCACGTCGCGCGTCGCCACGGGCAGTGCCGCAATGGCCTCGCGGATGATGCCGATGATTTGCGTCGGATCGGTCTTCAACTCGCGGCGCACGATTTGCCGCGCCAGGGCCATGGCCAGCGTGAGCAGTTCCCGTTCGACGAGCCGATCCACCTGCGCCTGCACTTCGGCGCGGCCGGCCAAGCGTCCCTCTGCGAGCCCCTGCTCGAAGGCTTCGCGGTGCGCCTCGGCCTGCAAATCGGCGAGGCCTCCGACCGTGGCCAGCTTTTGTTGCGGAGCCGGACCGTCCATGTCGGGTACCGTCCAAAGCGCGACAGTCGCGCCGGGCTTGGCGTTGGCGTCAGACAAACTCGCCCGCACCCTTGCCGCCGAGACTGATCGTGCCTTCTTCCGCCATGCGCTGCGCGATCACGATGATCTCCTTTTGCGCCGCCTCGACGTCCGTGAGCTTCACCGGACCGCGCGCCTCCATGTCGTCCTTGAGGATTTCCGCCGCACGTTTCGACATGTTCTTCAACACCTTCTCCTGCACCTCAGGCTCCGCACCGCGCAAGGCCACCGCCAGGGTGTCCGAACCCACTTCGCGCAGCAGTGCCTGGATGCCGCGGTCGTCGACGTCAAGCAGGTTGTCGAAGACGAACAGCAGATCCTTGATTTGCTGGTGCATCTCGCCGTCCGCTTTCTCGATCTTGCCCATCTCGTCGGTGAGCTTGTCGCGCTCCATGGCGTTCAGGATGTTGGCCGCGCTGCGGGCGCCGCCGACGCGCCGCAGCGGCGCGGGGGCCGCGACATTGGCCTGCTTCTCGACCAGCTGGTCGAGTTCCGTCAGCGCGGTTTGCGGCACCTCGTTCAGCGATGCGATGCGCATCAGCACTTCGGTGCGCAAGTCTTCGTTGAGCAGCGGCAGGATGGCGGCCGCTTGTTCGGGTTCGAGATGCGCCAGCACGATGGCCGCGATCTGCGGATGCTCGCCGCTGATGATCTGCGCGACCGCCTTGGCTTCCATCCACTTCAAGGCCTCGATGCCCTGGCCGGCCTGGCCGGTGGCGACCCGGTCGAGCAGCATGTCGGTCTTCTGCTTGCCCACCGCCTGGGTCAACACGCGGCGCACGTACTCCTGCGATCCGCCGGCGATGTTTGCCTTGCCGTCGGCGGTGCCGATGAACTTGTCGAGCACCGAACTCATTTGTTCGCGCGAGACCTCTTTGAGTTCGGCCATCGCAATGCCCAGTTTCTGCACCTCGCGCGCGCTCAGTTGCTTGAGCACGTTGGCGGCATCCTGCTCGCCCAGGCTCATGAGCAATATGGCGGCGCGCTGTGTGCCGGCGAGTTCGTCGTTAGCCATCCGCGGAGACCCAGTCCTTCACGACCTGTGCTGCACGTCTGGGGTCCTGCCCCACGAGGGTCCGCGCCGCCGCGATCTGCTGCTCAAAACTGGGCGCGAGCTTGATGGCCTTGCCCTGCCCCGACAGGCTGAGGCGATCGCCTTCGATGTCCTCGGTCGCGCCCGCGGATTTCTTACCCGGCTTGGTCAACGACTTCATCAACGGCCGCAATACCAGGAACGCCACCAGCAGCACCAGCGCCGCGCCGACGATTTGCTTGGCGAGCTGAGTCAGCCAGGGTTGCTGCCAAAATGGCAGGCCTTCGACCGGCGGAAGCGCAACGTTGCCCTTGAACGCCTGATTCAACACGTTGATTTGATCGCCGCGATCGTCCTTCAGGCCGATCGACTCCTTGACGAGCTGCGTGAAGCGCTTGATGTCGGTATCGCTCATGGGCGAGGTGCTCACCTTGCCGTCGGCATCCACCTTCTGCCAGTCATCGAGCACCACGCCCACATTGAGCCGCTTCAGCGTGCCGACCGGTTGCTTCACGTAGGAAAGCGTGCGATCCACCTCGAAATTACGCGTGCTGCGCTGGGCGGTCGAACTCGGACCCGTGCTCGCGGCCGCGGTTTGGGCGGCACCCGCGACGGGCGGAGTCACGGGATTCCCGGGCGTCGCCGCGCCGGGAATCGCTGGCGCACCGGACGTGCCAGGCGGTTGATTGCTCAGCGCGCCGGGTATGCCTTCGGCGCCGTCGCCGCCCTTGCGCATTTCATTGCTGGTTTGTTCGCTGCGCACCGCTGTCTTTTGCGGGTCGTAATTTTCATGAGTCTCTTCCGTGACGGTGTAATCCATGTCCGCGGTGACCGTGGCGCGCACCCGTCCCGGTCCCAGCATGGGCTCCAGCAACTCGATGATGCGTTGCTGGTAGCTCTCTTCGAGCTTGCGAGTCTGTTCGAAATGCCGGGTGCTCGCGGCAGCCTCGGCGTTTTCGTCGGGAGAATTGAGCAGCGATCCGGCTTGATCCACCAGCGTCACATCGTTCGCGGACAATTCCGGCACGCTCGACGCGACCAGATGCACGATCGCCGCGACCTGGCCCGGATCGAGCCGCCGGCCGGGGTACAGCTGCAGCATCACCGAAGCCGTCGCCTTGTGCGCGTCGCGCAAGAACACCGAGGGTTTGGGCAGCGCCAGATGCACGCGCGCACTCTGCACTCCCTGCACTTTGATGATGGTGCGCGCCAATTCGGTCTCGAGCACCGACTGATAGCGCGCGCTCTCCATCATGCTGCTGTTGCCGAGCGCCGAATCCTTTTGAATCATTTCGATTCCCATGGAATCGCTCTGCGGCAGGCCCTGGCTCGCCAGCCGAATGCGCGCCTCCTGCACCTTGGATTCCGGCACGGAAACCGCGCCTGAAGGGTTGAGCTTGAAGTCGATGCCCGCGGCCGTGAGAGCATCCATGACCTGGCCGCTTTCGCGCTCGGAAAGTTGACCGTAGAGCACGGTGTAGTTCTGGCCCTGCGACCACATCACCAGCCAGATTGCAGCGGCGATCGCGGCGGCAACGCCCGCGAGCAAGCCGACCTGTTTGAGTCCAGGGATGTCGGCCAGGCCGCGCGCCGGGACTGAGGTGGGTACGATGTCCGCCATGATTTAACCTCGCGGTCCTTAGACCGACATATTCATTACTTGCTGATAAGCATCGACCAGCTTGTTGCGAACTTCGGTCATGGCGCGAAACGCCAACGATGCCTTTTGCACTTCCAACATGACCTTGGTCAGATCGACGCTCTTGTCGCCCGCTTCATAGGCGTCCGCCAGCGCGGTGGCCTGGTTTTGCATGCCGGCGATGTGATCCACCGAATTTTTCATGAGATTGGCGAACTCCGAGGGCTGCGCGGTGGCCGCCGGGGCCTCGGCGATGCCCGATGCCCGCGCTTGCAGCGCGCGCATCTCGGCCAACACTTGGGTGATTTGCATGCTGCTCATCGGTTACACCGCCATGAATTGATGATCGTGGACACGCGGCACGTTGACGCCGGCTGCCTTGAACTGCTGCAGCTTGTGGCGCAGGGTGCGCGGACTAATGCCCAAACGCTCGGCCGTGAGCTTGCGGTTGCCGCCGGTGACGCGCAGGGTTGCGAGAATCAGCTCCCGTTCGCGATCCTTGAGACCGCGATCCAGGCCGGAATCCTCCAGCGGCGCGAGCGATGCGGCCGGCGCAACCGCGGCGCTTGGCGCACTCGGTACTCCGGTATCGAGATCGGAAGCATCGATGATGCCCCCGGCGGCGAGCCAGGCGGCACGCTGCACAATGTTGTTCAACTCACGCGCATTTCCCGGCCAGTCGTGAGCCAGCAATTTGCGCTCGCCTTCGGCCGACAGGCTCAAGGCCGCCTGTCCGGGACGTGCGCAGGCCTGCATGGCGCGGCGCGCCAGCGGCAGAATGTCGCCGCGACGCTCGCGCAGCGCCGGCAGGCGCAGCGACATCACGTTGAGGCGGTAAAAAAGATCCCCGCGAAAGCGGCCCGCCTTCACTTCCTCCGGCAGGTCGCGATTCGACGTGGCAATGACCCGCACGTCCAGGCTGATGGTGCGGGTACTGCCCAGACGCTCAACCTCCCGTTCCTGCAGCACGCGCAGAATCTTCGCCTGCAGACTCAAGTCCATTTCCGAAATCTCGTCGAGCAGCAAGGTCCCGCCCTGTGCCTGCTCGAATTTTCCGGCGTGCGCCGCGAGCGCTCCGGTGAAGGCGCCCTTTTCGTGCCCAAAAAGACCGGCTTCGAGCATGTTCTCGGGAATGGCGGCGCAGTTGATCGCCACGAAGGGCTTTTCGGCGCGCATCGAATTGTCGCGAATGAAGCGTGCGTACACTTCCTTGCCCGTGCCGCTCTCCCCGGTGATGAGCACCGTGGCGTCGTTCTCGGCAATCTTGCGCGCGAGACCCACCAAGCGCTTCGATTCGGGATCGGCGGCGATCAGCTCATTCGGCATGACGCGTGCGGCCAATTGGCGCCGCGCCATATCGATCAAGGCCTGAGCGTCAAAGGGTTTGACGATGTAATCGGTCGCGCCCTCGCGCATGGCCGCCACCGCCTGTGCCACCGTGCCGTAAGCGGTCATCAGCACGACCGGCATATAGGGGCGCATGCGCTTGATCGACGACAAGAGCTCGTAGCCGTTGGCGCCCGGCATGTGCACATCGGAAATCACGAGGCCGATGTCTTCGCTTGCGAGCAATTGCAGCGCACTTTGCGCTTCCGCGGCCGCGAGCACCGACAAGCCCGCAGCGCGCAGCGTATCGATCAATGCTTCACGCAGCGCGGCGTCGTCCTCGACCACCAACACCGCATCGTTCACTGTGCTCATGAGTTGTCCTCTGCCGGAAGTTCGATCACGAAGGTGGCGCCGCGGGCCGACTCAGCCAGGCAAACACTGCCGCCATGCGCCTCGACCACGGATTTGACGATGGACAGGCCAATACCATTGCCGCGGGCACGCGTCGTGAAGAAGGGCTCGAAGATGCGTTCGCGAATGTGCGGGGGCACCCCGGGACCGTTGTCGCTCACGACGATTTGCGCTCGTCCGCGCGCGCCGCGCCGCGCCAGCAATTCCAGTTCCAGTGGTGCCGTTGCCGCCTGCAGGGCATTGGTCGCGAGATTTAGTACCGCGGATACCAGGGACGGCGCATTGGCGCGCACCATCAAGTCCGGCGCCTGCGTGCGGATGGTCAATCGGATGCCGTCGCTCAGCGCCGGGCGCAGCCACTGCGCCACTTGTTCCAGCAACGCGCTGACGCTGACGGCCTCGCGCGCGGCACCGCCATGCGCGAAGGCGAGCATGTCGTTTACCAGCTTGTCGAGCTGCTTGAGGCTGCCGACGGTCTTGTCCGCGCAGCGCGCGAGATCCGCGGGACTCCGATCCGCCAGCGTCATCTGCGAGGCATACAGAAGCGCCGCCGCGAGCGGGGTGCGAATTTGATGAGCGAGGCCGGCCGCCAATTCACCCAAGGTGAGCAATCGTTGCTGGCGCGTCAGAAACACCTGCATCAGGTGCGATTCGGTCACGTCGGTCAGCAGCACCACTTCGGCGCCATTCTCCAGCTCGCGCCGCGAGACATTGACGAAGCGGCCGCTGCGCAGCTCGGTGTGTTCACCGATGCCGCGAGAACTGACCGTCGCGCGCGCATAGACGGCGGAAAAAAGCTCGCCGAGAAGCGGCTCACCCAGCAGCGCCAGGGCCGCTGGGTTGAATTCCTGGATTGCCCCCCGACCGTCGAGCACCAGGACGCCCCCCGGCAACCCCTTGATCAAGGCCGACAAGCGTGCTGCAAGGTGCTCCTTGCCTGCATGCGCCTCGACCAGAGCCGCGCGCAGCTGCACTACTTCGCCGCGCAGCGAGTCAAAGGCGTCCGATAATTGGTCCGAGACCGACCCGAATGCCAGGAACGCCGCCTGAAGTTCGGAGCGACGGTTTTCGATCAGCTTCAGTTTTGTGGCTGCCATGCCCAGTTAGAAAGCAACTTCTGTGCCTCGGCAGTATTTGCTCTGCCTATCAATCAGTTACGAGTTCGAAGGCACCCGCCCGGGGAGGGGCGTCAATAAACTGTCAGGCACTGAGACGGTATTTGCGCAGCTTCTCAACCAGCGTCGTGCGCCGGATGCGCAGCAGGCGCGCCGCCCCGGCGACCGTGCCGTCGGCTTCTTCGAGCGCCTTGCGAATCAAGCCGATCTCAATGGCCGACATGTGGTCTTTCAAATCGATGCCGCCCCGCGGCAGCGCGGTATCGAGCATTTCATAGACCACGGAGTCCGACTCGCGCTCCGTCTCGCGCCCGATCGTAGGCCCTGGCGCGGACTCTGCCTCCGCTTCCGACTCGGCGGCCTCCTGCACAGGCACCTCGAGCGGCTCGGGCCGTGCATCGATACGCACCTCGCTGCCCAGCCAGCCCACGCCGGCGGCGGCGTTGCGATAACGATCGGGCAGGTCGGCGGCACTGATGGTTTGAGCGGGAAACAGGATCGCCAAGCGTTCCAGCAAATTCGCAAGCTCTCGTACGTTGCCCGGCCAGCGATTGCGGGAAAGACAGGCCATCGCGGCTTGATCCAGTTGAATGGCGCGTCCGGCGCCCTGGCCTTGGCGCTGTACCAAATGTTCGATCAACACGGGAAGGTCATCGAGGCGCTCGCGCAGCGGCGGCATCTGCAAGGGAAACACGTTCAAACGATAGTACAGATCTTCGCGGAAGCGGCCGGCGATGATCGCGGCATCAAGGTCGCGATGCGTCGCGGCGATGATGCGCACATTGCAGCGGATCGTCTTGTTGCTGCCGACGCGCTCGAAACTGCGCTCCTGCAGCCCTCGCAGCAATTTGACCTGCATTTGCAGCGACATATCGCCGATCTCGTCCAGAAATAAGGTGCCGCCCTCCGCAAACTCGAAGCGGCCAAGACGGGTCGAGAGCGCTCCCGTGAATGCACCCTTCTCATGGCCGAATAACTCGCTTTCCAACAGGTCCGCCGGTATGGCGCCGCAATTGACCGGCACAAAAGGATGCGCGGCACGGCCCGACAGTTCATGAATGTGGCGTGCCACCATTTCCTTGCCCGTGCCGGATTCGCCGAGGATCAGCACGTTGGTATCGAAAGGGGCCACCTGCTCGATCAGCCGGTGCACGGCGCGCATCGCCTTGGAGGCGCCGCTGGGGCGGAAGCGATGGGTACCCGGTTGCGTCGGATGGCCGCTGCGCACGTTTTGCGCCTGATTGAGCACGGCCGACAGGCGCCGCTGCTTGACCGGGGTTTCCAACTGAAACCACGCCAGGTCGCTGCTGCTCTCCGCGATCTTGGGCAAGCCGTCGGCGCTGATACAGATGACGGGCAGCGGTTGACGCATTGCACGCAGTTGCGTCACCAACTCGCCGCCGAGCACGGTCACGGTCTCGCGGCGCGCAATGACGGCCAGGCAGTCGGGCGTGTTGCACTGCGCTAACTGGCGCAGTTCGGCAAGGTCCCGCACATGGAGCGGTTCCAAGTCCAAAAAACGCAAAAGAGCCAGGAGGGTATTGGCCTCCGAAACTGAGGGCTCGATCACAATAACTTTCGCTTCAATCACGACTGGGACTCCTTCCCATTAATCAAAGTGTGACGGACTCCACAAATCTCTTGTTCCGTCTTAAGCTTTACGTCTAACCCTTTGACATAGCTCAATCAATTGTGAGCACGGCGCCATACTAACTGATGAACTTGAGATAGAAGCAGTTGGCAAACCCCCGCAAAGAGCGTAGGGGTCTCACCTAAACCAAGACACAGGGTTTATCCTCGTATCGACGTAGGGCCTTTTACGAGGCAGCGTGCTTGGCGCCCGCGATTAGACGTCGATGGTGACGAAAGATTAGCTTCTCCAGCATGTCCACGACCGCATCGCTCATTCCGACGAAACGAAACCGCGTGACGCGGGCGCCATCGATGCCCCCCCCACCAGCGGCGACACTGGGAATCTTCAGCGGCTGTGGCAGCGCCGCATTAATGTAGATCGACAGCAGTCCGGTGGCGTCGGCCACGGCAGGATGGTCGCCGAACCATTCCAAGCCGCGCGAGGACATGCGTATACGCTCCGCGACGGGCAGGCCGCTGCTGCGCAGCGCAAGTTCGGCCGTGAGACGCAGCAATATATTGACCTTGTATTCCAGACGCTGCAGCTCATGCAACAAGGCGGGCGATTCGTCCTTCAGCGCCTCGTGCACCCGCACCTCGTCCAGGGACGATTCGGCGCCCAGAAGCTGGTGATTGTCGGTATTGAGCCGAGCGAGCTGCAGTCCGTCGGCGAGCGCACCCGGGGTCCAGGTGACCGGCAGCGACTCCTCGAATATCAAACCATCGCCCAGAAATGATTCAGGCATAGCCCTTCTTGGAAATTCTCAGCGCTGCATCCGAATACTGGAATAGGCGGCGACCGCCCTCCGGCCCACTGCTGCCATATCCAGATCCCGGCCTTTGCCGCGCCGCTGGTGTTCCAGCAATCCGATCGCCCGGTCGTTCAATTGCGCGATTTGTTGCAGTAAAGCCTGATCGGCCGCAGCCACCTGCCGCGTGGCCTTGCGAAAGGACTGTAGCAGTTCCAATCGTTGCCGGTCGAGCGACTCCAGGGATTCAAGGTTGCCGCTTTCGGCGACACTCAGGATTTCCTCGGAAAGCGCCAAGGCGCGCGCCACTCCCGGGTCGGGGTTGTTGCTGTTCATCGAGGCTCGACGATCTGATCCCAGCCGGTTTTGATCTTTTGTACCAGCGACATCACTTCCGCGACGATATTCGCATCGTTGGTGACGTTGGCCAGCGTCAGCCGAGCCAGCATGTACACATACAAGGCACGCAGATTCTCCGCAATCTTTTGCCCGCGCTCCATGTCCAGGGTGTTGTTCAGCTGGTCGATCAGTCGAATCGCCTTGCCCAGGGTCTTGCCCTTGGTCACCACATCATTGAGCGGCAGATTATTCTCGATGCGCTCCATGCAGCCCTGCGCCGTCGCGAGCTGCGCCAGAATCTGTTCGAACATGATTTGCACCAGCCGCGCGGGGCTGGCGTCCGCCACCAATCCGTGGCTGCGAACCGAGCGGTACTGAGCCGCTCCTCGTTGAGCGTTCATGGCTAGCCGCCGACGCCTAGGTTACCGCTGCCCAGGCTGGTATTGCTCTGCGACGTGCCCGAAGCCGCGTTGGCTTGCGGGTTGAACTCGGCATTGAGAAAAGTCTGCATTTGCTTCAGCTGCGCCACCGCAGCATCCATCGCATTGTATTGGGCGGTGAGCCTTGCCGAGTAGGCCGCCAGTTGCGCACTGAGCGCCGTCTGCTGGTCTTCGACGCTGCTCAAGCTGGTCTGCAGACCCTTGTTTATCGTATCGAGTAGACCGCCCGGTTTGATGTAGCCATCCACGAGATTGCTGAGTTGGGTTGCTATCCCATTCGCGCCGCCCAGCAGCTTTCCGATCGACGCCAGGCTCGCGCTCAAGGCGTTGCCCAACTTGGTGTCGTCTGTGGCGTAGCTGCCGTCGGTCCCGGCGTTAATGCCGAGATCGGTCAGTGATTTCGCGCCCCCCGTGCCGCCGACGACCTGGCCCAGGATTCTTTGCAGCTGACTTTGAAAAGCTTCGAGGGTCGCATTGCCGTTCAGCGGGCCGGCCGTCTGGGTCGACGGATCGTAGCCGCTGAGAGATTGAATGCTGCTCAATACCCCGTTCAGCGCGGTGACGAACTTGTCGATCGACGCCTGCGCCGACGTGGTGTCGGGACTGATCGTCAGGGTGGTCGGCGTCTGCGGGGCGGATGCGCCCACCAGGTTGATGGTCACGCCGGTGATCGCACCCGTTACCACATTGCTGCCGCTGGTGGCGGGGAAGCCGTTGATCGAGAAACTCGCATCTTGTGCAGGTACAGAGGTGAGAGCCAGCGACGCCAGGCCGCCGTTTCCACCCGATGGCGTCACCGTGATCTGATTGGCGAGACCGGTGCGCGTTCCGGTCAGCACCAGACGGGAGCCGTCAGTGGTCGTGATCACGCTGGCACTGACGCCGGGATTGTTCGAGGCTGAATTGATGGCCGCGGCAATGCCGGCGAGCGTGTTGTTGGTCGTATCAATGGTGATGTCGGCCGAGAGGCCGCCCACCGCAATCGTCAACGTGCCGCTGCCCACCGCGGCGGTGCTCGACAGCGCAGCCGATGTTGCGACGGCCGCGGTGGCCAGATTGTTCACCAGTAAGGAGTAGGAGCCGGCGACGGCACTGGAGCCCGTGCTCGCAGTGGCAATGTTCTTGTCGGCGACCGTCGCCGCAAATGACGCCAGCTGGCTGGGATCCTCGAGAGCGGGCAGCGCCAGCTTGAGCGTGTCGAGCGCCGCGGTGAAGGTCCCGAACGCCGAGACTTGGGAGTCCAGCGAGGTTTGTGCATTCGTCAGTTGGGTGGTTTGGGCCGCGCCAAACGCCGTCGTCAGCGAGGAAACGATGGCACCGATGTTCAAACCCGAGCCGATGCCGGTCGAGGTGATGCTACCGCCGCCGCTGCTGCCGCTGCCGCTGGAAGGAGAAATGACTGAACTCATAGGATTGGCCCGCGCGTTGTGTTGCTTAAATTATCGGCTGTCACCGCCGGAACTTAAGCAAGCCGCGTACCAAGGGCCGCCAAAGCGGCGCGGTTAGGCGTGGCTGTCGAGAATGACGCCTGAAACCCCTAAGCTGCGGGCCAGGGCGGCGAATTCGTCGGCCGGAAATTCGGCAACAACCGCGCCATTCGCGGGATTGACCTGCTGGATCGTCTTGCCGCCGGACGCGGGATCCATCCTGAACTGATATGGCTTGCCCGAGTCGTTCAAATATTTATTGAGCAGCTGAACCTGCTCTTGCAGGTGCGGCTTGGCCGGGGGCGCCGCAGGACGGCCGCTCGGCGGCAAAACATTGCCGCTGTGTTGAATTGCAACTTTGGGCGCCTGACTTCCGTGCACGAGGCTCACTGCCGGTATCTTTACCGGTTGTCCGTCGCTGGCCATGATTCCACCTGTTTACTTAACGCAATACCTCTTCCGTTCGTTTCGAATTCCGTTCGAAGACCACGGCCCGACCGCTGTCGGTCGAGCCGTGGGATTTTTCTACTCTCTCGAAGCTATCGGCAATTATTGCAGGAGCTTGAGAATCAGCTGGGGCTGCTGGTTG
>Ga0193753_10001738_pt1 | contig 18268 bp, 13 predicted proteins | sample H1c2metaG_FD_144925 | JGI IMG/M metagenome (GOLD analysis project Ga0193753, IMG submission 144925) | Soil microbial communities from a riparian zone of the East river system, Colorado, United States - H1c2 | ecosystem: Environmental > Terrestrial > Soil > Riparian zone | place: USA: East...
ATGCCCTCGCACGGAATGCCGCCCCAGGGAATGCCCTCGCAGGGAATGCCGCCCCAGGGAATGCCCTCGCACGGAATGCCGCCCCAGGGAATGCCCTCGCACGGCGGGCCGCCCCAGGGCCCGCCCTCGCACGGCATGCCGCCCCAGGGAATGCCGCCGCAGGGCATGTCCGCGCGGGGCATGCCGCCGCAGGGCCCGCCCTCGCTCGGCATGCCGCCGCAGCGGGCCTCGCAGCCCGGGCCGGGGCCGTTCTCTTCCCCGATGACACCGGGGGGCATGCCGCCGACCTCGCCGCCGCCGATGTCGCCGGGGATGGGCCCTGCCCCGTCCTGGCAGCCAGCTGGCTCGCCGGTCGAGCCGGATCCGCGCTTCGTCATCGATCCGGGGTCGCTGCCCGAGCCGCGCATCCGGGCGCCGCGTCCGGCGCTGGTCGACTCCGGCGTGCCGACCGGGCAGCCGCTGCCGCCGGCCCGGCTCGAGCGCGCCCGGATCTCGGGCTCGCCCGATACCGGCGAGGTGCTGATCGGTGGCCACGGACGCATCGAGCGAGCGGAGACCAGCCCGCGGTCGCCCGAGAACGGGCCTCGTCGCCGCCGGCGGGGCCTGCGCACGGCCCTCTTCGCCCTGCTCCTGCTCACGCTCGCCGGTGGAGGCTACTTCGGCTACCTCGCGCTGTACCTGGAGCGGGCCGACGAGCGCGCCTCGGCCGGACAGCCCGGCGACCCGGACGCCACCGGCGCGACCGCGGCCGCGGGCTCGACCACGCCCACCGGCTCGACCACCACCGGCGCCAAGGGCTCGACCACCGCCGGCACCACCGGCTCGACCACCGCCGACAGCACCGGCTCGCTCACCGCCGGCACCACCGAGTCGACCACCGCCGGCACCGCTGGCACCGCCGGCGCTCGCAGGCCGGGCTCTCCTTCGGCTCGTTCCACCGCGCCCAGCCGCCCCTCCACCGGCGAGCCGCCTGGCGGTCGCGGGGAGCCGCCGGACAAGCTCACCGTCGACAGCCGGCCGGCTCGCGCCCGGGTCTACCTCGATGGCGCGGTGGTCGGCCGCACTCCGCTCACCCTCGAGTCGTCTGCCGACCGCCACAAGCTCGCGATCATCGCGCCGGGCTACAAGCCGCACATCGCCGAGATCGACGGGCGTGGCAGCGTGTCGGTCACGCTCGAGGAGGTCACCCCGTCGAACGGTCCGGCCGGCATCAAGATCCGCTGCCGGCAGAAGAACCGCTACTACGTCACCCTCGACGGAGAGCCGACCGGCCAGCTGTGCCCGACCGAGCGGCTCGGCGTCGAGCTCGGCGACCACACCGCCGAGATCTACGATCCGGTCACCGACTCGCGCCGGGCCTACAAGGTCCACGTCGACCAGACCCGGCTCAGCCACCGCGTCCGGGTCGACTGATCGGACGCGCGCCGCCTGGCGCCGCTACTCGCCGCTGTCGGCGTCGGTCGCCTTGCCGCGCGGGTCGAGGTCGTACTTGCGGATGAGCTCGCGCAGGTGCTTGCGGTCGATCTGGGCCTCGCGGGCGGCCGCCGACAGGTTCATCCGGTGCCGCCGCATGAGGTCCTCGATGTACTCGCGCTCGAACATCTCGACCAGCTGCCCCTTCGCCTCCTTGAAGGGCAGGTCGGTCCGGATGCCGAGCGACGGGGTCGGCTCCTCGTGCAGCGCGTCGTCGAGGTTGATGTACTCGCCGCGCGCGAGCAGGCAGGCCCGCTCGATCGTGTTGCGCAGCTCGCGCACGTTGCCCGGCCACGAGTGCCGGCGCAGCCGGTTCAGGTCCTCGGGGCTGACCTTGAGCGGCTTGCCGGCGGTGGAGAACCGGTTGATGAACCACTCGATGAGCAGCGGGATGTCCGTGCCGCGCTCGCGCATCGGCGGCACCGACAGCCGGATGACCGCCAGTCGGTAGTACAGGTCCTCGCGGAACGACTTCTTGGCCACCTCGGCGCGGAGGTCGCGGTTGGTCGCCGCCACCACCCGCACGTCGATCCGCTCGTAGGTGTTGGAGCCGACCCGCCGGACCGCCTTCTTGTCGAGCACGCGCAGGAGCGACGGCTGCAGGTCGAGCGCCATCTCGCCGATCTCGTCGAGGAAGATCGTCCCGGCGTGAGCGTCGGCGAACGCGCCTCGCCGGTCGCCGATGGCGCCGGTGAACGAGCCCTTCACGTGGCCGAACAGCGCGCTCTCGATCAGCTCGCGCGGCACCGAGCCGCAGTCGAACACGACGAACGGGCCGTCCTTGCGGTGGGAGTGGTTGTGAATCTCCTCCGCGATGAGCTCCTTGCCGGTCCCGGTCTCGCCCTCGATGAGCACGGTCGCGTCGGTGGTCGCCACGTCCTGCATCAGCTTGAACAGCTGGCGCATCTTGGTGTCGCCGCCGATGAGGTGGCCGAACGCGCTCTCCTCGGCCGGCTCGGGATTGACGATCTCCTCCTCGGGCAGGAACTTGATGACGGTTCGGCCGAGCTTGAACTCGGCGCCGAAGCCGATCGCGATCTCCTTGAAGCGCGAGCCCTGCACGAAGGTCCCGTTGGTCGAGCCCTGGTCGCGCAGGAGCACCGTATCGCCCTCCCACAGCGCGAGGAGGTGGCGGCGCGACACCGTCTTGTCCGACAGCGCCATCTCGCACTCGGGCGAGGACCCGAAGTAGATCGGCCTGCCGGGCCGGAATTGCACCGACTCTCCGCGATCCGGTCCGGCGATCGCCAGGAAGATTCCACCCTGCGTCTGGCGCGAGAAGGCCGGTAGCTCTTCCAGGACTTGAGTCTTATCTCCCCGAGACATAAAGACTTCGAGCTGATGATACTACGGGTCGCCACCCACCTCTGTCTACGGGCGGGGTAGAAGACCCGTGGAACCCGCGCGGGTTCTTTCGAACGCTACGGCGTCGCCTTGTCCGCTGCAGCCGGCGCGGGGGACCGCGGCGCTGCCCCCGCCTCCACCGTCGGCCCGGACAGACCGATGATCGCCGCCGTCCCCACCCCGACGAGGAGGATGACGACGAGGAGCAACCACGGCCGCCGGGCCGGGCTCATCGCCGCCCACCCTGGCCTCGGCCCACCGACGGGGCCGCGACCCTGCATCATCATCGGGCCCGGCGCTCCCGGGGGCCGAAACCCTGGGCCGGGCAGCGGTCCGCTGTCGCCCATCCCCGGCATTCCGCGCGGGAAGCCGGGCTGAGCGAACATCGGATCGCCCGCGTCGACGACGATCCCGGTCTGCTCGAGCGGATCGAGATCGGCCAGCGAGCCGAGCGGCGGCGACATGTGCACCGCCGGATGCGCGAGCGGATGCGACGGCGGCGGGCCGCCGGGGTAGCCACCCGGATGACCCGGCGCGGGTCCAGGCCCCGGCCCCATCGCAGGCCCGTGGCCGTACGGATTGGGCGGCCCGGGCGCGAAGCCGGGCGACGGCGGGTAGTGATCCGGATCGCCGACCATCGGTCCACCCAGCAGCGCGGGGGTGTTGGACGGAAGCATCGGGCTCTGGGCCAGGTCGTCGAAGTCGATGAGCGGTCGCGCGCCGGCGTGATCGGGCGCGTTGCCGCCCAGGTTGATCATCGAGGTGAGCTCGATCCCGCGCAGCTCGGTCAGCTTGGTGATCGACGTGCGCGCCCGCCGGCGCCGGCGGTCGTCGTCGGGCAGGAGGGCGCCATCGGCGGCCAGCGCGACGCTCATGCCCGGGTCCGAGTCCAGCTCCGGCACCACCACCCCCGACCCCTCGCCCAGGACCTCGTCCGGGTCGATCTGGTCGGTGCCCTCCTCCATGTCGTAGAGCTCGGTGCCGATCGCGCCGGTGTGCTCGCCGATGTCGTCGCGCCAGCCGCGCGCGTCGCCGCACATGTGGCGGAGGTGCTCCGACAGATCCGGCGCCGACATCATGATCCCGTGCCGGTGAGCGCAGCGCAGCAGCGCCTCCTGGAACTCGCCGGCGGTCTGGTAGCGGTGGTCCGGGTCGCGCGACAGCGCCTTCAACATCACCTTGTCGAGCTCGGGCGGCAGCCCCGGCACCTTGTGCGAGATGAGCGGGACCGGCTGGGCGTACATCTCCTCGGCCGAGGTGGTGAGCCCGGCGTTCACGAACAGGCGCTCGCCGGTCATCATCTCGAACAGGCAGACCGCCAGCGAGTACAGGTCCGAGCGCGCGTCGAGCGGCTCCGACTTGGCCTGCTCGGGCGACATGTAGCCGACCTTGCCCTTCACCCGGTAGAAGACCGAGTTGTGGGTCGACGCCTTGGCGATGCCGAAGTCGGTCAGCTTCACCTCGCCGGATCCGGAGATGAGGATGTTCGACGGCGAGATGTCGCGGTGGATGAGGCGGAGCGGGACGCCGTCGGGGCCCACCTTGTTGTGGGCGTAGGCCAGCGCGGACAGGAGCTCGCGCGCGACGTAGATCCCGGCGGCCGGCGACAGGCGGCGGCGCTTCTTCTTGCACCGGCGCAGGAGCGTGCGCAGGTCGGCGCCGTCCAGGTACTCCATCACGATGAAGTAGTCCTCGCCGGCGGTGACGAGGTCGATCGTGTGGATGATGTTGGCGTGGTCGAGCGTGGCGGACAGACGCGCCTCGCGCAGGAACAGGTCGATGAACTCCGGCTGGCGGGTGAACTCGGGCAGGAGCTGCTTCAGCACCACCTGCTTCTCGAACCCGCCCGCCCCCATCTTCTTGCCCAGATAGATGGCACCCATGCCGCCTTCGGCCAGGTACTCGAGCACCACGTATCGATCGATGGGTGCGTCGGAGGGGGAGCCGTTCTCCACGGCTGGGGAGCATACCAGCTCATGTCTCCGCGGCGGCCCAACCCCCCGGCCCTCTCACAGTGTGCCGCGCGGACCACAGCGGAGGCCCGGCCGTTTCGCCTACTTGGCGGGAAGCGGCGCGGGCATCCAGCTTGCTCTTTCGGCCGGCGTGCGCTCCTCGTACGGCCCTCGCCGGCAGACGCTGGCACTCGTCCTCGCCGCCCTCGTGATCGGGAGCTCGATCGCCGCGTGCGGCGGCCCCTCCTGGCCGAAGACCGTGCGGGGCGTGGGCGACCCGCGCTTCCTCGCCCACCAGGAGGTGGTCGACACGGTCGATGTCCTCCCGGTGGATCTTCAGGTCTGGACCGAGCCGGGCCACCAGACGGGCGCGTACGTCGTGGCCAGCGAGGTCGACGGCACCGTGGCGGGGATGGTGTCCAGCCAGCTCGCGCGGCGCGGCTACCAGGTGGTGGCCCAGATCGACCGCGACGGGCGCTACGTCGGCCCCGATGGATCGATGCACGACGCGATGGTGCCGGACGACGTGACGCGCACGACCATCTCGCTGTCCGGCTACGGGCGCGCGCAGAGCCGCACCGCCGGCGCGCTGCTGATGCCGTTCCTGCCGGCCCGCCTGGGCGAGGCGACCGGCTCGGACACCACGCTCTACATCGGCGGCTGGGCGTTCGCGGGCAAGAAGAAGTCGTCGCACAAGGCGGCCAAGATCATCGGCGCCATCCTCATCGTCGGCATCATCGCGGTGATCGCGATCGCGGTCATCGCTGGCGACAAGGGCGGCGGCGGCGGCAGCGCGGTCGGCAAGGTGGCCGAGGGCGCCGGCCACGTCGCGAGCGGCGCGGTCAAGGTGGTCGGCCGGGTCGCGGTCGCCGCGACGCGGACCGCGGGCCGGGTCGGCTTCGCGGTCATGCGCGACCCGGAGCTCTTCCGCCTGACCGTCGACATGATCGACGTGTTCGCGCAGTCGGGCACCCACGCGCAGGTCTACTCGGGCCGCCCCGACTACTACGCCGAGGGGCCGCGCCGCGGTCGGTCGGCCATGATGCTGGAGATGACGCTCATCGACAATCACAGCGGGCGCACGCTGTGGCACGCGCAGCAGCGCTTCCCGGCCAGCCCCGAGCGGCCCGAGCAGATCGAGCGCGCGGTCGCGCGGCTGATGGCCACGCTGCCGGCCCAGTAACGGATCGAGAAATCCCGTAGACTCCCGAGGTGCGCCTCGCCCTCGCGCTGCTGCTCGCCTCGGTCCTCGCCGCCTGCGCGACGGAGCGGTCGAGCCCGGAGTGCAAGGACGTTTGCAGCAAGCAGGCTCGCTGTGTCGACCAGAAGGGCGAGGCGGCCGCGCCCGGCTCGCCCCCGGCCACCATCCCCGAGCAGACCAAGTTCGACCAGAGCGAGTGCATCGCGGCCTGCACCTCGCTCCGCCGCGACGCCGAGGGGGACAAGATCGTGAAGCGCCACGTCGCGTGCTTCGACAAGGCGGGCGAGGACTGCGCCGCCATGCTCGCCTGTCCGTGAGCGACTTCGATCAGGTCCGGCCGAGCGCCTGACGGCGGCGCTCCAGGAAGTCCCGCTCGCGCGCGTTGTCGGTGCGGGCGAGCGCCGCCTCGTACGCGAGCGCGGCTTCCTCGGCGCGGCCGGCGCGCCGGAGCAGGTCGGCGCGGATCGCGTGGAAGAGGTGATAGTCGCCGAGCTCGATGTCGTCGAGGATCGCGAGCGCCGCGTCCGGTCCGTCGATCTCGGCCAGCGCGACCGCGCGGTTGAGCGCCACGACCGGGTCGGGCGCGATCGACAGCAGCTGATCGTACAGGGCCAGGATCTGCCGCCAGTCGGTGGCGGACGCGGCCGGCGCGTCGCCGTGGACCGCGTTGATCGCCGCCTGGATCTGGTAGGGGCCCGGCTGGTTGCGCGCGAGGCACTCGCGGACCAGCGCCTGGCCCTCGCCGATGAGGCGGGGATCCCACCGGCTGCGGTCCTGATCGGCGAGCACCACCAGGTCGCCGTCGGCCGTGGTCCGGCTCGCCCGGCGCGACTCGACCAGCAGCATGAGCGCGAGCAGCCCCATCACCTCGGGCTCGTCCGGCACCAGCTCGGCCAGCAACCGTCCCAGGCGGATCGCCTCGGCGCAGAGGTCGTCGCGGACCAGCCGGTCGCCCGAGCTCGCCGTGTGACCCTCGTTGAAGATGAGGTAGACGACCGCCAGCACCGCGCGCAGGCGACCCGGGAGATCGACCTCGTCGGGGACCCGGTACGGGATCCTGGCGTCGCGGATCTTGCCCTTGGCCCGGACCAGCCGCTGCGCCATCGTCGTCTCGGGCACCAGGAACGCGCGCGCGATCTCCGCGGTGGTGAGACCGCCGAGCAGGCGAAGGGTCAGCGCGACCTGGGCGGCGGTGGCGAGCGCCGGGTGGCAGCAGGTGAAGATCAGGCGAAGACGATCATCGCGCACGGCGTCTTCCTCGTCCGGTTCGCCGCTGGCCTGCAGGAGGGCGGCCTGCGCCTGTCGGTCATCTCGCGAGGCCTCCCGCCGCAGGCGATCGATCGCCCGGTGGCGGGCGGTGGTGATGATCCAGCCGGCCGGGCTCGGCGGCAGCCCGGCCGACGGCCATCGCTCGACCGCGGCGGTGAAGGCGTCCTGGACCGCCTCCTCGGCGACATCGATCGCGCCGAAGACGCGGACCAGGACCGCCACCGCGCGCCCGTATTCGCTGCGGAACACACGCTCGATCTCGGAGAGGGGCAGGTCCGGCATGCCGCGATCAGCTCTCGCCGTGCTCCTGGAACGGTCGCACCTCGATCGGGAGCCCGGTGGCCCGGGCGAGCTTTCCGCCCCACTCGAGCGCCGCGTCGAGGTCGCGCGCGTTGATGACGGTGAAGCCGCCGATGTGCTCCTTCCCCTCGACGAACGGACCGTCGGTGGTGACGACCTCGTCGCCCTTGACCCGCACCACGGTGGCCGTGGTCGCCGGGTTCAGGCCTCCGGCGAAGACCCACGCGCCGGCGGCCTTCATCTCGCTGCGCACCGCCCTCACCTCGCGCATGATCGGGTCCAGCTTCTCCGGAGGTGGAGGCGGTCCGTCGGGCTGATAGATGCTCAGCATGTACTGCTTCATGGCATGTTCTCCTCGCGTCATGAGGTCATCCAGGTCTCACGCTCTATACGAACGGGATCGGGCCGGATCGACACCGCGCGGAGAGCGACGCGAAGAAAAGCTCCATCCGTGCGATCACGGCTGGATCGCGCCGTGGAAGCCTCAGGAATGACGGTCAGACGCGGCGTTCAGATCGCGCTCGGCCTCCTCGTGGCCGCGGTGGGCGCCTACCTGGTCTTCTCGCCCGAGGTGATTCGCGACCTGCTCGGCCGCCGTCCGGCGACGAGCTCGGACTGGATCAACCTGCGCGCCAGCTTCGGCGGCACCCTGGCCGGGCTCGGCGCCTTTGTCGCGTGGTGGCCGGCGCCGCGCCCGTGGCTGCGCAGCGGGCTCGGGCTGCTCCTGTGGACGATGGCGGGCATCGGCCTGGCCCGCGCGATCGGCTTCGCGATCGACGGGCACCCCGACGCCCGGCAGTACCTGTGGATCGCGGCGGAGGCGGCGATCGTCGTCGCCTGCGCGGTCGCGCTGCGCCGCCGCAGACACGACCGCTGACCGGGGAGCGACCCTACTCGACCGTCCAGGTCATGCCGGAGTGGAGCAACTTCTTGAGGTCGCCCTTGCCGCGCGCGGAGACCGCGGCGGTGATCTGCTCGTGGACCAGCTGGTCGTACGGCGTCTTCTCGACCGCGCGCAGGATGCCGAGCGGGATCGGCATCTCCGGGTAGGTGAGCTGGGTCAAGAGGAACGCAAAGGCCGGCGCGGCCCGCTCGTCGTGGATCATGATCTGGCCGAGCGGCACCTGGCCGGGGCCGTCGCCCACCTCCACTGCCTCGGGCACCAGGTCGTTGCGCACCCGGATCCCGCGCTTGCCGCCCTCGAACAGGAGCGGCTGGCCGTGCTTGAGCCGGAGCTGGCGCGCGTCGGCGGTCGACTTGTCGGTGACCGCGTCCCACACGCCCTCGTTGAAGACCGGGCAGTTCTGCAGGACCTCGATGAACGAGGCCCCCTGGTGGGCCTGGGCGCGGGTCAGGATCTCGCCCAGGTGCGCGGCCTCGACATCGACGCAGCGGGCCACGAACGTGGCGCCCGCGCCGAGCGCGACCTGGAGCGGCTGGACCGGGTAGTCGACCGAGCCGAGCGGCGTGGACGGCGCCTTGGTGCCGACCGCCGAGGTCGGCGAGTACTGGCCCTTGGTGAGCCCGTAGATCTGGTTGTTGAACAGGATGATGTTGAGGTTGACGTTGCGGCGCAGCGCGTGGAGCAGGTGGTTGCCGCCGATCGACAGCCCGTCGCCGTCGCCGGTGATGACCCACACCGACAGATCCGGCCGCGACACCTTGAGCCCGGTGGCAATCGCCGGGGCGCGCCCGTGGATGCTGTGGAAGCCGTACGTGTTCATGTAGTACGGGAACCGGCTCGAGCAGCCGATGCCGGACACGAACACGGTCTCCTCGCGCTTGACCCCCAGGTCGGCCAGCGTCTTCTGCACCGCGGCCAGGATGGCGTAGTCGCCGCAGCCGGGGCACCACCTGACGTCCTGGTCGGTGGCGAAGTCCTTCTTGCTCAGCTTGATCGGGGGAGTCATCGCGCCGCCCTCCTTGCCACATCGATCGATGTGGGGCGATCGTCCACCAAGAGGTCCTCGACCGCCTTCATGACCTCGGCCACCTTGAACGGCTGGCCCTGGACCTTGTTGAGCCCGACCGCATCGACCAGGTAGCGGGCGCGCAGCATCATCGACAGCTGACCCATGTTGAGCTCGGGCACCAGCACGCGGCGGAACCGCGGCAGCAGCCCCTTCACGTCCGGGTGGAGCGGGTGCAGCCAGCGGAGCTGGGCGTGGGAGACCTTCTTGCCCTGCTCGCGCAGCCGGATGACCGCCTGGCGCAGCGCGCCGTAGGTGCCGCCCCATCCGATCACCAGGACGTCGCCCTCGTCCTCGCCGTGGAGGTCGAGCGGGCCGCAGTCCTGGACCATGCCGTCCACCTTGGCGGCGCGGATGTGGACCATCTTCTCGTGGTTGATCGGGTCGTACGAGACCGCCCCGGTCAGGAAGTCCTTCTCGAGGCCGCCGATGCGGTGCTCGAGGCCGGGGGTGCCGGGCACCACCCACTCGCGGGCCAGGGTCTCCTGGTTGCGCGCGTAGACCTGGTAGCCGGCGGGATCGGTGCGGTGCGTGACCGGGATCGGCTCCATCGCGTCGACGTCGGGCAGACGCCACGGCTCCGAGCCGTTGGCCAGGAACCCGTCGGACAGGAGCACGACCGGCGTGCAGTAGCGGATGGCCAGGCGCACGGCCAGGATCGCGCAGTCGAACGCGTCGGCCGGCGAGTTGGCCGCGATGATCGGAACCGGGCACTCGCCATTGCGGCCGTACATCGCCTGCAAGAGGTCGGACTGCTCGGTCTTGGTCGGCAGGCCCGTGGACGGGCCGCCGCGCTGCACGCTCACCACCACCAGCGGCAGCTCGGTCATGACCGCGAGCGCCATGCCCTCGGCCTTGAGCGAGATGCCCGGGCCGGACGACGCGGTCACCGCCAGCGCGCCGCCGTAGGCCGCGCCGATCGCGGCGCCGACCCCGGCGATCTCGTCCTCGGCCTGGAACGTGGTCACGCCGTGGTTCTTGTAGTGAGACAGATAGTGGAGCAGCGACGACGCCGGCGTGATCGGGTAGCCGCTGTAGAAGAGCGGCTTGCCGGCCAGGTTGGCCCCCGCCACCAGGCCGAGCGCGATCGCCTCGTTGCCGGTGATGTTGCGGTAGACGCCCGGCTGGAACACGGCCTTCTCGACCCGGTAGACGTCCTGGAACATCTCCGCGGTCTCGCCGTAGTGATAGCCGGCCTTGAACGCGCGCACGTTGGCGTCGGCCAGGCGGTCGTTCTTGCCGAACTTGCCCTTGATCTGCGAGATCTCGGTCTCCGGGTCGCGCGAGTAGGCCCAGAACATCAGGCCGAGCGCGAAGAAGTTCTTGCAGCGCGCCTTTTCCTTGGTCGTCAGATCGGTCCCGTCGAGGGAGCCGTTGGTCAGCTTGCTGATGTCGATGCCGTGCACGCGGTACTTCTGGCGCAGCGACTCCTCGGCCAGCGGATCCGAGTCGTATCCCGCCTTCTTGAGGTTCGGCGGCGTGAACGTGCCGGTGTTCACGATGAGGATGCCGTTCTCGATGAGGTCGGCCAGGTTCGCGCGCAGCGCCGCCGGGTTCATCGCCACCAGCACATCGGGCGCGTCGCCCGGGGTGTAGATGTCGCTCGACGCGAAGTGGAGCTGGAACCCGGACACACCCGCGAGGCTGCCGGCGGGGGCTCGGATCTCGGCCGGGAAGTCGGGGAACGTGGAGATGTCGTTCCCGGCCGCGGCGGCCGCCTTGGTGAACTCTGTGCCGGTCAGCTGCATGCCGTCGCCGGAATCACCGGCGAAGCGGATGACGACGTGCTCGAGAGTCCGTGGAGACGGGCGGGTGGTTGATGGAGGTTGAGATACTTCCGATGGCATGGCGGCGTAGATTATCCCAGACCGGCCGCGCAGCGGGGGACGTGGGCGGCAGCTAACCGCGCCCGCCTCGACGGTGCGTCGGCCTCTTGCCGACGCCGGCGGGCTCCGGTATACACCGTCTTGTCTCGCACGCTTAGCTCAGCTGGATAGAGCGTTGGCCTCCGGAGCCAAAGGTCACAGGTTCGAATCCTGTAGCGTGTACCGGTTCCCTTGCCCAAGCCGCTCGCCGAAATCGTCCTCGAGGAAGGGCTGGCGACGGCGGCGACGCTGGAGCGCGCAGCGGCGGCCGCCGACCGCGACGGCACGCCGCTGGTCTGCGCGCTGGTCCGCGAGGCCGGCATCGACGAGATCGCCCTGCTCGCCGCGCTGCGCAGGCACGTGCGCGTGGCGACCGGCGACCCGCTGACGATCGCGCCGGAGCCTGACGCGGTGCGCGAGCTGCAGCGCGATGTGTGCCGGCGGCAGCGGGTCGCGCCGCTGTCGGTGTCGTCGTACGGCGGCGAGGGCCGGGTGCTGCGACTGGCCATGGCCGATCCGACCGACGCGGTGGCGGTGGCCGAGGTCGAGCACGTGACCGGCTGCCGGGTCGACCCGGTGCTGATGACGCTGTCGGCGGTGGAGGAGCTGGTCGAGAAGACCTACCGCGCGCTCGTGACCGAGGTCATGAAACGCGCCGGCGAGCGCGGGGACGAGGCGGCGGCGCCGGTGCGGCCGCGCGGCAAGGCCGGCGAGCGCGAGGGCGGCGGGCGCGAGGGCGGCGGGCGAGACGTGACCGACGGGGCGAACCGGGCGGGGGCGCAGGCGGCCCGCGCCGGCGCGCTCGAGGGAGAGCCGACGGTCCCGTTCCACCGGCTGTCCGACGACGCCGATCTGGAGACGCGCCTGCGCGCGGTCATCAACCTGCTGCTGGCCAGGCAGGTGGTGAGCGAGGACGAGCTGGAGGAGGAAGTGCGTCGGCTCATGCACCCCGACGATTGAGCCGAGTGCCGGTCCTTTCCAGGTCGGCACCGGGCGCGGCCCGGCGGATACGCTATATTCGAGGCGCGGTGAGCACGCCCCCCGCGAAGACGATCTGTCGCAAGTGCCGACTGGAGTACCCGGGCGACGCGCTGTTCTGCCCCAACTGCGGCACGGCGCGAGTGCACGAGGACTCCGGCGACCCGATGGTCGGCGCCACGATCGGTGAGCGCTACGTCCTGCTCGAGCGGATCGGGAACGGCGGCTCGGGCACGATCTACCGCGCCGAGCACGTGACCCTGCGCCGCAAGGTCGCGGTCAAGGTGCTGCACCACGAGCTCAGCCGCGACGACCTGGCGATCGAGCGCTTCCGGCGCGAGGCGACCACCGTCGGCCAGATCGAGAACGACCACATCGTCGAGATCTTCGACTTCGGGCGGACCGGCGACGGGCGGCTCTACCTGGCGATGGAGCTGCTCGAGGGCGAGACGCTGGCCGACCTCATCGAGCGCGAGGGACAGCTCGAGATCGACCGCGCGGTCGACATCCTGATCCAGCTCAGCGAGACGCTGATGGAGGCGCACGCGATGGGCTACATCCATCGCGACCTGCGCCCCCGCAACGTGTTCCTGGCGGTCCGGCGGGGCAAGGGGCGCAAGGAGTTCGTCAAGCTGCTCGACTTCGGGCTGGCCAAGCTGGTCGAGAAGGAGGGCGAGGCGGCGTCGACCAGCCTGGGCATGACCTTCGGCGATCCGCACTACATGTCGCCCGAGCAGGCGCGCGGCGACGCCCTCGACCGGCGGGCCGACATCTACTCGCTCGGCTGCATCGCGCACGAGATGCTGGTCGGCGAGCCGCCGTTCGTGGGCGGCAAGGTGTTCGACATCCTGACCCGCCACGTCGAGGCGACTCCCGACGCACCGCAGGCGCGGCGCTCGGACGTGCCGACCTGGCTCGACCGCGCGGTGACGCGGATGCTGGCCAAGCGGGCCGACCAGCGCTTCATCACGGTGTACCGGGTGATCGAGGCGCTGCGCCAGGGCTCCGACAGCGGGGCGATCATGACGGACGACATCGCGCGGCGGCCGGAGACGGTGCCGCCGGCGTCGGTGTCGGACGCGATGGCGAAGCTGGGCGCGCGCGCGCCGGCCGACATGTCGGCGGAGGTGCCGCGATCGCCGTCGCCGGCGTCATCGCCGTCGCCAGCGGCGGGTGCGGCCAGGGCGGCCAGCGGTGCGGCGGCGGACTCCGGGCCGGCCGTCATGGCTCCCCGGCTGGGCGCGGCGGTCGCGCCCAGAAACGGCGAGGATCGGCGCGTCGGCAATGCGACCGCGCTCGGGCTCGGCGTCGGCGCGGCGGGGGGCAAGCGGGCGCAGCTGACAGCGACCAGCGCGCCGGGCGCGGGCGGATCCGCGGCGGCGCGCCAGTCCAGGGATTCGATCCCGTCGGCCCGCAACGGCGGATCGGGCGGGCTCTCGTCGGCGTGGTACGCCGACGGCGAGGCGATGGCCGGCGCGGGTGATCTCCCGATCGAGGGGCTGACTCCGCGGCCCGGCCGGGCGCGCCGCCTGTCGCCCAGCGACACCGGTGTGCTCGCGCGCGACCGCGACCGCGACGACGACGACCGGGAGCCGCGGCGCCGGCCCTGGCGGCTGGCCGCGGTGCTGGGCGGCGCCATGCTGCTCGGCGCGGTCGCGGTCTTCGCGGTGGTGTCGGCGCGCGGCGGCGGCGAGGAGACTTCCGTCGCGGCCCAGGCCGAGGAGCCTCGGGCGGCCGGAAGCGACGGACTGACCGCGGCGGCAGCGCCGGCCGAGGCTGGCGGCGCGACGGCGAGCGCGACGGCGAGCGCGGTCGGCTCGGGCGCGGCGCAGCCGGCCGTGCAGGATGCGTCGGTGGCGGCAGGCGCGGCCGGGGCCGTGGCGGTGGCTGGCGCGAGCGAGCGCGAGGCGAGCAAGCCGGCCGATCAGGGCAAGCCCGACGCGCCCGGCTCGAAGCAGGAGTCGAAGCCGATCGCGAGCAAGCTGGCTCGTTCGGGCGATGCGCCGCCGAAGTCGTCGGGCGGGCGCAAGACCGGCGGGGCGCGCGAGCCGCGCGAGCCGCGCAAGCAAGTTGACGACGTCGGCGCCGGGCCGACCGAGCCGGTGCCGAGCGAGCGCGCGGTGGACGCCGGCAAGGCGGAGTTCTACGCCAGGCTGGGCGATCGCGATCTCGCCAGCGGCGACTTCCTCGGCGCGGCGACCAACTTCAACAAGGCGCGTGCGCTCGATCCTCGCAACCCGAACGCGGTGCTCGGTCTGGGCGAGATCGCGCTCAGCCAGGGCTCGACGGCGGCGGCGGTCACGCACCTGCGCCGGGCTGCCAAGCTCAAGCCGGGCAGCGCGCGCGCCCACACGCTCCTGGGTGAGGCGCTGCTCGCGTCGGGTCGCAAGCGCGATGCGGCGCAGAGCTTCCGCCGCGCGCTCAAGATCCAGCCGGGCGACTCGCGCGCCCAGGCGGGCCTCGACGAGTCGGCCGGCAGCGCCGCGCGCCCGCCGGCCGACGACGGCTCGAAGCCCAGCGAGCTCGAGTAGCTGCGGGTCCGCTCAGCCTCGGGCGCGATCCGGGTGATCCGGGTGCAGCTCGGGCTGCTCGGCGTCCGCTTGCCTGGCCGGCGGCTTCCAGGCGCTGCCGTCGCGGTGGCTCACACCCAGGCGAACCCTCGAGGAATGAGAGGAGCGCAGACGGATGCGGGCGCCTCGACCGCTGGGCGCGGACCGCTTCGATGGCTTGGGCATTACATGACAATACATGTATCGTCAGTAAGCCTGCAACTTTCCCGAGACTTCGGCGATCGGCCGGTTGCTATGATTCCGATCGCCATGGCGCGCTCTCATCGACCTCGGGCACCGCGCCGCCGCAGCTCCTGGGAGCCGGTTCCGCTCCACCTTCCGCTCGATCGGCCGTCCAGAGCACCAGGACCACCGGCGCAGAAGAACCGCTATCCGACCCACGGAGAGCTCGATCACGAATCGGAACCGGCGGGCGACGCCGACGACACGGTCGGCAGCCACGTCATCGTCATCGATCTCGCCTAGTGCTCCGACCGGGCACATCGCTCTCGCCGGCAGGGACGATGATGGGCTCCGACGATCGACGGGTGATTCGCTAGCGGCCGCTGGTCGCGTCTCTCGTGCGCTACCACGTCTTCATCGAGGGTCCGCGCGACGCGACCGCGGCCGGCATCGAGCTCCTGGCTGCCGCGCTGGGCCGCCGCTACGGCATGTCGGGGCCCGCGGTGCTCGAGCGGCTGAAGCAGGGCCGGTTCTGCGCGCGCTCGGCGCTCGAGCTGGTGCCGGCCCAGCGCCTGGCCGGTGAGCTGGAGGCCCTCGGCGCACGGACCAGCCTGATCGCCGCGCAGGGCGCCGACGACGGCAGGGCGCCCGCGTACGAGTCGGGCCTGGCGGCCGCCTTTGCCGGCGGCGAGCTGCGCGACGACGTCGGGCTCGACCTCGGCGTCCTCGGCGCGCGCGCGCCGTCGGAGGAGACCGACGTGGGCTGGACGCTGGCCGACGTCGACGGCTCGGGCGATGTCGCCGATGGCGCGGCGGGGGCGGAGGGCGCGGCGAAGGCGGAGGGCGCGGCGAAGGCGGAGGGCGCGGCGCGGGTCGATGAATCGGACCGACCGGGTGGGCCGGACCGACCGGGTGCCGCGACGCCGCCGCCGGTGCCGGGCCGGCCGGACGCCGCGACGCCGCCGCCGGTGCCGGGCCGGCCGGCGGGGCCGACCGCGCCGCGCGTGCCGGCTGCTCCGACGGCGGCGCGCGAGGCGCGAGGGACACCGACGCCCGCGCGCGAGGCGCGGGGGACGCCTGAGGTGATGCGCGAGGCGCAGGGGACGCCTGAGGCGATGCGCGGGGCGCCGGCGACGACCGGGCGGCCGGGCCCGTTCGAGCCGAGCGCGGTCGTGCGGGATCCGCGGGGGACGCCTGGCCCGATGCGCGAGGCGCCGGCGACGACGGGGCGGCCGCCACCGTTCGAGCCGGGCGCGGTCGCGCGGGATCCGCTCGAGCGGCGAGAAGATCGGCCCGGCGTCGCTCTGCCGCGCGAGCGCGGTGGGGTCGGGGAGGCGCTGGTGCCGCCGCCGGGGATCGAGCTGGCGGCCGACCGGTTCGCTCCGCCCGACGCCGGGCCGCGATCGCTGCCGGAGCTGGCCGAGGTGCCGACCCGGGTGGTCGCGGTCGGCGAGAGGTCGCGCCCGGCCTCGTCGGCGCCGCCGCTGGCCCACGTCGGCGAGGGTGAATCGCTGATCCGACCACCGCTGATGGTGCGCGCCCGCGAGCTGCTCGATGGATCGGCGCGGGCGCGATTCGTCGCGGGGCTGACCGTGGCGTTCCTGATCGGACTCGTGCCGGCCCAGGTCTACGCCTGGTCGCGGGCGAGCTCGGGCTACGACGACATCCGCGCCGACCTCGCCGCCGAGTACCGCACCGCCGACACCCAGGAGCGGTGGGAGACGCTGGCCGCCGCGCGGGAGGACGCGATCGCGCTGGTCGACTCGCGCCGCGCGCGCGACGTCGTCTCGGCGTGCTTCATCTGGATCGCCGTGGCCGGCGCGGCCGGCTTCGCCTGGTCTCGTCTGGTTCGCGAGCCGAGCCCTCGCGAGGGGTGATCGCTCAGCTCGGCGGGTCGCTGCCGTCGGGACCACTGCCGTCGGGGTCGCTGCCGTCGGGACCGGTGCCGTCGGGGCCACCTTCCATCGCGCGGGCCGCCTTCTCCCGCTTGCGGTGGATCATGTACGCCATCACGATCGAGCCGTTGTAGAGCACGACCATCGGCAGCGCCATCAGCACCTGGGAGATGACGTCGGGGCCCGGGGTCAGCACCGCGGCCACGATGAACGACAGCACGATGAACCAGCGGTTGAAGCGCCACAGCCCGCGATAGGTCACCGCGCCGGCCAGGGTCAGGAACAGGATCAGGAGCGGTAGCTCGAAGACCAGCCCGAAGCCGAGCAGGAGCTTCTTCACGAAGTCGAGGTAGGCGTCCATGCCGAGGAGCGGCTGGAGCGCCACCGCGGTCGCCATCGAGTAGCTGACCCCGAGCCCGCGCTGCAGCTCGGCCAGGTTGTGCGTCGAGTAGTCGAGGAAGAAGCGGTAGGCCGCCGGCAGGACCAGGAAGTAGCAGAACACCGCGCCGCCGGCGAAGAGGGTCGCCGACGAGGCGGCGAACGCGACCCCGTAGCGGCGCTCGTGCCGGTAGAGGCCCGGCGCCACGAACAGCCACAGCTGGTGGAAGATGGCCGGCGAGGCGACGAAGATGCCGCCCCACAGCGCCACCGATAGATAGACCCAGAACGGCTCGAACAGCGAGTTGAAGTAGAGCGCCGGGCTGCCGAGCGATGCGTTGTGCGCCCCGACCTCGTGCCACACCTCGATGAGCGGCCGGGCCAGGACCACGAACAGCTCCTGGCTGAAGGTGAAGGCGATGAGGAAGCCGATCACCAGCGCGATGACCGCGTTGCGCAGGCGCACGCGCAGCTCGCGGAGGTGCTCGAGGAACGGCATCCGCGAGTCCTCGAGCTCGTCCTGCGGCGTGCGCGGCCCGGGCGGGCCCGGCGCGGGCACCAGCACCGGCGCGCTCGGATCCTGGACGACGAGGGGACCCGGCTCGGACTCAGCCATGGAGCTCAGCCATGAGCGGGGTCGTCAGGCTTGCTGCGCGCGGCGGGCTCGGCGGGCGGTCGCGTCTCGGGCGAGCGGCGAGCGACCGCCCCCGGTGCGGGAAAGATGCGCGGCGGTCCGGCCTCGGCCGCGGCGGCCGCGGAGCCGGCGGTGGCGGCGGACGAAGCCCCGGTGGTCGCGGCTCCAGTCGAGTCGGTGCTCGTCGTGGCGGGGGAGTCGGTGCTCGACGCGGCCGCTGGATCACCGGCGGCAGACGCCGACGCGGGCGAGAGATCGATCGATGCGATCGAGCCGG
>Ga0193753_10001739_pt1 | contig 18265 bp, 14 predicted proteins | sample H1c2metaG_FD_144925 | JGI IMG/M metagenome (GOLD analysis project Ga0193753, IMG submission 144925) | Soil microbial communities from a riparian zone of the East river system, Colorado, United States - H1c2 | ecosystem: Environmental > Terrestrial > Soil > Riparian zone | place: USA: East...
TAGACCTTCAAGTCCGCCCGAACATCACCCTCGTACTGCTTGTCGAGCTCGCGCACGACCTTCTCGACTTCCTCGCCCTGCTTCTCCGGCAGACGAATCATCACCATCACAATCAGATCCCCCGCCCCATCGGACTTGGGAACCCCCTTACCTCTCAGCCGCAACTTGTTCCCACTCTTCGCACCCTTCGGAACCGTCAGCGACACCCCACCGTCCAACGTCGGAACCGTCACCTTCGCGCCGAAATACGCTTCACCCACCGTCACCGGCAGGTTCATCAACAAGTCATCTCCATCACGCCGAAACACCGGATGCTCATCGACCCGGATCTTCAGCACCGCATCCCCACCCTCGATCCCCTGCCCCCGCAACCGAATCTGACCGCCATCCTTAACACCCGGCGGGATCCGAACCTTCATCCGACGCGCTTCAGCCTCGCCAGGAATCACCAATTGGATCTCCCGCTCGCCGCCCCGCATCGCCTCCACGAACCCAAGCGTGATCTCCGAAATCACGTCGGCAGCCCGAGACCGCCCTCGGTTCCCGCGACGGAACAACTCCTGAACCGCCTCGCCGCCCATGAAGTCCTGGAACCCACCGAAGCCCGGGCCCCCGACCCCACCACGTGGACCGCCGGCGCCCCGCAACCCATTCAGCAGATCCTCGAAGTCGGTAACCTCACGCGATCCCCCACCACCCATGCCACTCATCCCACCCCGATACTGCCGATACGCGTCTGGATTGAACCCTTCCTTAAGTCCAATTTCTCCAAACTCATCGTAAAGTTCGCGTTTCTTCTTGTTCAGAAGGATGTCGCTCGCGTGCGACGCATCTTTGAACTTCTCCTCGGCCTGCACGTTCCCGGGGTTCTTGTCCGGGTGGTATTTGCGCGCCAGGTTCCGGTACGCCTTCCGAATCTCACTCTCTGTCGCAGTGCGGGGAACCCCGAGCACTTTATAGAAGTCGCGATCAGCCATCACGTCGTCCTTCACCTGCGCCCATCGTTCCCAGCGCGCGCCATCGAACGCTGAGCTTAATCACGTTCGCCGCGGCACGCATCGAGCCCGATGGCCGCAATCAATGCCGAGTTTACGTGTATGCAAGCAGCGCTTGAAGCGCCAAGCCCGCGTATGTTAGTCGCCCAACTTGGCGTTACATTGCACTCAGCGCGAGCTGAGCTTGCTTCCTTCGTCTTGCTCGAGGTCGCGCAACCCGTGCAGCCATTCGAGCGGGTCGCTAGGCTTTCCGAGATCTGCCTCCTGCATGTCTGAAAAGCCAAAGGTCGGCAACTTAGCCCTGCGGTTGGTCACCGCCGCGGTCTGGGTCCCACTTCTCCTCTACTCGCTCTTCTCAGGGCCTCGCTGGCTATTTCCGTCGCTGACCGTCGGCGTGTGCCTCCTCGGCGCAATCGAGCTCTTCGCCATGACCGCACCAGCCCACATGCTGCTGCGGATCTGGGGCGTGATCGCGACGATGATCGTGTTCGCCTCCATGAGCGGGATTCTTCCCGAACCGTTTCTCGTTCCGAGCATCATCGTCGCGACATGCGGCGGCCTCCTCGCATCGCTCGTCCGTGTCACCCCGATCGAAGACGCGAGCATCCGCATGGGATGGGTCGTCGCCGGCCCGTTTTACCTCGGCGGGCTCTTTGGCGTGATCGCACGCCTCTTCAGCCACGACCACGGCGGCGAGTGGGTCCTGCTCGTGCTGATCTACGCGTTCGGCAGCGACACGATGGGCTACTTCGTCGGCCGCGCATTCGGACGCCACAAACTGTACGAGGTCGTGTCGCCCAAAAAGACGGTCGAAGGATCGCTCGGCGGTCTTCTCGGCGCACTGTTGTTCGGCGGCCTACTCGCACACTTCTGGTTCCTGCCCACCCTGCCACTCCTAAACGCGATCCTTCTCTCGATCGCAGCCGCAGCAGCAGGTCAAGCGGGCGACCTCTGCGAGTCGCTGATCAAACGCAGCGTCGGCGTGAAAGACAGCGGCACTCTACTTCCGGGCCACGGCGGCATCCTCGATCGCGTCGACGCGCTCGTGTTTGCAGCCGGCGTCGTCTACCTCTACGTCGCAGCGTTCGGCGCCTGACGGCGTTTAGTCTTCAGCCTTCTCAGCGCTCGCACCCGCCTCAGCGCCGCTCCCGGGCTTCAGCACACTCTGCAAAAACTCGAGCACCGCCCGGATACGCGCGCTCCGCTGCAGATCGACGTGCACCGTCTGCCAGATCACGCGCGGCTCCGGCTCACTCTCAGTCTCGAGTTGGATCAGATGTCCATCGCGCTCCGCAACGCGGCGCGGCAATAGACCGATCCCAACACCAGCACCGGCAGCGGAGTAGAGCGAGCTCACACTGTCCGAGCGCAGCACGACACGCGCACCATCGCGCCGCTGATCGAGCCACTGATTCTCGACACGAAAGCCGCGACTATCCGCAAACATCAACACGCGATGTCCACGTAAGCTGCGCTCCGGATCGGCGGGCGCGCCCCAAGTGTCGACGTAACTTCGCGCTGCGTACAAACACAGCGGGATCTTTCCGAGCTGCCGCGTGACGACGTTGTCTTCGTGCGGTCGCGACAATCGCAACGCGATGTCTGCTTCACGCCGCCCGAGATGCACGCTTCGATTCGTACAGTTGAGCTCGAGCGTGATATCCGGATACCCATCGTGAAACCGCGCGAGCTGCGGCGCGACGAAACGCGTCGCGAGCATCTCCGTGACACTCACACGCACGATGCCACCACGCCGTTGATCCGCACCGACGACGCTTCGCTCCGCCGCGAGTGCCTCGGCTTCCATTCGCTCCGTTCGCTCGACGAGATCTTGTCCCGCCGCCGTCAGCAGATATCCAGTCGGTGTGCGATCGAAGAGCCGCGCACCCACCTGCTCTTCCAATGCCGCCAATCGCCGGCCGACCGTCGTCGCGTTGATGCCGAGTTTCGCACTCGCCCCCGCGAGAGTCCGCGCCCGTTGCACGGCTAGGAAGTAACGCAAATCGTCCCAGTCGAGCATTCGTTCTATCTTACATCGCAGATTGCGCCGCGCGCGTCAGGGAGTGCGACCTGGCGGCTGCAAATCCGCCGCAATCGTCTGCGAGCTTGCCGCAGGACATCGACCGGTCTCGGAACCAAGACTGTCGGACGGTGGTTTCTCCATGCAGGCCGCATCACACGCGCACCAGAAACACGACTTGAAGCGCAAGCCCGACGCATTCGCGCGCATCGCAACCGATCCTCCGCGAAGCCTGAAAGTTACGACCTCGCTCGGCCGCACGATCGAAGCGCTGATCTACGAGCCCGAAGGCCCGATCCACGGCAACGTGTTGATTCACTCTGCCACCGCGTGTCCACAAGGGTTCTATGCCGCGTTTGCGCGGTATCTCGTGCAAGCCGGCCTGCGCGTATTCACCTACGACTACGAGGGGATCGGCAAGTCGCGCTCGGGATCGCTGCGCGGCACGACAGTCACGATGTCGGAGTGGGCGCTCGTCGACGCGCGTGCGATGCACGACTACCTCGAAGCGCACCATCCCGGCGTTCCACTCGCGATCATCGGCCACAGCTTCGGCGGACAGCTGGTCGGCTTGTTGGAGCAAACCCGCTGTGCCTGCGCCGCAGTCTTCGTCGGCGCGCAGCTTGGATACTGCGGGCATTGGCCGAAGCCGCAGGCATCGGTCTATCGGGCCATGTGGAAATACGTCGTGCCTGCGCTCTGCGGCATATTCGGGTACATGCCGGGGCAGTCGGGCATCGGAGAAGACCTCCCGCGCGGCGTCGCACTCCAATGGGCGCGCTGGTGCTCGCACCCTGATTACCTGATGTCGGAGTTCCCGGAAGCGCGCGATCGCTTCGCACGATTCGACCGCCCGATCCTCTCCTACAGCTTTACCGACGACATCTATGCACCGGTTCGCGCCGTCGACGCCCTGTTCGATGTGCTGTCGTCCGCGCCCGCGACCCGTCACGTCCACAAACCCGCCGACCTCGGAGTGGCCGCCATCGGCCACTTCGGATTCTTCCGACCTCGCGTGGGCGCGAAACTGTGGGACGAAGCCGCGGACTACATCCTGACTGCGCTCCAACGAGACCCGAAGCTATCGGCGACGGCCTGATCGACAGAACGAACCCGCCGAGTGCCACGCCGCAAAGCCGGCGCCTTACAGCTTGCCTTCCTCGGGCAGCTTCGAAGGAAAGGCGCTCGGCGGGTTCGTGAGGCCCGTGCCCCCGGCTCGCAGCACGCGCCCGATCTCCGCGACGAGCGATCGCGGAACGTCTTCGACCGCACTGATCGACTCGCGCAGCGCTACCAATCCGACGCAACGCTCGTCGGGCGAATCATCGAGCAACCGGATCACGCGATAGCGGAGCGTTTCGCCAACCTCGTCATCGAGCTCGATGAGGTCCGGCTCACGCCCACCCATCACCATCGTCGCCAATCGCCTCTCGAGCGCCGCGGAAGACGGCAAGTCGTCGAGTGACGCAGCCAGGTGCAGCGTGCCATGCGCGACCAAGTACAAATACGCTTCTCCACTACTCGCGTACTGCCCGAGCATGTGAAGCGCGTGCTGCGCGCGGAGCTCCGGCTGTTTCACGTCTCGCAAGAACATCGACACGGCGGTTTGATCGAGCGCACGCGGCGGCACGATCGGCACCGGCGCTTGCGGCCGCGCGCCGTTCTCTGCCGGAGGTATCGGCGAGCTGCGCTGCCGCGCCCGCAACTCGGTGACGCGATCGGCGAGCGCGATCACCGCTGGATTCCCCGACGCAATCGCGGCCTCGCGCATGTCCTTGATCGCTTCGAACAGCGCATCTCGATCACCGACGAGCCGCGCGACCTTCGTCCGATACTCGTGAATGATGAACGCCCGAACGTGTTCGCCACACGCCCGCAGTCGCGCTAGGCGAATCCGAAAGATTTCATCGGCACGCTCGCGATGCCCCAATACGGCGAGCGCCGTCGCGTGCGCGACCTCGAGCGACCCGTACATGATGAAATACGCCCGGTCCTCCTCGGTCACGCCGGCGAGCGCGCGCTCCGTGAGCTGCAACGCCTGCTCTGCCTCATCGAGCTCCACCAGTGCGAGCGCCGTGATCGCATACGTCGTGCCCCACCCGATGAGTGAGCGCGGTGGATGATCCGCGACGTACGACAGCCCGATCTCCGCCGCCTGCGCGTACTCCCCGCGCCGAAAGTGGTATGCGGCGCGGGTGCCCTGAAGCATTGGCTTGAGCGATGGCACGTCTTCGACGAGCCGCTCCATTCGATCCAGGGCTCGCCGAAGCGCGATCAAGTCCGTCCACGCGGCACCCGCCAGCCCCTCGACCGGCACTGCAAACCACTCGACTTGCCAGGTGGTGTTGCCTTGAATCGAATGCAGGTCGAGCTGCCGGCGATGATATTGCGTGCGCTCGCGATCGCCGCGCAGCAAGTAATACGTCATGTAGATGCGCTGGGCGGACGAGAGGGCAATCGGTGTCCCCACCTTCTCGAGCCGGCGGGCGTAGTCGAGCGACTTCGAGTGCTCGCGATAAGTCTCGTTGATGCCGGCCAGAAGGAGTACGCCCGCGAGCAGGTCGGCGTGCTCCTGCTTCGACATTCCAAACGACGGCTTCGCCAGATGCGAGAGCGCGATCTGACTCGCGGCGTAGACCTCGGCCTCGCGCCCGAAGTTCTGCAGCGTGATGGCCTTTCCCATCCAATACAGCGTCCGCATCGCGCCGAGCGGCGCCACGTCGAACATGGACATGCGTTCGAACACGGCGAGAGTTCCAGGCGCATCGAGCGCAACCGCCCGTACGCCCATCAACCCCATCGCGCTGCGGAGGAAGTACACCAGCGATGAGAACCCGTTCGGCCCGCGCGTGCGCCAAGAGCTGAACAGCCAACGCACGTTTGCGAACAGTAGACCCAAGATCAGCGCAACTCCGCGGCTGAACCAGCGCTTCAACCTGTCGGCATCGGCCAAGCCCGCGCACACGTACAGCGCGTCGAGCGTCTCGGTGCCATAGCGATAGGCCAGCCGGTAGTCGAACAAGAAGCCCGACATGACCAGCATCGATTGCAGCTTCAGCTGCGCGCTGCGTGGCCGATCATTGGCCTTGTACACGGCGAGTGCTTTTTCGATCGCAGGGATCGCCGCGGCCATCCCGACCCGGCGATTGACGAGCACGGGCCCGACCCGCGCCAACAGATCCGCACCGCGCAACTGCTCGTTGGTGTGAACGAGATGCCAGCCCGCTTCGAGCTCTGTGTCCAGCGACCTCGGCCGCTGCGCAAGCAAGCGCTCCGCCCAGCGCTGATGCAGCTCCCGGCTGCGGTCCGGGCTCAACGACCGCTGCAGCCCCTTACGCAATGTCGCCTGGGCGAACACGTACTCGCCACCCGCGCTCTCGAGCACGCCCGCGCGCACCAGCTCTTCCAACGCGCGAAACACTTCTTCGGCCGGCGACTTTACGAGCTCCAAGCACACTTCCGCCGCGACGCCGCCGCGCCGGACGCAGCACAACTCGGCCAGCGCGCGCGCAGAGGCGCTGATCCCCGACAAGCGGAGCATCATGGCTTCAGCCATGCTTTGCGGAACTGGCTCGGCAATGTTGTCCGGCATGACCCACGTACCGCCGACGTAACGGACGACGCCGCGGTTCATGAGGTGTTCGGCAAGCTCGAGCGTTAGTTTCGGATTTCCGTGCGCGACTTGATAAAGCCAGTCGCTGACGCGTTCGAGGTTCGGTACGTCGCCGAACAACGAAGACACCAGCAGCATGCTCTGGCGCCGATCGAGCGGCTTGAGCGTGATCGTAGTCGCGACCGCCGCGATCGCGCCGAGCAGATGACTCGCGCGGTCGACCTCGCCGATGTGCGTCGCGATCAGCACGAGCGGTGAGTTACGGGTCTGGTGCGAGATCGCGGCGATCAGCGCGGCGGAGAACTCGTCGGCGCGTTCCACGTCGTCGATCGTGAGCAACAGCGGCCGCTCGCGAGCAATCTCGCGCACGTATTCGGTGACTTCGGACAGGATTCGGCGCCGGTGTTCGCCATTGTCGATCGCGAGGTGTTGCGTCGAATCGGACGACCGCTGCAGTCGCGCCAGCACGAGCGGGCGGCGGGCCGCTGCACGCTGCGCTTCCACCGGCGCGGCCTGACGCAGACCCAACACGAGATCCGAAACCAAAGTCGCGGCTGCACCACGCTGCTTGCGTGCGACCGCGCGCACCACGGTGAGCCCACACGTTTGACCCACGAGCGCAGCTTCCGCGAGCATGCGGCTCTTGCCCGAGCCCGCCTCTCCGCCGATCAACAGGGCCGAGCCGTGACCCGTCAGCGCTTTGCTCAAGCGCTTGCTCAAGTCGACGCGCTCGGCGTCGCGGCCCCAAATGTGCGAGGTCGTCAGAAAGCTTCGCGCGGCAGCGACGCCGTCATCGGGCGGCAACTCTCCGATCGCCGAGAGCCAGTCGATCACTTCTGCAGCGCTCGAAGGCCGCTTCATCGGATCGAGACTCATCAGCGCCATCACGAGCTGATCGAGACTGTCAGGAATGTCTCGCACGCGACGGCGCGGCCGAACGACCGCTTGCTTCCAAGCATTCGGAAGCTCGTCGAACTCTGATACCGCGTACCCGTGCCGGCCCGTCAGCACGCAATACGCGAGCGCACCGAGCGCATACAGATCGGATCGCTGATCGAGCGGGCCACCTTGCAGCGCTTCCGGCGGGAGACACGGCGCGGTCCCAGTGATGTTTGCTGGAACGCCGAACGGCATCATCGCGCCGAAATCCAGCAGCTTGCAGCGGCGGTCGCTGGTCCGACGCACGTTGCGCGGGCTCACGTCGCGATGCAGCAACCGCCGCGCATGTAGCAGCGCGAGCGACGACGCAACGTCACGCAGATACGCACATGCTTCCTTATAAGGCAGCGGCGACAGATCACGGAGGTCCTGCCCGTCGAGCAGCTCCATGGTGTAGTACGGCACGTCGCGATCGACGCCGTAGTCGTAGACCTCGATGATTCGCGGATGCCGCAGCTCCGCGAGCGCGTGGTACTCGCGCATGAAGTGCACCACGAGCGACCGATGCTGCAGCGCAGCCGGCAACATGCGCTTGAGAGCGACCTTCCGATCCGTGGATTGATCCACGGCCGAAAACACTTCGCCCATGCCACCGCGGGCCAGCTTATGAGTGAGCCGGTAGCGGCCTGCTACAACTTCTGAAAGCTCAGGCTGCCGCAGGCCAGGCCGTTCGCCACGCACCATTTTGCGTCCATCCTGGCATGCCCGGCCCGGTGGCAGCGAACCCCACAACGCCCCTCATCGACTCGAGACGCGCAGCTCGAAGATGATCGGCCCGGCCCTCCTCGAATCCGAGAAGGACCGGGCCGCGTTCCAGGGACGAGACATCCTCACTAAAGAGAGACACCGCGCAGCGTTCGAGATTTGTCGGCGCGCCCGAGCGCTCGCGGCAGCCGACATCGAGCAACATCGATGCCATCTCAGATGAACCACGAAACCGTGTGTTCGGCTCAGCGTCGTGCTCTACAGGCGGGTGTTTGTGTCAGCGTGTGCCAGCGTGTGGAACCAAACGAAGCAACCTGAGCAACGGTTTCACTCCGTGAACTGCGTTCCAGTCTGCGCCAATGTGGGGTACGCACGGACATGCTTCCCACGATCTTGCTCGTGCTGCTGATGTTCGCGGCAGGCGGACTGCTCACGCGGATCGGTATCTTCTCCGACACGGCCGCGGACGCGATCAACCGGTTCGTGGTGTATGTGTCGCTCCCCGCGCTCGTGTTGCACGCGGTGCCGCGCTTGCAGTGGGACAGCAGCCTGCTCGTGTTGGTGGTTACGCCTTGGGCAACGCTGCTGCTCGGCGTGGTTGCGATCGGCGTGGTTGCGCGGGTCTTTCACCTCGAGCGGCCCGTCGTCGGTGCGCTGCTGTTGTGCGTACCGCTCGGCAATACCTCGTTCATCGGATTGCCGTTGCTCTCGGCGTTACGCGGATCAGAGGCGATGCGGTACGGCCTGCTGTACGACCAGGCCGGTTCGTTCTTGATCCTTTCGACGTACGGGCTCGTCGTGCTCGCGCGCTACTCGGGGGAAGCGCCGCCAACGGCTGCAGTGTTACTCCGGCGCGTGCTGACGTTTCCTCCCTTCGTCGCACTCGTGGTCGCGTTGATCGTCGCGGCGCTGAAGTTACCTGTCCCAGAGGAGCTCGACAGCGTGCTCTCCCGCATCGGTGACACGCTCGTGCCGTTGGCGATGTTTGCGGTGGGCATGCGGCTGCGTCTGCGACCTCCGGCGGAACGCGCAGCGCTATGGTCGGGCCTCGCGATCAAGATGCTGCTCTTTCCGATCTGCACGTACGGCGTCTTGCGCGCGCTCGGTGTGAGTGGATTACCTGCGGAAGTCGCGGTCCTAGAAGCCGCGATGCCGCCGATGCTCACCGCAGCAGCGCTCGCGAGTGTCGCTGGGCTCGCCCCCGAGTTGTGTGCCGCGCTTGCCGGTTATGGGATCGTATTGGCTTTCGTGCTCCTTCCGCTTTGGGCGGCTGTGCTCGCGTAGGCTGGTCCGGTGCGAGTTTTCGGAGTATCCATTCCGCCCGACGATGTCTGCCGATTCAAAGCCGACCCCGCAGTCTGAACCCGAAGTGAAGTACGACCCGACGGCCGAGATCGCGGCCGAGCTGAAGCTCTCTGCAGCCTCGGTCGCCGCGGTGCTTCGATTGCTCGGTGAAGGTGCGACAGTGCCGTTCATCGCGCGCTACCGCAAAGAGGCGACGAACGGCCTCGACGAAGTCGCGATTCGCGCGATCGAGGAACGGCGGGACTACTTGGTCGACCTGCACGACCGCAAGCAAAGCGTGCTCGCGGAGATCAAGAAGCAGGGCAAGCTGACGCCCGAGCTCGAGGCGAAGATTCGCGCTTCGACGACGAAGTCCGAAGTCGAAGACTTGTACTTGCCGTACAAGCCGAAGCGCCGGACTCGCGCAACGATCGCGCGCGAGCGGGGGCTGCAACCGCTGGCCGATCTGATGCTCGCCCAGTCGCGCGATACGCAGCCCGAGACGGCGGCGAAGAACTTCATCGCGCCGGACAAAGGCGTGGAAGACGTCGAAGGGGCACTCGCAGGCGCGCGCGACATTTGTGCCGAACATGTCTCGGAGCTCGCAGAGCCTCGGAAGCGTTTGCGTAAGGCGCTCGTAGAGCAGGGCGCGATCATCACGCGCAAGGTGAAAGACTTCGCGGACAAGCCGACGAAGTTCGATACGTACGCCGACTATCGCGAGCCGCTCGCGGCCATTCCGTCGCATCGGTTTCTCGCGATTCGCCGCGGGGAGCACGAGGGTGTGCTGCGCGTGGAGCTCGAAACCGATCCACGTCCCGTGCGCGAGTCGATCGAACGAGCGCTCGAGATCGATCGCGGAGGTCCGTGGCGCCCGCAGCTGGATCTCGCGATCGACGACTCGCTCAAGCGTTTGCTCACGCCGGCGGCCGAACTCGACGTGCGGGTCGATTTGAAGCTCAAGTCGGATCTGGATGCGATCGGTGTGTTCGCGCAAAACTTGCGAGAGTTGTTGCTTGCGGCACCGTTCGGACCGTCGCCGGTGCTCGGCATCGACCCGGGTCAGCGGACGGGCTGCAAGTGCGCGATGGTGGACGGCACCGGCAAGTTGCTCGACAACACGACGATCTACCTCGTGCAGGGCGAGGCGAAGCTGGCCGATGCGAAGCGCACGCTGGTCGCATTGCTGATGAAGTACAAACCGCGCGCGATCGCGGTCGGTAACGGTACCCATGGACGTGAGACCGAAGCGTTCGTGCGCGACGTGCTGCGCGACGCCGCGGGGGTGAGCCCGGAGGCTTCCGGAGTCGTGTGCGTGGCTGTGAGCGAGTCGGGTGCGAGCGTGTATTCGGCGAGCGAGATCGCGCGCGAAGAGTTTCCCGACCTCGATCTCACCGTGCGCGGCGCGATCAGCATCGCGCGGCGATTGCAGGATCCTCTTGCCGAGCTCGTGAAGCTCGATCCGAAGAGCATCGGCGTCGGTCAATATCAGCACGACGTCCACCAGCCTGCGCTCGTGCGCAAGCTCGAGGAGGTCGTCGAGAGTTGCGTGAATCAGGTCGGCGTCGAGGTGAACACGGCGAGCGCACCACTTCTCGCGCACGTCGCGGGCATTGGCTCAGGCCTCGCGAAAAAGATCGTGTCGCATCGAGACGCAAAAGGCCCGTTTAGCTCGCGTAAAGAATTGCAGTCGGTTGCGGGTCTCGGGCCGCGCGCGTTCGAACAGAGCGCGGGCTTCTTGCGGATCTTCGGTGCGGCAAATCCGCTCGATGCGAGCGCAGTGCATCCCGAGCGTTACGAGCTCGTCGGGCGGATGGCGAAAGATCTCGGAGTCGGTATCGGGCAGCTGGTGTCGAACGCATCGCTCGTCGATCGCATCGACTTCAAGCGCTACGAGGGTGGCGACGTCGGCGAGTACACGCTGCGCGACATCACCGCGGAGTTGCGGAAGCCGGGGCGCGATCCGCGCGCGAGCTTCGAAGCCCCGAAGTTTCGGGACGACGTTCGGAGCCTCGAAGATCTCCAGCCCGGCATGCAGCTCGAGGGTGTGGTTACGAACGTGACTGCGTTCGGTGCGTTCGTCGACGTTGGCGTACACCAGGATGGCCTCGTGCACGTGTCGCAGCTCGCCGACAAGTTCGTGAAGAATCCGGCCGACGTCGTGAAGGTCGGCGACAAGATCCAGGTTCGCGTGATCGAGGTCGATCTGCAGCGTCACCGCATCGCGCTCACCGCGCGCAAGTCGGCACCTGCCGCTGAGGGCGGCGGCGCTCCGAAGCAGAACCCGCCGTCGGCACCGCGTGGTCCGGCACCGCGTGGCCCGGCACCGCAACAGTCAGGTCGTAAGCAACCACCTCGGAGCGGCGCTGCGCCGAGTGGAAAGCCCGACTCGAATGCCGGCGAGGGCGATGGATTGCGGCACAATCCGTTTGCAGATCGTTTTCGGCGCTAGAGCGACTGCGCCGCGACTGCGAAACGGGTCGAACACGTGTGAGCGCCGCGAGCTACTTGTTCTCGCGGCGCCCTTACACGATCAACCGATATTAGCGACGACCGCCGCCGAAGCGACCGCTGCCTGCACTGCCAGCGCTGCCGTTGCCGCGACCGCTATTGTCGCTACCGGCTGCACCCGCTGCACCCGCTGCACCGGCGGCATCACCGGCTGCGCCGGCGTCACCCTTACCGGGACCGCCGTGACCGCTACCGGGACCAGGTCCGTGCGTCTTCCCCTCGCGCCAGCCGAAGTTGCCGCTACCGCGGCAGTCATGATCATCTACGCCGCCATCGGCGTCATCGAAGCGGCCACCCTTGTCGCCGTGCCCCGGATCGACCGCTCCGCCAGCTGCGCCAGCTGCCTTTGCAGCTTCGTCCGCGGCTTCATCGACGTCCTTGTCCTGATCGCCACGCGCACCTTGCACTGCGCCGCCACCAGCAGCACCGCCGCCGCGCAAGCCCGACGTATCGCCGGAAGTGTCGACCGCATCACCGGTCGAACCGCAGCCACCAGCTGCAAGAGCCAAAAGACAACCGCAGGCGAGTAGCAACTCGCGCACGTTCATGGATTTCATGCACTTCCTCCTCGGAATAGGAATCACCCAGCTTGGGTTTCGATGTGCAGTTCCATCGGCCGCCGATGGCGGCTCAATCGGCGTTCGATCTTTCTCGCGCGATCGTTGCGAGCCAGACGCGCAGCAATAGCAGCACGATAATTGCTAAAAGAAAGCTGACCTCGATCCGAGGTGACCCAAATGGGCCGAGGATCAAATGCATCGCGAGCGTGATTGCAGCCGCGTAGACGAGGCGATGGAGCTCTTTCCAGTGCTGCAGCCGCAAGCTGCGGATGACAAAAGCGAATGACGTGGCAAAAAGCGTCAACAAGATGCCGAGTGTCAGCAGTCCCGCGCGCAGCCAGGCGACCGAAAGTGACAAACCGGGGATCCCTGGCAACGCGAGCAGCGCGTACGTGCCATGAAACAGCCCGCAGCTCGCAGCGGCGATCCCCAAGCTGCGCCGCAACGCGGGCAACCAGCCTGGCCGTGATCGTCCCATACGGCGTAGTGCGTGCTGGATCGGGCTGACGCACAGTGCCAACACGAGGAGGGACCCCGCGAGCCATCCGCTCGCACTCACGAATCGCAACGCGCGGACCGGCGCGTAGGCATCGGTGAATGCGTACGCGACAGTAAGCGCGGCTCCACTCGTCGCAAGGCCGAAGCTGATTCGAGCCGCGATGCGCCGCGACTGGCTCATAGCGAACTCAAGAACGCGATCAGGTCGCGGCGCTCGGAATCGGTGAGGCTTTGAACATCGCCGTGCCGGTTCTGGGGATTCTGTGCGACGAGCACGGCTTCGAGCGTCTTCGCGCGACCATCATTCAAATACGGCGCGCTTGCTGTGACGGACAGCAGCGACGGCGTGTCGAGGATCTCTTCGCTTCCGAGCTGAGCCGCTTGATCGGGGAACAGGAACCGTAGCGGCAACTGCGCGAGATCCGTGAACGCAGGGGGGCGATGGCACGTGTCGCACTGCGCTTTGTAGAAAGCGGCTAGCCCACGATGTTCGGCCGCGCGGTCGCGTTCGTTGGCAAAGTGTGGACTGTCGCGACGCGGCAGCGAGCGCACGAAGGCTTCGACCGTCTCACCGCGCGCGGCTTGGTTCCGCCGGTACCCGCGGTACAGCGTCTGTGCGACGTCATCGAGATCTCGCAGTCGCGGGTAACTTCCGTCGCGCAGGTAAGGCGCTGTATCTGCGAGCCCGCGCACCGACAGAGTCGGGAGCAATCGATGGTCGCCGAGGTTGTACGCGGCGTCGTCGCTGTCTGCGTGCATGTGGCAGCTCTGACAGGTGATGCCGCTGCGGGTCGCTTCGTAAAATCCGCGTTCGCCGACACGCCTCGCGAGCGCTCCGCGATTCTGCTCGAGAAGCAGTGCATCGCTCGGTGCCACGCGTACGACACGCGGTGTGGCAGCATCGGGCGCGAGAATTCCAAACGCACCCGAAACAGGGGAGCTCACGATGAGAGTTCCATCCGCGAGCTCGGCGACGCCATGCGGGGCGAACAGCCCGGCGTCACCGAGATCGATCCGTCGCGGAATCGCACTCGCGGTGACCTGCACGACCTCGTCGGTGCCAGCAAACGCGATCCACAGCGCGCCTTCGCGACCTTCGTGCACGCCCATCGGCGAGACTCCGCGGTCGACGTCGCCGGGCTTCGTCTGTCGATCGCTGCGCTCGGCCGTCAACCGCCGTGCCGTGACGATCATTCGTCCGCCATCCAGCGTGAGGATCTGATCTTGCACGAAGTGATTGCCGAGCTGTTGGTGGCCCGCGGCGTGCAAGTCCGTCGTTGCCGCCCACAGCTGCGATCCGTCCGAGCTGCGGCCGAGCGTGACGACCGGCCGGCCGAGATCGAGCTTCGCGTCTTCGCTGAACGTACCTGCGTTCGCGCGAAGTCGATGAATCGCAGCGTCCGCGCGCGTCGCGGCAAACAGCGTGTCGTCGTTCGTACCGAAGGCAACCCAATCGGCGGCGCTCGCGAGCGAAACCCGACTCGCGAGCGTGAGCTCGGGCAGGCGTACGATCGCGAGCTCTGCCTTCTCGCCGGCGAGGATCACTGCGAGCAGTGTGCCGGACGGGCTGCGCGCGAGCCGGCCCTGGCGCGCGGAGAGCTCGAGCGCGCGCGTCTCACGGCCCGTGCTGAGATCGAACACGCGAAGTGAGCGCTCGTTGCGATGGGTGACAGCCACGTGGTCGTCGTCGAGAAACGCGCAATCGACGGGCCCATCGCCGACGGGCAGACGCTTTTCGAGACCGCTCGAACGAAGCACGAACAGCTCGTCGGTCTCTTCGCTCAGCGCGACCGCTCGGCTGCGATCGGGTGCGATGCAAAACCAGCGCGGGTGTGCGAGCGGCCGAACCAGCTCGAGCGTGCGCTCGGACGTGCGGCCGTCGCTCTTCAGCGTGATTTCCAGCTGTGTGCCGAGGGCATTCGGAATGCCGTCTCGTCGCGGGTCGTAGTCGATGCGAAAGAGTCCGTGGCCGAGGGCTTCCGCTTCGAGCGGCTTCACGCCGCCGGCGAAGAGGGTCACGGCGTGCGCGTCCTCGGTTGCAACGAACCATGTCTGGGGTCGATCGATCGCGAGGAGCGGCGGTGCGATCGCGGGTAGGGCGTGAGCGCGCAAGCGATCTTGAAAGCGTGTGACGGCGCCGAGCAGTCCTTCACGCTGCACGAGGTCGGCGCGTGCGCGATATCCGAACGCGATTCCCGGAGCCGCGAGTGCAGCTGCGAGCAGCACGAGCGTTCGCGGTCGTGCTTCGCGCAACAACTTTCGGATCGGCGGTAGCTCGCAAGCGATCCACGCCACGAGGTACGCGCCAGCGAGCGCCATGAACGTAGGCACGCCAGCGACGCTCCACAGGCTCGAGGCCAGCCCTACGAGCAGCAGCTGCCTTCCGACGCGCAGGCTCATGGAACCTCGAAGCCTACTACGCGCGACTCAAAGCGCGACTCCCAGCCGTTCGAGCGCTGCTTCGGCTTGTTGTGCCCAGCCGCGGTTTGCGGCAGGGCTTGCCGGGCTCGGGTGAGGAATCGTGCCGATCGTGATCGCGATGCCGGCGAGTGCTGCGCGGGCGCGCCCTTCGGCGAACTTGCCGATGCCGATCACGTACTCCGGCTTCAGCGTCTCGATGACGGTTCTCAAGTGACGGTCGCAGGCTTCATAGAGCACCTCGCGCTCGTTCGGCCGCAGCTTGTCGGGCGTGCGGTTGCGCCCGCTCTCTTCCATGAACACGAGCGGGCAGTAGTTCGAGATGAAGCTGTGCGCGAAGAACTTGTCGGGCACCTGATGCTTCGCCCGAATTGCGCCCCACAGCCGTGCGCCGCTGACTTCGCTGCGCGTGCAAGCGAAGCCGTCGACGGGGCGTTTGGGATGTTCGTGTTCGGGCTTTTCCACGCGCCCCTTCACGCCGAGGAAATCACGGACGAGCGAGATCTCTCCGAACGGAACGCCCGTCTGTGTCATTCCGAACGGCCCTGGGTTCATCCCCATGTAGACGATGCGTTTGGGCCCGGTAGCGTAGCGGCGCAGGTAGTCGAAGTACGAGGCGCGTGCGTACACCATCGGGTTGTAGACGTGAGTGACGGGTGGGGCGAAGTCGAGGGGCTCGAGCTCGGCGCACAGCTTTTCGCAGGCGCGCGTCAGTTGCCGGTACGAGTTCATCGAGTGAGTGGTCTCAAAAAGCGCTGGCAAAGCCAATCGGCCTGGTCTACAAGATTGCGCCCTAACGCCTGGGGCCATTAGCTCAGTTGGTAGAGCAGTGGATTCTTAATCCATTGGTCGAAGGTTCGACTCCTTCATGGCCCACCCCCTAGGCAAAAGCACGGGATCGCCCGTGCTTTTTTGTGGCAGTCGCCAGGCAGCGCGCCGCTCCATCGCCGAACGTCTTTCGCGCTCGGAGAGCTTTCGCGCTCGGAGAGCTCGGCGCTCACAAGCTAGCGTCCGATAGCCCTGTAATTGACAACTAGTCTAAAACTAGTCATATTTCCGAGCGGAGCAGGTGAACTATGCCGCGCCTTCCCCTCGACGAAAAACGGATGCGAACCGCGCTCGCCCGCCTCGACGAGCTCGCCACCCAGTCGGCCCATCTGGTCGTCGGAGGAGGCGCCGCGATGATCTTGGCCTACAAACATCCGATCGCAACCCAAGACGTCGATGCCTTCGCCGCGAAAGGCGGTCTGCGCATGGCCGACCTCGATACGCTCGCGCGTGACGTTGCCGAAGAGCTGCAGATCGAGCCGGACTGGCTCAACGCTCACTTTGAAACCTTCACCGCTGTACTCCCACGCGACTACGCGTCGCGGCTGCAACCCGTCTACTCCGGCGAGCACCTGCGAGTCGATGCACTCGGCGCTGAAGACCTGCTCGTGATGAAATGTTTCGCGGCTCGCGACAAAGACTTGCCGCATGCCCGCAAGCTGATGCGGGTGGCCAAAGATTTGAGCATCGTCGACAAGCAGCTCGAGTACCTCGTCGAGCGCCGCTATCCGGGCGCGGAGCGCGCAGCGGATTACTTCGACGATCTGCGCGACGAGGCCGGCTTGTGAGAGCACGCGCGGGTGCGAAGGGCCTGCTGGTTCAAGCACCCACCCAACCGGAGCTCGAACGCCTCTATTACGAGCTCGCCCAGGTGGGCGGAACTTCGGTCGGTCGCAAGCGGCCGTGGCGCTATCGACCGGCCACGCTCGAAGCGCTTCTCGCCCTAGCCGCAGAGATGATGCGTTACGACGCGCGGCTGTTGTCGATCTTGGTGCAGCTGTTCTTGGCTCGCTGGGAGCACATCAACCCCGTCTTTCTGCGCGGCGAGATGCAGTCGATGCGCTGGCCGCAGGCGCTCTTGGTCGCACTCGAGTTCGCGAAAGGCGCGACCGACGATCCCGAGTTCCGCTACTTCGCCGAATACGCCGCCGCGGGCTTTCCCCGGGTCGAACCGGTCGAACGTTTTTTCATCGATATGGAGCGCCCCGGCAGTCGGATGGCAGAGCGCAAGTTGGGTCGCAATCTCGCGCCATACGCGCGTTGGGGATTCGTCGGGACGGAACGTCCGGTCGCGGATCCAGTGACCAAGCGTGCGCTCGGGCGTTACGACGCGAAGACACGGCGCGCGATCCTTCGGGCGCTGATCGAACGCCGCGGCGAGCTGACCCTCGCGGAGTACCTCGACGCCGTCGATCACGCGATCAGCCGGCAACAAGCGCTGGCGGACCTGCGGAGCAGCGCCGAGCTTCAGCTGACAGGTCACGGCCGAGGCGCGAAATGGAAGCTGCAGGGGCAGTCCAGCGCTTCGCGCAGCTGAGCCGCTTACTCGAAGAGGTCAGGGCGCGCATGCACGACGCGGCCCATCAGCGTTCCGGCGAGCGCGTGACTGATCGCGATCGGGAGCCCTGCCGCGGTGAACAGAGCGAACGTCGAGTCGAGAGACGTCGCGCTTACGATCGCCGCTGCGATCATCAGCGAGAGCGTGAAGGCTGCCGAGGTCACGAGTACGACCACAGCGACATCACCAGGCGCTCGACCCAGCGCTCGGAGCCCGAGCGCGAAGTCCCATACGCCACTCGCACGGTTCCTTGCCGCGGCACAGGCAAGCGCGATCGGCCAGTAGAAGCCAGGCCCGAAACCCAAGACCCAGAGCGCCGGCGAAAACACGATCGTG
>Ga0193753_10001740_pt1 | contig 18264 bp, 14 predicted proteins | sample H1c2metaG_FD_144925 | JGI IMG/M metagenome (GOLD analysis project Ga0193753, IMG submission 144925) | Soil microbial communities from a riparian zone of the East river system, Colorado, United States - H1c2 | ecosystem: Environmental > Terrestrial > Soil > Riparian zone | place: USA: East...
AGGTGATGCCGAGGTCGGCACCACCGACGAACAGGCGTCGATGGGCTCAGCGAACACTTCAGCGCCTGCGCCGGCTAATTCAGGCACTGGTGGGGACTATTCGACTCGCGGCGGCTCCGGCTCTGGAGTTCCTGACGGAACGAATGACGGCGGTGCCTCCCCCAGCACCGCGGGCACGGGTAGCGCTCGACCGGCCGGAGGCGTGGCAGGCGCGCAGTCCAACAGCGCAGGTGGTGCCGAGGGCGCGGCGGGAGCCGGCGCCTCGAGCAGCGGCGGCACTCAAGCCGCAGGTAGCTCGGGCTCGCCGGGGAGTGGCGACCACGTAGACACGAACGCCGGCAGCGATCCATGTGCGGGTCACGCGAGTGAAGTTGTCTGCGAGCAAACCACGATGCGCCATTGCGATTCGTCGGGTGGGTCGTCTTCGCAGGAGACGTGTACGAGCTCGCAGCTCTGCCAAGTGGGCCTCAAGAGCGGGGCGTGTGCAGTCTGCAACCCAGGAACCTTTCGCTGTACGGACGTTAAACTCGACCGGTGCACCGATGATGGGCAGTACGAGAACGTCGACAGCTGTCCTTCCGCGGCGCTCTGCAACGAGTCCGCGGGGATGTGCACCGATATGGTTTGCAACCCGAATGCTAAGAGTTGCAGTTCGGATGGCACGCTGAAGACGTGCAACGGCGATGGGTCCGCGTTCGTCGGGTCGGGCGAGGCTTGCGGGCGTGACATGTGCGACGCACGCAATGGCCGGTGCAATCGCTGTACGCCGGGAGCCAAGAGTTGTCGGGGAACTAGCGTCGCTACGTGCAGCGCGGACGGTCAGGCTGAGAGCGAGGAGATGTGCAGTCCACGTAGCGAGTGTTGGACGGCGTCATGCAGCGGAAATGCATGCCGAGAGTCGCCGACGCCGGCATCGACCCGGTGCGAAGGTTCTCACTACTGCGATGGCAGTGGAGCGTGCGTGGACTGCACGAACGACTCTCATTGCTCGGCGATGGACGATGCCTGCAACGACGGCACCTGCGTCGATGGCACCTGCCGCCGCATTGCGAGAGACCGTGGGCAAACATGCAGGTCCGGCAGTGGCCTATGCGATCTCGGCACTTGCCACGACGTTGAGTGCTTTAGCGCCTCGGATTGCGCAGGCGCCGATGCAAGGTGCACAGATGGGGAGTGCGCCAGTTGCGGCGACCGGAAGGTTGGACCCGGCGAGCAGTGCGACATTGGAGCGCCGAAGAAATCCGGCGACCAGTTGTTCACGGCGACGTACGACGAGTATTCCTGCGATGCTCGAACATGCACGCGACACTACATCTTCACAGCGTGCAGCGTAGATACCCTGGCAAACATCAGCAGCGAGTGCGGCGATACCGGACAGTGCAACGGGCAGATGTGCTTCCCGCGCGCGGGGTGCAACGGCGAGGGTTCATGTCGCCTCGACAATGGCAGGTCAGGTACCTGTTACGGCAACACTTGTTTCTTGATTTGCAGCGGCTCGACTGACTGTCCGAGCAACCTGGCGTGCCAGCCAGGATCACTGGGCTCCATCTGCAGCTAGTCACGGAGCTATAGTCGCCCGGGTTCGCCCGCACTCGCATGCGCGCGAGTGCCGACGAGAGAGGGCTCAGGCAACAGCTGAGCCCTTCGACTGATTACATCGGCATCCCGGACCAGACAACCATCTCGAGCTTCGCTGCTTCGACCGCCATCTGGGCCTGCGGCGCCGTCGACATCTCGGTCAACGCGAGCTTCGCCTCTTTCACCGCGTACAACCGATACTCATACGTGCCCGCGAGCGCTCCGCTGCTGCATGGACCGAAGTACTGATGCAGATTGTCTGGGCTCATGCTCGCGCTTGTGGCCTGGTGCGCGCCCATGGGATTCATCAGCTCGTAACCCGCAGCGAGACCCTCGGGCAGCTCGTTGACCGTCGCGGGAATATCCCAAAGCACCCAGTGCAACATACCCCAGCGGGTATCGAACAACACGAGCGCGAAACTTTTCGTATCCGCCGGGCCGCCCTTCCACGACAACAGAGGGGACTTGTTCTCACCCGTGCCTCCGCCTGCCGGCATCGGACACTTGTTCTTGGGCGGGATCGTCATGCCCATCGTGAACATGCCCGTATACATCAAGGGGCCTCCGAGCATGCCAGGTCCGCCGCTCGTTCCGGCCGCAGCTCCAGCACCGCCGCCCGCAGTTGCCGCGCTCGTACCCGCGGCTGCACCGGTTGCGCCTGCGACCATCGCTCCGCCGCTGCCAGCTGAAGTGCCCGTGCCCGCGGCACCGGTTCCGGCTGTTGCCATCGTGCCTGTGCCGGCTGTCGTCGCAACGGATCCTGCTCGACCGGCAGTGGCCGCTCCGGTTCCTGCTGTAGTACTGGTCGTGGATCCGGCCGCGCCGCTCGCCGTGCCTGCCGTCGGCGCCGCGCTCGTACCTGCCGCCGCAGCTCCCGTTCCTGCACCGGTCGTCGCCATCGCGCCGGCCGCTCCGCTCGGCGAGGAGTCACTGCCGCACGCAGCAACCAGTAAACACAGAGAAATCCCTAAAGCTTGATGTTTTCTTTGCACAGCGACTCCGCCTCCGCGAAGTGTTGAGCTACTCGAAGATCGCTGCCTCCGCCACCCCCAAACCCTGGGAGCGGACCAGCAAACCGTCCGCAGCACGCGGTGGCGCGCGAAGGTGAAGCACGACAAGAATGCATTCGCGAATGCTGCCTTCACATCCCGCTATCCCGCCATCTGCCCTCGTTCGGCATTTCGGGGTGAGCAGATTTGTGCTCGAGCGGGCACGGTTGAAGCCGGCTGTGCCAGCGAGGCGGGCTGACGCCGTCAGCTGCGTCTTCGCGCTCACACCAGTCGCGACACGGGCGAGTGTCCAGCTGCATCAAGCGCGGGGGACCGCGATGTTCAATGACAACAAGCTGAACCGGCGGGTTGCCACACGCAGTCTTCCTTCATCTTTGCCACGATCGCTTTCGCCATCGCGGCCGAGCCGTCGGGGTTCGGATGAATGTCGGCGAGCGCGAACCAATCTTCGTGACCCATGAAGACGGGGACCATGTCGACGAAGTGACACTTCAGCTTGCCGTTGACCTTCGCCTCCGCGCCGTCGCAAGCAGCCTTCCACATCGGTCGCGCATAGTCCGCGATCTCGTTCGGCATCGGGCCACCGAGCGCGGTGCCGTTCGGAACCGCCGGATAGAAGAAGTAGACGATGTTCTGGACTCCGACATCCGCTGCACGCGCGATTAGTTTTCCAAACGCAGCGATTGTGTCCGCAACGACCATCTTGCAGATCGCCAGCCTCGAGGAGCCCGATGAAGTGCAGGCGTCACTGCCGGGGTACTTGAGCGTGTCGGCTAGCAAGACGTCGTTGCCGCCGCCGTCCATCACGAGCAGCTTGATGTCGGCGCCTTCGCTGACCGCCTGCTCGAACTGGTCGCTCACGAACTGCGGAACGATGCCGCCGGCTTGAAGTGAAGCGCCGCCGACAGCGTACAGTCGCCACGTCTCGCCGGCTTCACGCGCCAAGTCCGCAGGTAGCGTGTGCGATGGCCAGTTGATGTACGAGTCGCCGATGATCACGCCTTGATTGGGCATGCCTTTGCAAGCGGGGCCGCTCGCGGTGGCGCTTCCGCCGCTACCAGCTGCGGCCGACCCTGCCTTGCCCGCGCTGCCGCTCACTCCAGCACTCGCGCCGCTCGCGCCGGCGCCCCCGCTCGCCGGGGACCCGCCCATTCCTGCCACGATCGGAGCGCCCGATGCTCCAGCAGTAGCGGCACGGGTTCCAGCGGTGACGCCAGCGTTTGCGCCGGCCCCCGCCGAGCCAATACTCGTGCCAGCGGTTGCGTTCGTGCCGCTGCCAGCGGCAGGCACCGTAACGTTACCGGCGATTCCCGCGTTTGCGTTGGCGCCTGCGACGACACCGGCCGCTCCCGCCATTCCGAGAGGATTTGCCGCGTTGCCGTCGTCGCCGCATCCAACCGTACTCACGGCCGAAAGACACATTGCCAACGTCGCGAGTGCGGCCACGCTGGCCGGCTTAAAAATCAGGCGCATCGGCTGTGTACTCTATCTGCGCGCTTTTTTAAGTCAAACGAAGTTATGTGATTTATAACCGTGCCTTTCAGCGTCTGAGCCAGCAGCGAGTGTGGTGCACGCAACGCAACGAAACGCTAGGTGCGAGGCGTCGCGTGTTCGTACCTGATTCAGACAGCCTGTATTGGTGCGTTGAACTGCGCAGTGGCCGTGGTACCGGTGCTTTTATAATTCAAACGAAATGTTGTGAATTTTGGATGCCGCCCATGGCTGCGGTCTCGACGATACGAAAGAGGAGCACGCATGCGTTCACGATCTCGGAAATGGATGTCGCTGGTAGCCGCGCCGCTGGTGGGGCTCGCGAGCTGGAGTTGCGGCGGCGACGAGCCCGGGACCATGTCGATGGCACCGGTTGCCATCGCAGGCTCGAGCGGTTCGACATCGGCCGGAACGGCGGCGCCGCCGCTGACGGCGACGGGCTCGAGCGGAGCGACCTCGGCGCCACCAGCGAGCGGCGTCGCGGGCGCGACCAGCGGAGCAGGCGCGACTAGCGGAGCGGGTGCGAGCGGTGCGTCCGCCGCAGGTTCAACCGCAGCCGCGAGCGGCAGCGGCGGATCGGCGGTGCGCGCTGGCTCCGGCGCGGCAGGGATGATGACGATGAGTGTTGCCGGTGCGACCGCAATCGCGGGCGCGCCTGGCCTTGCCGGCGCGCCGGCTCCGGCTCCAGCAGCAGGTGCGCCCGCGCCAGGCTCACCTGGCGTTGCGGGCTGTGCGACCGGTGAGATGTGCAAGGCGAGCCCGCTTGGTCCGAACTTGAAGTTCTGCACGGCGGACCCGAACGCGGCGCTTCCTCCGACCTGTTCAATGCCTAACGCCGCATGCGGCACGAACATGAAGGGTCTGTGCCTGGACGCTGCAACAGTCGGCTTCCCGGGAATGACGTTCTGCGTGTACACGGCTTGTTGAACACATGCAGTTGACCCCGGAGTTCCTCGAGCGCCCGGCGCAAACGAGGTGACTTCGAATGAGCTCGAATCACCTCGCGGCGCTTCAGGCCCTTCGTACGTTCTCCCGCGTTGCGAACCCTGATAGTGTCACTGTGCTTGAGACCTTCCACACAAGCTTCGCCCCAGTGGGCGCGCGCGCTCGTCCTCGCAGCGTGCGTGCCGATGGGATCGAGCTGTGCGGAATCAATGGAGGGCGAGAGCGCGATTGCTGGCCGTGGTGGCCTGGACGCACTTCTGTCTCCCGCACCGGCTGAACGCTGCCACGCGTCGTGCCAAACCGTCGCAGTCTGCGAAGGGTTTCCTCTGTCCGGCTGTGACGGGCCGACGTCGTGCGACGGCTTTCCAGCGAGGACCTGGCGTGAAGATGTCGCGAACGACTTTTTCTTTTGTCAGGCCCAGTGCCCCAAAGACCCAGAAACGTGCGCGAAGAAAGCGTTCGCTACAGCGGGAAAGCCGCGCGCGATCGACACCAAATACGCCGCCGCATGCGCGCTGAAAGAATCCGCCTGCAATGGCTCTTTCAAGAACGACACCTGCGGCGAGGAAACGCTGTATCTCGAATCGATCGTAGAAGCTGCGCTGGCATGTCTCGAACGGCCGTGTGAGATCGTCGCGGATTGTGTCGACGCCGCATTCCAGTGACGATCACTGCTCGCGAAACACAGCCTCGATGTTGTTCCCATCGGGATCGAGCACGAACGCCGCATAGTAGCCGGGCGGATATCCACCACCGCGCAGGCCGGGCGCACCATTGTCAGTGCCTCCGGATTTCACCGCAGCCGCGTGGAACGCATCGACCTCCGCCCGACTCTTCGCCGCAAACGCAACGTGCTGCTTGACCGAGTGCGGATGAAAACGATCGATCCAGAACACGGGATACTCAGCGCCGTAACCGATGCCGTCCGTACCTACGTTCTCGGGCATCTCAGCCACGCGCCGGAGATTCAATGCGCCCAACACTGCGTCGTAGAAAACCGCGGAACGCGATACGTCCGCGGCACCGATACCCGTGTGATCGATCGCCGACATTAGACAAACCTCAAGAGGGTGCGCGATAGAGTGGCACGTCCCGGCGCTCTCGGCCCGCACTCAGCGCGCGCTGCAGGATGCACGTCTCGGGCGCGATCGACTCACCGCGCCGATACCGCGAGAGAAGTTGTCGCGACCGATCGGCGAGCAACCGCCTCACTTCGCGCCGCATGCCTTTGACTCGCGGTATCTGCATGTTGTCGTACCCGGTCGTCGCATGCCGGAGCCACGCGATCGTCGCAGCTTCAGCACGACGCTCGATCGGAATGCGCTGAGTTCGCGCCACAGTACCGCTGCCGACCGGCACCGCATGCGCCGCGATGGCTTTCGCAAGACGCGCCGCGAGCTCCGCATGCAGCCTCGCAAAGCCGAGAAACCGCTCCACGGCGCCGGTGAAGTCCTCCGCGTATTGCGTCTGTTCGGCCGCTCGACGGCGCCGGCCACCCTCGAGCTTGCGCGCGTAGGCTGGATCTTCACGCTCGCGCACCAGCGCGCTGCGAATCGATTCGATCACGTCGAGCGGCGCCCAAACGCCGTGCGAAAAAGTTTTTCGCCCGCGCTTCTCGGTCACAGTCCAACACGGACCGGCTTTCTTCACGCGACCGGTGAGGGCCGGGTCACCCGGTGCTAACAGGCTCCAGCCTGCGGGTACGGGCAGGATGGAGCCATCGTCCGTTCGAACGGTGCGGGCGCGAGGCCCAGGAGCGACGATGCGAGCGCGATCCGGCACCGGCGGGATGTATCGCGCGCACCCGCGGCTGACAAGAATTGTCGCAGGCGGAGAGACTCCGCCCAGCTGTTGCAGCGACGCGAGCCGGTCAGTCGGCGATCTGGAGGCGCGTCATCATCCGCACGTCGCCTCGCGTGCTCTCGACGACCTTCTCGACCGACGCGTCCTCGCTCAGTCGATAGAGCTCCACGTGCGCCTTGTTGTAGTCCTTGTCCTCGATGACGTACTGCTGCAGGTACAACTCATCGTCGACCTCGAACCGCAACAGCGAATACGACGTCGTCGAACGCCCGAGCTTCGAAACCTTCTGAGTCTCACGCGTCTCGGCGTCGACGATGAACCATTCCCACGCCGGTACGACATCCAAGTCATCCGCCGTCACGACTTCTTCGTCGGTCGTGCCCCAAGCTTGCAAGACGAACTTCGAGCCGGTGAGTGGCCACAACCCGTTGACGGCCTTGGTGTCGAGAAGCTCGCCGAGATCCAACAGATAGTCGGAGTCGATCTCGTTCGCATCGCGCCTCACGCGAATCAAGCTCGGCTGAATCTTCTGGCCGAGAACGAGCGAGGCGTAGCCTGCGAATCCATCGGCGATTGCGTAAAAGTCTCCGTTGTCAGCGACGAACGAGGAATCCGCACCGAACGCGCGATCATCACGCAAAATCGTGAGGGGTTCGTCCGCTTCCGCGTCGATTGCGATCGCGACCGTAGAATCCTCGGCGGTTTTGTCGAAGTCGGTCGACCAGTAGGTCACGGTCCCGAGAATGCGATCGCCGACCTTGTTTACTCGGCTGACGTTGCCGCTATATCCGTCCCGGAGCAGCGCCGGAACTTCGATCTCGCCCGTGATCTCCATCGCGGACGGATTGAATTGAATGAGCAAACCATCGTCGGCATCGATGACGTATGCGCGTGTCGCCGAGAAGAACACGGGCGTTCCACCGGCGTACTGCGCCAGGCTGAATTCGCCTGCTAGCTCGATCGATAGGTCGGGCTTCACCACGTAACGTTGCAGCTTCTTCGACTCGAAGTTGGAGTAGTACACGGCCGTGTCGTCGAAGTAGTAGTTGCCGCCGGGAAGCTCGATGCCCTTCGACGTGTCGATCGTCTCGCTTGGAACAGCGTCGCCGGCCATCAAGTAGTCGCTGATGCCGTCCGGGTCGCGAATCATCAGCGCGTAGACCACGGCGGTGTCGCCATTGGCTGCAGCGCCTCGTGTGCTCGAACGACCGCGCGGCTTCGAGCTGTCGTCGTCGCTATCGCAGCCGGCGAGCATCAGCGCCACTCCGCAGGCCAGAGCCGCAGTGCGGGTGAGGCAGTTGTCGAATATACTAATCATTCGCGTGATGCTTCGCGGGGGCGGCAGATCCTTGTCAAGGGGCGTCGGTTTAGATTGGAAAATGCGAAGCATTTGCAGTTAATTCTGCCCGCAACCCGCCCGAGCACCGCGTTCGGGCTTGCACGCCCACCAGTGTGCAGATATTGATATCGATTATCAATATCACCTTTGCAGCAAGGCCGCGCGCAGCATGCTCACGAATCTTCTCCACTTCGCAACGCGAACAACTTACGCAGCCCTGTGCTGCGGACTCATCCTGATCTCCTCGGGCGTTGCCTGCGACTCCGATGACACCGGCGAGTCCGAGAAACCCACGCGAGGCAGCAAACCGGATTCGGACGACGATTCGGACTCTGCGGATTCCGACTCTGAACGCTACGTCCTCGGTTCGGTCACGATCAACGCGGATGGCGAGCGCGTGAGCTACGCGCAGATCATCGACAATCTGGCTGGACCGTTCACCAACGCCGACGGCATCGAAGCTTCGGGCAACGCGGTGTTTCTCGCGCACGGCCGCAATTTTTTTTACGGGCTCGCCGAATCTCCCGAGTGGGTTCGCTATTCGACGCGCGATGGTTTCAAGGAAACGGGCCGGCTCAGCTTCTCGAACTTCGGCATCACGTACATGGATTTCGCAAACGTGATCGTCGATGACGACACGGCGGTCTCAGTGCTCACTGAAGCTTATGTCGCGGTGGTCTGGAACCCGACGACAATGCAGATCAAAGGCACGATCGATCTCGGCGACATGGAGCGTAAAGGCTTCACTCTCGAGGCTTTCACGACGTCCGCGCACGAGGGCCTCGTCTACATGCCGGGCACATGGGTGAACTGGGAAGCGCCCGACGTCATGCAGACGGTGTCGATGACGGTTCTCGACCCGAAAGCGATGAAGGTCGTGAGCATGGCCGAAGACGACCGCTGCGGTGCAGGTGGTCGCGTGATCTTCGACGACAAAGGCTATGCGTACGTGATGGGCAACGGTCGCAATCAGTCGATGCAAGCATTCGCCGAGTCGAAGAAACAGCCGGTGGTTCCGAACTGTCTGCTGCGCATCGCGCCGGGCGGGACCGACTTCGAAGAGGATTTCTTCTTCACAATTCCGGAGTTGACTGGCGGCCTCGATGCAATGACGGAGCTCGAGCCAGGCGACATCGACTCGGGGATCGGCTTCGCCATGATGTATTACGAAGACAAGTTGGAGGGCGAACCAGATATCGTGAACTTCGAGCACTGGCAGCAGCGGATCTACAAGATGTGGCGCATCGTCCTCGGCGACGAACCCAAAGCTGAAGAAGTGAAGGGTGCCGAGTTCTCCGTCGTGGGTTTCTCCGGTAGCTCGATCGGCAACAAGCTGTACAGCGGCGCGAGTCCCGACGGCACCGAGACGACCGTGGTGGAGTACGACCCGGACGCGAACACGGCGACGCCGAAGTTCGAGATGAAGGGCTACTTCTCAGGGCTGATGCCGCTGCAGCGCTGAGCGGCAGTCGTTTGGAAGCGCGCTTTTCAGAAGAAAGAATCACATGTTCAAACTCGATCCGAGTCCTGTTCCAATTCACGCCGCGCTCCACGGCAGTCGTACGAGTAAGTTGGCGAGCCGCGTCGGAATCGTCGCTGTGCTTGCCGTAGCTGTAAGCCTTGCAGCGTGTGGCGACGACGCAGACGATTCGTCAGACGATGCAGGCGCAGCAGGCAAGGGCAGCAGCGGCGGCAAGAACGGCAGCGCAGGCAAGAGCGGTAGCGCAGGCAAGAGCGGTAGCGCAGGCAAGGGCGGTAGCGCAGGCAAGGGCGGTGCGGGTGGCGCCGGCAGCGAGAGCGACGCAGGCGAAGACTTGGACGCAAGTGCGAACGAGTCCGGCAAAGATTCTCACTACGCTTTGGTCAGCTCCGGGGGCACACCTGAAGAAGCGCTGACGTATTTCAAAGTGATCGACGCGATCGAGCCGCAGAAAATTTCCTACTCCGACGCGCGCGAGTTCAACGGAAGCGCAGACGGTTGGGTCTATGACGGCGCAGTGTTCATCACGGACTCCGAAAGCTTCGGCATGACGAAGTACAAGTTCGAAGAAGGTGAGCTGGTCGAAGATGCAAAGATCAGCTTTGCCAACTACGGGCTGAAAGACTTCGGATTCTGGGTGAACATCTTCCTCAGCCCGACGAAAGCGTACCTCGTGAACAGCACGATCGAGTATGTGGTTTGGAATCCGAAGACGATGGAGATTACGGGCACGGTGCCGATGCCGAAGCTCACGGCGCCCGCCGGGCTCAAGCCCTTTGGCAGTTACACCGATCGCAGTACGGTCGTGCGCGATGGACTGCTCTATCATCCGTTCTATTACACCGACGATGAGTACTTTAAGTATTCAAAGACCTCGTCGATCGCCGTCTACGACGTGAAGACCGATAAGCTGGTCAAAGTCATCGAGGCACCATGTCCCGGTCTCGACCACGTGACACAAGACGAATCGGGAAACCTGTACTTCTCCGCGTGGATCTTCGCTCCCGGTGGCGCCGCGGAGCTAGATCAGCCGTCGACGTGCGTGGCCAAGATCGCGAAGGGCGCGGATGAAGCTACGCTCGCATTCAACATCAAGGATGTGGTCGAGGGCCAGGAAGGCGGCCTGTTGCGGTACACGGGCAACGGGAAGGGCATCCTCTCGGCGCTGGACGTCAGTCACGCGCCGGCCGGTGGCGACGACGACCCAGGGACTATCACGTACGGAAACAACTGGCGCTTCTGGGCGTACGACTTTGCCAGTGGCAAGGCGACTCTGATCGATTCTCTCGATTGGAACTCCGGCGCCGCGTACTCGGCTGCAGCCGACGGGAAGTCGTACATGCTGGTCCCGATCGACAGCTATGCGTCGACCATCGTTTACGACATCACCAAGCCTGCGGAGCCTCAGAAAGTCTTCGAGGCAGGTGGTTGGGTCTTGAGACTCGTCAAACTGCCGAACTGACAAACGTGCTGGTGGGCGGATGTTTCGCGGATGCGGAACCTTCGCCTATCCCCGGGGCGATATTCGCGAAACGAATATTTCGCGTCTATTGCCCAAGACCCTCGTGTGATCTGCCAGACTCCCTTCGTTGGGCGCCCGTTCGTGGCCTGGAGCTGGAAAGACGCATGACGATTCCCACAGAGCCGATCGGTAGCATCCCGCGGCCCCAGAACTTGATCGATGCGGTCGCGCAACGCGGCGGCGTGACCGACGATGTCCTGCTCGAGCCGCTGTTCGACGCAGCTGTCCGCGACACAATCTCACGCTTCGAAGCGACCGGTTCTCCGGTCATCACAGACGGCGAGCAGCGCAAGTATCACAATTTCTTGGATTACTGCGTGCACGGGCTGCCAAACATGGACGCCGATGGCTTCAGAATCCCATTCGCCGCAGGCCATTCCCGCAGAATGCCGCGCCTCATCGCGGCGCCGTTTCGGTACAGAGAATGCGCAGACCAATTCCTAGAAGCTGCGCAACGGTACGCGACGTTGCCGGTCAAGCAGGCCGTGATCTCGCCATCGGCGCTCAGCTTGTTGTACCCGGTAGAACCGCTCCGAGATTACTCGCGTGAAGAGTTCATCGAAGATCTGTTGGCGGAACACGTAGGCGAAGTGCGGCGTTGCCTCGCAAAGGGTGCCCACGCGGTTCAAATAGATTTCACAGAAGGGCGGCTCGCGGTGAAACTCGATCCCACCGGGATGCTGCTTTCAAGTTTCATCGACCTCAACAATCTCGCACTTTCCCGGTTCTCTGCGGAAGAACGCCAGCGCATCGGGGTTCATACGTGTCCAGGCGGCGATCGCGACTCGACGCACAGCGCGGATGTCGACTATGCGGAGTTACTGCCGAGTCTGTTGCAGCTGAACCTCACGAACTACTACGTGGCGCTCGCCGCTGAAACGGACCGAAAGCGCGTGCTCGGTGTCATTCGGGATCACCTTCGGCCGGGCCAGCGGATTTTCATCGGGGTGATCTCGCCGATCGATCCTCGAATCGAGAGTCCAGAGGAGGTTCGAGATCGCGTCCTCGAAGCGGCGGAATACATCCCGCTCGACCAACTCGGTACGACGGACGACTGCGGCTTTTCCCCGTTCAGCGACGACACTTCGACGACACGTGACACCGCATTCGCGAAGATCACGGCTCGCGTTCGCGGCACCGCGCTCGCTGCAGAGCGGCTCGGAGTCGGCTGATGACGTCGGAGGATGACGAAGTCACTCAGCTACGTTCCGCCGCGCTTCAAAACGTGCAGTCGATTCTCGCGGCCCGCCAGCGTGCGGAGCCGTGCTTGATCCAAACCAAAGAAGCTCTCGAAGAAGAGACGCGATTCCTCGAGCTACTCAATAAGACTGGCACCGTGCTCGCGTCCAAGCTCGATCTGCAGAGCGTCGTTCAAGCGGTCACCGATGCGGGCACGGCGTTGAGCGGTGCGGACTTTGGAGCTTTTTTCTATACCGTCAGTAACCAAGCGGGCGACGTTTTCACCCTATACACATTGTCGGGTGCGCCGCGCGAAGCATTCGAGAAGTTCGGGCATCCACGAGCGACGCCCGTTTTTGCGCCCACATTCAATGGAGAGGGTGTGGTTCGGATTGGAGATATCCGCAAGGATCCGCGCTACGGGCAGTGGGCTCCGCACCACGGCATGCCGCGTGGTCACTTGCCCGTCTGCAGCTATCTAGCGGTGCCCGTGATTGCACGGTCGGGTGCAGTCATCGGTGGGCTGTTCTTTGGGCATCGCGAACCGGATGTGTTCACTGAACGCTCGGAACGTCTGATTGTCGGAATCGCCGGTCAGGCCGCGGTCGCGATCGACAACGCGCAGATGTACGAAGCCGCGCGCCGTTCTGCGGACGAACGCGCGCAACTCCTCGCTGCCGAACGCTTGGCACGTGCAGAGGGCGAACGCGTGAGCTTGATGAAGGACGAGTTTCTGGCGACGCTTTCGCACGAGTTGCGGACCCCGCTCAACGCGGTGCTCGGCTGGGCCGAAGTCTTGCTGGCGCGCGACTCACTGGATGAAGAAAAAACGCGTCACGGACTGGAGGCGATTGCGCGCAACGCGCGGGCGCAAGCGCAGCTGATCGAAGACTTGCTCGATATGAATCGCATCGTGTCAGGTAAAATTCGCTTGGACGTCCAGCGAATCGAGCTTGCCCCGATCATCGAGGCAGCGCTCGACTCCATTCGGCCTTCGGCTGACGCCAAATCCATCGTAGTTCGCAGGACGATCGATCCGAACGCCGGTCCGTTGTTCGGGGACCCGAATCGCTTGCAACAAGTCGTGTGGAATCTGTTGACGAATGCAGTCAAGTTCACGCCCAGAGGCGGGAAAATTGATGTGATCGTGCAGCGAGTCAACTCACACGTCGAGATCACCGTTCACGACTCGGGGATCGGCATAAGCGCCGATTTTTTGCCGCACCTCTTCGAGCGGTTTCGTCAGGCCGATTCGTCGACCACGCGTAGATACGGGGGCCTAGGCCTCGGGTTGTCGATCGTCAAACAGTTGGTCGAACTGCACGGCGGCAGCGTCAAAGCTCACAGCGAAGGTGAGGGACGAGGAGCGACGTTCATCGTGGACTTGCCGGTTCGCGCGGTGCACATCCTCGCAGGATCAGCTCGGGAGCATCCGACGACGGATCGCACATCGGATGTACGGGCGCCTCTGGTTTCGCTCGCCGGGATCAAAGTATTGGTCGTGGACGACGAGCTAGATGCCCGAGAGCTCGTATGTTCCGTGCTGAGTGACGCTGGTGCGGACGTGCTCAATGCAGACTCTGCGACTGCCGGTTGCCTAATCGTGAAGGCGGAGCGACCGGATGTCATCGTCAGCGACATCGGCATGCCAGAGCGTGATGGATACCAGTTGATGCGTGACGTGCGCAGCTGGTCGGCCGCGGAGGGCGGCAGGACGCCGGCGATCGCACTGACGGCGTTCGCGCGGACTGAAGATCGCACCCGAGCAATGCTCGCGGGTTACCAGGTCCATATCTCGAAGCCGATCGAGCCGCCCGAGCTCGTCGCAGCCGTCAAGAGTCTGGTCGGGAATAGTCGCGACCAGCAATCGTAAGCCAGCGTTCCTGCCGGCCGCAGGCTGCTACTGAATCACACCCGCCGCCGTTAGCTGCTCCAACTCTGCATCGCTCAGGTCTAACTGTTCGCGCAATACCGCGCGAGTGTGCTGGCCGAGCATCGGCGGTGCCACCGCCGGCACCGTTGGCGTGACTGACAACTTCATCGGACTCGCCACGAGCGGCAAATGTTCGCGCAACGGATGCGAGACGTCGACCTTCATGCCTCGCGCAATCACCTGCGGGTGATCGAAGACTTGCCCCAAGCTGTTGATCGGACCGATCGGTACCCCGAGCGGTTGCAACAAGTCGACCCACTCGCTGACACTTCGTCGCTTCAGCTCGGCCGCCAACAGCGGTACCAAGGTGTCGCGGTGACGGACGCGATCTGCGTTGCGCGCGAACCGTGGATCGCTTGCATATTCGACACCGAGCGCTTCGCAGAACTTGGCGAACTGTGAGTCGTTTCCGATCGCCAATACCAACTCGCCGTCGGCGGCGATGAACGTTTGGTACGGAACGATGTTGGCCGCGGCGTTGCCATAGCGACCGGGCGCTCGCCCCGACACGAAGTAGTTCATGCTCATCGCAGCGACCATCGCGACCTGCACGTCGAGCAACGCCATGTCGATGTACTGGCCCTGGCCCGTCTGCGTGCGATGCGCGAGCGCCGCGAGGATCGACACCGCGGCGTACATTCCGGTGACGAGATCCGCTACCGGGACGCCGACCTTCTGCGGCCCTCCGCCGGGGAGGGCATCGCGTTCGCCGGTGAGGCTCATCAGCCCGCCCATGGCCTGAATCACGAAGTCGTAGCCGGCGACGTTGCGCATCGGGCCGGTCTGACCGAAACCCGTGATCGAGCAGTAAATGAGCCCGGGGTTTTCGCGGCTGAGCGCCTCGTAGCCCAAGCCATAACGTTCGAGGTCGCCCGCTTTGTAGTTCTCGATGACCACATCGCAACTTCGACTCAGCTGACGGATCAACGCTTGACCGGCGGGCTTGGCGATGTCGATCACGACCGACTTTTTCCCGCGATTCGCCGAGAGATAATACGCGGAATCGCGCGGCGCGCCGCCGTCGGCAGCAGGCAGAAAGGGTGGACCCCAACTGCGCGTGTCGTCGCCCGCGCCAGGTCGTTCGACCTTGATGACACGCGCAGCGAGGTCGGCGAGTGTTTGCCCAGCCCAAGGTCCCGCTACGACGCGGCTCATGTCGAGAACGCGCAGGTGCGAGAGTGCGCCGCGTTGAGAAACCGGGGATGCTGCTTGGGTCATGGGTCCGACGCCCGTGTACCACGAGTTGGTGGTCCGTTGCCGTTCACGTTGACGTCGATGCGGATGGACACACTCGCTCGATCAGCCGGTCTTACTACCCCCGCCGCCTTCCGGCGCCTCGATTGCGGCAGTGCTGCGGATCGTCTTCGTCAAACCATCGAAGTTGAGCGGTGAGGCCACGAGGTGCGTGTCGCCGCGCTCCGGATGCGCAACCGGAGCTGCGAGACCTAAGTGCTGAACCTGCGGATCGGCGAAGACTTCGTCCATGCGATAGATCGGACCGCAAGGAATTCCAGCTAGTTCCAACCGACCGACCCAATCTTCAGTCGTGCGTTCGCGCGTCTCCAGCGCAATCGCGGCATCGATCGCCGCACGCTCACGCCGCCGGTCGTCGAAGCTTCGCCAAGCCGGATTTGTGAGCCACTCCGGCTTGCCGAGTACCTCACAAAAGGTCTTCCACTGGCGCGGCGAGGAAGGCGCGACGTTGACGTGGCCGTCGCGCGTCGGAAAGGTTCCCGTCGGCACGAGAGTAGGGTGACCGTTCCCAACCTGCTCCGGTACGTCCTTGTCCATGAGGAAGCGCGACGCCTGAAAGTCCATCATGAAGACCTGACTCTCGAGGAGGGATGTATGAACCCAACGCCCGACCCCCGTCCGCTCGCGCTCGTACAAGGCCATCATGATCGCAAGCGCGAGTAGATTGCCGGCTGTGAGATCCGCGACCGCAATGCCGGCGCGCATGGGACCTCGACCTGGTTCGCCCGTTACAGACATCAAACCGCCCATGCCCTGCGCGATTTGATCGACGCCGGCGCGCGCCGAGTACGGGCCCGTCTGCCCGAAACCACTGATGCTCCCATAGACGAGGCGCGAATTGACCTCACGCAGATCTTCCCACGCAATCTTCAAACGATGTTTGACTTGCACACGCATGTTCTCGACGAGAACATCCGCGCTTCGAACGAGCTCGACGAGCTCGGCGTGACCTTCCGCGCTCTTCAGATCGATCACGACCGTACGCTTGTTGCGATGAAGGTTCTGATAGTCAGAACCGCGGCGAACACTCGCGAGCTCTTGGCGCGGCGACTCGGGCGGTAAAACTCGGATGACGTCAGCACCCCAGTCTGCGAGGTGGCGAACACAGGTCGGTCCGGCGCGCGCAAGAGTCAGATCGATCACGCTCAGGCCGGAGAGCGGCAACTTCACACGGCGTTCTGCGGACTCGGCTTCGAGGGTCATATCGGTCGTGTCCTCATCCTCTCAGCGCCCGTGGAACTCAGGCTTACGCTTCTCCATGAACGCACGTCGGCCCTCGCGATAGTCCTCACTGTCGTAGCAACGCTTCACGAGCTCATCGACCTCGGCGTTGTCGTCACGCTTCGAGAACCGGGCATAAGCTTGCAGCGACGCCTTGACCGCGCGGATCGTGAGCGGGGCGTTGCGCGTGATTCCTGCGGCGTATTCGCGCACCCTCGGCTCGAGGTCCGCATCATCGATCAGGAATTCGATCAGGCCACACCGAAGGGCTTCTTCGGCGTCTAGTTGGCGCGCGGTGTACAGAATGTCCGCGGTACGAGCGGGTCCGACCAGCCTCGCAAGCCCTGCAACTCCGGAGTAGTCGTAGCCGAGTCCGAGTTTCGCCGCAGGCACGCCAAACTTCGATTCAGGCGTCGCAAAGCGAACGTCTGCGGCGAGCGCGATCAACAAGCCGCCGCCGATGCAGTAGCCACGGATCATCGCGATCACAGGTTTACTGCAGCGGCTGAGCGCGGCGTACCCTCGGCCTGACACGACTCCGTAGCTCTCCTTTTGTTCCGAGCTCGAGCGACGCTCTTCGAACTCGGAGATGTCAGCACCCGCGACGAACGCCTTGTCGCCAGCACCGGTGAGCACGATGACGCGGACGGCGTCGTCGCGCTCGAACGCTTCCAGAATATCGCCGAGCGCCTGCCACATCTCGAGGGAGACGGCGTTGCGGCGCTCGGGATTGTTGAAAGTTACCCAGCCGACGCCCGCTTCGACGCGCGCCAACATTTTTTGAGTATTCAGTTTCACTCTGCGGATTCCTTCGGTTTGCCGCCGAGACGCCGGTACTCTTCGTCCCGAAAGGCGCTGCCGCTGAACAGGCCGCGGTAGAGTTGGGCGTGTAGGCCGGGCGTTTCGAAGCGGCTCTCTTCGAGGACCGCTTGTTTCAGCGACGCGTGTGTGACGCGCTCTGACGACATGCGAACGCCGCCGTCCGCTGGCGTGTCGAGCAAGAGCAACTTCGCTTCACCGTCGGGCTCGTGCCACGCGGTCCATTCGATTTCGCGGCCATCCTGCCCTCGACCCGGCGCGCCCGTCTGCGCATGTGCAGCCCAGTAAGACATCATGCTTTCGGAGAGTGCGCGGCGAGCTGGCGCTTCGGGATCTCCGAGCGGAACTGAGAGGCCTCCTGGCGTGCCGAAGACGAAAGGCAGCTCGACCGAGTGCGCAGCACCGACCGCGAGCGAGATGTCCAGGTTCCCCACCACGACGTTCTGCTCGTCCCAGTCGAATCGATAGGCGTAGATCTCGCGATGGCCCGCTTCCCACATCGCAGATGCGACGTCGTCCACCGCGCGATGTTTCCAAGCCAGCGTTCCGTAGTGAGCGTAGCGGACGTAGTCGCCTGGAGTCTCACGGAAGGTCTTGCGCCAGCGTGATTCCATGAACTGATAGAGCCTACGTTCATCGCGGTTGGTGCCTGTGATCACCGGCACCCGGTGGAAGCGGCCCGCTCGGAAC
>Ga0193753_10001741_pt1 | contig 18263 bp, 14 predicted proteins | sample H1c2metaG_FD_144925 | JGI IMG/M metagenome (GOLD analysis project Ga0193753, IMG submission 144925) | Soil microbial communities from a riparian zone of the East river system, Colorado, United States - H1c2 | ecosystem: Environmental > Terrestrial > Soil > Riparian zone | place: USA: East...
AACCCATCGAGCCCAGACCGCCCGAATTAATCCACAGCCGCGGCTCATTGAAGCGAATCAATTGCGCGGCCCACATCTGATGCTGGCCCACGTCGCTCGCGACAATCGCCCGGCCGCCCGACAGGCGATCGATCTCCGCCATCAGATGCTGCGGCTTGATCTCGCTCGACGAAGTCTCGGCGACAAGCGGATGCTCTTCCTTCCACGCCCGAATCTGTTCCCACCAAGCCGCGCGCGCTCCGGCGTTCTTCGCTTTCATTGCCGGCGCCTGGCTTTCCAACTCGCTCAGTAGTTTCGGGAGCACGCGCTTCACGTTGCCCACGATCGGCAAATCCGCCTGCCGGTTCTTGCCCACTTCCGCTGGGTCGATATCCACGTGAATCACTTTGGCGTGCGGCGCAAAGGCCGCGAGCCGTCCAGTCACCCGGTCGTCGAAGCGCACGCCCAGGGCAATCAGCAGATCCGCATGCGACATTCCCATGTTCGCCGCATAGCTGCCGTGCATTCCCGGCATGCTCACGAAGTTTCTATGCTCGGCGGGAAGCGCGCCCAAGCCCATCAGCGTACAAACCGCCGGCGCATCCAGGGCTTCCGTCAGCGCCCGCAATTCATCGCTCGCGTTCGCCGCGATAATTCCTCCACCGGCGTAAATGAACGGCCGCTCCGCCTCCCACATCATTTGCGCCGCGCGCCGGATTTGTCCGCCATGCCCTTCGGTAAAAACCCGGTAGCCGGGCAGATGGATTTCTTTGACCGGCGTATAGTGCGCCTGCGCTTGAAACGCGTCTTTGGTCACGTCCACCAGCACCGGACCTGGCCGGCCCGAGGCGGCTATGTAGAATGCTTCGTGAATCACCTGCGGCAGCTCGGCAATATTCTTTACCAGGAAGTTATGCTTCGTCGCCGAACGCGTGATCCCGAACGTGTCCGCCTCCTGAAACGCGTCGCTCCCCATGAGCTTGCTCGAAACCTGTCCCGTCAGCGCCACGATCGGAATCGAATCCATCATCGCGTCGACCAAGCCTGTAACCAGGTTCGTCGCCCCTGGCCCGGAGGTCGCGCAGCATACGCCCACCTTCCCCGTGGCTCGAGCATATCCCTGCGCGGCAAACGCCGCGTTCTGCTCATGCCGTACCAGGATGTGCTTCACCGGATCGTCGTACATCGCGTCATAGAGCGGAAGTGTCACGCCGCCCGGATATCCAAAAATGCAATCGACGTTTTCCGCCGCCAGACAATTCAAAAGGATTTTTGCGCCAGATAATAGATTCGACATAAGCTTCTCAGGCATTGCTAAATGAAAAGGGCCACTTGGCTGATTCTGTCATCCGCCAAGTGGCCCTCGATTTTGTACTCGTGAGGCGCCTAGGCGGAACTGGTAACGACCAGTCCGACGAGCGCTACGACCAGGATAAGCTGATTCATATTCACGGATACGGGAAGCCGCCTCCATCCGGTGAGATTTTGGCTAGCAACCGTGTACGAAACCAGCGTAGCCTAGAAGGAATTCTTATGCAAGAGAATACAAATATAAAAAGAACGAATACCAAGGCCTCAGCGGTTGGTGCCTTCCGTCTCGAGTAAGTCCTCTGCAACCAATGGCATACCGGGCTCCATCGCAGCGCGGGAATTTACGTTGTAGCGGGCTCGAGCGGCAAACAGTTTTTCTACTTCCTCTCGCGGCAAGGCGCGCGCGCCACCTAAAAGCTCCGCAACCAAAGTGATTCTGGCGAAATGTTCGACCATTTCCATCCGGAAGAAGGCCTGCCAAACGTCGCTCCCAAACGAAGTGCAGCCGTGATTTTCAAGCAGCAGTGCGTCGTAGTTGGGGATGAAGGGCAGCATCCCGTCGCTGAGCGCCGGTGTACCGGGCAAACCATAAGCGGCCAGCGGCACAGCGCCGAGTTGAATAACCACCTCCGGGAGAAGCGCCTTGTCGAGCGCGCGGCCGGCGGCGGCAAATCCCGTCGCGACGGGCGGATGAGCGTGCACCACGGCCCGCACGTCCGGCCGTAGCGAGTAGATCGTCATATGCATGGCGATCTCGCTCGTACACTGGCGCTTGCCCGCGAGCTTATTTCCAGCCAGGTCGCACAAGATCACATCGTCGAGCTCGACCATTCCTTTGCTAATGGCGGTCGGGGTGCACAGGACGCGATCGTCATCCAGCTTGATGCTGATGTTGCCGTCGTTCATGGCCACCCAGCCCTTTTCGTGAACCATCCGGCAAACGCGCACGAGGTCTTCGCGGTGTTCTTGCTCAGTCTTGCTCATGCGAATTCGATTTTAGCAAGGGAACGCTTCGCATGGCGGCTACAATTAAGACCGTGGAAAAAAGGCGTATGTGCCCGAACTGCCGGGCGTTCATCACCATTACCGATCGAGTGTGCCCGTACTGCGATGCGCAACTGGGGCCGCGCGCCGTCGATATGCGGGCCACGCAGCTTGCCGCGTCCTTCCTGCCGCGCGCCAATCTTACCGCCATCATCATCCTGGTCATCAACGCCGCCTTTTTTCTAGCCGACATGGCCTTCGATCACCGGCTGTCGCAGTTGGGCGTCAGCTACACTCCTTTGCTTCAGCGGGGACAATGGTGGCGCTTGATCACCGCCGGCTTTCTGCACGGCGGCTTTCTGCACATCGCCATGAACTCCTGGTCGCTGTTCATCCTGGTTACAGAGGTGGAACAGTTCTACGGCACCAGCCGCCTCCTCGTGGCGTATGTCTTCTCGACCATTACCGGTTTCTATTGTGCCGCCATTTTCTCGCCTCGATCTCCCACGCTGGGGGCCTCGGCCGCCGCCTTCGGTCTGATGGGGGTCATGCTGGCCATGGGCCTGCGGAATCGTGCCGATCCGCTCAGCCAGGCGGTGCGCTCCCACTATGGACAGTGGTTGGTTTTCGGTCTGGTGATGAGCTTTGGAGGCGGCATCAGCATGAGCGCCCACATCGGCGGCCTGATCGGTGGATTCTTAGTCGGCCTGGTGGCCGGCCGGCCAGGGCTGCCGAATTCGTCACGCGAGATGTTTTGGAAAGGCGCTGCCGCAGCCGCAGTTCTGCTGACTGGGTACGCCTGGTATTGCGCCCTGTTTAGGACTCAGGGCATGCTCTAGTCAGTGCGCACGGGCACTATTTAGATCCTCGAGCTCTCTCAAAACGCGATTCCATTCCTTAGGATGTTCTTTTGTACCGATCGGGGCGCTGACATTCCTGTAGTAGCCGGTCAATTCCTCCGCGATCGGGGGCGTAGCCGTGGCAAAATTCTTCCTCGCGAGCAAGTCAAGCCAATAGGCTTGTACATCATCGGTGAGGCGGTAAGTTCCAGCCGGTGTAACGAACCCGGTGTCGTAGTTCTTGTCTTCGAGTTTCAGCTTTTTATTGCTTGTATTCTCGAGCGCGGCCCCGTATTGTACGGCACATAGCTCGACCTGCTCATGACGTAGATAAATTTCTTTTGCGTTTTGCCCGGCTGAGACTTTTGAATTTCATCGCGCTTCTGCGCCCACGCGATGCGGGTTGCCTTGGGGATCGTGTTGCTCACCGCGCGTCTGTATGATCCGACCGTGCGATCAAAATCGTGGAACAGGTCCTGGAGCTCCAGCCCGTATGTATCGCGGAAAGCCCTGGCCAGCACGGGTGTTGCGACGTAAAAGCCAATGAAATCGTGGTAAGCCTCGGCGGCGAAGTTGCCTTTCGCGACTTCCAGCACGTCAAATGCAAACTCTGTCTTTAAATGCCCCGCAGGATTGTCTTCATACGTCACCACAGGTCCATACTTCCGACCCAATTTTGGGTAGAGCAGAGGCTCTCCGGGATTCGTGGCGAAGCGGTGAACCTCAATGTCTGAGATGTAGTGAGACATCGCCCCGAGCGCAAATGCGAGCTCGTCGAGGTTCTGCGATTCCGAAATGAGCGCGATAACAAAATCGCCCGTACGCACGTAGTGCGTCAGGTCACTAAATGTCTTATTGCCGTGTGGATAGTATCCGAGATCCTGAATGATGGCGCCGCCATATGCATACCCATGCGCCTGCTTTAATTCTTCATTTGTTGCGTTCGGAAACTGCCTAAGCAGAACCGATTTCATCTTCATGTCCCACAAAGCGTCTATGAGGGCTTCATGCGAGAGTACGGAGCAGGCGAGTGACGGCTTGACTATCAACAACGAAAGGAAAACTACAGCCAGCGCTCGCATACTTGCGATCATCGGCTGAAAGTATTAAAAACTATAGTTGCTTAGGTGCGCGGTCATTTGTAGGGACTCAGGCTATCTAGAAATGCGTAACGCGCTTGGTGATCGCCCGGCGCCGCTTTCGAATCGGAACCGAAGTGCATTACCTCAAATGTGTCGCCGCTGTTATACGCCGGCCACTTGGGCAAGCCGGCGCCGTTCGGGTCGCCGGTCTTCGCAAAGTTCGCCCAATAAGTAGACATCAATTCCGTTATCTTCTTGTCTTCCGCCGGCCAAGGATTCGCGCTGTGCGGGAGCACTGAAAATACATATTCAATCTCGGCCGAATGATAGGCCCTCGGCGTTAGATCTCCGCTGCTGCCGGGCGGCAACGGCCGTGCGCGATCGAATTCATAGTGGAATGTGGCGACGTGCGCCGTGCTGCTCTGCAACTGAAGCCATTTCCACATGGCGAAGCCGACGCCTTTGTCTCTCGATAGCTCCTCCGCGGAACGTTTCGCCTGTTCATCCGAAGCGGCGGGATAGAGTGCGATCGCTTCCTTCGCGCGTCCTTGAAATAAGCCGTGAAGTTGCGCGGCGAGATTGGCAGGGGTCGGTTCTTCTTTGCCGAAAATTGCCCGAGCGCTTCCTTCGTCGGCGTTGAATCCGGCGAGCAGCGGGACGTGCGACTGCTTCCCGGCGGAGTAGATTGCGAACGGGCTCTCGGGCAGAAAATAGCCATCGATAATCATCGAAAATCGTGCATCCTTATGTTGCAATGCCGCGCTTAATACATCGGTCGCGGGCTTGCCTCGAAGCGCCGCGAGCGACGAAGTTCCAAAAGCGTCCTGGGCGAAATGAACGTTTGCTTCTTCCGATGCGGCGAGCGGCCTGAGCTCGCGGCTCGAGTTGAAAACGGATCCACTCTCTCCAATTGCACGCTGGAGCAAACCCTTCGCGAGCGGAGACGCGACGAGCGCGCTGACCGAGGACGAACCAGCAGACTCCCCGAAAATAGTAACGTTGTCCGGATCGCCTCCAAACGCCCCAATGTTGTCGTGTACCCAGCGCAGCGCGGCAACCTGATCCAGCAAGCCGTAATTTCCGGACGCAACATGGCCCGATTCCTTGGTCAGTTCGGGATGCGAAAAGAATCCGAAGATCCCGAGCCGGTAGTTCATGCTGACGACCATCACCCCCTGCTTCGACAAATTGCCGCCATCCTGACGCGGCTCCGAGGTTGAACCGGCGGCAAAACCCCCACCGTAGATCCAGACCATAACGGGCAGACGCGCCGCCGCCGGGTGAGCGGGCATCCACAGATTGAGATAGAGACAGTCCTCGCTCGGTCCCTTGTCATGAAAAACCATGTCCGCGTAGATGGCGCCTTGCATACAGCGCGCGCCATATTCGGAAGCGGGTCGAATGCCTTCCCAGGCTGCGGCGGGTTGAGGATCCTTCCAGCGCAATGGTCCGACCGGCGGCGCGGCGTATGGAATTCCCTTGAACGTGCGGACCTTGTCATCCGCGCTGATGACGCCTTCAAGAATGCCATTCGCTGCGTGTACTCGAGACGTCTGGAGCGCCGGAGCGGCCACGGCGTGAAGGCTCAAAAGCAAGAGTCCCGGCCACCCTATGTGCTTAAACGATTTCATAAAGATCGCGACGATCATATCTTACGGATTCTTCACAAACCGTTTACGAAGCATGTTGCGGGTGATCCTGTCCTACCAATAGCGGTCATTATGAAGAACAGAACACTCAAAATGCTGGTCCTCGTTGGAGCGACGCCGCTGCTTCTCAATTTGATTGCCTGTAAAGCAAATCAACCGAGTAGGGGGGAGAAGAAGATCGTTCAGAAGAGTAAGAAGCTAGTAATCGATGGCAAGGATTGGCGTAACCCGATTTCGGATGATGCTTCTAGTGTCAAGATTGAGGCCGACCACTTCCGCCGCCACTGCCAAGTCTGCCACGGGCTCGACGGTCACGCGATCAGCGTCCCATTCGCCCGAAATATGTCGCCGCCAGTACCGGACCTTGGCGCGACTAACATTCAGAAATACACCGACGGCCAATTGAAATGGATTATCGAAAATGGCATCCGTATGAGCGGAATGCCAGGGTGGAAAGGACTTCTCGACGATGACGAGATGTGGCGGATGGTCCGCTACATTCGGCATCTACCGTTGAGAGGGAGTCTTGGCGCTCCGGAAGTATTTGTGCGTGAAGGCGAAGGGCGAAAATAATTTGGTTTCGGATCGCATGCGTTGCTTGCTCTATCCTTGACAACTATACTAGTTGACGGTATAGTTGTGCCAAATAGAGTTCGCGATGCAAATTACAAAGCCAGATTCGCTGCTACCGCTGCCCCTGGCGGTCTTCCATATCCTCATCGCGCTTGCAGATCGCGATCGTCACGGCTACTCGATCATGCAGGATGTTGCGGCCAGGACCGGTGGCAAGGTGCAATTGAGCGCCGGGACGCTCTACAGCTCCGTACGCCGCATGCTCGAGCAAGGCTTGATTGAAGAACTGGCGGAAAGCCCGGATCCATCGAGTACCGACGAGCGGAGGCGTTATTACCGGCTCACGCGTTTTGGAAAGCGCGCGGCGGCGGCGGAGGTCGAGCGCCTAAACGCCATGCTGAAACAGGCGCGCGCCACGGGGCTGGTGCCGGGTGCATGATGTCCGCTAAAACTGTCTACAGAGCGCTACTTCTCTGCTATCCGGCGGCCTTCCGCGATGAGTACGGCAATCAGATGCTTCTCACATTCGCCGAGCAACTGCGGAGTGGGACTCGCATGGCGCGAGCCGGCCTGTGGTTCGAAGCCGCGCTAGACGCACTGACGATTGCCCCAAAGGAGCACTGCCACGTTATTTTCGAAGACGTACGATACGCACTGCGCATCGCGGCCGCAAGGCCCAGCTTCACTGTCGTCGCCGTCCTTTCGCTAGCCCTCGGCATCGGAGCGAATACAGCGATCTTTGGCCTGTGGACTGGCGTGCTGCATTCCTCGCTGCCGATGGTTTCGAAACCGGAGCAACTGGTGATGCTGTCCAATCCCGATACGGACGGCGGATGGCACGGCAACACCAACGGGGACCGGAACTGGCTCACGTATTCCGAATTCGAGCAGTTGCGCGACCGCGTCCAAAGCCTTTCCGGGTTGATAGCAACGGAAAGTGGACTTGGCGAGTGGCAGGTTCGCTTTTCGGGCGGCGAGTGGGAAGAAGCGCGCGGGCGTCTGGTTTCGGGCGGATACTTTCAGTTTCTGGGCGTCAGTCCGGCGCTGGGCCGCGTATTCACAACCGCTGAAGATCACATCGATTCGCCCCACACCGTTATCAGCTACAACTATTGGCAGCGCCGCTTCGGCGGCCGTGCGGACGTCGTAGGCACCACGTTTACTCTCCGCAACGCCCTGTTGACGATTATCGGAGTGGCGCCGCGTGGCTTCATCGGCGAAACCGCCGGACAGCAGCCGGATCTATGGATCCCTCTGCGTATGCAGCCTGGCGTGCTCCCCGGCGACGACTTCTTACACGAAACGCCTCCCGAGAAAATGATGTGGCTCCACGTGTTTGGCCGGCTGAGACCGGGAGTAACTCCGGCGCGCGCGGAAGCCGAAGCTAATGCGATCTTCATGACTGGTTTGAAATCGTTCTACGGAGCCATCGCGTCACCGCAACGCCGGCGCGAGTTATTGGATCAGCGTCTCAAGATTCGACCGGGCGCGCGCGGAGCTTCGCACACGCGCGCCGATTTCTCCACTTCGCTCACCGGGCTGCTGGTGGCAGTCGGCTTGCTACTGCTGATCGCCTGCGCCAATCTGGCCAACCTGCTGCTCGCGCGCGGAGCCGCCCGAAAACCGGAGATGGCGATACGGCTCTCGCTGGGCGCGAGCCGCGGCCGGCTCATCCGGCAGTTGATCACGGAGAGCCTGGTTCTGGCCGCCATGGGAGGCCTCGCCAGTTTGGCCGTAGCGTACCTTCTCCACGGCGCTTTGGTGCGGATGATTGTCGAGTCGGACGACCACTTCCATATGAGTTTCGCGCTGGACCCGCTGCTGCTCGTTTTCACTCTGGCAGTGACGCTCGCGGCGGCCACGCTCTTTGGGATTCTGCCGGCTTGGGCCGGGACCGCTCTCAAGGAACAAGGCCGCGGCGGCATCGGCGGAGTCGGACGGTTACGCTGGGGCCGATCTCTGGTGAGCCTCCAACTTGCGCTTTCTTTGCCGCTATTGGCTGGCGCCGGATTATTGGTCCGGACTCTCCGCAACCTGCAAAGCATAGACCTCGGCTATCCCGCCCAACATCTTCTGCTCGTGGAGATCAATTCGCGCATGGCGGGCTACGATTCGACACACAGCGCCGCCTTGTTTCGTGACCTGCTAGCGGAAATTCAGCGCATCCCCGGCGTGACGGCGGCGAGTTTTTCGGAGAACGGAATTTTTTCCGGATCAGGTTCGTCGGAGTCGGTCGAGGTGGAAGGTTACACTCCGAAGCAAAACCTACGCCGGGACGCCGCATCGGACTTGGTGGGCCCAGGTTATTTCTCAACGCTGGGTGTCCCCCTCATTCTGGGGCGTGAAATACTCCAAAGCGATCGCGCCGGCGCACCCAAGGTTTGCGTCATCAACGAAGCTTTCGCAAAGCAGTTCTTCGCGCGGCGCAACCCGATCGGTATGCACATTACATCGGTTGAAGACGCGCAGCGGACAACATACCAGATAGTGGGCCTCGCCAAAAACGCGCGCACCCAAAGGCTGCGGCATGACACCGAGCCCTTTTTTTATATTCCGGTGACGCAGCCCCTTGCCGATAACGTGAAGAGAGCTCATTTTCTAATTCGCACAGCTACAAAAACCGCGCCGCTGCTGGCGGCTGTGCGAGAGGCGTTTCATCGCGAGAATCCGGCGCTCGCGATCGAATCCGCCAGCTCGATCGAAGAACAGATGGCATCTTTAACCGCACAGGACTACTCGACGGCACAGCTCGCCGTGGTGTTCGGATGCGTGGCGCTTGCGCTTGCCGCCATCGGTTTGTATGGCGTGCTCTCCTACGGCGTCGCGCGGCGCACCCGCGAAATCGCCATTCGCATCGCCGTGGGAGCGCAACGCGGCCGCGTCATCGCGATGATCCTCAGCGAAACGAGCAAACTCGTCATCGCCGGGTTGGCGTTAGGCGCGGGACTAGCTTACGCGGCTTCACGGTTGATCGGAAGCCGGCTCTATGGCATTGCTCCCCAGGACCCGCTCACGTTGTCGGTGGCGATCGGGCTGCTGCTGGTGGTCGCATTCAGCGCGGCGTACTTGCCCGCGCGCGGAGCGTCGAGACTCGATCCGATGACCGCGCTGCGTCAAGAGTGATCGCTCAACTCTTGAGCTCGACAACCACAACTTCAAACGGCTGATCGCTTAGATTTGTCTCCGTGTGCGTGGTCGGCGTTCCCCAAAGCGCCTCGCCGGCTTTGTGTTTCGCCGTGCCGGTTTTGCCGGTCGAATCCTTCGTGCTGAAATCCTGATCGGTCAAATAAACAGTCACGCGATTGAGCGAGTGTTCGTGCATGGGGACGACTCCGTGGCCCTCGATCTTCACCCGCAGCACGCGCACCTGATCGTTTTCGAACTCAACCTTATAACGCTTCGGATCTCTCTTTACCGGATCGAGCTTGCTTGTGATCGTCTTTCCCGCGCCCGGCGTTTTCAATTCCACCTCGACAATGTCGAAAGGATTGTCACTGAGCACTTCCGGCGAATGCATCCCGTCCGCCGGACTCCACTCGACCTGGCCTTCCTTCCAATCGAACACCGCCGGTTTCCTGCCGTCCTGATACTCGAAACGCTGCTGTCCCGATTGCAGGTAAATCATCACCCGGTTCACCTTGTGCTCATGGAACTTTCCTTTTACGTGGGCCTTCTCGAGCGCGCGCACAACCTTTACTTGATCGTTCTCAAAAAGGGGAGCCGAAGGTTCAGTGGTGATCGCCCCGAGCGTAGCGCAGCAAATGAGCGCCGCGGCATGTACCTGGATTTTCATAACTCCCGATACTATCGCAGCTTTCCCCCCGCAGCTACCCCCAAGCCCCGCTAGCAGCGGCATCCCGCGCAAAATCAGCGAAGTCACGAGGCTCCCGTCCCAGCGCGCGCCGGACGCCGTCGCTGAGGTAGGCGTTGCGCCCGTCCAGAACCGTCGCAATTAGCTCGGTCAGCGGATTGGCAAACTCCGGCGGCACGCCCTGCTCGAGCATCGCCGCCGCATATTCGTCCGGCGAAACCGGCACGTAGCGGATCTCGCGTCCGGTAGCCTCGGCAATTTCTTGGACGGCGTCCGCGAACGTCAGCAGCCGTGCGCCGGTTACTTCATACAGTTGCCCTACGTGCCCATCCTCGGCCAAAGCCGCGGCCGCAATATCGGCGACATCTTCGACATCGATAAACGGCTCCGCCACGTTCCCACCCGGAAACGCCACTTCGCCAGCCATCACCGGCTCAAGGAAAAAATTTTCGCTGAAATTCTGGCAGAACCAGCTTGCCCGCACGATCGTCCATTCCGCGCCGGAATTTCGCACCGCTTGTTCGCCCAACAACGCACCCTCCTCGCCGCGCCCGGACAGAAGAACCAGCCGTTTGACTCCGCTCTTCACCGCCGTTTCAGTGAACGCCTGAACAGTGGCCGCCGCTCCTGGAAATGCCAAATCCGGATAATAGGCCACGTAGACAGCCTCTACGTCTTTGAGGACCGGCAGCCAGGTGGCGGGATTGTCCCAATCGAACGGAGGCTGTCCGGAACGCGAGCCAATGCGAACCGGTATGGTCCGTTTTGTAAGCCGCTCCGCGATCCTTCGGCCCGTTTTCCCGGTGCCTCCCAGAATCAGTGTCGATTTTTTGTTTTGCATATACGCCAATAATCGGCGATGTAGCCGGGACTATCAATGCTCGTTCATCGCTGCCATTTGCTCGTTCGTCCAGACTCGCGGGATACTCAACAATGTGAGCTTCGCGCTGCCTCAGGTCTCCGATCCGATCGGCGAAGCGCTCCATTTTTTGCGCATGAGCGGCATCTTTTATTGCCGCTCGGAATTCACCGCGCCCTGGGCGCTCGCGCTGCCGCCGTTTCAAAAGTGCCTGATGCTCCACGTTGTGACTTCCGGCCGCTGCTGGCTCGAGGTGGAGGGAACTCCGAGCCGCGTCCTGCAGCCGGGCGATCTGGCATTGGTGCCGCACGGAGAGGGCCACCAGATGGCGAGCGAGCCGGGCATGGCCGGAACAAAGCTTTTCGAAATCCACCGCGAGCAAGTCAGCGAACGCTACGAAACGCTGCATCTCGGAGGAGGCGGTGCTTCCACGACCGCGGTGTGCGCGGTCTTTGAGTTCAATCATCCCGCGGCGTCGCATCTGATCAAGCTATTGCCGAAAGTGATCGCCGTTGAGGTTTCAAACTCTCCTCACAAGGATTGGATCGAGAGCACCCTGCGGTTGATGGCCGCCGAAGCGATGGAAATGCGCCCCGGAGGAGAGACCGTGATCACGCGTCTCGCCGATATTCTGGTGATCCATGCCATCCGCTCGTGGATCGCCGAAGACCCAGCGGCGCAAACCGGATGGCTCGGCGCGCTTCAGGATAAACAGGTCGGCCGCACGCTATCGCTGATCCATCGCGAGCCCGCGCGCGCCTGGACTCTCGAATCGCTGGCATCCGAGGCCGCCATGTCACGCTCGGCGTTCGCCGCGCGCTTTACGGAACTGGTCGGCGAACCGGCCATGCACTATGTAACGCGCTGGAGAATGAACATGGCGTTGACCTGGCTCCGGGAGGACGATGCGCCGGTCGGCGATCTGTCGCGCCGGCTCGGCTACGAATCCGAAGCCGCCTTCAGCCGCGCGTTTAAACGGTATATCGGCGTTTCGCCTGGAGCGGCCCGGCGGCCCGGACTCTCATATCAGAACGTATAGCGCGCCGTGAACTGGATGACGCGTGGATCGCGTGTGGCGGAGATGATCCCAAAATTCGCCGATCCAATGCTTCCGATCCCCGTACTGTTCGTCGAATCGAACTGGGTGTGATTGAACGCATTGAACAATTCTCCACGAATCTCCAGGTACTGGCGCTCCGTGATATTCACCTTCTTGAAAGCCGAGATGTCCCAATTCGCGAAGCCCGGTCCGTGAAATACGTCGCGCCCAAAACTTCCGAGCCGGCCCGCGCCGCTGGCCAGCGTGGTTCCGCTTCCCACGCGGCGGAAGTAGGGGTTGGTTGCGGCTGTCGTGCTACCACCGCCCGTTCCATTGAAAAGGGAGTTCGGCCTGCCGGCGACCGCGGCCGCGCTCCGCGGATCGTAAAAGACGATGGCCGTGCCGTTGTAATCCGGATGCTGGGCGCTAGTCGGCATGTCGCACAGGCATCGATCGGCCGCTTCGACGATGTTGATCGGCGGACCGCTTTGCACCTGGACAACGCCTGAAACACCCCAGCCGCCAAGAATGTGCCCGACGACCCCCTGCTGGTTGCGGAGGAACGGCAGCTCATAGACCCAGCTCGAAACGAACCGCTGTCGAATGTCGTACTCCGAGTCGCCGCGGTCTAGCGCGCGATTATAGATGTTGCCATTGCCTTGCACTCTCAGCCCCGACCCTGTGTCAATGGCATGACCCCAGGTGAACGCATTCGTCATGGAGAAGCCACGGGTGAATCGCTTGGTAAGGGACAACTGCAGCGCGTTGTAAATCGAATTCGCGTCGGTGAGCTGATCCGTGATGCCGCCGAACACTGCGCCGCCGTAAGCTGCGTTCTGCGGGTTCCCTTGATTAAAGCGCCGGCGGTTATTTGTGTTCGCTGTCGATGCGCCGGGGAGAACGAGCGCGTAATTGATTCCACGGCGATTCAGCAGCTTCGTGCCCTTGGAGCCCACATAACCCATTTCCGCCACCCAGCTTTGGCCCATTTGATACTGCACGTTGAAATTCCATTGCTGCACGTACGGCGTGGCAAAGTCCGGGTCCATAATCGTCAGGCCGATGGGCGCGATGTTCGCAAAATTGAAATGTCCCCCTCTTTCAACGGGCGTAAAGGGGAACGGCTGAGGTATCGGGCTGCTTGCGGTCGCATAGGGACGGGTCATGTCGGTAACGCCGGTGAGGTCGGGCTGTATTCCGAAAGGCGCTTGCGAAAGGAATTGCAAAGTCAGTTCGCTGATGGGCGCATCGAAGAAGAGACCGTACCCGCTGCGAATGGTCATTCTCTCCGCCGGCGTCCAGGCAAACCCGAAGCGAGGCCCAAAATTATTCAGATCGCGGCGGTAGGTCGAGCGGCTTATTCCTTTGTCCCCTGCATACACCAAGCCCACGGGCGCATCGGAGAACACACTAGACTGTTCGCCCGGGCGAAACGTCGCAAGGTGATCGTTTAACTCCGTTAGCGGTGCGTCGTACTCCCAGCGGATTCCAAGGTTCAGAGTAAAATTGCGGCGGATTTTCCAATCGTCCTGTGCGTACGCAAAGAAGAACTTGTCCCGATAACCTTGGCGATTCGCATTGGCCTGCTCCACATCATTCGAGTAGCCGTGTATGAAATCATTTAGAGGGTCATTGTTGGTAATGCCGGGCGTTGGCGGCACCGCGCCGCTCGTGGTGCCAACACCATCGAAACTAAACACTCCGTTGTTGATGAAGTCGAAGCGCTGGTTCTGTTCGTAGGCAAGGTACTCGACTCCGAACTTCAGGGAGTGATTGCCTTTCATCCAGCTCAGACTGTCCGAGTATTGCCAGGTATTGTCGAAACGCGCCTGAGGGCCCTGGATTGTGTTCCCGATTTCCGTGTATCCGTCGATTTGAATACTTGGCGGACCTACGTTGGCCGGGTCGTCCGGGACTATGCCGGTGAAACCCAAGCTGGCGGGCGTTTGGCTATTCACTGGCACGACGCTTGGCTGGGCACGGCGGTGATAGCTAAAGCGGGCCTCATTCAGCAGGCTCGGCGTGAAGATGTGGCTGTCACGGAGATTCACGTTCTTGAATCGAGTAATATCGTTCGTTCCAAACCCGGGTATGGTGGTGCCTCCGAACGGGAAAGGACTAAACGCAGTCTGATTTTCGGCGAAATAACTGCCGCTCAGAGTATTCTTTGCCGACAGGATTTGGTCAATCTTGCCGATTCCCTGATTGCGGTTGAGCGCGTTAGACGGCGATGTGAAGAGCGTGCTTCCCGCCGACGCCGGCGGGACAAGGGCCAGAATATTCTTCGCGGCAGGTACACCGAACTGGTTGATGAGAGCGCGCTCCTGATCGGTAAAAACAATAGCGGAACGAGCTACGCCTTGCACCCGGCGGAAGCCCAGGTACGAGATAAAGAAGAAGGTCTTGTCACGGATGATGCGCCCGCCGAGATCCGCGTCAAAGTCATTCGACTTGTAGTCTGGTTTCCTGGGAAGTCCATTGGTGAATGTATCCACGGGTCCGGATGTTGACTTTTGGAAGAAGGGAACCGAGTTGAGTACTTTGTTGCGCAGCGTTTCCGATAAATTACCGTGGAATTCGTTGGTGCCGGACTTGGTCACGATTTCTATGGTGCCGCCACCATTACGGCCGTACTCGGACTTCATCGCGCCGGTAACTACGCGAAATTCCGCGATGGCATCCGGCGATATCTGTTGAACGGAATCGGGGATATTGATCGCGAGGTCGTTGGAGTCGCCGCCATCCAGAATGTAGTTGTTCGACTGGGTTCGGCCGCCATTGATAGAAAAGGGTCCAAGAGCGTTTGTCTGTCCGGAGCCGATGGCCATGGTGACGCCCGGCTGCAGGCCTACGAGTTGCAGTGGATTCCGCCCACCGTTGCCGGACAGGATGGGAAGATTCGGAATATTGCGCAGGGTTTGACCTAGCTGCGCGTCGTCTGAATTCAGAATGACCGCCCCCTCGCTCACTGTCACCGTTTCGGTAGGTTGGCCCACTTCGAGAGCCACGTCGAGCGTCCGCACAGTAGATACGTCCACCTCTTGAGGCTGGGTGATCGCCTTTCGGAATCCCGGGGATTCCACAGTCACGATATAGTTACCGGGAACCAGCCCAACAATTCTGTAGGCGCCTTCGCTGTTGGTGCTGGCTGGCGTCTGCGCGTTTGTTCCGATGTTCTTGGCCGTGACATTCGCGTTCGCAACGGCAGCGTGCGAAGGGTCGGTTACCGTGCCGGTTATTCCGCCGGTCAGACCTTGTGACAAAGCTGGGTAAGCGAACGCAAACTGGACCGCAACCAGTACCGTGGCGCGACAAGACAGCTTCCCAAACCGAAGAAGAGATGACATTCTTTGAGCTCCCAAGTGCCAAGTGACAGTTGCCACGCTGCTGTGCACGCCGCCTTCCAAGCTGACCCACGCCTATGTGGTTGATAGTAAAACTATATGGCCGATAGTTATGCGGCGACAGAATTTGAAAATTAATAAATTTGACCGAGTTAGATCCCAGATTCGGAAAAAGTTACTTGTTAGATGTCACTGCAGCGTGCTTTTTTTTCAGAGACTTGAAGCAGTAGAGAGACGCGTAAGCCGCGAGTTTGGCCTGCACTCGGCCTGGTAATTCAGCGCCGACTGATTCGGGAATCACTTCGAGGTGCGACGGCGCCTCGTGGTCGTGCCGCCAGTTGGGCGTACACTTGGGACAAGATCGCCTTTCACAAACGATCAGCCAACAGCCCCGGCAATCATCGCCTTCCAGGATTCCTCGTCCTGCCCGATACTGAGCCGGTTCGCCGCGCGAACCAGCGGCAGCCGGAGCAACTTAGCGTCCCGCTCAATCCGTCCCAGCATTTCGGAATCCGTCAGCTTCAGATACTTGAGCCCGGCATCGACATAGGCCTTACCTTCGGTATCAAGCAATCCGGCGAGTCCGAACCGCTCGACAAATCTTTTGATCTCGCCCGGCGCCATAGGCTTTTGTTTCAAATCGACCAGGTGAAACGTCACGCGGCGCTCTTTGAAGAACCGTTCGGCGGCGCGTGTCGCCGGCGAATTCTTCAAGCCAAAAATCTGAACACTCAACATGCGGCCCGCTGTTTTAGCGCTTGGCCGCGTACTGCTTATAAAGATCCGCCACGTGGCCCGTCTCCGCATCCCCCGGATGAATCACAACCCGCCAGCGAAACGTGAGCTTCTGGCCCTTCGACAATTTCCAGTGGCTCTCCTCTTTGCCTTCATCGAACGCTTTTTGGCCGAACGGATTCAGCGCGAATAATCCGTAGTCCCGTGCGTGCCAGTATGTCGGATGGCGTGGGTTTTGGGGACTGTCAAAAATCGCCACGCCCAGGCTCTCGCCATCGACCTCCGCCGCATAGTCGACCCAGTTCGAGCGCTTCCCCCAAATGTTTGCCATCGTGGTGCGGCCGTCCGCGTCCGCCATCTTGCCGCCCTTCTTCTCGGTGAAGTTATCGGCCAGCCGAATCGCAAACGCGCCTTCTTTGGTATCGCCGAAAGTCACATCCTCCGCGGCTGTGAGCGTGATCTTGAAATCGATCGTACGCAGCTTGGGGTCCGAATAAAAGATCATGTCGCGATCCTCGGTCAAAAGAGTTTTCCCGCCCGGATCGCGCCATTCCATCACGGCCGTTAGCGTACCGGCGCCGCCGCCATCTTTCCAGGTAGCGTTGCGCACCACGATGCGCCCGATGGTCCCCTTCGTGTACGACGGATCGTTTTCCCAAAACTTGACGCCATTCACGTCGTCATAAGAAAACCAGAGTCCCCGATGGTGCAAGTGATCGTGGCTCTCACCCGCCACAATCTCCTGCGGAAAATGCCGCGTCACAATCTTGCCTGACGCCGAGCGCAGTGGAGCTAGAAACGGCTTGTTGGCCTCCGAGCCATAGTGAAACGTGGTAAACGGCTTGCCGTCGACGTTCACCACAATCTCGTCCGGAGCGAACCGGACCTGCGCGGAGAGGCTCGCGGCCATGGCGAGGCAAAGAATGAGAGAGAATCGCATATGCTTTATTCCACAGCAAGTGTATCGTTCCGCGCGCCAAGAATCGCGGCGGCTCTTCTGATACCCCTATGGGCGGCCTTTGCGCAGACGCCCTTGCCCGAATTGCGTACCGAGCCGGTCGGCGGCGGCTCCACTTTCACCGTACGCAATCTCGCGTCCCAGCCTCTGACCGGCTTTCTTATTGAGCTGGTCAACTATCCCGGTAGCTCCTATTCCTTCTGGCAGGATACGCTGTCGCACGAGCCGCTTCCCGCGGGCGGCGAACAGCGTATCCAAGTCACCAACATGACCGTGGGAGCCGTGCCCGACTACGTAAAGATCCAAGCGGCGCTCTACGCCGATGGCACGTCGAGCGGCATCCCGGAAAAAGTTGCTCAACTCATCGAGCGCCGCCGCTTCTCTCTCGAAACTCTGGGCAAGTTAGTCGACGTCCTGGAAAAGGCGCAATCGGCCGGCAAGCCGAAAGCTTCGGTAGTCGCCGAGCTGAAGCAGTGGGCCGATTCCCTGCAGCCGGCAGGTAAGACGAAGCGAGACTCCCAGCCTGCCATCAATCAAGCCGCTGCTCGAGGTCTCGTCGCGGACGCGGCCGCATCGCTCGATACCCATACACTCGAAGAGACGCTCGCCCTGCTCCACGCCGCCGAACGCCGCGGTTCTCACTTGGCCGCGCGATAGCATGCGACAGCCGCGGCGGCGATTTTTGCGGTCAAAGCCGCCCGGTCGTTCGATGGCGCTTTGCTATCGCGATGAACACGGCTACGGCAACCGTCCCGCCATCGGGAGCGCCGAGTACTCCTACATCGTTCGTCGCCGCAGTCACGCCATTCCACGCGCCGCTTGTGCCCGTCTTGTGCCCCAGCGTCCACCCCGGCGCCGTGCCCGCCTTGAGCCGATCAGGAAATGTCACGGTCTCTTGCATCACGTTCAACAGATGCCGGCTGGATCGCGCCGATAGAAGTTTTCCGGCCGCTAACTTCTCGAGCAACGCCGCCATGCCGCGTGGTGTGGCCGTGTCACGAACGTCAATCTGATACGCGCGGTACGCCGCATCGTGCCGCGCCTTTGGGAGCCGATCTATCGCGAGATCGAGGACCTTCGGGTCCACATACTCAGGACGC
>Ga0193753_10001742_pt1 | contig 18259 bp, 14 predicted proteins | sample H1c2metaG_FD_144925 | JGI IMG/M metagenome (GOLD analysis project Ga0193753, IMG submission 144925) | Soil microbial communities from a riparian zone of the East river system, Colorado, United States - H1c2 | ecosystem: Environmental > Terrestrial > Soil > Riparian zone | place: USA: East...
AATAGTTTTCGATGCCCGAGCAATAGCCGACCTCGCTCATCATCTCCAGGTCGAACTGCGTGCGCTGGGCCAGGCGTTGCGCTTCGACCAGCTTGTTGCTGGCGTACAGCTGCTCCAGGCGCTCCTTCAGTTCGACCTTGATCGTCTCGATCGCCGCCAGCGTACGATCGCGCGTCGTGGCGTAATGGGTCTTGGGATACACGGTGAAGCGCTGCACCTGGCGCAAGGTCTCGCCGGTGAGCGGGTCGAACATGCTCAACTTCTCGACTTCGCCATCGAACAGTTCGATCCGCAGCGCCTCCGCATCGCTTTCGGCCGGATGCACGTCGATCACCTCGCCGCGCACGCGGAAGGTGCCGCGCTGCAGTTCGTACTCGTTGCGACTGTACTGCAGGTAGATCAGGTGCCGTATCAGGTCCTGCTGGCTCACGCGCTCGCCGCGCGACAGGATCAGGCGCAGCGACAGGTAGTCTTCCGGCGATCCCAGTCCGTAGATGGCCGACACGGTGGCCACCACGATCGCATCGCGACGCGACAGCAGGGATTTGGTCGCCGCCAGGCGCATCTGCTCGATGTGCTCGTTCATCGAGCTGTCCTTCTCGATGAAGGTATCCGTCGAAGGCATGTAGGCCTCCGGCTGGTAGTAGTCGTAATAGCTGACGAAATACTCCACCGCGTTGTGCGGGAAGAACGCCTTGAACTCGCCGTACAGCTGCGCGGCAAGGGTCTTGTTCGGCGCCATCACGATGGTCGGCTTCTGAATCGCCTGGATCATGTTGGCGATGGTGTAGGTCTTGCCGGATCCGGTCACGCCGAGCAGCGTCTGGCTGGCCAGCCCCGACTCGAAGCCGTCGATCAGCTTCGCGATCGCCTGCGGCTGGTCGCCGGCGGGCGAATACGGAGCTACCAGCTGGAATCCGGAAGGTTGGGCGAGGTCGTTCATAGGCGGCGGTCGGGTATCCGTTCGAGTTTAGCCGGAACTCGAAGATGGGGGCGCAGGCGGGCTTTTCCTACCCCAGGACCGGCGCTGCGCCGATGGGCCGGGAGCCGACGATGACGCAGCCTGATCGCATCGTCGGCATCGAAACTGAACATGGAACGCAGGGCTGGTTTCACGCTGCTGGAAGCGCTGACCGCGATGGCCATCGTCGCTATCGCCGCCACGATCGGGCTGCCGGCATTCAACGACACGCTGCAAAGCGTGCGCACCGCGACGGCCCTCAACCTGCTGACCTCCGCGCTGGCGTCGGCCCGCAGCACGGCGGTGCTGCGCCAGCAAGCGCTCTCGGTCTGCCCCAGTCAGGATCAGCACACCTGCCGCAAGGATTTGGTTTGGGAGGACGGCTGGATCTTGTTCGTGGACGCCCAGAAGACCGGCCAGCCTGGCGGCGACGCCGACATCCTGCACGTGGCCGCCCCTCTGAACCGCAACCTGATGCTGCGCGCCACGCCAGGCCGCCATCGCGCACGTTTCCAGCCGGACGGCCGCTCCACGGGCAGCACGCTGACCTTGAGCCTGTGCGCGAGAGACGATCACCATCCTCTGGGCCAGGTCATCCTCAACAACTGGGGACGCGCCCGCACCGTCCGCAACCCCGCCAAAGACCCGACTTGCGCCAGCGCCAAGTGAGTCCGGGCGCACCAAGCTTGACCCGGGCCAGCCACACCCTAAAATAGCCGTCCCCGCCCGAATAGCTCAGCTGGTTAGAGCACTTGACTGTTAATCAGGGGGTCGTTGGTTCGAGTCCAACTTCGGGCGCCAGATATAAAAAAGGCCTGCGAGGATCTCGCAGGCCTTTTTTTTCGCTTTAGAAAGTCGCTACCAGCACTTTTCCGTCGTTGGTTGTTTGGCACCGGCCTGATCGATGCTCAACGCGCCGCATTTGTCCCCCGCCTGGTTGGTGTCCGCAACGGGCGTTGCCGTGAGCGTGTATTTGTTGGCGTCGACATCGGAAATGGCGATCGTGTAGAAAGCCTTCCCCTTCTGGGGCGACTGCTCGATAGGGGTATCGCCGGCCATGTCGTACGTGTTTTTCACCGTATGGAACCGCTCCAGCAACTGGGCATACTCGACCAGGTCCGCCTTCGCCTGGCCGCGCCTGCCCTTGCGGACCGACTCGTTGTAGCTGGGCAGTGCGATGGCGGCCAGCGTGGCCACCACCGCGATCACGATCATCAGTTCGATCAGCGTGAATCCGGCGACGCGCCGGACCACGCGCGAACGGACATCCGAATGCGTCGCATCGGACCTGGATGGCTGCAGTTTCATCATTCCCCCGTTCATCGTACTTGCCGCCAGGACTGCCGACCGCAGGGGCGCGGCAGGTACAACGGTTCCGCGCCCGCGGCGCGCAGCACGAAGGTGCACTGCTCCGCTGCGAGTTTCTTTTCGAGGCATGTCGCATCCGTCTTCGGATCGCAAGCCACTTCCTCCATCTTCGGCACGAAGATGGAAGCCGTCTTCACCGGTGGGGCCGTGGTTTCCTGGTCGTTCAGGGCCAGCGCACCGCAGTCGCCCGTGCATACGGACTCCCCGTTCGGCGAGGTGGACACACCCGACATGCCGCCACCGCCGGTAAGCAGGTTCAGGCCATACAGCCAGTTGATGCCGCCGCCTGCCGAGCAATCCTCGTCGCCGGGTTCGTAGGTGGTGAAGAACACCTTTCCGTTTTGCAGGCGCGGCAGGCCGATGAACCTTTCTCCGATCGGTTTGTCATTGACCACCAGATCGACGAACCAGCCCTTGACGAGCGGGTAGGCGACCGCATTGCGGGAAACATTGCGGGTGACGTAGCCGTTCGAGGTGACGCCCTGGGTGACGGTCTGTTGCGTCAATTCGCCGCGATCGCCGATCGGGTCGTCGCCCATGTCGTCCCAGATGCCGTACAGGCTCTGCACGGGCGGATCGGCTTCGACCTTGTTGTCGCCATCGGCGAAGTAACGGCCGGTGCCGAAGAAGAGGCTTACGCCGCCGCCAGGGCCTGCCGACACTTCGATGCCACCGGTGATCGGCTGTGCGATGCCGTCCTCGGTCGTGGCCGTAAACAGCGGCTCTCCCTTCAAGGCTACGGACCAATCCGCAGGATCCACTTCGGACAGGTCGAACTTCCAGACGTTGCCCTGCAGGTCGCCGCCATAAACCGTGTCCACGAGGCCATCGGAGTTCTTGAAAGCGATCGGTGCGATGTTCATCAAGCCGTTCTTGGCGGCATAGGCGCTGCCGGTCGGCTTCAGCCTGGCCAGCACCGCACCGGTCTGGATGTCGACCGCATACAGCACCGGCGCCCCGTTCTCGGAATTCGCTCCGTTGCCGAACAACGCCACCCAGCGCGGGCCCTTGCTGCCATTGCTGACGGGCACCACGACCGGCTTGCTCATCACGTAGCCCAGGTCCTGTTCCTGCGTCGTCGCGGCGCCGGCCGACAGTTCCCACAACACCGATGCGGCCGAGAACGCGGTCGGATCCGATACGTCCAGAGCGAATATGGAGCGTCCACCCGCACCGGTCGTGCCGACCAGAACGGTATGCCAATCGTCCTTGTTATCGAACGACACGTCCGAGGTGGTGATGCCGCCATCCACGTAATAGCGGTGCTTGTAGCCAGGATCCGCCAACTCGTAAAGATGCTCGCGGGATGCCGCCGGGATGAACGCGAAGTGCTCGGTACCGCCGGATGCTCCTTCGGTGGCTTCGAAACCGTGCAGCATGCCGTCGTTGGCGCCGACATAGACCATCGGAAGCGGATCGTCCGCCTTGTCTGCGAGATATTCCTTGTAGCTCTTGCCCAGGTCGGACTTCCAGCCCGTCGCGGCCGGACCGTCCCAGTAGCCATAACCGAAATCGTCCAACGGCGTCACGATTTCCGTCATGGAATTGATGATGTCGCCCAACGCCGAGCTGCGGCTACGGAAATCTCCGGCGTTGCGGATTTCGTTGACCGGGTCGCCCTTGAGGTAGGCCACCAGCTCGGCGGCACTGTGCGTGCCGAACCAGACCGGAGGTTTGGACGGCGTCGGCATGCCCATTGCGGCAAGTTGGGCGTTCGGCGTCGCGCCGAGATTGCCGGCGGTGAAAGAAGCCGCGACCACGGGAACGGTGGTTCCGTCCGGTTTACGCTGCGTGGGTGCCGTCACGACATAGAGGTCGTCGCGATCGGCGGCGTCGGGCAGGTTCTTCGCGGCGCTCCAGATCTCGGCGCCTTCGCCGCCGGCCGAATTCACTTCCAGCGCACGGACGTCGCCTGTCCAGTCGTTGGTGTCCGGCGGCAGCGCGAAGCTGGCGTCGATGGTGAACGAGCCGGTGCTGATGCGCGCACCCGCGCCACCGCCCGCCGTCGTGCCCGAGCTGCCGGCCGCGCCGCTGAAGATCCTTTCCAGTTCCGACTTCAGCTTGGAGGGGTCGCGCGCGAGGAAATAGTTGTCGGGGCTACCGGACTTCTGCTTGTCCCACTCGCCTGCATCCGGCTTGCCGTTATCGTTGTCGTCCTTGAAGCCGCCGTACTTGGCGGCGTACCACAGCGGGCTTTCGAGCAGCTTCGAACTGCTGGAGCCGACCGTGAATTTCATCACCTGGGCTTTGTCCCAGTTGCTGGGACGGGCCGCCTGATTGGTGAGGATGGAGTTGTCGCTGCCGCCGGGACGAAGCACGATGCGCTTTACGCCGTCGTTGTTGGAGCCCGATACCGCGAAGCCGGTCAGCATCGCGTTACCCGCATAGGCAGACAGGTTTTCGATCCTGACCAACACTTCATTGGCGCCGACGGTCGGCGAGCCACTTCCGCAAACCGCGGTATTGGCGTCGTAGCAAATGTCCTTGCCTACGCTGTTGGCGGGGTCGGTGTCATCGCTGCAGGCCGCGCCCACGCAGTAGGTGAGCATGGAGACCACGTCGTTATCGTGGTCGTTGCCCCACAGGGAATCTTCCCAGACCAGGGAGAAGCTGCCGGAACTGCCGTTGGCCGCCAAAGGCCGGCCGTACACATGATTCGGCGACTTGGTCGACCGCTTGGGCCCGACGCCAACCGAACCGAGGAAGCAGGTGCGCCAGTTGGCACTGGCGATCGCGGCGGTACCGGACTTGTTGGCCTGGCAAAGCGGCGAGAGCGTGATCTTGCCGGTGCCGATCGGGATGTCGAATTTCGGCAGGTTTTCCGCCAGCGCCACCGCATAGGTCTGGACGTTGTTCACGTGGCTGCCCGGCTTGCCCTGCAGGCCGGGACGCAGATCCGTGGTCCACGCCTGGTACGAAAGGCCAGCCATCAGATAGCTGCCTTCCATGGAGGGAATGTCCGGGCACAGGCCACGCACGCGCGCAAGATCGCCCTGGATGTCGGTCGCGGTGCAGATGTCTTCGTGGGTATTGACGCTGTTGCCGACGTTCAAGGTGGTCTGGTTCGCCACCAGCCGGCCCATCATGTAGCTGCCGGTGATGCCTTCATCCGTACCCAACGCGGTCGTTGCAGCCGCGGCGCCAAGCAGGTTTGGCACACCGACCATCTCATCGCTGTCGAACGACGGCAGGCCCGACGACATCACCAGGATGTTGCATGAGGCGCAGTAGGAATTGCCGCCGTCTTTCATGGCGCGATAAGGATCGTTCCATTTTACGGCGGTGGGCAGGCCGGTCAGATCGGTACTGCTGAGGTAAGCGGTGCTTCCCGCCGTCTGGCCAGCGACATAACGCAGCGCCTCGGCGTACATCTCGGCGAGCGGATTGCCCCACGCGTCGCATTTGTGGGCGCTGCCTCCGGCCGAACCTGGATTGTCCAGATTGCCCTGGCCCGCTGCGGCAAAACCCTGCCGGTTCAGATAGCCCCAGGTTTCGCAATCGGCCCATGTGGACCCGCCCCACTGTTCGAGCTTGAAGCTGGACAGGGTGTTGACGATGCCTTCGGCGCCGCCGGTCATGGCATTGCAGAAGCGGCCCGTGCCCATGTCGACTTCGTCGCCGGCGGAGCAGCCGGACGTGGTCGTATCGTTGCCGGCGAACTTGCCGATGTTCCGGCGCAGCATGCCGCCGCTGCGCGGCTTGGCGAACGAACCGCTGATCATGCCGAAGCGCAGCCGGCCGGTTTCTCCGTAGGTCTGCAGCAGGCCGACCGGCTTGTAATGCTTCGTGGTTCCGTCGTCGTAGGGCTGGCAGACCTTTTCGCGCAGCTTCGCATCGCTCGAAGCGCACACCTGGACCCGGACCGTGTAGTTGTCGGCGCTGGTCGGCGTATCGGTAGTGGTGCCGATGAGGCACTGGCTCAGGGACGTCGCCGCCCATTCGGACCATGTGCCGGACGCGATCCGCATCGTCGGCACGCCGGTCTTGGAGAAAGAGGCGTTACAGAAGGAAGTGGCCGAGTTGAACGGCGTGTACTTGCTGATGTCCGAAGCGCTGTAGACCTTGACCCATGCATGCAGGTCGTTGGGGATGTGCGCGCGCTCCAGGACGGTGTTGGTCGTGTCGGTGCTGCGCTGCCCGCCGTAAAGCACGTGGCGCACGACATCCAGCCGGCTCATGGTCAGCCAGTTGAGGAAGTTTCCGCTCCAGCGATTGCTGCCGCAGACATGGTTTCCTTTGGGAAACTCCGGATCGCCCTCGACCGACGGGCCGGTGGCCGCCGCGACGGCCTTGAACAAAGTCTTGCTGTCGCCGTAGCACAGGTTCGGGTCGAAATAGCCCGCATATTCGAATGCGTTCTGGTAGGTCGTGTCGAGCAATCCGTCTTCGTCGAGATCGGTGTAGTCGCTGTAGGCCTTGTTGAACAGCTGCTCGTCGCGCGACATCACCATCATCATCAACGGCGGCTGGTTGTCGCCTATGAACAGCGGCGCCTGCGCGACCGGGTAGTCGCCGGCCGCAGCCGAAATATCGACGCTGCGGCTGACGGCCAGCGCCACGATCAGCAACAGGGCGGAGAGTCGGAACCACGCAGAAGTAGGCATTGAATCGCTCGCAGTCCCGTCAGGGAATGAATATGGTGTTGATCACCGCCGAAGCGGTAGAGTTGCCGGTCTCATCGGTCGACAACGCGCTGATCTCGTAGATGTTGCCGGTTTCTTCGTTCTGCTTGGCGCCCACCTTGAGGCTGGATGCCGCGAAGCATTTGTCGATGCGACGCGTGTAGACCGCATTCTCGCTGTTCACACCGTCCGCCCACGTCAGCGGATCGAATATCGGAGCGCAGTACTCCTGGTTGGACGTGAACGTGCCCGTACCGCCCGAAAGTGCGGTTTCGATGATCGCTTCGGTCTGCCGCGCCTTCAGTTCGGCCACCTGGAACGCAAGATTGGCGTTGCGGTAGTTGGCGGACATCCTTTCCTGCAGGCCGCTGACCTGCAGGCCGACGACGCCGATCAATGCCAACAGGATCAGCATGATCAGTGCGACATACAGCACCGCGCCGCGTTGCCGCTGCGGTGAACGCGGGATCGAATGCGAATTGCGCATGGCGGCACTCATGGTCAGTTTCCGTAAAGGCGATTACGCAAGGCCAGCGTGCTCTGGTAGGCCGTACGGTAGCGCCCGTCGTTGGGTGCGGCGAATTTGACGCCCATCGCCATGAGCTCGTTGGCGGTGCCGGCCTGCATCGCGGCCGCGCGATCGGGACTGACCCCCACCAGACCTACCTGCACCGAGCCCACGCGGCGCCAGGCGTCGGCGGGCGTCGGCGTGGCTGAGGCTTGTATGCCGTTGGCGGTTTCCAACTGTTCGATATAGCCGCTGGGCGATTTGGTGGGATCGATCTCGCGATCCTGGCCGTAGAGCATCTGCATGTTCTCGATGCCTTCGACCAGTTCCTCCTTCTGGCTATCGATGGTTTCGCCCGGCTCGGCAACGAACCGCAGCCGGTACAGCGACGGCTCGCCCTCGTCATTGAGGCCGACGTAATAGACGACGCTCTCGGCGCGGAACAACGTGGCCTGTCCGGGCGTGAACACCTTGGAGAAAGCCACCACGTTATTGGGGGCGGTCGCAGTGCCGCCGACGGCAATGATGCCGTTGGCGCCGTCGGTGGCGCCGCCGCCGGCGGCCTGGAACACCGCCGCACTCATGCAGTCGGCAACCGCGAACAGCCCCGGATTGGCTACGCCGCTGCGCAACACATCCCAGCGCGATGCGTCGAAATTGAAGATGGGCTCCGCCGCCGTACCGCCGATGCTGGTGACCGGTACGCCTTCGGGAGCCAGATAGCGCAGGACGATGATATCGCTGCCGTTGACGCGGTCGGTGATCTTGTCCGCGATGTCGACCGGCAAGGCAGGCGTCCAGTTGATACCGTTGGTAGTCGGCGTCTCCGATAGCGTCACTGTCTTTCCCGGCTCGGTATCGAGGGCTTCGTAACCCTGGATGGAGACCCCGAACAACAGGCCCGATGCCGGCGTCGCCGCGAACGTCGTGCTGAGCCCGGCGGGATCCTGCCTGGCATGGGCCTGGTCGTTGACGCAGCCGAAGTGACCGGCCATGCGGATGTCGCGTTGCAGGTAATCCACGGCGAAACGGCCGTTCTCCTGGACGCGCGACATGCCTTCGGACAGCTGGTAGGAAACGCGCGAGGCCGCGAACACCTCGACAAGACCCAGGACCAGCAACGTGCCGATCGCCAATGCGATCATCAGCTCGATCAGCGACACGCCGCGCATGCGTAGGGATGGGCGCGTTTTCATAGTTGCGTCCTCACCCGGAAGCTCCGGTTTTCGTCGCCGGGCACCCAGCGTTGATCGTTCCATTCGATATCCACGGTCAACTCGGTGCCTGAAAGAGCGACAGTCGCCTTAGAGCCGCCGCCCAACGCCTTGGCCAGCCTGCATTCCCAGGCGGTACGGTACTCGTCGGCAGTCATGTCGCCGGTATCCGGAATGCAGTTGGCGTCAGTGGCATCGCCGGTGTAGTCGCCCATGTACGCCGATGCCAGCACGCGATTGACCCGCATCTGGTCGAGCAGTTCGTAGGCCAGGTTGGTGGCCTGGGTGCGTTGGTTCGCGCTCTGGGTGAAGCGCAGATTCATGGTCTGCAGCATGGCCAGCCCGAGCAGGCCTACCGCGAGCACGACCAGCGCGATCAGCACTTCGATCATCGTGAAGCCGCGTTGCCCGCGGCGCGTAGACGACGCCGATGACCGGAGCGGAGGATGGGTGCGATAGCGGATCACGTACAGGCCTCCTTCTTTACCTTGGTTTGGCCGGTTGCGGTGATCGATATGCAGCGCGCCGGGGTTTCCTTGTCGTCAGGCTTCAGACCGATCGTGACAGCGCCGCCCACCGCCCGTCCGCGCGCATCGAACGCCAGCGAGTCCGCGGAGCCCGATACTGCAAGCCGCGGATGACCTTGCACGTACCGCACGACGAACTCGTCGCCGTCGACAGCGCTGCTGTCATCGGTGTCGCTCCAGACGATCCAGCCTTCATTCCAGTCGACGCCGCACGTCAAGCCATCGGCGCTGGGGCAGATGGCGCCGTGTCCACGGCTGCGCAGGCCTTCGCTGCGGGCGAGCGCCACGCTTGCCAATACCTCGTTGGTGGTCGTGGCGAGCCGGTTCGATCGCATCGAGCCCTGAAAGCTCGGAAAGGCGATGGCGAGCAATATCGCCAGCACGGCGATAGTGACCATCAGCTCGATCAGAGTGAAGCCCTTGGTGCGCAAAGCATACATACGGAAAGCCACCCTTCCCCGGGGGAGACGGCGCAAGGCTGGGGCCAGGCGGACGGGGATGCAAGCCCCGACGGACGGGCGGTCACGAAAAGGGGACGGGCGCGAATACGTTTCCGAGCAGTGCGTCACAGCCGTTGCCGGCGCGGGGTTAGCGCCCTACCCGCCGAGCATCGCGGGCAGTGTCGGCCCGCCACCGGTAACGATCAGGCCAGCACGCGATAGCACGGCTTGTATTCGCCAGCGATCTTCATCCGCCTCTGCTCGACGAAGGCGCGCAGCAGCGCGTCCAGCGCCAGCATCATGTCGGGATCGCCATGGATGTCGAACGGACCGTATTGTTCGATGCGGCGCATGCCGTCTTCCTTGACGTTGCCGGCGACGATGCCGGAGAAGGCGCGACGCAGGTCGGCGGCGAGTTCATGCGGCTTGCGGCCGTGGTGCAGGTCGAGCGCGGCCATGGCTTCGTGGGTCGGTACGAACGGTTGCTGGAATTCCAGCGGTACGTCCAGCGCCCAGTTGAAGAAGAACGAATCCTTCTGCGCGATCCGGTATTCGCGCACGCGCTTGATGCCCTGCGTCATCTTCCGGGCCACGCTGGCGCCGTCGCCGATCACGATTTCGTAGCGCGACGCCGCCTCTTCGCCCAGCGTCAGGCGGATGAATTGGTCGATCTGCTCGAAGTACGGGGCCGCGATGGTCGGGCCGGTGAGGATCAGCGGGAACGGCAGGTCGCGGTTCTCCTCGCGCAGCAGGATGCCGAGCAGGTACAGGATCTCCTCGGCGGTACCGACGCCGCCCGGGAACACGATGATGCCGTGGCCGATGCGGACGAAGGCTTCGAGCCGCTTTTCGATGTCCGGCATGATCACCAGGTGATTGACGATCGGGTTCGGCGATTCGGCGGCGATGATGCCGGGTTCGGTGACGCCTATGTAGCGGGTGGTGCGCCTGCGCTGTTTGGCATGGGCGATGGTGGCGCCCTTCATCGGCCCCTTCATCGCGCCCGGTCCGCAGCCGGTGCAGATATCCAGGCCGCGCAGGCCCAGCTCGTAGCCGGCCTGCTTGGTGTAGACGTACTCGTCGCGGCCGATCGAATGGCCGCCCCAGCACACCACCAGGTTCGGATCCGAAGGCTGCAGGATGCGTGCGTTGCGCAGCAGCCCGAACACCGCATTGGTGATGCCGGAGGAAGTCTGCAGATCGTAATTGCTGCGCTCGCCCAACTCGATCGCCGTATAGGCCAGATCGCGCACCACCGCGAACAACAGCTCGGCGATCGAGTTGGTGATCTCGCCGTCGACGAAGGCCATCGCCGGCGCGTTCAGCAGGTCGATGCGCACGCCGCGGTCCTGCTGCAGCACCTGGATATCGAAGTCCGGATACAGCTCGCGCGCCGCGCGCGGATCGTCGGAAGGACTGCCGCTGGTCAGCACCGCCAGCGCGCAGCGCCGCAGCAGGTCGTGCATGCCGCCGCTGGAAGCGTCGCGCAGGCGCGCGACTTCATCGCGAGACAGGATATCGAGGCCGCCGCGTGGGTAAATGCGGGCGTCGACGGTGGGCAAGGTCGAGATCGTATCGGTCATCTATGCGTTTTACAGCGTCGGGTCAGCGACTTTAACGCACCCGGCCCGATTGTAGGAGCGGCCCCGGGCCGGGCCGCATCTGCGGCGCCCGCAGGGTTCGCGAAACGCAAACGGCCGGGTCGCCCCGGCCGTCTGCGAATCGCGATGCGCCTGGATCAGAACTTGTAGCGGAAACCGACCTGCACGGCCCAGCGCGAGATGCCGCGATCGTCGTACAGGCTGAGATTGTCCGCGCCGTTGTAGCGGTAGACGTACTTGCCGGACGCCGGATCGATGCCGCCGTATTCGACGATGCCGCGACCACCCGGGAACGGGACTTCCTCGATCTGACCCCAATCCTTGTTGAGCAGGTTGCCGACGTTGAGCACGTCGACCCACAACTCGGCCTTGTTGCCTTCCCAGAACCCGGGAAGCTCCTGCGAGATGCGCAGGTCGAACTGATGCACCCACGGCGCGCGCGCGCTGTTCCTCGGCGCGACGGATCCGCGCAGCTTGCTCAGGTCCTCGTTGCCGTTGATGAAGGCCCAGAAATCCGCCTCTTCCTGCGTCGAACCGAAAACGACATCGCCCGGGCCGGTCGGCACGTAGAGCAGATCGTTGCCGAAACGGCCGTCGCCATTGGCGTCGTTGTCGAAGACATAGCTGTACGGGCGGCCCGTACGGCCTTCGTAGAACATCGACACCGTGGTGTTGTTGTCGCCGAAGAAGGCATGCTTCCAGCTGAGCGCACCGGTGAAGCGATGGCGGATCTCATAACTGGAACGCGACACAGCTTCCTCGTTGGGATCGAAGGTGTTGCTGTTGCCCCATTGCGAAGCCGAAGTCGAGCTGGTCAGCGGACTCACTTCCTTCGCATCGGTGAAGGTGTAAGCCTTCGCCGAACGGCTTCTGCAGCGACAGCGTGAACTGCTGCGAGCTGCCCTTGTCGGTCGGGCGGGCGATGATGACATCGGTGAAATCGCGGTTGGAGTTGTCGCGGGTACCTACGCGCGCACCGCTGGGCTGGCCGCCGGAGCGGGTCCAGTTGTCCGGATCCAGGCCGGCGTCGTTCCAGAAGATCAGCCTGCCGTCCTGGCCGGTCGTGGTCGGCGCGCCGAGATTAAGCTGCTGGTAGAAGATCGCTTCCTTGACCTGGGTGAACACCATCTCGGCAGAACCGATGATGCCGAACCACGGCAGTTCATGATCGATCGCCAGGTTGGCCTTCCATACCGCCGGCTGTCCGAGGTCAGGATCGACGAAATCGATCGACTGCGTACCGCCTTCCTGACCCGGAGGAATGAGGCCGATCTGGTTGTGTGGATCCGGGCTGAAGCCGGTGATGCCATCGAACAGGTTGTAATCGATGTAGCCCAGGCCGGTGTTGGTGAAGGGATTGGACAGCCAGACGTTGGCAGCGGCGCCCTGGAACAGGCCGAAGCCGCCGCGCACCTGCGCCATGCGATCGCTGTCGAAGGTGTAGTTGAAGCCGAAGCGCGGCTGGAACAGGCTGTTGCCGTCGATGGTCGCGCTGTTGTCGAAACCAAACGCCTGGCTGGCCGCTGCGTTATAGGTCGGCTTGTCGTCCAGCATCGGCGTGTCGTAACGCAGGCCGAAGGTCAGCGTCAGGTTATCGTTGACCGTCCAGCTGTCCTGCACGAACAGGCCCAGGTTCTGCATGCCCCAGACCGCGGCCATGTTGTCCAGGTTGCCGCCGGTCGGATAGAACAGGCGGTAGGAGCTGGACACGTTGTTCTGGTAGTCCTCCAGGCTGTCGAACACGTAGACGCCGTTGGTGCGACGGCCGAACAGGTTGTAGATGTCGTTGTCTTCGTAGTCGACACCGAACTTGACGGTGTGGTCGCCCAGGAACAGGTTGCCGGCGAAGAACGCGTTCCAGGTCTGCGTCTCGAGGATGTTGACGTGGGTGTTCTCCTCGGTGCCGAAGATCACGCTGTTGCCGTTGAAATCGACTTCGACTTCCGGAAGGTTCGCGGTCGGCGTACGCACCGCGGTGTAGTCGCGGTACGAAATCTTGGCTTCGGTGGAGAAGTTGTCGCTCCAGTCGCTGAACAGCTGCGCGGTGTAGGAGTCGAACTCATAGTCGCGCTGGTAGGAATGCGTGCTCAGCGGCAGCAGGTCCGGGAAGAAGTCCGGGAACACCGTAACGCTCTGGTCCGAAGTGCCGTAGCGGAAACTGAAACGCTGGCTGTCGGTGATGTTCCAGTCGATCTTCAGGCCGTACTCTTCCGACGTGGTGTCGGCGCCGGAAACGGCATAACCGCCGGAATCGAAGCCCTTGGCGCGCGAAGCTTCCTGGATGGCCGCGATGTCTTCCGGGGTGATGTCGATGATGTTGGAAGCGCCCGAACCGATCGGGCCGAAGCTCGGGCCGGGCGCGCCCTGGTCGAACTTCTCGTAGTTGAAGAAGAAGAACAGCTTGTCCTTGATCAACGGACCGCCGACGGTGACGCCATAGGTCTTCTCGTCCTCGAAACCGGTGAACTTCTGGCCATTCGTGTTCTTGCGGACCATGTCGTTGTCGCGGTACAGGCCGTACACCGAACCGTGGAATTCGTTGGTGCCGGACTTGGTGACCGCATTGATCACGCCGCCGACGCCGCCGGAGATGGTGACGTCGTAATTGGCCACGTCGACCGCGATTTCGTCGATGGTGTCCATCGAGAACGGCTGCTTGGGCGTCGGCAGGCCGTTGGACTCCAGGCCGAAGGCGTCGTTGGTGCTGATGCCGTCGACGCGGATCGCGTTATAGCGCGGGTTCTGGCCGCCGACGGAGATCTCGTTGCGCGCCTTGTCGGTCTGCGCCACGCGCGGATCCAGGCGCGCGTAATCCTGCAGGTTGCGCTCGATCGACGGGAACGCTTCGATCTGGCCGCGGGTGACGTTGGAACCGGCACCCATCTTGTTGGGGCTGAACACGCTCGCAGTGGCGGCGCCGACCACGGTCACCGATTCGAGCGTGGCGACGTCGTTCTTGAGCTGCGTGTTGACCTGGGACACCTTGTCCAGGCCGAGGAATACGTTGTTTTCGGCGGCGCTGCCGGCGCCGGCCTTGTTGATGGTGATGGTGTAGGGGCCGCCGACGCGCAGGCCGCGCGCGCTGTAGTTGCCGTTGGCATCGGTCGTAGCGCGGCTTACCGTTCCCGACTCGGTATGCGTGATCGTGACTTCCGCACCGCCCACCGGCTGGCCATCGGCGCCGACGACGCGGCCACCGACACCGGCGGACGTACTCTGCGCGAACGCGGGGGCCGCAGCGAGCGCGACGATCAGGCCTAGCGAGAGTTTGGAGAGCCGGACACGGTTGTTATGAGTCATTTTTTCTTGACCTCAGTGCATTTTTGGGAAAAACGGGGGAAACGGGGCGCACGCGGCGGACGACTGTGAAGAGAATCGATGGAGCCCCTACCGCGCGGCGCGACGCCTGCTGCGGTTAACGACAGATTAACACGTTAGCCCGTGCAGATGACAGGCAAATGACGCTGGAAAATCCCTGAAATATGAGGCTGAACAGCGCCTGCGATACAGGCTCAGCAAGGTCGGCTAAGTGCTTGTCTTGCCGTTGCCGCAATCAGGCTTTCGCGCCGATTCCCAGATAGATGGCGAGGCCGTCGAGCAGCATCTGCACCGAGATCGCCACCAGCAGCATGCCCATCAGGCGTTCGAGCGCGATCAATGCGCGCTGGCCCAGCAATTTGTACAGCATCGTCGCCGAAAACAGGATCGCGGCGGTGGCGCCCCAGGCCAGTACCAGCGCCAGGCTCCATGCGCCCATGCGATCGGGCTCCTGGCTGCCCATCAGCATGACCGCCGCCATGCCCGAAGGGCCGGCCACCAGCGGAATCGCCATCGGCACGATGAAGGGCTCGCCTTCCGGGATCTCGCCCATCAGCCCTTCCGGCGGCGGGAAGATCATGCGGATGCCGATCACGAACAGCACGATGCCGCCGGCGATCGACACCGACTCCTGGCGCAGGTGCATCGCTTCCAGCGCGTACTGGCCGCACCACAGGAACAGCATCAGCACGCCGAGCGCGATCAGCAGCTCGCGCGCCAGCACGATGCGCTGGCGTCGCGGCGGCATGCCGCGCAGCAGGCTTAGGAATACGGGGATATTGCCCAGCGGATCCAGGATCAGGAACAGCAGCAGCGCGGCCGAGGCGATCGTCATGCGCGCACGCGCCAGACCTTGCCGCGATGTTCGGCGCCGGCTGCGGACAGCAGGGCGACGCAGGCGTCGGCGTAATCGCCGGGATCGCGTGCATCGGTATCGTCGTCTTCGACGTAGGCGACCGCGCGCAGCGAGGTGCGCATCGGTCCGGGCTGCAGGCCGGACACCCGCACCGAAGAATTGGCCAGCTCCGCATGCAGCATCGCGACCAGGCCGGCACGCGCGTGCTGGGCCAGGCCGTAGCCGCCCCAGTAGGCCTGACCGACCCGCGCGATGTCGTCCAGCGCGAATACCACCGCGGCATCGCCGGCGCGCGCGAGCAGCGGCAGGCAGGCCTGGGTGAGCCAGCACGGCGCGGTGACGTTGACGTGCAGCGCGCGCGCGATCGCTGCCGGGTCGGCATGTTCGAGCGGGGTCAGGCCGCGGAATTCGGCCACGCAATGCAGCAGGCCGTCGAGGCGGCCGAGTTCGGATCCCACCCGCGCGGCCAGCTCGGCATAGTCGTCCGGCGACGCGCCTTCCATGTCCAGCGGGTACAGCAGCGGCTCCGGACCTTCCTTGGCCACCGCATCGTAGATCCGGTTCAAGCGCGGCAGCTTGCGCCCCAGCAACACCACCGTGGCGTCTGCGCGCGCGCAGGCTTTCGCTGCGGCGGCGCCGAGGCCGCCATACGCGCCGGCGACCAGCACGACACGGCCGGCCAGCGCGTCTACCGGAGCGATGGCCGGTGTCGCGCTCACGCGCGCTGCGTCTCCGACACCATGCGCGCCAGCTCGCCGGATTCGTACAGCTCCAGCGTGATGTCGCAACCGCCGATCAGTTCGCCGTTGATGAACAACTGCGGGAAGGTCGGCCAGTTGGAATAACGCGGCAGGTTGGCACGGATCTCGGGTTCCTCGAGCACGTTGACGGTGTGCATCTCGCCGACGCCGGCAGCCTTCAAGGCCTGCACCGTACGGCTGGAAAAACCGCACATCGGGAACTGCGGCGTCCCCTTCATGAACAACACGATCGGATGGCCTTCGACTTCGGCCTGGATCCGTTCTGATACCGACATTTCGCTTTCTCCTGCGTGACGGGCCTGGAGGCCCGTCGGTTAAACTGCAATTCTAAACCTTGGCGGCCTCGCGCCGCTGCCCGCCTAGCCCAACAGAGAAGTCCAGCCATGGCCATCGAACTGCCCGCCCTGCCCTACGACCGCACCGCGCTGGAGCCGCATATCTCGGGCGAAACCCTCGATTACCACTACGGCAAGCACCACAAGGCCTATGTCGACAACCTCAACAAGCTGATCGAGGGCACCGAGTTCGCCGATATGGCGCTGGAGGGCATCGTCCGCAAGTCCCAGGGCGGCATGTTCAACAACGCCGCGCAGATCTGGAACCACACGTTCTACTGGAACTGCCTGAAGCCGCTCGGCGGCGGCGAACCGACCGGCAAGGTGGCGGACGCCATCAACAAGGCCTTCGGCGACTTCGCCCGCTTCAGGGACGAGTTCACCAAGACCACGGTCGGCACCTTCGGGTCGGGCTGGGGCTGGCTGGTGCAGCGTCCGGACGGCTCGCTGGCGCTGGCCAGCACACCGAACGCCGCCACGCCGCTGACCGGCGAGGACACGCCGCTGCTGACCTGCGATGTGTGGGAACACGCCTACTACATCGACTATCGCAACGCGCGGCCGAAGTACGTCGAGGCGTTCTGGAACCTGGTCAACTGGGATTTCGTCGCATCCAACATGAAATAAGCGAAGCATGCCGTGACGTAGCCCGGGTAAGCGCAGCGCACCCGGGAACACGTCGCCGCGGGGACCCAGCTGCGCTGCGCTTACCCGGGCTACGTTCGCCGGGATTCCGTCGCTTCAAACATGAAAAGCGTGGTATCCGTATCGCTGACCCGGACCCATGGCATCCACGCGCTTGTAGGTGCGAATTCATTCGCACGCTCTTCATCACCGGCCGATGGTCTTCGGAATGATCAAAAGCGTGCGAATGAATTCGCACCTACTTTTTGAGCTGAGCCACCACCGGGGTTACTTGCGATGCGCGGGCGAGCGCAGTGCCCAAACGTTGCAGGACGTTCGCCAAGCCATCCGCCGAATCCGCACGCAGCGTGGCATGCCCCACTTTGCGCCCCGCCCTGGAAGACTTGCCATAGTCGTGCCAGTGGCCGCCCGGCTCGCGCAATACGGCGGTCGATGGTGGCAGTTCGCCCACCCAATTGAGCATGCAGGCATGGCCCAGCATGCGCGTGTCGCCGAGCGGCAGGCCCAGCACGGCGCGCAGGTGGTTTTCGAATTGCGACGTCTCGGCGCCTTCGATCGTCCAATGCCCGGAGTTGTGCACGCGCGGCGCCAGCTCGTTGGCCAATAATTCGCCATCGCGGCAGAACAGCTCCAGCGCGAACACGCCGACGTAATCGAGCGCATCGGCGAGTTTTCGCGCCTGGGCGAGCGCGGTTTCGGCCAGCGCCGCACCGACCTTGGCCGGTGCCAGGCTCGCCGACAGCACGCCGTCGACATGCCAGTTCTCGGTCAGCGGCCAGGCGCGGAATTCGCCGTCGCGGCCGCGCACCGCGACCACGCTCAACTCGCGCTCGAAAGGCACGAAGGCTTCCAGGATCAGCCCGACCGTCTGCGCCTGCGCACCGAGCGACTGCCACGCCGCATCGACATCGGCGGCCGACTTGATGCGGAACTGGCCTTTGCCGTCGTAACCGAGCCGGCGCGTCTTGAGGATGCACGGCACTCCGATGCTGGCGATGGCATCGTCCAGCGCTGCGCGCGTGGCGATATCGGCGAAATCCGGCACCGGGATGCCGAGTTCGCGGAACGACGTCTTTTCCGCCAGGCGATCCTGCGCGACGGCG
>Ga0193753_10001743_pt1 | contig 18257 bp, 10 predicted proteins | sample H1c2metaG_FD_144925 | JGI IMG/M metagenome (GOLD analysis project Ga0193753, IMG submission 144925) | Soil microbial communities from a riparian zone of the East river system, Colorado, United States - H1c2 | ecosystem: Environmental > Terrestrial > Soil > Riparian zone | place: USA: East...
TGATGGCATTCTGCGGTATTGTCGTCGTCTCGCTCATGTCACTCTCCTGAATTTCCTCGATTACAAGATGGAGCATAAACAAGCCCTGCTGACAGCATTGTGTCAGTAGCCTTCTTGAATATTCCGAGTGGCAAAGGCGTAACGGTGATCAAAGTGAAAAGCAGGATAAAAAAGATAAAACCATTAAGAAAAGAACCCTAAGACAACGACCAATCCCACAACCCTGTTCAGCCCGGTCTGCTCTATCAGCCTTTATCCCTCTCATCACCGTTACGTCTTAGCCCAGTAGGATTAAAAAGAACAGGGCCAAATGCGGGAGCCCATTCCATGCGGCCTCATCCCAGGAGTGGGCACCCGCAAAGCGGTCCACTCTTCCATACCTAAAACAAATCGACCACCGATCACAGGGATGAACCGGATAAAACAATCCGCATTCCTATCTACAATCTATGACTGTCCACTTTAATTCGCTCTTATCCGCACCATCCGCGGTCGGTTCTGCTTTTATCAGCCTTTATCCCTCTCATCACCGTTACGCCTTCGCGCAAGGCCGGCCACACTCTAGTAGCCGCCCGAATCCCCACCCGCCGCAAGGTTCTCGAAGCGCGTGTAGTCGGCCATATACGCCAGGTGCACGCTTCCCGTCGGCCCGTTCCTCTGCTTGGCAATGATGATCTCCGCCTTGCCCTTCAGGTCTTCGTTCTCGCGGTCGTAGTACTCCTCGCGATGGATGAAGCACACCACGTCCGCGTCCTGCTCAATCGAACCCGACTCGCGAAGATCGCTCAGCAGCGGCTTCTTATCCCCGCCGCGCTGTTCACTCGCACGCGACAGCTGCGACAGCGCCACCACCGGAACCTTCATCTCCTTCGCCAGAGCCTTCAGCCCTCGCGAGATCGCCGAGACCTCCTGCGTCCTGTTCTCGAAGCCCTTCTGGTTCGCGCCCAGCGACCCCGTCATCAGCTGCAGATAGTCGATCACAATCAGATCCAGAGACCCATGTTGCTGCTTCAACCGCCGGGCCTTCGCCCGCATCTCGGCCAGCGTGATCCCCGGCGTGTCGTCGATGAACATCTTCGACTCCATCAACCGCTCCAGACCGTTGATCAGCTTCGTCCGGTCCTCGCGCATCAGCATTCCCGTCTGAATCGCCTTCGAGTTCACCAGCGCCTGCGAGGCCAGCATTCTGCGCAGCAAACTCGCCTTGCTCATCTCGAGCGAGAACACCGCCACCACCTTGCCCCCGCGCACCGCTGCATTCTCCGCAATATTGATCGCCCACGCCGTCTTCCCCATCGAAGGCCGCGCCGCAATAATAATCAGCTCCGACTCCTGCAACCCGCTCGTCATCCGGTCGAACTCGATGTAGTGCGTCGCCAGCCCCGTAACCTCGCGCCCCTGCTCATACAGCGCATCGATCGACCCAAACGAATCCTTCACGATAGCGCTGATATCCGAGAAGCCACCCGTAATGGCGTGCTCCGAGATCTCCACCAGCCGCCCGCTCACATCGTTCAACACCTCGAGCGCATTCTTGCTCTGCTCCGCCGCGTCGATCATGCCCATGTCGCAGACCGTCATGAGCTGCCGCATCAGACTCTTGTCCCTGACGATGCGCACATAGCTTTCAATACTGAGCTTTCGCGGCAGCCCCTCGCTCAGCGACGCAAGGTAAGGAACGCCCCCAATCGAATCCAGCTCGCGCCGCTTCTTCAGCTCCTCGGCCACCGTGACGATATCGACCGCGTGTCCAACCTCGGCCAGATGCAGCATTACCGTATAGATCTTGCGGTGCGAGTCCAGCGCGAAGTCGTCCGCCTTCAACAGCATGGTCGCGTCGATGATCGCAACCGGCTCTACCAGCATCCCGCCGAGAATCGTCATCTCCGCATGGATGGACGCGGGCCGGTCCTGCTGGTCACTGACGAGTTGGGGATAGGTTGCCATAAGTTTTGCAGCTTAACGGCTCAATCCCTGAGAAAGCAAAGTGGCGCTGTGGAAACACAGGAAATCGAGCCCGAAATCTAAGTTTACGCCCGTTTCGGCATAACCTATACGTGATTGTGCCTTCTTCCCAGATGAGGTATCAAGAGAGTATGAGCGCCGAAAAAACCCTCGCCATTCCTCCCGCCGCCAAGCGCGACAAAGCCTCCTTCGAAGTCCTCCGCGTCTGGATCGCCGAGCAGGGCCAGCACGTCTCCATCCAGAGCGGAGCCTGGGACGACCCCTTCGCCTGGGGCATCGTCCTCGCCGACCTTGCCCGCCACATAGCCCTCGCCCACCAGATCCAGAACAAGGACACCGACACCGAGGCCTTCGTCGAACGCCTCCTCGAAGGCTTCCACGCCGAGATCGACAACCCCACCGACGAACCCGAAGGCGAAGTCAGCCAGTAGTCGGTCGTGTCAAAAAAAAATAATCTCGATCCAATTTTCCCGGCTAAACTGTCGCCACCTATGAAGCGACCCTTCGGCCTCCTTCTCGCTACCATCGTCCTTGGTCTCCTCGCTCTCGGTCAGCTTCTCATGGCCACGCTCATGGCCATCGTTACCGCCGCTGGAAGGCACGTCACACCGGCCACCGCAGCGGTGGACGTTCCCGCGGCACAGCCATTCATCCTCTTCTTCGGCATCGGCCTTTCGCTCTTCCTGGCTGTCCTCGCCGTGTGGGCCATCTTCACCATCGTCGGACTCTTGCGTCTGCGCAACTGGGCCCGCATCTCCGTCCTCATCATTGGAGGCTGTCTCGCATTTTTTGGCTGCGTCTCCGCACTTGGAATGATTGCGGGCCTGTTCTTCGCGTCCAAGTTCGATACGCACTCTAATGCGGCGCCACATATGCAAGCCATTGTCTTCGGTGTAATGGCTCTCTTCTATGCGATCGTCGCTGCTATCGGCATTGCTGGGCTTGTCTACTTCAATCGAGCCGCAATCCGCGCGCTCTTCATCGGTGCCGCAGACTATCCCCTTGGCCCAACGCACTTAATACCGCCCTATGGCAAGCCCAGCCGCTTCGCCCACGTCCCCACCGCGATTACCATCATCGCCTGCCTCGACTTCGTCTCAACCGTAATCTGCGCCGTGATGGCCTTCGTTCCGTTTCCAGCCTTCTTTCTCGGCTTCATCCTCACCGGCGCCGGTGCGCACACCCTGTATTTAGCCCTCGCAATCCTCTCCGGGTTTCTCGGCTACGGCCTCCTGCACCTCGATAACCGCGCTCGCATTGCAACCCTCTCCCTCCTCGGCCTGGGCTTTCTCAACATGGGTCTAACTCTCTTCCCTTGGTACCAGTCGCAGTTCCGCCTCTACAACCAGCAAATCATGCAAAAGCTCCAAGTGCCCGGTGTGGCCACCACCCCCACACCTGACCTCACCTATGCCTACATGATCGTTGGCGTCGGCTTTACGCTGATCTTCAATGGCATACTTTTCTGGCTCATCCAGCGACACCGCGGCTCCTTCCTGCGGACGCCTCCACCGCCAACCCCAGCTTGATCGCTCGGATTCAGAATAGGACGAACTCCGATACAGCCACCCAGCTCTACTTCCGTTTGTACTCTTGGAACAGATCCGGAAACTGCCGCTTCAGCGCCTCGATCTTAGGCACATCGCAGACCTGGATATAAGGGTTGTTCGGATTCTTCAGCGCATAATCCTGGTGATAGTCCTCGCCGTCATAGAACCCCTTCAGCGAAACCACCTCGGTCACAATCGGCTTCGCAAATGCCTTCGCCTCATCGAGCTGCGCAATGTACGCCGTCGCAATCTTCTTCTGCTCATCGTTCGTATAGAAGATCGCCGACCGGTACGACGTCCCCACATCCGGCCCCTGCCGGTTCAACTGCGTCGGGTCGTGCGACGCGCTGAAGAAGATCCGCAGCAGCGTGCCGAAGCTGATCCGCGAAGGATCAAACACGATCTTCAGCGACTCCGCATGTCCCGTCGTCTCCGTCGTCACCTGCGCGTATGTCGCCGTCTCAGCCGACCCACCCGCATACCCCGCCGTCGTCGCCACCACGCCCTTCACCCGCTGAAACACAGCCTGCGTCCCCCAGAAACATCCTCCGGCGAATACAGCCTTCTCCTTACCTGGCGTCGCATGATGCGCCTCATCCACCAAAGCTGCCGGAATCGGCTCCTTACGCTCTGCCTCGACACTCGTCATCGTCATCTTCTTCCAGCCCACCAGAAGTATCCCCAACACCACCACGGTAATCAGCAGAACTCTCATCAGCATTCTCATTCAGCCACCCTTCAGCCCTGTTTCGTGCGGGCGTAGAGATTAGATGTAATCTACCTCTTTTAGTTACAACGCTACCCGGCCGCGGCCACCTGCCGCTTGCCCTGTATCTCGATGTAGATATGGATCAGACTCACCGCCGCAGGCGTCACCCCCGCAATCCTGCTGGCCTGTCCCAGTGTCTGGGGCCGCACCCGCTCCAGCGTCTGCTTCATCTCGCTCGAAAGCCCGCTCACCGTGCTGTAGTCGAACCACACCGGAATCCCCCGCCGCTCCGCCTTGCGCATCTTCTCCATCGAGCGTCGCTGCTGGTCGAGATACCCCGAATACTTGATCTCCGTCTCCACCGTCTTCATCTCGTTCCGCACCCACGCCGGCAGCCGCATCACAAAGCCGGGTGTATCGTGCGAAGCACGACCGTCCTCGTCCCAACCCTGCGAAGTCCGATCCGGTGAAGCCCAATCCCGTGAAGTCCCATCCATCGCCGCAACCCAATCCCCAAACACATCGCCACCTTCAGCCATTCGATTCCGCAGCAGCGGCGCAAGCTCCTCCACCGGAACCTCGGGCCGCTTCAAAAGCTGCGCGAACGTCTGCCCGCTCACCCCCGCACCATCGCCATCCAGCCGCGCCAGCAAATCCTCCGGCAGCTCCTCCGCCCGCACCCGCGCGGTCCCCAGCAGCCTCTCGAACGCCGCCGCCCGCGCCTGCTTCGCCTCATAGGCCGCCCACGCCGCATCGTCAATCAAACCCAGCCGCCGTCCATGCGGAGTCAGCCTCTTGTCCGCATTATCAATCCGCAGATGCAGCCGGAACTCCGCCCGCGACGTAAACATCCGGTACGGCTCGTTCGTCCCCTTGCTGATCAAATCGTCGATCAGAATCCCCGTATAAGCCTCGGTCCGATCGAGCGTAAACCCCGGCTCGCCCTTCACCGCGAGCGCCGCGTTGATCCCCGCCATCAGCCCCTGGCACGCCGCCTCTTCATACCCGCTCGTCCCATTGATCTGCCCCGCCAGAAACAGCCCGGCATACTTCTTCACCTGCAGCGTCCGATCCAGCTCCGTCGGGTCGATCGCGTCGTATTCAATCGCATACCCCGGCCGCAGCATCTCTGCATTCTCCAGCCCCGGAATCGACCGCACCATCGCCGCCTGGATCTCCATCGGCAGGCTCGTGCTCATGCCATTGATGTAGACCTCATGCGTATTCAACCCCTCCGGCTCCAGAAAAAACTGGTGCCGCGTCTTCTCGGGAAACCGCACGATCTTGTCCTCGATCGAAGGACAATACCGCGGCCCAATCGCCTCGATCTGCCCCGTATACATCGGCGACCGATGCACATTCTCCCGAATCAGCCGCAGCGTCTCCGGCGTCGTATGCGCGATGTGACACATGATCTGCCGCAGCGGAGGAACCCAGGCCCCCACCCCGGCCGCAGCCCCAAAATCCGGTGCCCCATCCTTCGCGCCTTTTGCGAAGGATGGGGTATCGTGCGCAGCCCGACCGCCCTCCCCGCGCCCGCCCCGATCCGCACGACCACCCCGATCTCCCACCGACCGAAAACTGAACGGCGTAGGATCAACATCCCCCGGCTGCTCCTCGAACCTCTCCCACTCGATCGTCCGCCCATCCAGCCTCGGTGGCGTCCCCGTCTTCAACCGGCACTCCCGCAGCCCCAGCCGCTTCAGCGCCTCCCCCAGCAACACGCTCGCCGGCTCCCCGCTCCGCCCCGCCGTGTACTGCTGCTCGCCGCAATGGATCAGCCCGTTCAAAAATGTCCCGGTCGTCACAATGGTCGCGCCCGCCAGCACCACCCGCCCATCCCGCAACCTCAACCCCCGCACCACGGAACCGGGTGCCCCATCCTTCGCGTCCTTTGCGTCCTTTGCGAAGGGTGGGGTACCGTGCGCAGCACGACCGCCTTCCTCAAACCCCGCCGCCGAATCCTCCACTACCAGGTCCACCACCTCAGCCTGCTTAATAAACAGATTCCTCTGCCCCTCCAGCACCTCGCGCATCTTCACCCGGTACAGCGCCTTATCGCACTGTGCCCGCGGAGACCACACCGCCGGCCCTCGGCTCGTATTCAGCAGCCGAAACTGGATCCCCGTCGCATCCGCCACCTCGCCCATCACCCCGCCCAGCGCATCCACCTCGCGCACCAGGTGACCCTTCGCGATACCCCCAATCGCCGGATTGCAGCTCATCTGCGCAATCAAATCCAGGTTTAGCGTAAAGATCGCCGTCCGCAGCCCCATCCGCGCCGCAGCCATCGCCGCCTCGCACCCGGCATGCCCCGCTCCAACGACCACCACATCGTACTGTTCCGTAAAGCTCACCTCTCCATTCTAGGCCGTATCGACCTATTCGCTGCTATAGAAGGAAGGACATGGCCTGACGGCCGGTCCCACTACGCGTGGGGCGGTCACTTCGTGACATGTATACCCCCTTCGGGACGAAGCTCCCGATGGTCGCAGAACAGAATCTTCAAGCCGACCATCGGGAGGCACTAGGCGAAGCCGGTACACCCCCCACGAAGTGGGCGCCGCCCGCGCAGGGCGCCTCTTGCCTGAAAAATAGGTCGGTACGCCCCTAGGCCGTCCATGTAAAGAGCTTGTCCTAAAGATGTCAAATCCTCTGCTCGCATATTGAATCGCACCAACCAGCCAAATAAGCTCAGGCCTGTGCAAAGTCAAAGCGAGCGCCGTAGCGGGGATTCTGTCACAGGACCTGCATCCAGTCTTCGCGCCGCCTGCCTCCCGGCTCTCCCATGGATTGAAGCAGCATGCTGTATCGCGCTCGCATTCCTCCTTCTATGGCGCGGGATTCTCCCGGCATGGCGCACGCTCAACACTGACTTTCCCAACTACTACCTCGTGGCGCGGCTGCTTCGCGAAGGCTACAGCCTCGATCGAATCTACGACTGGGTCTGGCTCCAGCGAATCAAAGACCACTGGGACCTCAACCAGAGCCTCGTCGGATTCGCCGGGCTCACTCCCTTCTCCGCATTGCCGGTCCTGCCCCTCACCTTCTACTCGGCCCTCGCTGCCAAGCGGATCTGGATCGTCCTCAACCTTCTCTTCCTCGCGGCGAGCGGCGAGCTGCTGCACCGGTCCACCTCCCTCGGTCGCCGCCGCATCTGGTTGCTCGCCCTGCTCGCCATCACATCGTTGCGGACAAGCTTTCTCTACGGGCAGATGCATCTGCTCGTCCTCCTCTTACTGGTCCTCGCCTACTTCTTCCATCGCCGCGACAGGGAGGTCGCCTGCGGAATCTGCATCGCCCTCGCCGGCGCGCTGAAGATCTATCCGCTCCTCTTCGGCTTCTATTTTGTTTGGAAGAGGCAGCGCCGCGCCGCGCTCAGCACGCTCTGCACAACGTTGGCCGTAGTCCTCATCGGCTATCGCTGGATTGGGGGCGCCGTCCTTCATGTCTACGCCACCCAAATCCTCCCGCGCAGCTTTCAGGGAGAGGTGCTCGATCCCTACCACCCCCATGCCGCCTCCGCCGCCGCGTTCCTCCATCGGTTGTTCCTCTACGAGCCGGCGCTGAACCCCTCTCCGCTCATCTACGCCCCATCGCTCTATGCCCTTGCCTATCCGCTCTGGCAGATAGCCGTCTTCCTTCCCCTCTTTGCCCTGCTCCGCCCCTCCCCGGTAGAATCCGACCGCGAACAGCTTGAGTGGGCGGTCTTCCTCTTCTCCCTTCTTCTCCTCTCTCCCGTCCCCTCCAGCTATCACTTCGTCGTCATGATCCTCTCCATCGTCCTGTTCGTCGATGTGCTTCTCCGTCGAAAAAGCTACGGACACGCATCCATCGCAATCACGCTCTACGCTCTCATCTCGGTCGTCGAGCTATGGGCCATCCCCACGCGGCTCAACCCCCACCTCTTCATATTCCTGGCCTTCGCGCGACTCTGGCTCGCGATCCTGTTATTCGCTCTCTTCGTTGTGTCCCTCATCCGCGACCGCGCTCCCCGCACCGTCCCAAATACCGTCCCTCGCCGCCTGCTCCTGCTCTATGCCCTGTCTACCGTCGTCTTCCTGTCGAGCGTCATCGGCTACCGCCATCACTTCGCCCATCTAAAGCAGGAGATGGGCAGGCGCATCCTGCCCCCCACATCCACCTATCTCGCAACCAATCCACAGCCACAATCGAACGGCTACCTGTTCACGGCAATGACGCCTGACGGATATCGCATCCTCGATCAACAAAGCCACGCGATAAGTCTCGAAGACAAAGCGCAGCCCTCGCCAGATCAACTGACCTTCACCCTCTCGCCAGATCACTCCGTCCTGCTGGAGCTTGCCGACGCGACCGGCTCACGCCTCGTCAGCGCACCCGGCCAACTTGCCCTGCAGAATCAAACCCCCAATCACCCGCAAATTTTGATTCAGGATGCAGAGTCCCCTGCCATCTCCCCCAACAGCCAATCCATCGCATTCCTCCGCGAGCGCAAGGGTAAGGGAACACTCTGGCTCACCCACATCGAAGCCACCACCACAGCGCCCCCAACGCAAATCGTCGACGACTCCTATGATGTGCGCAACGCATCGTTCCTCCGCTCCGGCGATCTCCTGTTCACCGCCAGATTAGCGAAGACACCCACCAGCCTCTTCCTGGTAACTCCCGGCAAACAGCCACACCCGTTCTCCGCTCTCCAGGGAGACATCGCCTCCTTCGCCCTCTCCCCCGACGAGCGCCTCATCGCCTTTACAAGGCTGGAGCACAATCGCTGGCAGCTGGGCTACGTCGATCCAGCCACCCACCGCGAGACCATGCTCACCTCCGCAGACTGCAACGCCTACGCCCCCACCTGGACCGGGCACCACACCATCGCTTACGCCACGGACTGCGGCCGCGGTCTCGGCCTCACCGCATTGGCCTCGTTCAACATCGACAGCGCACCGGCCCATTAGGGCCGTATCGACATACTCAGTGCTATGGAAGGGCATGCCTGACGGCCGGTCCCTCTACGCGGTCACTTCGTGACTTGTATACCCCCTTCGGGTCGAAGCTCCCGTTGGTCGCTGGGAAGAATCTTCGTGCCGACCATCGGGAGGACTTAGGCGAAGCCGGTATACCCCCCACAAAGTGGGCGCCGCCCGCGCAGGGCGTCTGTGTGCCAGAAGAATATGTCGATACACCAGCACACCCACACAGCACCATTTACATTCCGCCCGACACGCACCACAATCAACCATGCGCCTCCATCGCCTGCTCGCCAGCACCGCTATCCTCCTCTGCGCCTCCTCCCTCCCCGCCCAATCCACCGCCGCCCTCACACAAGACCCCTCCCCCGACAAAGCCGCTCCCGCCGCCATGCAATCCTTCCAGCTCCCCAGCCACGGAGCCCTCCTCAACGCCCTCGCCTACATCGCCCCCGGCCCCGGCCCGCACCCCGCCGTCGTCCTCCTCCACGGCTTCCCCGGCAACGAGCGCAACCTCGACCTCGCCCAATCCCTCCGCCGCGACGGCTACGACGTCCTCTACTTCGACTATCGCGGCTCCTGGGGCAGCCCCGGCGCCTTCTCCTTCACCCACGCCATCGAGGACGCCCAATCCGCCGTCGCCTACCTCCGCGACCCCGCCAACGCCGCCAGGCTCCACTCCGATCCCAAATCCATCCTCCTCATCGGCCACAGCATGGGAGGCATGATCGCCGCCAACGTCGCCGCGCTCGACCCCGACCTCCGCGCCGTCGTCCTCATCTCCGCCGCCAACATGGCCGGCCGCGTCCTCCCCGCCGTCAAAGCCGGCCAGCAGCAGGCGGCCCTCCCCCGCATCGCCCACGGTCTCGCCGCAGAAGGCATGGCCCCCCTCGCCGGCTGCACCCCCGAATCCCTCGCCCGCGAACTCCTCGACCACGCCGCCCAGTGGAACCTCCCCGACCTCGCCCCCGCGCTCGCCACCCGCCCCATCCTCGTCATCACCTCCGACGACGGCCTCGCCGACGCCAACAATGCCCTCGTCGAAGCCCTCCGCAAAGCCGGCGACCAGCACGTCGCCTCCCTCCACTTCGCCACCGACCACTCCTACTCCGACCACCGCATCGCCCTCCAGCAGGCCGTCCTCGACAACCTCGACCACCTGCAACCCAAATAAGCCGTCGCAAGCAACCCACCGCCCCGCCTTCCTTCCCTACAGGGAGCCATGCAACACTAACCACAGCGCATGCGTACAGGCTTCCACTTCGAACACGGCTGGTTCTTCGCGATCTTCTTCTTCTGCGGCATGATCGTGCTCGCGAACGTCGTACACTACGTCCTCTTCCGCGTCCTGCGCCGCAAGGAGTCCGAGAACCGCATCACCGGCTGGGGACTCCAGCGCTACCTCAGCCACCCCTCCCGCGCCATCTTCTTCCTCACCTGCTTTCTCATCGTCCTGCCCGCCATCCCCGGCCTCCCCTCCAGCCTCGAATCCACCCTCCGCCAGCTCTTCATCATGGCCATCGTCGCCGCGCTCGGCTGGTTCGCCGTCGGCTGCATCTACGTCTTCCAGTCCGCCACGCTCCGCCGCTACGACCTCAAGAGCGAAAACAACGTCCAGGCCCGCCGCGTCCACACCCAGTTCCAGCTCTTCCGCCGGATGCTCATCACCTTCATCGTCATCATCGACATCGGCGCCCTCCTCTGGACCTTCAACGACCCCCGCATCTGGCACTACGGCTCCGGCCTCCTCGCCTCCGCCGGCGTCGCCTCCCTCATCCTCGCCACCGCCGCCAAATCCACCGCCGCCAACTTCCTCGCCGGCCTCCAGATTGCCCTCACCGAGCCCATCCGCATCGACGACGTCGTCGTCATCCAGGGCGAGTGGGGCCGCATCGAGGAGATCAACTCCGCCTACGTCGTCGTCAAAATCTGGGACCTCCGCCGCCTCATCGTCCCCCTCACCTACTTCATCGAGAACACCTTCCAGAACTGGACCCGCGAGTCCTCCGACATCATGGGCACGGCCTTCCTCTACGTGGACTACTCCATCCCCGTCGAAGCCCTTCGCCAGCAGCTCAACGTCATCGTCCACGCCTCGCCCCTCTGGAACAAACAGACCTGCGGCCTCCAGGTCACCAACCTCACCGACCGCACCATGGAGCTTCGCTGCCTCATGAGCTCCCGCAACAGCAGCGAAAACTTCGACCTCCGCTGCCTCGTCCGCGAACAGATGACCGCCTTCATCCAGCAGAACTACCCCAACGCCTTCCCCACCACCCGCTTCGCCGCCCTCCCCGACTCACCCCTCCCCGCCACCAACCCGGCGCAATAGGTCGAGCCACCGATTCCCTCCATCTGCGCGGATCTACACCACCCGTGCCGGCAGACGCAGTCGAACCTGCGTCCCCATCCCCACGACGCTCTCCACAATCAGCAGCCCGCCATGCCGTTCCGCAATCTCATGCGAAATGTAGAGCCCAAGACCATTTCCCAGGTCGCCCTTCGTACTGTAGAAGGGCTGAAACAGTTGCTTCTGCGCCTCCGCGCTCATCCCCGGCCCGTCGTCCCCCACGACGATCTCCGTCATGTCGTCGTGCATCCGCGCGTTCAGCCAGATAGTGCCGCCCACCGGCACGGCATCCACCGCATTGGACACAAGGTTTGCCACCACCTGTCGCACCTGTCCAATAACGCCGAAGAAGGGAATATCCTCACCGCCCCTGATCGTGGCGGTCACCTGCCGGTTCCGTATCTTCCCCGCAAAGAGCCGCAGCACATCCTCGAACACAGCTCCGGACGACCCATACTCTGCATCTTCGACGCTCTCCCTCGACCATCGAAGCGTCTGCTTCGTAATCCCGGAGATTCTCTCCAGCTCGTTCTCTGCCATCTCGATGTATTTTTTTGCGGAGTCGTCGGCCTTCACCTCCTGCCCAACCAGATACAGCAGGTTTGTGATGGCCTCCAGCGGATTGTTGATCTCGTGCGCGATAACGCTGGTCATTCTCCCCGTCAGCGCCAGCTTCTCCGCCATTCGTAGAGCGGTCTCGCGCTCACGCCGGTCCGTCAGGTCCGTACATGTTCCCACCCATCCCGCGCGGCTTTGGTCCGCCCGAAGAAAGGGAATCGATCGGACAAGGTTCCAGCGCTCCGCAGCGTCTGTCCCTCGCCGCAGCCGTATCTCGGCTTCAAACGGAGTGCCCGCGGCCACGGTCTTCTTCCAGAGCTCGCTGCACCGCTCCCGATCCTCCTCGACCAGTCGGCCCTGCTCGTACCATCTCCCCTCAGCTCCAAGTCCCTGGTCCTGCCACCTCTGGTTGACATACGTCAACTGACCGTCATCATCCGCCGTCCACACCAGGTTCGGCAGGGCATGGGTCAACTGTCGAAAACGCGCTTCGCTCAACTCCACAGCCTCCTCCGCGCGCTTCAGACTGATGGTCATCACCGCCGCGCGAAAGTCCCGTGCCGACTCAATCTCCGTCTCCGTCCATTGCTTGCTCGTTCCACGCACCAGCTCCTTCCATGTGTTGAACGACATTCTGGGATTGAGCGCGCGCGCTTTATCCGCAGACTTGGTCGGCTCGCCTGCCCACCGCACGCTCCGCAGCACCTCCGGCCGAAACCACATCACATAACTCTGCCGAACATCCGAGATCCTGATCGCCAATAGCCCGCTCGCTGCTTCGCGGATCTCATCCGCCCACTCAATCTCATTCTGCAGATGTCGACTCTCGAACAGCTTCAGCTCCGGCCTGGCGTCCATCCAGCTCGTCAGCCTCCACACGGCCGCTTGTTCAGGAGTCGTTCCCGACATCTCGCATCGGCCATCGATGATCAGGGCAACTCCTTCTGCGTCGGTCACCTGGCTCAGATCGTCTACCTGCTCGAACATCGCCGCGACATAATCGTTCTCGGCCGCCATCTGCGTCAGCATCTTCCGCTGCACGGCATGGAAATGGACCATGCTTTCCAGCTTCGAGGTTGTACGAAAAGTTGCCAGTTGCGTACCCACCATCTTTGTCAGCAGGTCGCACGCGCTTCGCACCAGATACGGTACGCTGTGCGCCTCTGCATGGTGCCCGCTGATCAAGCCCCACAGCTTGCCCTCGCAGACAATGGAGATCGACATCGACGAGATCGTTCCCATGTTCCGCATGTACGCGAGATGTATCGGGGACACGCTCCGCAGCAACGACATCGACAGGTCCAGGCCCGCGATCGGCCTCCCCGGCACACCTCGCAGAGCCGACGGAACATAGGTTGCATTGGGGATGATTCGCACCGTGTTCAGGACATACAGCGCTCGCGCCTGCTGCGGTATGTCGGTGGCTGGAAATCTCAAGTCGAGATAGCTGGGCAGTCTCCCATCATTCTCTTCCGCAAGCACCGTGCCATGTCCAGCCTCGTCGAAGCTGTAGAGAAGGACCCGATTGAATCCCGTCAGGTCCATCACTTGCTTCGTGATCGCCTGGCATAACTCCGCTTCGCTGCCCAGTTTGCTCAACGCGCTCACAAAGTTCGTTATCACCGCGTTCATCAACTCAGGGCTCACCAGTCGATCGAGACGTTCGAACTCCAGGACCCGCTCCGCGTTCACGCGATGCGCCACAACGCTATACAGGTCGTGGCGAATCGTGAAGGAGCCAAGATAGGTGGTCAGATCCGCGGACTTGGCCACGACCCGTACCGCCGCCAGCACCTCGCGCTCCAGAAGTGTCTCCACCAGCGAGCCCAGTATCAGCTTCAACGGAACGCCAAGTAACTCCTCTGCATTTTCACTCGCCCCGACAACATGCTGGTCCCACTCATCCAGCAGCAGTAGAAATCCATGCGGCTGTATGCTGCCCGGAATCTTTATCTCTTCATCTTCACAGTTCGGGATGCTGGTGTTCATCGCATCCGCCGCAGTTGCAGGCGGGCTGTTGGCCACAGTACAAATTGAGTTTTCATTGTCTTGAGTTTTCATCGTCTTTGAGTTTTCATTGTCAGGCCCTATCCTCGTGTCTCTGAACTCCTCGCAGGAGCATTCGTTCGCAGCTTGAAAACAGATTCGTTCTGTCTAGAGCAGATTTTCTGTTACTGCGAAGGGGAAGATTCTGAAAAGTGCCGTTTTTTCTGGCAAAAAACGTCCATGAGATCCATTCCTCGCTATACATCTGCAGGAAATTTGCTCTAACGCTGCATCCACGATCCAAATACCTGAAACATGGCCTTGGCCGCTCTGATGGCTGCCTCGGACTCGTCATCGGTCACTCTTGTTCGCAGCACCTCGCAGAACTCCCTCCACATCGTTCCCGTCTGCCTGCCGTGACCCCGAAAGTAGGCATCACCCTGCCCATCCTTCAACCCCAGAACCCTTGCCACGTGCGCCGCGATCAACTGCCCCCCCAGCGTCGATCCCTCCATCACATACATCGCCCCCAGCAGACTTGCCTCATCGCTCATCATGGGCATCACGGGACGCTCGTCAGTAGAGCTGGCCACGCTAAACCACCTCAGATCGCGCTCCAGCATCTCTCTCCGCTGCCGCGCCGCAAGAATTGCGCGCATCCACTCGGGAGAGACTTCGGCCGACCTCTCCTCCCACGCCGCTACCACCCCATGGATCTGCCTCAGGTACCGGACGTAGTCCTCCCTGCTCAGATCCTCTTCCATCAGCGGCACTGTTTTTTCCACCGCCGCATGATCGGCCGTAGTTTCACGCCTTAGCCGCTCGAGGTTCAAGGTGCGGTACTCCGCAGACAAATCCAATTGTGCCTGAGCCCCTCTTATACGCTTATCGGGTGCCGTGCGTTTGTGTTCCCGGGCCATTGGACCCCTCGGGAGGTAGGGCATGGCCTGACGGCCGGTCCCACTACGCGTGGAGCGGTCACTTCGTGACGTGTATATCCCCTTCAGGTCGAAGCTCCCGTTGGTCGCTGGAAAGAATCTTCCCGCCGACCAACGGGAGGCAGTAGGCGAAGCCGGTATATCCCCCACGAAGTGGGCGCCGCCCGCGCAGGGCGCCTCTGCCTAGAACTGCACCCGCAACCCAAGCTGCACCTGCCGCTCCTGCGAATGCCCCGTGGCCGCCGCCGTAAACGTCCCGAACGGCCGCGTATTCAACCCCTCCGCCGCCACCGTCGGCGCATCCTGAAACACCAACGGCGTTACCCCGGCCACCGCCGTGCCAACCAGAAACGCCCGCTGCGAGATCGCCGAGTAGTTCACCCGGTTCGCCACATTGAAGACCTCCACCGACCCCACCGCCCGCACCCGCTCCGTCAACCGCAGCCCCCGGCTCACCCGCATATCGAGGTTGACCGTATCCGGCAGCCGCAGCGTATTCCTCCCCACCGTCGGCAGATACAACCCACCCCCCGCCCCGTTGAGACTCTCATGCCCCCCACTCAACCGGCTCCCCCCAAAAATGTCATAGCTGTAAGGCCTGCCACTCGTCTCGGAGAACAGCGGAGCGACCATCCACCCATTCAGCGCCTTTCGCACCCAGACCCGATCCGTCGCCAGCCGAGGCTCCCACACCGCGCTCACCACAACCTTGTGCGGTCGGTTCAGCGCCGACAAACCCTTGTCATACCGCAGGTCGAACGGATCGAACTGCCCATTCGTCCGTGGAGCCGATCCGCCATTCTGCCCATAGTCGATCGCCTTCGCCCACGTCCAGCTCGCCCGAAACTCCAACCCTCCCCGCGTGCGCCGCCTCGCCTCCAGCACCAGCGCGTTATAGCTAGCATTGGTATTCGATACCACATCCGTCACCGGCCCAAATGCCGCGCTTACCCGCTGCGTATACACCGGCACCACGAACGTCTCCCCATCCCGAACGCCAACCGCGCCACTCCCACCCTGCAACTGGAACAGCTTGCTCCCCGTCGAAGGACCGATGTTGATGTCCACCGAATTGGGCAGCTGCCGGTCCAGGTTCATCAAGTACGTTGCGCTCCCCACCACGCCTGCGCCCAGCTCGCGCTCCACCGTCAAGCTCCCCTGCTGCACCGCAGGCAGCCGAAACCCGCGATCGAACACCGTAGCCGAAGTCGTCGCCCCCACAGCCGCCGGCGGTGCACTCACGTACGTACACACATACCCAAACCCCTGGTTCGCCACCTGCGGACACGCCGTCACCGTTCCAGGCGCAATCTTCACATGCGTCGTCGAGGAGGCCATCCCCGTATCCACCAGCGCACTCCGCACCGTAGCTCCCGGCAACCTCCCGAAGAACAGCCCATACCCCACCCGCACCACGCCGCGCCCACTCCCGAACGGCTCCCACGCAACCCCCGCCCGGGGTCCAAAGTTATTCCTGTCCTCCGGAAACACCCCCGTCGACCCCACCTGCCCAAACACAGCGTCCATCGCGCCATTTGTACGCTGTGGCACAGGTAGCAGCTCATACTCATACCGCAGCCCCACATTCACCGTCAGCCCAGGCCGCGGACGCCAATTATCCTGCACGAACCCAGCCCACTCCTGCGTGTCGAACGTAACCGCCTGCTCCCCAAAACTCTGTGTAAACGAGCGAAAGCAGAACAGATGCACCGTCGCATTGATCGAAGGGCACCCTCCATTCGGATAGGCGTTCACATTGAACGTATAGTCCGTAATCCAGTCCACCAGCCCACCGGCGTGCCCATTGGTCGAGCCGCTATCGTAATGAAACGTCCCCTCGGCATTATTCAGCGAATCGACATAGTCATGCACCATGCTCAAGTCCACGCCGGCCTGCAGCTGATGCCGTCCCAGCTGCCACGTCAGCAGCTCCGCAAACTGCACCTTCCGCTCATCCGGATAGGCTCTCCTCCCCACCGACGCCGGCGTCCCAAACGTAAGCCCCTGCGGCCCAATCGCCACCTCAGGAGCATACCCACCCGGCCCGACGGCAGCCTCCTGCGGCAGCGGACTCTGTGCCTCCTCAAACTGAAAGTCCCGCCCAAACTGCACCCGAACCTCATTGCTCAGCTTCGGCCCAATCTGCCACATCCATCGTCCCAGCACCGAATCCACCCTGGCATAGTTGCTGCCAAAGCTCCGAACCCCGGCCGCCACCACAGGAGCAGACCGCACGCCCGAGGGCGAATCCGACCGCGCCCGGTTGTACAGCACGCTCAGCCGCTGCCCCTTCGCCGCCTGCCAATCCACCTTCCCAAAGTTCACCGTCTGGTCAGAGCGCCTCGCCACCGTCCCCGTCAGGCTATCCAGATAGTTCAGCGCCGCATTCACCTTCGCGCCACTCACCCCACGATTCGCCAACAGCGCCCTCTGCGTCGCCGTCAGCGAATAAAACGCCGGATCCGTCGGAGCTGAAATCGCAGGAAACCCGCGCCGTTGCTGGTCAAACGCATAGAAGTAAAACAGCTTGCCCCGCACCACCGCTCCTCCCACGCTTCCACCGAACTGCTGCCGCAGATCATGCGGCTTCACCGTCGCACTCGTCACCACGCCGTCCACATAGTTCGTAGCGATCGAGAACGGATTCGTCGCCCCCAACGCACTCTCGCGAATCAGATAAAACCCCGTCCCATGCAGCTCGTTGGTCCCGCTCTTCGAGACCGTCGTCACAATCCCCCCGGCCGCATGGCCATACAGCGCCGAGTAGTTCTGCCCGCTCACCCGAAACTCGCGCACCGCCTCCTGCGAGAACGTGTACGCCGACCCCGAACGCCGACCATACCCTCCGCCCCCAATCGGGCCCGCCCGGCCCATCCTCTCGCCGCCCGTCCCCCGTGGGACCGAGCCAAAGCTCTGGTCGTCATCTCCTCCATCGATCCGGCTGCTGTTCTGCGTCTCCGCCAAGCCGCGAAAACTCAACAGCCCATCTCCCTCCGGATCCCCATTCGCCCCGGGAGTCAGCAGCGCAAACGTCAGCCACCGCCGGCCATTCACCGGCAGCCGCTGTATCTCCCCCGCCGTCACGACACTATCCACCGCGGCGCTCGACGCCTCCTCCACACTCATCGTTGGCGGCAACGCCGTCACCGTCACCGAGCTCGCCACACCCGCCACCCGCAGCCGAGTCTCCACCGCAGTGACGACCCCCAGCTCCACCACCACTCGAGGCAGCGTCAGCCGCTCAAACCCATC
>Ga0193753_10001744_pt1 | contig 18252 bp, 13 predicted proteins | sample H1c2metaG_FD_144925 | JGI IMG/M metagenome (GOLD analysis project Ga0193753, IMG submission 144925) | Soil microbial communities from a riparian zone of the East river system, Colorado, United States - H1c2 | ecosystem: Environmental > Terrestrial > Soil > Riparian zone | place: USA: East...
ACGCCCGGTGGCCTAACTCGGTGAAAACGAATCGTGTTCGGCAGACGACTCTGACCCAACGGCACCGCAGCCGCCATCACCACCAAGTCACCCGGCTCCGCCAAACCCGCCGCCCGCAGATACGCATCCGCTACCTGCAACTGCGACTCGACATCCGCCCGATCTTGCACCCGCACCGGCACCACCCCATGCAACACATTCGTCCGCCGCAACGTCGGCTCGTAACTTCCGAGCGCAACAATCGGCACCTTCGGCCGACGCTTCGAGATGTGCAACGCCGTCAACCCTGACCCCGCCAACGTCACAATCGCCTTCGCACGCACGTGCTCCGCCGAACCCACCGCTGCGCTCGCGACACCCCCCGCGAACGTCATGTCCTCTTCGCCAAGCTCCTTCTCGCGCACCAGCGTGTGCTCGTACGCCTCGGCATGCCGCGTCACCGCAGCCATCGCCTGCACCGCAAGCTGCGGATTCGCACCAGTCGCACTCTCCTCCGAGAGCATCACCGCATCCGCACCATCCAGCACCGCGTTCGCAACATCCGACGCTTCCGCACGCGAAGGCCGCCGCGCCAACACCATCGACCCGAGCATCTGCGTCGCCACCACCGCCCACTTTCCGAGCGAGCTCGCACGCCGCAAGATCTGCTTTTGCAGCACCGGCACCCGCTCGAACGGCATCTCCACACCGAGGTCACCACGCGCGACCATGATCCCGTCGGACGCTGCCAGGATCGAATCCAGCGCCGCCAACGCCTCGGGCCGCTCCAGCTTCGCCATCACCGGCGTCTTCGAATTCCCCAGCAAATGCCTCGCCCGCTGAATGTCTTCCGCACTTCGCACGAACGAGATCGCGATCAAGTCGATGCCTGCCTTCGCAGCAAATGCGAGGTCCTCTTCGTCCTTCTCGGTCAACGTCGCAATCGACACCGACCGACCCGGCAGATTCAAACCTTTGTTCGAAAACAAACGGCCCGGCGTGACCACACGCGTGTGCACGTCCTCGCCTTCGACCCTCTCGACTCGCAACTCGATCGTCCCATCCGCGAGCAAGATCGTCGCGCCCGGCACGACATCCTTCGCCAGCCCCTCGTACGGCGAGTTCACTTGCTGCGCGTTTCCTTCGACCTCGCGCCCCGTCATCAAGAAGGACGCACCTTCCAGCAACGTCACACCGTCGACCGGCAACTTACCGACCCGCAACTTCGGCCCCTGGATATCGGCCAAGAGCGGGATGTACTTACCCTCCAGCCGCGCTGCTTCACGCGCCCGATCGATCAGCGGCTGCATCAACTTCTCGCCGCCGTGCGACATGTTCAGTCGGAAGCAGTCAGCACCCGACGCGATGAGCACGCGCATTTGATCCAGCGTCGAGCTCGCAGGACCAAGAGTAGCGATGATCTTGGTGTACTTGAGGCTGAGCACTCGCTGAGTGTGCGACATCGTCCGATGCCGGCCAATACCACTCCGCAGATTTTACTTGTTACCTGTCAGTACCCCGTACGTTTCGGGACGTCGATCACGCAAGAGGCCCATCCAGTCGCGATCCGCGCGCGCAGCCGCGAGGTCTAGCTTCGCGTGACACACACCTACTTCCGTGCGACCGAAGTCCGCCACAATCTCACCCCACTGATCGGCGATGAACGACGTGCCGTAAAACACTTGGTCGCCTTCGGTGCCGACACGATTCGCAGCAGCGAGCGGAATCGTATTGCTCACTGCATGGCCGATCATCGCCCGACGCCACGGCAACGAGGTGTCGCGCCCCGTGGCCGGCTCCGAGCCGATCGCAGTCGGGTAAAGCAACAGATCGGCGCCGAGCAACGTCATCGCACGCGCACTCTCGGGAAACCACTGATCCCAACAAATGCCGATCCCGAGCTGCCCGTACCGCGTCGAGAAGCGGCGAAAGCCCGTATCGCCCGGTGAAAAGTAGAACTTCTCCTCGTAACCGGAGCCATCCGGGATGTGCGTCTTTCGGTACACGCCGAGGGAGCTGCCATCGGCGTCGAGCACGGCAAGGCTGTTGAAATACGCATCGCCGGCACACTCGAAAAACGAAACCGGAATGACGACGCCGAGCTCCTTCGCGATGGGCGCAAGCGCGCGCAACGAAGGGTCCTCTGCTGCACTGTGCGCGAGCGCAAAAAACTTCTTGTCGATCTCGCGCGGGAAGTACGGCGTCGCAAACAGCTCGGGCAACAGCACGACCTGCGCACCGAGCGCGTGAGATGCGCGCACGAGCTCGACCGCTTTCGCGATGTTCACGTCCGGCGCTTCCACCATCGCAAACTGGGCGACGGCCAGATGGAGTGACTCGACTTGTTTCATGGGCTCGGCAGTTGTTGGGTCATGCAGTGAAAAGTGCCGCCCCCTTCGAGGAGCGCGCGAGCGGAGCATGCCACGACCTCGCGGTCGGGAAAGAGCGCTTGGACCGCAACACGGGCAGGTTCGTCCCAGCGCGTTCCGAACACCGGCAAGAGCACGCGCGCGTTGCCGATGTAGAAGTTCATGTGGCTAGCGGGAACTACGTTTCCATCCGCGCCGTGAACACGGCCCGGCGACGGGATCCGCAGGACTTTGAGCCGCCGTCCGCGCGCGTCAATCATCGCCTCGAGCGCTCGCGCGATCGCTTCGAGCGTCGCCGCATTCGGATCGTCCTCGCCGTCCGCGCGCATGCAGACCACGACGCCCGGCGCAACGAAGCGCGCGATGTTGTCGATGTGGCCGTCGGTGTGGTCGTTTGCGAGGCCTTCGTCGAGCCAGAGCAGCTTCTGGATGCCGAGCGCATCGCGCAGACGCGCTTCGATCTGCTCGGGGTCGGTCGGGCCCTGGCGATTGGCGTTCATCAAGCAGGAGCGGGTCGTGAGCGCGGTGCCTTCGCCATCGACATCGAGCGCCCCGCCTTCGAACACCCAATCGCACTCGAACTGCGGCTCTTCGCGCATTGCTGCGATCTTCGCGGAGAGCTCGGCGTCGTGCGGATAGATGTATTTCTCGCCCCAGCCGTTGAAGCGGAAGCGCACGCTCGCGCGCCCCGCAGGCCCGAGCACGAAGATCGCGCTCGTGTCACGGAGCCACACGTCGCCGTACGCGTGCGGCACCAGCACGAGTCGTTCGCCATCGGGTCGCAATGCCGCTTCGGCGCCCGTGAGAAACGCCGGGTCGCACAACACGAGCAGCGGCTCTTGACCGGGAGCCCCGGCAAACGCGTGCGCGAACGCGACGAACTCGCGTTGCGCCGCCGCCAGCTGCGCACCCCAGGCGTACTCGTGTGCGGGCCAAGCCGTGTAACACGCGTCGTGTTTCGCCCATTCGGCTGGCATCGCGTATCCGAGCTGGGTTGGATTGTTCGTCACCATGCGTACACCGCATCTCCAAACTGCTTTGCTTGTCGCGCGACGTGATCGAGGACCGCAGTGCGTCGCGCTTCGAGCCCGCGCCACGCGGCCGCATCCAAGATCGGGCCCAGTGGATCGGCCGCCAGCGTAGCTTTCAACGCTTCGATGTCGAGCGCACGCAGGGCATCGATCGTGCGACGTCGAAACTTCGAGACGGTCGCGAGCTGTGCGCCGACCAAGCTGCGCTGCGCGGGTGTGATTGCGAACGCGCTGCCGTTGTCGAGGAAGATCAGCGGACCCTGATCACCGAGCGTGAGCAAGTTCGAGTTGTCGGCAGCGAAGCGCTCGGCGTTGCCTGTCAGATAGTCGAACAGGATGAGATCCGAGAGCTCAGCCGGCAACTCGGGCCGTGCAGGTGTAGGAGCCGGGCGCGTGCCTACCGCGCTCGCCGAGCCACCGTTGCGATGCCGGCGTTGTTCGGCACTCGCGCGTTTGTACGCCGCTGCAGGTTGGAACGGAGAGACCGCGAACGCATCGAGTGGTGCGCTGCGGATCCAGTCTTCCCAGCCGCTCGGTGTCTGCGCCGGTTCGAGCTTTTCCGGCAACCACGCGATCAACGCGCCGCGCACGCTGCCGTCTTTGGCGACGACGACTGTCTTCGCGCGTGGATCCCCAGCTGCGATCGACGCGAGCTCCTTCCACGGGAGACGCTTGCTGACGACCGGCGGCACGCGATCGATCTGCAGCACGCGGTCGAGATAGAATGCGGCGACTTCAGCAGACCAACTCGCGCCGGCGAGGCGTTGCTCGGGCTTGTAGTAGCCTTGCACACCGGAGTCGAGTGAGACCTTGAACGCGAGCGTTCGGCCACTCGTGCCCTTCTCCGCGCTTTGCAGCTGTCCGCTGCGGAGGCCGTCGAGCGTCGCCGCCTCCGACTTCCCGAGAAAGCCGTTCGCCGGAGGCTCCGCGGGCTTCGCAGTCGGTGCGGCCACGACACGCACTGGCGCCCGACCGGACGATGGCACGAAACGTTCTGCGTGGCGGGCGCTCTCCGGCGAGCCTTCGATCGGCTTGATTTGGTAGTTGTCGGAATGGGGAGCGCCGATCCGGCGGCCACCGCTCGGTGGCATCGTCAGCGCTTTGGGCGCCGCGCTCGAGCCGGGTCGGTCGCTCGACACATTGGCCGGAGCCGGAGCGCTCGCGGGGCGCGCAGGGGCGTCCGTGCAGGCGGCGCTGAGCACGCCGAGCGCGATGATGTAGGCCGCGCGGGCGCGCAGCGATGAGGCGAGTCGATCTCGATTCAGACACGTCATACGAGGTTGGACTGGAGCGTACATCATCCTCCGCGTCGTGCTCACGCGGATGCTCGGCGCAGCGATCCCCTGACGCCGCGGCGTCTAGGTTCGAATGCGTGACTCGGTGCGTTTCGGAACGGCACGCGCAGATGCAACACCTGCGCACGTCTGCCGCGTTGAGCGGCGGCGTCATACCGATTTTCGGTGCAGCTGCACGCCGGTCGGCGACGTCTCTAGTCGCAAACAATACCGCTTGTTACACCTAAAGTTCGCAACGCTTCGCACGTAATAGCTTGGCGTCCAGACTGATGAGAGAGCCGCTCGCCTCAGCTGAGTCGAACGCCGCGCTTTTCTCTTGCGGACCTGGGTGCGCAACGATTTCTTGGAGAGGCTCAGTTGAATACGAGCGCTGTTTTTCGGCGGCCGCTGTCCGGCTCGCTTCTGGCGATAGTCAGACGTTCTCGAAACAAGGCAGTCTCCGGCTCCTCCCACGGTAGCGCGCGGCCGCACGTAAACCGCGCCCTCGGGCTCTCGATCGTCGATGGCGTGTTGTTCGCGTTGATGGTCGGTGCGAGTGAGAGCTACTTTGGTGCGTGCGCTGTTGCGCTCGGGCACACCGACGCCGCACTCGCGATGCTCGCGACGTTGCCGCTCGTAGCGGGGGCCCTCGCGCAAGCATTCACCGGCCCGTTGGTATTGTTTCTCGGCTCGCGCAAGCGCGTCGTGGTCGCCGGTGCGCTCACGCAAGCGCTGAGTCACCTCGGCTTGATCGCGACGGCGTGGAGCGGCTCGCCGGCGTTCGGGCCGTTGCTCGCGCTCGTCGTCGTGTACTTCATCTCCGGGATGATGATCGCGCCGGCGTGGGGCGCGTGGATGGGCGGGCTGACCGAGAACGTCGATCGGCAGCGCTACTTCGCAGTGCGATCAGGGTGCGTTTCGGCAGCGATGGTCGTCGCGTTTCTGTGGGCGGGGTACCACCTTCGCGATGCGGCGCTGACGCATCATCTGTCGGAAACGTACGCGATGCTGTTTTCGATCGGGCTCATCGCGCGACTCGGTTCCGTCAGTGCGCTGCTCGCGCAGAAGGACCCGTGTCCGCCGACGCGTGATTCGCTCAAGCGCGTGCTCGCACGGACCCGTGCAGCCGTGCGTGGCGACGGCTTCAAGCTGGCGTTCGGGCTCGGTGTGCTCGTGCTCGGCGCACAGATCTCGATCCCGTTTTACGCGCCGTACATGTTGAAGACGCTTTCGCTCGACTACGGCCAGTTCGCGCGGATGGTCGCGCTGCAATTGGTTGCGCGCGCGTTGATCTTCCCGTTCGCTCATCGCTTGGCCGCACGGTTTGGCTTGCAGCGGATGTTGGTGTGCGCGATCGGGATGATCGGGTTGGTCGCGTGGATTTGGGGCGCTACGAACTGGATGCCGGCGCTTTGGCTCGCGCAGTTCCTCAGCGGGATCGCCTGGGCTTGCTACGAGTTCGCGTCGTTTCAGCTGCTGTTGCACAGCGCGAAGCCGTCGTACCGCGTGGAGTTCTTGGCGGTTGCGGCGAGCTTGGGCGGGATCATGCAGCTGACGGGTGCGGTGATCGGCTCGTGGCTGTTGACGCAGGTGGGTTTGAGTTATCGAGGCGTGTTCCTCGTGTCGGCGTTTGCGCGTTGTCTGCCGCTGTTCTTGTTCATGCCGCTGCTCTACGAGAAGCCGACGCTGTACGACAAGAAGGACACGGCGGATCTCGCGCGCACGCCTTCGCTCGCGCCGGTTGCGCCGATGCGTGAGTAAGACAGCGATGTCCTTTTGACTCCGCTCCGACCGAGGCGCATGGTTCTGGCCCTCGGATTTCGGAGTGGGTGTCATGACTCAGGCTCCTCGAAACGCAAGCGTCGCTCTGGTCGGTGCGGGCGACTATATCGGGACCGCGATTGCGAAGCGGTTTGCGGCGGAGGGGTATTTAGTCGTCGCCGGGCGGCGCAACGCGGACAAGCTGCAGCCGCTCGTCGCTGCGATCGAAGCGGACGGCGGGCGGTGCATCGGGCGGCCGCTGGATGCGCGCAAGGAAGAGGACATCACCGCGTTCATGGCTGCGGCGGAAGCTGCTGCGCCGGTGGAGGTTTGCATCTTCAACCCGGGTGCGAACGTGAACTTTCCGATCCTCGAGACTACGGAGCGGGTGTTTCGCAAGGTCTGGGAGATGGCTTGTTACGGCGGGTTTTTGACCGGGCGCGAAGCGGCTCGGGTGATGGTGCCGCGGGGGCGCGGGACGATTTTGTTTACGGGGGCTACTGCGAGTTTGCGTGGTGGGAAGGGTTACGCGGCGTTTGCGAGCGCTAAGGCTGGGTTGCGGGCGGTGGCTCAGAGCATGGCGCGTGAGTTGGGTCCTCAGGGGATTCACGTGGCACATCTGGTGATCGATGCCGGAGTGGATACGGCGTTCGTTCAGGAGCGGATCAAAGCCCGCGGGGGAGCGGAGGCGCTGAAGAGTTTGCCTCCGGATACTTTGATGAATCCGACATCGGTCGCGAATGCGTATTGGGCGTTGCACTCGCAATCGCGCGATGGTTGGACGTTCGAGTTGGATCTCAGGCCTTATGCGGAGACTTGGTGATGCAGGCTGAATTCATGTTCGATGTCGGGAGTCCCAACGCGTATCTGGCGCACAAGGTGTTGCCTGAGATCGAGCGGCGGACCGGGGTTTCGTTTACGTACATCCCGGTGCTGCTCGGGGGGATTTTCAAGGCTACGAACAACAAGAGTCCGATGGTTGCTTTTGCCGATGTGCCGAACAAGTTGGCGTATGAGCAGCTGGAGTTGACTCGGTTCGTGAAGAAGCACGGGATGGCGTTCACGTTCAATCCTCATTTTCCCGTGAACAGTTTGTTGGTGATGCGGGTGCTTACGGCGGCGCAGCTGGAGGGGAACCTGACGGCTTGTTTGAATGCCGCGATGCATCACATGTGGGAGAAGCCGAAGAAGCTCGATGATGTCGAGGTGCTTCGGGCGGCGTTGGCGGAGTCAGGGTTGGATGCGGCGCATTTGATCGAGCAGTCGCAAAATCAGCAGGTCAAAGATGCGTTGTTGAAGAACACGCAAGGCGCCGTGGCTCGAGGGGCGTTTGGGATTCCTACGTTCTTCGTGAATGGGGCGATGTTCTTCGGCAAGGATCGGTTGCGGGATATCGAGGATGAAGTGACGCGGGCGATGGCTGTGCACTAGATGTGCTTTGCATTGCGACCGGAGTCTGTTCGTGAGCTGTTGTAAACGCACGCGCTGACTTGAGCACTCAACCGGATGGGTCCGGTATCCGTCATTCAGCAGCTGCCGTCAGGGCTGCCGCTGATGGCTGCGTCCACAACCTCAACGTCGCGTAGGCCCTCCAGGGACGCCAGGATTCGGCCTCCACTGTTACTTCTTTCGGCGTTGGCCGCTTCGATCCCACCGCTAACGCACGCAACACACCGATGTCGGCCGCTGGGAACGCATCGGGTTCCCTCAGCCCCCTCATCGCTATGTAGTTTGCCGTCCATGGGCCTACGCCTGGGATTCGGCACAGACGCTCGATCGTTTCTTCCAGCTGTTCGGCCGAACGTAACAAGTCGGGGTCTTTCGCAACCGCTTCCGCTAACGCATTGAGCGTTGCACTCCGCGCCCTCGTTAGACCGATCTTCGTGAGGTCAGCCTTCGCTAGGACCTCCGGCCTTGGGAACAACCTGCTTGGTTCTCGGGCTTCACCCTTCCCACTTGCCAACGGCCCGCCGTGCTCCGCGACTAACCGTCCTGCAAAGGTTGTTGCTGCCCGCACCGTGATTTGCTGACCTAAGACACCTCTCACCGCTAACTCGAAGCTGTCCCAAGCACCGGGCACTCGCAGACCTGGCCGCTCTTTCACTCGCTCTCGTAGATTTGGATCTAGCGCCAAGTGCGCGTCTATCGCCGCAATGTCCGCATCTAGATCGAACAAGTGACGCAGCCTCGCAACTATCGCTGACAACACCATCACGTCGCTCGTTTCGATCTTCGCGATCAAGTAGTTCTGGCCTGGCACCGCACTTACTTCGACTCTGCCAGTCGCCTTGCCCAATGCGAACGTTCGCCGATAACACTGGGCATCGACCACCTCGACTCCCGGAATCGCCCGGGCCGATAGAAACTCCAAGATCGCCGCGAAATCGTAGGGCGGACTAAACCCCAACTTCAAACTTAGACCTGGATTTGCCCGCTGCGCCGACGGCGCTCTACGCAACGCACTCGGCGGCCGACCATACGTCTTCACGAACGCATCGTTGAAACGACGCAGGCTTTGAAAGCCCACCGCCAACGCGATCTCCGCCATCCCCAATCGCGTGTCCGTGATCAACTGCTTCGCAAACAACACCCGATGCGCTTGCGCCACCGCTACCGGCGCCGCACCGACGTACCGATCGAACAGCCTTCGCAGATGCCTCGCACCCACGCCTAACCTCGCTGCCAACGGCTCCACTCCGTCCTCATCCAACCCACCCTGCGCAATCAAACTGAGCGCCCTGGAAACCGTGTTGGCCGACCCACGCCAACCGGCGAGACCTGGCGCTATCTCGGGGCGACAGCGCAAACACGGCCTAAAACCCATCTGATGCGCCGCCGCCGCACTCGGCAAGAAGATGCAGTTCTCGAGCTTCGGAGTTCTCGCCGGACAAATCGGCCGGCAAAAGATGCCCGTACTCACCACCGCCGTATAAAACACGCCGTCGAAACGCGAATCGCGCGTGCGCAGCGCCCGATAGCAAACCTCGCGATCGAGCACCTGCACACCCTCGGGCGGAGACCCGAACCGGCGCTTGCGTGGTTTCGCCGCGCCGCCGCGCTTCCGTTTTCTAGCCCCGGCCGTCACGCGACCTCGCGCTCGGCGCGCACGACCGCATCGCGATCCTTCTCGAACCGCACTCCCTCGTGCTCGAGCAACCATCGCTTTCGCGAAAGCCCGCCGCCGTAACCCGTCAAGCTTCGATTCGCGCCGATCACTCGGTGACACGGCACGACCACTCCAATCGGATTTGCACCATTCGCCAGCCCGACCGCCCGCACCGCCCGTGGCCGACCTAGCCGAACCGCTAGCTCGCCGTAGCTCAGCGTCTGGCCCGCCGGAATCCGCCTCAACGCTTCCCAAAGCTCGCGCTGAAACGCAGTGCCTCCCGTCGCGACCGCGATCCTCTCGATCGCCCCCAACTCGCCAGCCAAGTACGCCAGCAGCGGCTCCCGGACTCTGTCCGCCGTTCGTCCCACGACCAGCTCGACCGCGCCGTCGCCGTAATGCAGCCGCAAAAGGCGCAACATCCGAGCCTCGTAGTCCTCCCAGTCCAGCGCTCGCAGCCGCCCGGTCTGGTCCGAGACCACCAGCATCACGCCTGCCGGGGTCTCAATCTTCTCCAACACGAACGCTTGTTTTTCGTGAGTCATGGTCGCCTGCTTCCTCGATGACCCCACTCTGCGTCCACTACCGGCCTCAGGCTGGCCATTTTCGGACCCGAATGCACGCGCCGAATAATCGGCCCCGAGCCCCCCGATCCGCCGTCGCCTTTCCCCCACGCCGGGTATGAACTACAACCTCCGGCCCCGCATGCCCGCGCCCGCCCCAGACCTGTTTTCGTACCGCCCTTACTGGGCCGCACGGTTCGGCACCGCTGAAATCTTGCCGCGCACGCGCGCCGAAATGGAACAACTCGGCTGGGACAGCTGCGACGTCATCGTCGTCACCGGCGACGCGTACATCGATCACCCGTCCTTCGGCATGGCACTCATCGGCCGGCTTCTCGAAGCGCACGGCTTCCGCGTCGGTATCCTCTCTCAACCCGACTGGCGCAGCGCCGACCCGTTCACTGAGCTCGGCCGCCCCAACCTGTTCTTCGGCATCACCGCCGGCAACATGGACTCGCTCGTCAATCAGTTCACGAGCGACAAAAAACCGCGCAGCGACGACGCATACACGCCCGACGCGCAACCCAACATGCGCCCGAGTCGCGCCACCATCGTCTACACGCAACGCTGTCGCGAAGCATTTCCCGACGTTCCAATCGTCATCGGCGGAATCGAAGCCAGCCTTCGCCGCATCGCGCACTACGACTACTGGTCCGACAAGGTTCGCCGTTCCATTCTGCTCGACGCGCAAGCCGATCTCCTCGTCTACGGCAATGCCGAACGTCAGATCGTCGAGATCGCGCATCGCCTCGCACGCCGCGAGAAGATCGACCAGTTGACGGACATTCGCGGCACCGCGTTTCTCACGCGCACACTGCGTGAAGGCTTCAGCGAACTCGATTCCACCCAAGTCGACGTGCCAGGCCCCATCGCACCGCCGGCCGATCCGTACGCGATGGAAGACCAGCGCTCGAAAGACAGCGCGGGCTCGAGCGCGTGCGCAACCGAAAGCGCTCCGACCGCACTGCTCTCGGCGGCACGTCTCACGCGCCGGCCTGTGATCAAGCTCGATCGCGCGCGCACGGTCCTACGCTTGCCCGCATTCGAAGCCGTGAAGCGCGACCCCGTCCTCTACGCTCACGCGAGCCGCGTGCTCCATCTCGAGGCCAACCCCGGCAACGCGCGCGCGCTCGTTCAACGCCACGACAAAATCGACCTCTGGGTCAATCCACCACCGATCCCACTCACGAGCGCAGAGATGGATCGCGTCTACGAGCTTCCGTACACGCGCCGCCCACATCCGAGCTACGGCCGCGCGCACATCCCTGCGTACGAGATGATCAAGTTCTCGGTCACGATCACGCGCGGCTGCTTCGGCGGCTGCTCGTTCTGCTCGATCACCGAGCACGAAGGCCGGATCATTCAAAACCGCTCCGAAGACTCCGTGATCCGCGAGCTCGAACGCATGCGCGATCAGACGCCCGGCTTCACCGGTCAAGTCAGCGACCTCGGTGGACCGACCGCGAACATGTATCGGCTCGCCTGCAAGAGCCGCACGATCGAAGCCGCCTGCCGCCTTCCATCCTGCGTCTTCCCCGATGTCTGCGAGAACCTCGGCACCGATCACGGCCCGCTCATCAAGCTGTATCGCCGCGCCCGCGCCCTGCCCGGCATCAAGAAGATCACGATCGGCTCGGGCGTTCGCTACGATCTCGCGGTTCGCTCACCCGAATACGTGAAAGAGCTCGTCACACATCACGTCGGCGGCTACCTCAAGATCGCGCCCGAGCACATCAGTGACGGCCCCCTGTCGATGATGATGAAGCCCGGCATCGGCACGTACGATCGCTTCAAGGAACTGTTCGATCGCTACTCCCGCGAAGCCGGCAAAGAGCAGTACTTGATCCCGTACTTCATCGCAGCGCATCCAGGCACGACCGACGAAGACATGCTCGAGCTCGCGCTGTGGTTGAAACGCAACGGCTTCCGCGCCGATCAAGTGCAAGCGTTTCTACCTTCACCGATGGCGAGCGCGACCGCGATGTACCACAGCGGCAAGAACCCACTTCGGAAGGTGCATCGCGAAGGCGGCGACGTTCGAACTCCGAAGGGCCCGAAGCAACGCAAGCTTCACAAAGCGTTCTTGCGCTACCACGACGCGGACAACTGGCCGCTCTTGCGTGAAGCGCTCCAGCGGATGGGCCGTCAGGATCTGATCGGCGCCGGTGCGCAGTGTCTCATTCCGTGGAAGCAACCGCTCGGTTGGCTGGCCAAGCGCGCCGAAACCGGCGCTCGTTCGATTCGACCCGCACGACCGGAGCGCGGTCGCATCCTCACGCAGCACACAGGGTTGCCCCCGCGGCGCACGAAGTAGCTTGTTCTAGGCTGTCTCAGTCCTTTTTCTCGGGCGCACAGATCCGCGGAATCGATACGTGCTCGTGTGATGCGTCCGGATGATCGGGTGGCATGCTCGAACGCCGCGGGCGAATGGGCCCCCAACCGTCGTGAACATCCTCCTCGTCATCTGCGAGGATCTTGGGTGGTTCGTCCCTTCCCGTTTCACTGATCGTTACCATGGTTTGGTCCCTCCCCATGGGTGTACGCGCGACAACTCGCAGCGCTAGCGACGACTCGCGCTCTCCCCGACTCACCACACTCTAGGACGCGATCTAACGACGTGCCATACGGCAGAGCGTGAATGACAGCTCGCTACTGCGCTGCACACAAGGTAGGTATTTGCCGCACGCTCACGATCACAATCGAATCTGAGCCACTCCACGCGGTGAAACGCAGCGGTTGTGTCATCTCACTCTTCTCACGGGACACAACGAATTGACGCTCGTGGGTCGTTTCTACCGGCATGCCTTGCGGCTAGAGTGGAGTGAATGTGACGAACTCGCGACAGCGAGACGCGCAGTCACATTGCCCGCGTCGCAGCTCTTTGCGGCGCACGGAAGGTGAATCAGCGAAAACGAGAACACGGCAAGAAAGGGGGCATCCATGGGTGCCATGCTCTGGGAGAGGCGCAAATTCTTTCGGATCCCACTCTCGGGAAAAGCTTTGCTTCAGCACGGTGAACGATGCGACGGGTTGTACTGTCTCGAGAACCTCTCGATTGGAGGTTGCATGCTCAGTCACGGACCCGACTGCGCACTCGGAGACAAAGTCGCCTTGACGTTACACGTAGATGGCGAGGACGAACTCGAGCTGGCCGCGAAGGTCGTGCGGCACGAGGGCGAGGGGACAGGCGCCACGATCGGTCTGTGTTTCACGGATGCCGATCCGCGATTCGAAGATCGCATTCAAGATCTCGTGATGCGTTCGATCGAACGCGATCAGCAGAGCGAAATCCTCGTGGTGCACGCGCAACCGGAGCGCGTGACGAAACTCCTCGAGTCGATCCGTGGGATCGGCCAGTGCGTCGTGTCTGCGCGAACGCCGCGCGATGCGCTGTCCGTGCTCGAGACTTCAGCCGATCGCATTCACATGGCGATCGTCGCGCCCGTGGTTGGCACCAGCAGTGCGCGCGACATCGTAAAGCTCATCCTGCGCCGGTTCCCGCACGTGCATTGCGTGCTGCTGAGCCGCGGCGGCGCCGAACGTTTGACGCGCGCGATTCGCAGCGCGAAGCCAGTGGAGGTCTCGCCGTGGACCTTGTCGCGGTTGCGCCGAGTGATCGGCAAGCACGAAGTGATCATGGTCGCTTCGGCCTGAACGCGATTAGTTCTTAGTATTCTGGCGCGGGGGCGTCAGGCGAACAGCTCGGGGAGATGACCTGACACTTCACCGAAGGTGTCGCCAGCGAAGCCGACCGCGCGCATCGCGCTCAGTAAACACTGAGCGGGGTGAGCGCCCGAGGTTGGAATGTGCCGGCCTGGCTTCAAGCCGCCTGCGCGTCCCGCGACGAGCAAGACCATCTCCTCTACGGAGTGTGTCTTCGGCGCGGTATCGCTCGGCGTGTTGAGGTGGCGGCCGTGCCCAGCTTCGGGCATGAAGATGACCGCTGAGTTATCGAGGACCGTACCTGCGCCTTCCGGGCTCGAGCGGAGCTTGTCGATCAGGTACGCGTAGTGCCGAATGTGCCACTGCAAGCAGAGGCTGACTGCGAGCTGGCCGCGGAACTCGGCGTCGCCGTTGTGCCCGACTTCGTGTAAGTCCGCGCGGATCGGCCGCGTCAGCGGCACGGGCGAGTCCAACATGCCGGTCACCGGGAAGACGTTCATGTGCGATTGAAATGCGGTGATCTGCAGCGTGGCTGCGCGCGTGAGGTCGCAGACGAACGCCATATGGATCAGATCGATGAGCACGCGCGCACGTTCTTCCTCGCCGCTGTAGCCAGTGTTTGTGGCGATCGCGTCCGAACCCGCACCCGCGTTGTCTCCACCGACGGCTGGATCGGCGCCGGGATCAGCCGGCTTCTGGCACGTGCCTGTAGCCGTCTGCGGCAGTTCCGAGATGCGTTGCTCGAGCGCGCGGATCTCGTCGAAGTGGCGCCCGAGGCGTTGTTGATCTGCTGCACCGAGCTTGCCGAGCAAGCGCTGGCGCTTTTGCGTGATCAAGTCGAGCACCGATCGCCGGCTGCGTTGCGCCCACTCGAACTGGGCTTTCGCACCGGTATCAGCCGGCGTGAAGTTCCCGAAGACGCTTTGAAACGCAGTGTGCGGGCTGTCTTGAGCTTCGATCGGGTCGTTCGCACCTTTGTACGAGATGCGATGCCGGCCCGAGAAGCTGTAGCCGCTCAAGTAGAACGACGGTTGCGCGCGGAGGACGAGCGAGGCCAGCGCAGTCTTCCCCGCTTGCAGCGCTGCGATCACTTGATCGGACGTGACGCCTTGCGCGCTGAACGTGCTGCTCTTCGAGCGCATACCGGAGAGGAGCGGGCTACTTCCGCCGCCGTGAAAGTCGCGAAACGCGCCACCGGCGGGCACATCCGCGGCTTCTGCCGATGTGGTGCTGTACGGGATGCGCATCCCGGACACCAACGTGAACTCGCCTTGCAGGTCGCGAAGCGGACGAAGCGGTGTCGTGATCGTGTAGCCGCTGCCAGCTTCGGGCGGCGTGATGTGGTGACCGGCCTGCGTGAGGTTCTGTCCGTTGATGCGCTGCTGATCCTTCGCCCAGTCGTCGCCGCCGAGCGCTTGGCCCGCGAAGACGATCGCGTAGCGCTTCGGAAGCGGATCGGCCGACTGCGCGAACGCGGTGCCGTTGCCGTTCAACATGCATTCGAGCACGGGTAGACCGACGACAGCGCCGCCGAGTCCGCGCAACAGCGTGCGCCGGTGCAGCTTGGTACTACGCATCAAGGTTTCTCCGGTTCGACGCGGCGTGCAAATGCGTCGCTCTCGACGAAGCTCAAGATCAAGTCCGTAAGGTCGTGGTCCGCGCTCGCGAATCTGCTCGCGAGCTGCTCGACCGCAGCTGCATCGTCATCCGTCGGCTTGTGGCCGAGCGCGAACTGCAGGTACTGCTGGACGACACACGCATCGAGTAAGCCCTTGTCGACGAGCATGGCGCCGAGTTCGGCCGGCCCACGGAACGAGCCGACGCCGACGATCTCGCCTTGGCCTTCGATCGTGCACTGCGTCAGACCGTCGTCATGCGTGCGGTAGCGCCCGGCGAGGTCGTAGTTCTCGAGCCCAAAGCCGATGCCGTCGGTGAGGCTATGGCAACCCGCACACGAGCTGCTCGTGCGATGCGCGGCATAGCGGTCGTACTTGCAGACAGCGTTTTGATCGCCGGTCGGAGGTTTGTCCGCCATCACGCTCGGAGGCGGCGGCGCGAGCTCTTGGCACATCAGCCGTGTGCGAACGAAGATGCCGCGCTGGGTTGGGCTCGTGTCGCTGAACTTTCCGAACGCGGAGAGCACCGCGCCGTGCGAGAGAATGCCGGCGCGACCGCTGTCGCCGTACTTCACCCAGCCCGTATTGCCGCTCGGATGCGGTAGGCCGTAGTGGTCGGCGAGCGTGGCGTCGAGGTACGTCTCGTCGAACGAGAACAGGTTCAAGTAGCTCTGGCGCTCGTCGAAGATCACGCGATCGAGGAGCGAGTTCGTCTCGCGGGCGAATGCAGCGGCGAGCTCGGGTGTCTGAGGGATCGCACGGTAGCCGAGCCACATCGCATGGAAGCGGTGGAGTTGTTCGCGTGCGTGGGCATCACCGAGGAGTCGCTCGGCTTGGGTGCGGCGTTTCGTTGGATCGCGGAGGTCGCCGTTGTCGGCTGCGGTGCGAAGTGCGGCGTCCGGGCTGCTGCCCCAGAGCAAAAAACTCAGGCGGGCTGCGATCTCGTGGTCGTTCAACGCGAAGACGCGCGGTGAGCCGGTCGCGGTGCCGGCTTCGACTCGATACAGGAACTCGGGGTCTTGGATCACCGACCGCATGAGCAGTGCGACTGCAGTGTTGAACGCCGAGCCACCGATCAGCTCTGCGTCCGGTTCGTTCGCGAGGTCGAGCAGTGTTGCGTAAGCAGTCGATTCATCCGCGAGCAGTGGGCGGCGGAATGCGCGCGCGAGCAGGCTCTGCGTCACTTGCCCGAAGCACGTCTTGTCGGTCGAAGCGCTCGGCGTGCACGCGATCAACTTCGCGCGTTGCGAGGGATTCTCGAGCGCGCGCTTGGCCACGTCGGTCGCGAACACCTCGAGTGACTCGACATACGCGCTCGATGCGAGCTGCGAGGTGTAGTCGTTGTCGTAGGGCGCGTAGAGATCTTCCGCGAGTGCGCGTGACGCGGGCGCGGTGTCGTCGCCGAGCAGGTCGCGAAGTGTGTTGTCGAGCTCTGCGCGCGAGAGCCGGCGCGCCACGGTCTCGGAGCCTTCGTACGTCGCAGCTGTGGTGCTACCGCCGGCACCTGCTGCGCTGCCGGCGCCACCCCTGCCGCCGATAGCTGCGCGTCCTCCGCTGCCTGCACCGCCGTTTGCAGCTGCACCCGAGTCGGAGGTCGAGTCGCGACCGCCGTCACCCGGGCCGCCAGCCTGCGAGTCGATGCGCCCAGAACAGGCGCCTAACGCCAGTGAGCATCCAAGCGCGATGACGCAGCGCCGCAACCGCATCTCCCTAGGCCACGCAAGCGATATGCCGCGTGGCGCTGCATGCAAACCCGAACGATTTCCTCGAGGCGGGTCCAGGCTTGGGGCGTGATCACCCCAATCGACTGGGGTCGGCAGGCAACGACCGGCTGCGGCGGCAAGTGGGTGGCGCGGCGAGCGCGCCGTCAGCGCTCCCACATTCTCGTCAGCGGTTCGAACAGTGGGGGAAGGCGGCGGGTGCAACGCAATCTCGTCCGCGCGGTGCGCGTGAAGTCAGTACCCCGCACCCGCCCGGTCGGGCTCGTTTATCGAGCGGGACGGTGGAGGCGGCGAGTCAAAAACGCGCGACTCCGCGTACTCTCTGCAGACTCCTGTGACACCAGATCTTGCCTTGTCGCCGAATACCCAGGTACTTGTTTCGTAAGGAACTTCCGACCGCGATGGACACACCCAGGCCTGGAGCACGCGGTATCAGCGCGGTTCGCGCGCGACCCGTGTTCGCCTATCAGCGACGCCTCCCGCTCGCCTTCAGCTTCGCCCTGAGCGTCGCGTTCGTCGCGACGGTAGAGGCGCAACCAGTCCAACACGCCGCGCCGAAACCGGCCGTCGTCGCCGCCGACGTCAAGCTTCACGACGCCGTCGTCTTCAAGCTCACCAAAGACCGCAAGCAGCTCACTGCGCCGCAGCGTGCCCACGCCGCCTCTCGCGCGCTCGAGCAAGCCCTCGATCAAGAAAACGACCAGCTCCGCGTCGCGATCCAGAACGAAGGCCGCGCAATCTTCGCCGGCGACGTTCCAATCGTCGAGCTCTACCCCGAAGACGCAGACGCCGCGGGCGACGAATCGCTCGACGTCTACGTCGGCCGCATCGCGTCTCGCATTCGCGACGCACTCGCGGCCGAGCGCAAGCGCAGCGACATCGCCCAGACGGTCTTCTCGATCTCGCTGGTGGTCTTCTTCGGCCTGATCGCGCTGTATGTCCTGCGCCGCATCGGTGAGCTCGTCGAACGCGCGCGCGAATTCGCGGTCCAACACCCCGAGAAAATTTCGGCCGTTCGCGTGAGCTCGGTCGAAGTCATCGGCGCGGGGCCGCTCCGTGCAGCCCTGATGGCCGCACTGATCGTCGGACGTTGGGTGCTGTGGATCGGCGTCGTCTACGTCTGGCTGCTGCTCTCGCTGTCGCGCTTCGAAGGCACGAAGCAATACACG
>Ga0193753_10001745_pt1 | contig 18252 bp, 18 predicted proteins | sample H1c2metaG_FD_144925 | JGI IMG/M metagenome (GOLD analysis project Ga0193753, IMG submission 144925) | Soil microbial communities from a riparian zone of the East river system, Colorado, United States - H1c2 | ecosystem: Environmental > Terrestrial > Soil > Riparian zone | place: USA: East...
AGGCCATCCACGCCGCGCGACCGCGCTCTGGAATCGATCGATGCGCTCGTCTCCGGGGCTCCCGACGACGACGCAATCACTCCGATACGGCGCAGTAGCGATGTTCATCGTTCTCGGTGCCGTGCTTCGCGTCATGCACGTCGACTACGACGGGGCGGAGCGCCGCGAGTTCGGATTGCACCTCGGTGGATAGATAGTGATGGTGGAGATCGAGCTGCGCGAGCCGAGCGACCGCGCCGCCCGCGAGAAGCGCGCGCCCGCCCTCGTCCGTAAGCGTTCCGAGCGACAGATCCACGACGCGTAGACGTTCGAGGAGCTTCGATGTGGCGACCGCCGCCGCGATCGAGTCGGTGATCTCGGAATCGCGCAAACCCAGGTAGCGAAGTTTGGGAAAACGAGATCCGTCCAAGACGGGCGCCAAATCGAGGGCGGTGGCGTTTCCGCCGTAACCCTCTGCCCCCAACCAGAGTTCCAAGTGATCGAGCTCGGGAAGATCGGCGCTCGCCACCGACTGCACGACTTCCTTCGGCAGCCCCCCCGCCTCGATCACGAGCCGGGTCAAATTGGCGTGTGCGAGCGACGAAAATTGCAAACCGCCTCCGCCGCGGACGCGCAGTTCGCGAAGGTCTGGAAATGCCGTCAGCAGCGGTGCCACGTCACTCTGCTGAATCCACGAGATCTCCTGCTCGTCGAAGGTGATCTCGCCCAGAAAAATCGCAGCGAGCTTTGGCAGCCGCGGCGCGGCACGAGCGAGCGCCGCGACGACCGGCGCCGCATTCGACGAGCTATCGAAGTCCCATGGGCCGACGACCAACGCCTCGAGGTGCACCGAGCCCGGCGTATCGAGAAGCGCATCGAGCACGTCCGCGATCCGCTTTCCTTCTTGCTGCGCATCGTAGTCGAGCGAAATGCGCGGCGCACTGCCTGGGTCGATGGGCTCGCCCGGTTGAAACGGGACGACGGGCCTTCCGAAGAACTCCGTAACGTGTTCTCTGATTGTCATCGCCCGTCGATGCTATCGCCAAATCCACGGAGCGTCGGGTCAAAAAAAAAGGAGCAAGCCGGAAATACCGACTTGCTCCTTTGGACGAACCAATACGGTTCTATCCGCTGCAACTCACGATCGACGGTTTATTTGATGTCGACTGCCGGAACGACGCCTTTCAGCGTGCCCTGCGCGAGCGACAGCAGATCGGTAATCGCGTTCGCTTGCGCCGAGGTTGCGCCGGATGCGATGAGGCTGGCGGCGCCACTTGCGTGGAGACTCGCCGTCAACTTCGCATACGCCTTGACGACGAGGTCGAGTGCCGCATCCAGGCTCGCCGTCGCCGAAGCGCCAGCGTCCAGATTGACCTTCGCCACAGCGTCGAGGGCTGCTTTCAGATCGACATCGAGCTTGGCGCTCAAGTCGGCCGAGGCACTCACCACGGCGTCGAGTGTCGCCTGGATGTTGCCGACGACGTTCAAGAGCAACCCGATGACGCCTTTGACGTCCGCGGACACGCTACCAGACAGACCGCCGGTAATGGCCGCGACGAACTCTGCGCGCGCCGAGGCAATGGCATCCAGGCTTGCCGCACCTGCGACCGAGGCCGCGAACTTCGCCGAGGCGCTGAGCGCGAGGCTCAGAGTCGCGTCGAATTTCGCATCGCCCGAGCTACCGCATCCGCACGATTTGACGATCTCTCCCACCAACTTCCCCGTGAGGCTCGCCTCGAGGGATGCCGCTGCCTTGACGCTTGCAAAGACCGCAGCGTTGGCATCGACGGCTCCCGAAAGAGCCGCGTGGAGGGAGGCGTCGAGTGTCGCCCGGAATGTGAGCGCCGCCGCGGCGTGAGCTCGCGCTCGGAGTTCCGCGGAGGCTGCGCCTGCCGCTTCGAGCGCTGCATCCAGGCTCGCAGAGAACTGTGCCGTGGCATTGAGCACCGCCGAGACAGTCGCGCTACCGCTGCTGCCCCCGCCGCTGCACCCGCAACCGTTGGCGTCCATCGTTCGGTTGAGGGTCTGCGACGCGTCGATTGCCATCTTGCTCAACGCGTTGGTGTCGATGTTGACGTTGCCGTCCTTGAGCGCAATCGCTTGCGTTTGTGTGGCCACGAAAGCGGCCTTCGCCACCGCGTGGATAACGGCGTTCACATCGGCGCCCGCTGCTACGGCCGTCGAAATGGCGGCCGAGAAGTTTGCATCGATGAGCGCGCGCAGCTCGGCGGCCACGTGGGCGCTGAGCGACGCGGTACCGTTTAGGGTTCCCGCGAGGTCGATGAGCGCACTGGCTTGGATCGACGATTGGGTCGAAATCGGAGCCGCAAAGACAACCTGGCCCGCGGCGCTACCCGCGGCCTCGAGGATCGAGGAGCCAACCAATTTGCCTGAGAAATCGAGCGCCTGCACGATGAGCAGTTTCGCATCGAGCGGAACCTTCATCGAGAACGAGCCGTCTCCTTTTAGAGCGCCCTCGACGAGCGTCTTCAATGTGCCGGCAGCATCGAGTTGCGAGATACGCACTGTCTTTGCCAAATCCATGGTTCGCGCACCCGCGAGACCCCAATCGGTATTTCCAGTGCCTTCCGTAGTTACATGTCCCGTTACAATAGAGAGAGCGGAATCCTCAGCTTGGGCATTATCAGCCCCCCCCATCGTGTTCTTGTCGTCCGATCCTGATCCTGCTGCGCACCCGGTCGCCACCATCGTGCCGATAACCAATGCCAACAGGCTTGCCTTCGAAGAAATCTTCTTCATGAGTTCGCTCCATAACAACTGGGCGTTTTGTTTTCGTATCAGAGGGTTAGTATTCTTAGAGACCCATTACGCAACATCGCAAAAATGCCACGATGTTACGTGCCGGGCCCAATTGTGCCACGAATACGGATACGCACGCCGTCCTCCTCACTGCAATGCCGAGGTGCAGTGCAGTCACTTCATGCGTTTTATGATGTTGCAAGGGGACCGAGAATCGCTCCGGCTGTGCGACGTTGTTCAATGACGTTAACCGAGTTCACGGATCGGTACGCCTCACGGGTTCGGCTCCGGCGATGCGAGGGCGACGGACCGGACGGATGTCCTGCGCACGCGGCGCGGCTTTCAACGCAGTGTTGCGCGCTCCGAATCAACGGAGTGTTGCGTAAGCAACAAAGGATGGGGTGCAATGTTCCGCTGTTCGTGGCGCCGCCATGTCAGGGCCGCGGCAAGAAGACCGATGGAAGAGGCGCGGCGGCGTCACTCGAGAAACGATGACGCGTCTGAGGCAGCGTGGCCCACCATCTGCCGCGCTGCGTCGCCGCTTCGTCACGTAGCGCGTTTTTTCGAGGATTACGAAGTCGGTATTTCGCCTTGACGCGAGCGCCGCGTTGTCATCCTCTGGCTCGCTGCAAAAATGCCAATTTCGTTCCGCGTCTGCGCGGAACTCACGACGGAGATTCGGTTCGCCGTATCGTCCACCATCGACGCGAAGGAGAGAGAGAGCCGTGAACGCCGAGAAAAAGTACCCTGTCGCAAGGCCGCACCTTCGGTATTGGATCCACATCGCGCTCACCTTTGGGCTGCTGTTGGTCAGTAGCGAGGCAATGGCCAATACGCTCACCCAAAACTCATCGTGGACCATCGACCGTCCCGACTCAACGACTAGCTATCAAGTCGTCGCATACGGCGATTCCATCTTCGCGGGCTATCAAGGTAGCCTATCGGACGTCGCGAAGCGTGCGGCCACCTTGGTGCAAGGCGAGTACCTCTCGAACGCGTGGGGTACCGACATCGAAGTGATCCGGCGGACCAAGTCGGGCGCGAAGGCCGACGACATCTACAACAACAAGATCATCGGCGAAAAGTCGTACATGCAATCGTCGACCGCCAAGGTCGTATCGTTCGAAATGTGCGGTAACGACTTTTTGCAAGCGCGAAGCGCGTTCGCCGACCAATCGGACACCTGTGACCTCAGCGTGATCGACGATGCGCTCGCCTCATGCACGCAGTACCAAGAGCTGGCGATGCAGGCCATCAACGAGAACGCGACCGCGGCCAAAGTGAAAATGGTCATGAACCTCTATTACCCGGGATTCGACGCCGACAATGCTCAGTCGTCATGCACGGTGGATGGCGCGACCTTGAACAAGCGAGACGCGTTTTTGCCCCGCCTCGCGCGCAGCAACTACCGCGCGTGTGATTTTGCGCGAAAGTACGGTTTCGAGTGCGTCGACGCGTTCGCCGAATTCATGGGCGCCGACTACGACTCGAACGGCGACGGCCAGATCGATTCGGAAGCACTCCGTTGGTCGTCCACGGAGACCGAAGACCAATACGTGAGCCGCATCACGTCCACCCTCGCCTCGACCCTGCGCGATGCCAACGGGCACCTCGCTGATGCGAGCACCAGCTACGATTACCTACAGTCCGACGACACGCACCCGACCTTCACCGGGGAGACGATTTACGTCGGTTTCTTCGGCGGCACGGGCGAGGGCTCCGGGGCACCCGAATATTCGGGCAGCCAGATCGTCAATGGGCGTAATCCGGTCTTCAACCAATTTGGTCACGAGCGTGCCGGCTGGGCGCACTCGTTGTTCAACCCCGCATCACCCTGAGTTGACGCGGCAAGGTACAAGACGCTCGGTTGACCGCGATGGCGTGGTCGAAACCAAACTGCCGCGTGCGCGGCATCGCCGGCCCACGTGGCTCTTCGTGCTGGCGGTGCCCGCGCTCGTGGGTTTTGTCCTTCTCGTTATGATGTGGCGGCGGCAGCAGCAGCAGTCTCGTGAGCCTGAGGCGTCTTCGCAGGAGTTGCCGCCGAGCGTCCCTCCAACACGGAGCCTTGCGGTGATGAACCCTGAATCTTCGAGACCCGAGGGCGACCCATCCTCGAACGCCGAAGGGTCCGCACAACATTCGCGTGAGGGGATTGGAGCCTTTCCGCCTCCGGGGACGAAGCGGATCAAAGTGGGTATCGTCGTTCCGCAGGATTTTCCGCTTCCTACGGGGTACATGCGCCACTATCAGACGACCGACAAGGGCGAGATGCTCCGGCCGATTCTCATGTTTCATCCCGATTACAAACCCGTCGACGCCCAAGGCAATCCCTTCCCGATTCCGGAGAGTCGCATCGTGCCTCCCGAGATGGCGCCGCCCGGTATGCCGATCGAGCGGCTCGAGGTCCCGGCCGACGCGTACGCGGACCCCGAAAAAGAGCGCGCCGCGCACGAACGCCGGTGAAACGAGCGCTCGTTTCAATCGCGGGAGCGCTGGCATCGGCCGCGCTGCTCGCGCTGTATGCGCGGGCCGAAGGGGGATGGTTCGTTCTCGGCTTCGTCGCGTTGGTGCCGTGGCTCCTCGCGCTCGGGCGCGCGCGCTCGATGCTCGAGGCCCTGGGGGCCGCGGTGGCGATGAGCGTCGCGTTTGCCGTTGCGGTGTTCGGCTGGTTGCCGGGGGCGATCGAGCGCTACGCCCAGGCGACGCCGGCGTGGCCTTGGTTTTTGGTCGTGGTGTCCGCGCCGCTGCTCGAGCCGCAATTTCTGTCCTTCGCGCTGGTGCGTCACCTCGCCGGCGGTGGCCAGGCGTCTGGGCCCCGAGTCAGGCTTCGCGCCGTGCTTCTCGCGTCGGCTGCGTACGTGGGCACCGAGCTCGTGGCGAACAAGCTCCTTTTCGACACCTTGGGGCTTGGACTTTATCCTTCGCGCTATTTGCGTCAGGGGGCCGATCTACTCGGCGTACACGGTTTGACCTTGATGCTGCTCTTGGCCAACGAGAGCGTCGTCGCTGCGTGGGGCGGTTGGACCAAAAAGCGGAGCGTCGTGGCCGCCTTCAGGCCGGCGGCGTTGATGGCAGGGCTCATCGCGGCGGACGCGGGGTACGGATGGATGCGTTGCGCGCAGTTTGCCGCACGAGGCGATGCGTCCACGCCCGCGACCGTCGTCGGCGTCGTGCAGGCGAATGTCACCAACTACGCCAAGTTGCGGGCGGAGCGGGGCGCGTTCGGCGCCGTGCGAAGCATTCTCGACGAACACTATGCGCTGTCGGACGAACTTCGCGCTCGCTCGAATCCCGACGTTATCGTGTGGCCGGAGACCGTCTACCCGACGACGTTTGGTGCGCCCAAGAGCGAAGCGGGTGCCGCCTTCGACGCCGAGATCCTCGCGTTTGCAGGGAGTCGCGGCGTGCCGCTCGTCTTCGGCGCGTACGATGCCCGAGACGGTCGCGAATACAACGCCGCATTCTTCGTGAACGCGACGCCCGACGCGCATCCACAGGTCACCGCGTACCGCAAGAGTCTACTCTTTCCGTTCACGGAGCGCCTGCCGTCGTGGTTGGACTCGACGTGGATGCGCGAACGGCTTCCATGGGCGGGCCACTGGCAAAGTGGGCCGGGGCCCGAGGTCGTGCAGATGAATCTACGCGAAGGAAAGCGTCTCTCGGTGGTCCGATCTCATCGTCACGCTTTCGAACGATTCGTGGTTTCCCGATGCGCGCGCGCCGCGGCTCCACTTGATTTCGGCTGCCTTTCGCAGCATCGAAACGCGTTTGCCCCAGGTGCGCGCCACCAACTCGGGTATCTCTGGGATGATATCCCCCACCGGCGATCTGCTTGCCGCGGCCGGATGGGACGAGCGGCGGACGGTCGCAGCGAGAGTCCCGCTGGCGCAGCGCGTGCGCACGCCGGCGGTCGTCGTGGCGCCTTGGCTCGGGCCCGTGTTGCTTTCGGCCGCGCTCCTTGCGTTATTAAAGGAGCTCTCCGGTCATCGCCGGGTGCGTGAGGTGCTCAGAGCAGCAATCGATAGGCGACGAAAGCCGGGACAAGCCCAAAATACGCAGCATGGCACGCGAGCTCGGCGATCCGGCGAACGAGGCGCGCGCGCGAGGTCGCGAGCAAAGTGACGAGAAGAGCGAGTGGCTCGACGGCGAGGCGTACGACGCTGGCGTACAGAACGAGGTAGCTCGTCGCGCCGGCCCAATAGGTGGCGAACGACTTGAGATACGGGCCGAGGCCGTGCAGGCGGTACTGCCCGAATGCGCCACCGAACATGATGTACTGATCGAGGCGAAAGAGAATCACCCCGAGCGCGAGTGGCATGAGAATCCATTTCAACGCCGCTATGGAACGACGCCGTTTCCCATATTTCGATTTGGCATCGGCGTAGGCGACCACGCGCTGGCCCTGCGCGGCGCGCGCCGAGTCGAAATCACCGGCGAGTGCGGACAAGAGCGCTCCGGGCTCATCGGCTTCGATCGCATAGCGAAAAGAGTGACCCGAATTCATGACGAGGCCGAGCCCTGGCCCGGGCAAGGGGAGCGAGAACGGCCGAATCGTTTTCACGGACGCGAGCGGAATCTCGATGCGCGACCGGGGGCGCGAGACGACCAAGTGCGCATCTCCGATTTCGAGCGTGGCGGCGAGGCGTCTTCGTATTCGCGCCACGGCCAGCCAAGGTCCCCCTGAAAAGAGGGTGAGCCCCATGGCCACCGCGAACGGCGGCGCCGTTTGCGTGCCGTGGACGATGTCGCCCACGATGTGGATCACGAGATAGAGCACGTTCAGAATCGCAATCGCTTGCAGTGCCACCATCGCAAGGCGAATGTATTTCGAATCGCATGACGTTTGGGCCCCAAAGTAGCCCATCGCGCCGGGCTCGTGGGCTTCCTCCAGTGCAGGGACGCGCAAACCCCCTCGAGCGCGCGTGCGACCGCTGAATGCGGTTTCATAGCGGCTCCGTGCCATGCGCTTGGTCTGGCGATTGCCTTTACGCGGTCTAGCGAATCTCGTTCGCTGCGCTTGCGAGCGCTCTCGCCGGCGCGTGGCTGTTATCGGGTTTGCTTCGCCATTGCGAAGCATTGTCAACGGATAGGAGGCGACACATGTCGATATTGAACGACGCTGTTCAGAAGGCGAAAGAAGCCGCGCAGAAGGCAGCGGAAGCCGCACCGAAGCCGAGTGAAGTTGCCCAGAAAGCGAAAGAGGCCGTGCAGAAGACGGTAGAAGGCACACCACCGAAGACGAACGAAGGCGAAGGCAACTAGTCTCTCGAAACCCGCTCCCGCTCCTGCTCCCGCTCCCGAACGGCAACGGCCGAAATTTTCGAGACCGGGATCGGGAGCGGGAGGGGCAGAGTGCCACGCCGAGTCACTAAAGATTCGCACGGACGTGCGCGGTAACGTAGGGTTTGGGCTTATGCGGATACGGGACGCCGTGGCGGAAGACTGGTCGCAGATCTGGCCTATTTGGCATACGATCGTCGCCGCCGGCACGACCTACGACTGGGATCCGTCGACGGACGAGCCCACCGCGAGAGGCTATTGGATGAAGCGCCCGCCAGGCCGGGTCTTCGTCGCCGAACTCGAAGGTGCGGTCGTCGGTACCGCCACTCTGGCTCCGAATCGCCTCGGACTCGGCAGTCACATCGCCAATGCCAGCTTCATGGTCGATGCTTCGCAGGCTGGCCGGGGCATTGGCCGTCGTATGGCCGAGCACGTGCTCGACGAAGCGCGGCGCGGCGGATATCACGCCATGCAATTCAACGCCGTGGTCGAAACGAACGTCGGAGCGATCGCGCTCTATCTCTCGCTCGGTTTCCAGATCATCGGCACCGTGCCGGAGGCGTTTCGCCACGCCGAGGAGGGAATGGTTGGCCTCCACATCATGCATCGGAAGCTCTGACGAGTGAGAACGCGGCGCGCGCGCGCTGATATTCGCTAGAGCGGTGTCTTCAAGACAATGGTCTCGCTCGGCTCGCGCGGTACCCATTGCTGGCTGTTCGCGATCATGAACATCGCCCCGCCGACGATCGCTCCGGTCGTGGGCGCGTCGAACGAAGGGTGATTCGACTCGAGGATCTCGACGCGTGTGATCGCGTCGAGGGCGGGGCTCAAGGTCGCTGTTAGGACGCGTCCAGGCCCGGCGACGACTTGAATGCCGACCAGCCGTGGCCCGGTCTGTGAGCGCACGAAATACAGTCCGTCGATGAAAACGAGCGGGATCCCCTGGGCCTGCGCCAGCCGCGTGACGTTTCGCGTTTTCACGTCGACACGGTGCACGCCCGACGCGTCACCCACGAACAGTACCTTCCCTTCGTCGTCGAATGTGAGGCCGTTGGGATAGAGAAACGGCGGCGTGTCGAACAACGGCGCGAGTGAGCGTCGGCCTTGCGCCAAGGTGTAGATTTGCCCAGAACGCGTGTCGGTCGCAAAGGGGCGCCCGTCGGCATCGACCGCGACGTCGTTGAGCACGTGCTCTCCCGCCTCCGAGAGCGGGTACGAGCCAAGCAGCGCGCCGGTCCCGAGATCGATTTCGACGAGCGCGTTTCGACCGCCCACGGCCTCGGTGAAGCCATCTTGGCGCGCATCGGCACTGCTGACGGCCCAGAGACGGCGCCTGCCTGCATCCACACGAATCCCGCCTACGGCGTCGAGACCCGCGCGCGGGGTCACGAAATCGGCGGGCGGGCGGCCGCGCGGCACCTTGACGATCTTTCGCCGTCGAACGCTCCCTAAATAGAAGGCCCCTTCCACGGGGTCGTAAGCGATCCCCTCGACCATGAGACCCTTCTCCGCCGTGCGGAAGGACTCCGCGCTGCGGCGGTGATGCGCAGAGTTGGCCGCGATGCGCGCGGTGAGGGTGCGAAACTCCGGGTTCGGTGCGAGGTCGTGGAATTGTGCGTCCGTGGGGACCAGATCGCTCCCAAGGTCTGCAAGCCGCGTAAGCCACGTCATCGCCGCGGGCGTGTCGCCTGCGCGCAGCGACGCGAGCGCGGTGAGGTAGAGCGATACGTCGTCACCCGAATTGGCGCCGAATGCACGCTCGTAACTCCGAGCCGACCCGGCGTAGTCGTGGCCGAGAAAACGCGCCCACCCGTCGCGGGCGTCCGTGCTGCGTGCCGCCGCGTTTTCCACGCGTGGCCGAGGGTCGTCGTGCGGCGAGGGTCGCGCGGACGTATCGGGGTGCGCGCACGCCGCGGCACTCAGCGCCAGGAGCACGGTGCGGGTCCAGACGCGCACGCGTCTACTGTTTCAGATGGCGCGGACGGCGCCGAGCGCTTTTTCCACGCCGGCCCAGTCAAAGGCCGGGAGGCTGTGTTCCGCGTGGTGCAACGTCCATGAATCGCCGACGGCGCGAACGGCTTCCGCAGGGCTTATGCCCCACTCCCGGACAACGTTTACGTTCGCGGGGCCGGACCAAGCCTCGGCCCGCCAATCTCCTTCGTCGTCTTCGTTCGAGCGAGGCGTGATGCACACGGTCAAACGATCGCCCTCGCAACGGAAGTCGTAGACGATGCCGCGATTTTTACGGAACTGATCGGTGATGCGAAGGGCGCGCGCGTTGGCCGCAGCTTTCCCCTTCGCTCGCTCCGACGTCACACGTCCTCCATGACGGGTTGCGGCCCCGGGATGATGCCGGCGATGTCCGGATCGACCCCAGCCTCGCCGACGGCGCGGTCGGGGCGCTCCTCACGACGCTGCTTTTTCTTCGCGTCCTTCTCGCGTTGCTTGTCCAGTCGGGCCCGCTCTTTTTGACGCTTTTGGAAGGTGGTGTTCGACGCCATTCGTCACGTAACTCCTCTGCCATCAGGCAGGTCTCGAGGTGCTCGGCTCGCCGAGGGGAACTCTACCAACGTTTGCCGCCACCACCTCCGCCGGAGCCGCGACCACCGCCGCCCCCTCCTTGTTGACGCTCCTCAGCCTCATTGACCTTCAAAGCGCGGCCATCGAGCAACGCGCCATTCATCTCGGCGATCGCCTTGGATGCGGCCTGCTCCGACCCCATCGTCACGAACGCGAAGCCGCGCGATCGGCCGGTCTCACGATCCGAGACCACGTGAACCTCCACGACTTCACCGAAGGAGGCGAACGCAGCCCGGACGGATTCCGACGAGGCTTGGAACGAAAGATTGCCGACGTAGAGGCGAGCGCCCATGATTTTCTCGATTCGTTTCGCAACGATATGCGCGATCCCGACAATCGAGAGAGCGTGGTCGTACGCGGTGTCCCCACGGGATGTGAGGGCGTATACAATGACGCCTCGAGCCGAAAACTGCAAGGGAGCACAAGAAGGGCAAGCGGAATCAGCGGAAAAGAGCTGCCCGGGCGCGCGAAGGAGCGCTGTCACCGTTTGGTCATAGGCCCCGGCCGCGAATCGTTTCAGACCTACGTGAATCGCGTCGGCATGGGTCTCGGAATATTGCCAATTCAAGCCGTCCGGGAGCACGCGATGGACGCCGACGTGCGGCATTCGTTTGTCAATATGGCGGGGGTGGAGATTCATTGGGCCGAGCTCGGCAATGCCGCAAGTCCCGTGACCCCGCTCGTGATGCTCCACGGCCTGCAGGACAGCCACCTCACGTGGAGGCGCGTCGCGGTGGAGCTGGCGCGCGATCGGCGCGTGCTCATGCCCGATTTGCCCGGGCACGGTCTGTCCGAGCGACCCGATGCGGCCTACGACCTTCCCTGGTACGCGAGCGTGACGGCTGCCTGGTTGGAGACCATCGGGCTCGCCGAGGCGGACATCTTGGGCCATTCGCTAGGAGGCGGCATCGCGCAAATGCTCCTCCTCGAATGCCGCGACCGGATTCGGCGCCTCGTGCTCGCAGCCCCCGGCGGGCTCGGTCGCGAAATCACGCTACTCTTGCGGTTGGCCTCCATTCCCCACGTCGTAGAGCGATTTGGCCAGCCGTTTTTCGGCACGATTGCGCGGCTCGCGCTCGGCGGTGTGCTGGAGCCAAGCGATCTCGCGGAGCTCGTGGCGATGAACGCCCGCGCCGGAACCGCCCGCGCGTTCGCACGAACCGTGCGCGATCTGGTCGACTGGCGCGGGCAACGACGCATGTTCACCCATCGCGCGCGCGAGATTCGTGCGCTGCCGCCCATCGCGGTGATTTGGGGAGAGAACGATCGGGTCATTCCGGCGAAACACGCGGACGCGCTGACGAACTTCGTGGAGGGCGTTCATGTCACGACGCTCGCAGGATGCGGGCACTACGCGCATCATGAGCAGCCCGCGGTGTTTGCCGGAGTGGTGCGCCAGTTCCTCGATGCCTCGGTGACCCCCGCCGCGCGCATTCGACACGTCGACGTGAAAGTGCCGCACGTCGCGAAGGCAAAGGAATAAAAGGGCAGCTTGGCAGTTGACGAAAGGCGTCGAGGTGGCGCAAGCGTGCGCGACGGACGGCAACGGAGCGAAGAACCGGGGCGTAGTGCTTCATGGCGTGCCCGCGCGTCCGTGGCGATGGCGTGCGGGGTGCACTCGGCGTTGTTGATCACGATCTGGAGAAGTCACCCGGCGAATCCTGCAGAAACGCAGGGTCGCACGGACGACGTGGTGGTGGATCTCGACGTCGTGCCTGCGTCGGACGCGCCGCCTCCGCGCGAGGTTCGCGAGCCTCGTAGCGAGCCGGCCGCGGAAGGGCGCGGGTCGCAAACGCAGGCATCGGCGGAGCGCACGCCGGCGCGGGGCGCCTCGAACCCCTCCGGGGCGGAGGAAAATGGAGGTGTCGAATCGGTTGCGCCGTCACCTTCCGGCTCGTCGGCGCAGGGCTGGACCTTTTCCCCCAACTCCGGCAAACCCGTCGATCTTGGGATCGGAACGGCGAGGACTCCGAAAGGGCTCGCGCCCGACGCGGTTGGGAAAGTGGATGTTCCCGCCGATGAGCGCCCATCGACCACGGGCGGACTCGTCGAGGCGCTCGATGCGGAAGACGCCAAGCGCGGCGTGGGTCGCGGCGGCCCGGTCAAGCTTGCGGTGGAGGCCGCAGCGCGCAGCACGGATGCTCCAACCGCGGGAAAGGCGACGTTCGATATCGCGGTGGGAATCGACGGTGATGTGCATGCCAGCCTTCTCGTCGCGAGCGCCGATTTCGAACAGTGGAATCAATTGATCGCATCGATTCGAGGGCACCTCGCCCGCAAACGAGTGCGCTTTCCGCCCGGGTCCAAGGGCTTGCATGTCGTGGTGGAAGTCGAAGCGCACGAGCAATTTCCCGACGGTCGCACGCCCGCCTCGCTCGGGGGCAAAGCTGGAATGACTCCCGAAGGTCCAGCCGCAGGCTACAGCGGGAAGGTCTGCGGCGTGGGGATCACGCTCGGGGGCCTCGGTGGCGGGTGCAGTCCAGAAAACGCGGGCGTCCCCGCCACCCGCGTCGTCTCGTCCCGCATTACGCGCGAAACGCGCCTCTGACGGTTCTACGGCGAATAGGCTTCGAACTCGGCGATCTGTCCTGCGGGCCAGCCGCTGTTGGCGGTGATGGCGAGCCGTAGATACCGCTGGGAAGCCGCGGGGAAGGTGAGGGTCGCTTTGTTGCCGCTGGCCGGATCGAAGTCGACGTCGCGCGAGGCGACGAGCGTTGCGAAGTTCGAGCCGTCGGTGCTGCCCAGGACGGAGAGGGTCTGCGTCCTTGCATCCCAATCGGGAGACGGGAGCGCGAGCACGATCTTGCCGACCATCGCGGCGGTTCCGAGATCGATGGTCAACGTCTGCGGGAAGACGTCGTTGGTGCTCTCCCAGTACGTGCTGGGGTTGCCGTCGACTGCATTGTTTGCCGCGTAAGCGCCATTGGCACTGCTCGCACTGGCCGGCCGATTCAGGGCGAGGTTCCCGGTGCCCGTGCCGCTGTCGATGCCCGTGCCGCTGTCGGTGCCCGTGCCCGCATCGGTCCCGCCGCCGCTGTCTCCACCGTAGATCGGGCTGGGCCACGAGCCGCAGTACGTGGTGGTCCAGCCAGAGTTGCCCCCCTGGTCGGCGATCGCGAACGCGTCGCCTTGGCAATTGTAGATTCCCGCTCGACCGATCCCGCTGGCCACCACGTTGGAGAACGACGCCGAGCCGGGCGCCTGCAGTTGCAGGGCGAAGGTGCCCGCGCCCTGGATGCGGACGTTGCTGAAGTGCACGTCGGTGACGTTGTTGTCGATGAACTGGATCGCCTCGTAGCTGCTATCCACGAGGTCCGTGTCGGTGACGTTGATGGTGGCGTTCATCGCGGCGTCGCGCGCATCGAACCACAGTGCGCCGACCCCGAATTGCCAGTTGGTATCGAGCACCCCGGCGCGAATGGTGGTGTTGCGCGCGACCGTGGTGGTCCCGGCGAGCGACACCGAGGTAAACCGGTTGGCGACGTGTATTCCGCCGCCTTGATCTTGCGTCTCGGCCACGACATTGTCGGTCACGCTGTTGTCGCTGCCGCCGTAGATCGCGATGTCGTTGGCGAGGATCGGGGCGACGACCGTGTTGAACGAGAACGTGTTGTCGTGGTCGGCGTCGTGCTCCGACCACATGGCCAGCCCATCGTCGCCCGTGTTGCGTAGGAAGTTGTTCGTCACGGTGACATGGCTGATGCCCTGATGCAGATTCAGTCCGTCCGCGGTCTGATCGAGAATGCGGTTGCCGCTTACTGTCAGGCCGTCGAACGGTCCGTCCAGCCAGAGGCCGACCTTGGTGTGCTGAATCCACAGCCCCGTGACCACCGAGCCGCCACCGAGTGCGCCGCCGATCGCGTTGGCCTGATCGCAATCGACCCGTTCGGTCACTTCGCCGATGATCGCGAAGTCGTACAACTTGACATTGCTGCTCGTGCTGCCGAGCGTGCCGCCGGCTCCGCAGCTTTGCGGCTCACCCTTGCCGAAGATCCCGGCACGGCTGCCGCGCAATTCGCTGTACCACGGTCCCGCGCCCCGAATGGTGACCTGGTCGACGGTGATGTGATGGTTCAGGATGAACGCGCCTTCTGGGATCCACACCTCTTTGCTCGCGCTCTGCGCCGCGGACACGGCGGCGTCGAAAGCATTGGCATCGTCGCTCGCATCGTCTGGCGTTGCGCCATAGTCGGTCACGGAAAGCGAGTTGGCGGGTCGCGCTGCCGGCGCCGCAACCTGCTCGAAGTCGGCGAGGTCGATCGTGTACGACGGTGCCGTGTTGCCCGCGTCGACCTGCAACTTGACCCGGGTGCCTGCGGCCAACGTGCTGCCGAACAGCACGCGCGTCTCGTCGTAGAAGTGGTGCGCGTGACCGTCACCCGGCCTGTTGGTAAACGGATACGATCCGTAATACCAGGCGTAGCGCGAGGTGACGTTGAGATCGCGGTTCTTCACGCCGTCGACGTAGAGGCCGAGCGTCGCGTCGATGCCCGCGCCGTCTCCCGAGTCGGGGATGCTGTAGCGGACGTCGATGGAGTTGGCCGGCGCGGTGAGCGTAAACTCGACGTATTGCCCCTGGCCGGACAGAGTGACCGCTCTGCGCCCGGAGGCTTCACTCGCGAGCGTGCCGGCCGTGCGGCTCGATGCGAGCACGCTGCCATTCGTCGCTGCATTTTCGGCTTCGTACTCGACGAAGGGAACCGTGGCGCCGCGGCCCGGTACGCCGATCGCGGACGCCACCTTCTCCGAGACGGCATCGGACCGATCGCGATCGCCGCACCCCGCGGCCGACACGACCGCGCCGACGACAAGAGCGCCAATCTTCATCCCCCTTCCCATTTGGGCCCTCCGGGAGAGCGTTGGGGTGAGGGAGCGCTCCCTATTCGCCCAGTTCGTACCGGCCGTATCGGGATGGTGGTTACCGCGCGTGGTGCTGATGGGCCTTAAGGACATGGGTCTACACGCTCCTTCCGGTGCTCGGGGTGCCCGGCATTTGCGCCCGGGGCTGGCAGCTTGATTCAGCAAATCAAGAATTTAGTAACGCAAAAATCAAATTAATTAACGAAAATTCGTGACCACACACCCTCTCCTCCCTCCCGCTCCGGGGGAGGGTTGGGGTGAGGGAACCGACCAATCCGCGGACAAATCCCAACTTGACGCATCGCGCAGACGCGCTCGTGAAAATGCTTAACGCGTCGCGTAAAGCGCGAACGACGTTCCGGCTACGCGACGGTTAGGAGAGCCAGGCAAGGATCGCGGCGTAGACCTCGGCGCGATGGAGCAGATCGAGGTGACCCGTGCCGTAGACGATCGCTTGGTGGGCTTCGGGAAACGCAAGTGTCAGTTCCGGTTTGTCATGTCGCCCGAGAGCGCTGTCCACGGGGACGAGGCCATCGCCCGATAGTCTCGCCGAGGGGCTGGGCGCGAGCGTTGCGGCCATCGCGTAGCATGCGACGCCGTCGGGCAGGGCGTGCGGGGTGCGGAGATCCTTGGTGCGTGCGAAGCGATCGCGCCCTTCCCAATGCTCGTCGAGCACATTGCCGAAACGTAGATCGGTGACGCCGGCGCTTCGGATCTTGCCGAGCCGCGCGAGGGCCGCGCTGTATCGGCTGACGCCGAGAAGCACGTCCACCCAATTGCCACCGCGTTCGAGCGGTGCTCCGTGGTGTGGCGACCCGAGGCAGATCAATTTGCGCAGCTTGGAGCGCCAGACGTGGCTCGCCTCTTCGCCGTAGTGGCACGCGCTTCGCGCGACGAGCCCGCCCATGCTGTGCCCTAGGAGCACCACGTCATCGACCGACACGGGCCACGCCTCAATGAGGCGTTCGAGCAAGTCGGCAAATGAGCGCCCGTTGGTCGAGATGTGCAGGCCGCTGTTGTAGCGGAGGTAGATCGGGACGTATCCGAGATCGCGCGCGAGTGCCGCGCCGTGATCGTGCCCCTGACGATTCCATTGCAGGTCGTTCATGCTCGAACCGTGAACGAGAACGAGCAGCCTTCCGCCGGTTTGCACGGCGCCTGCGCGCAGCGACGCGCGTTCGAGCTCCATGGGATGTCCGCCTTGGCGTAGTTGCATCTCCATGGCGAGCGGATTGCCCGTTTTGCTCAGGTAGTCGCCGAGTACGCCGTTGAGCGCGGCGAGTACGGCCTCGCGTTCCGGGCCCGGTGCGCGCTCGCCCAAAAGCGGCTCGAGTTGGGCGAGGGCGACGTCGAGCGTGACGCCGACGAGGGTCGTCACGGCCCGAATGCTCCCGTAAACCGGCGCCGTCAGGAGGCGCACTGGCAGTGCGAGCGGCCGGCCGAGGACATCGGGTCCGCCGCCGATCGTGTGGTGCATCGCCTCGACGAGATCGGTCACGCTCTTGGTTGCTTCGACGGCGAGGCGGCTCGCGCCGCGCAAGTCGTCCGCATCGTTGCGCGTCTTCTTGCTCGCCATCGGAGACACTCTACCCGAGAGACTCGGGCATGCACGCAGCATCTCGGTCCGCGCAATCAGCTCGGCCAACTCGATTAGACGGCTGGACGCTTTGCGCGGAGACGAATGAGCCCCTCTTGTGCGGTGCTCGCGACGAGGCGCCCATCGCGCGTGAAGAAGCGCCCGTGCGTGAGCCCGCGCGCGCCTTGCGCAGTGGAGCTCTCCATCACGTAGAGGAGCCACTCGTCGATACGAAACGGTCTGTGGAACCACATCACGTGGTCCAAACTTGCGACCTGCATTCCCGGCGTCATCCACGCGGCGCCATGAGGAAACAGTGCGGTCGTCACGAAAGCGCGATCCGAGGCGTATGCGAGCAGGTTGCGATGAAGTGCAGGATCATCGGGGAGCTCTCCGTTCGCGCGAACCCACACCCGGCGAATCGGCGGCCTCGGCGCGGGATGGATCGGGCTGTCGAGCGAGTCGACCGAGCGACTTTCGAACGGCCCTTCCTCTACGGCCAGCGCGCGAACCTTTGGAGGCAGCTCCTGCGACTGCGCAGCGCGTTCTTCGTCGGTGGGAAAGGTTTCGGGCGGCGGCACGTCGGGCATCTCGTCTTGATGCTCGAAGCCTTCCTCCCGCTTGTGAAACGATGCGGCCAGATTGAAGATCGGCTCGCCACTCTGAATGGCGACCACCCGCCGCGTGCTGAACGACGTGCCGTCGCGGATCCGATCGACATCGTAGACGATGGGGCGGGTGACGTTCCCGGGGCGCAAGAAGTAAGCGTTCAACGAGTGAACGTCGCGTTCGGCGGGAACCGTGTGCGTCGCAGCGGCCAACGCCTGCCCGAGAACCTGTCCGCCAAACACCGTCCCCCAACCGAGGTCCCGACTCGCGCCGCGAAAGAGATTCTCTTCGATACGCTCGAGATCAAGCAACCGCACCAACTCATCCAATGCTTTGCTTCGCGCCACCGCACCATCCTATCGCCAATTGCTGCAGTTGCACCGGCTCACGCCCGCGCTCAGGTCGACATCGACCTCGAAGCGTAGCTCGCCGCAGTGGCAGCTCCCGGTCTGCTTCTTCGCGCCGGCGGCCTTCACTGCCCCTTGTTGCCCGTGCTCTTGGTCCATTGCTCGTTCTCCTTTGTTCCGCGACTCGTGACCTGATGCCCGACGATAGGGCACGCGATTGACAGTGTTATGTCAGTTTTATCGACCGCCTCGCTCGCGGCT
>Ga0193753_10001746_pt1 | contig 18248 bp, 22 predicted proteins | sample H1c2metaG_FD_144925 | JGI IMG/M metagenome (GOLD analysis project Ga0193753, IMG submission 144925) | Soil microbial communities from a riparian zone of the East river system, Colorado, United States - H1c2 | ecosystem: Environmental > Terrestrial > Soil > Riparian zone | place: USA: East...
GTGAACACGGCCGGAACGATTAGAAAGTTCTCTTTGACCCAATCCCATCTAAGGCCCCTCACATTAGATGCACGCAACCCCGTGTGTGCACCCATAAGGATCAATTCTTGGGCCCAAGCTGGAAACAGCAATAAGAACTCTGCGAGCTGCTCATGTGTCAACCATCGGGCCTGTCCCGCGGTGCTAGGTAGGCTGAAAAACTCAATGTTAGGCATCTCAGCTATCTGTTTGTTCTTCTTGGCGCGACGCAGCATCGCTCTGATGATGACTAAGTGCCTGTTTGCAGTAGACTTATTGAATCCTTTTGCATACTTTGCAATCAGATCTCCGTTAACATCCGTGGCCGGCTTGTCGTCAGATCCGAGTAGCTTTGTTATGTTAGCGATGACAAGCTTGTCCTTGTCTAAGGTCTTTTTGCCTTCTTTGGCCTCGAGCCAATCATCACCAAGTTCTTTCCAAGTCGTATTGTATTCACCCAGCGTCGTTTGACGCCAGACGACAGTCAGCACTTTCCGGGCGAACTCTTCCGCTTGTTTACGGTTGACAGTTTTGCAGCTTTGGCGAGTCCGCGAGACGTACCAGTAAGGACTGCCTGGTCGTTTGTAAACGATTCCGGTCATTTAAGTTTGTCCATTGTTATGCAGTGGCAAAACCCGCCAATAGCCTTATACAGGACGATTAGGAATGCGCTAATCATAGATGTCCCGTTTCTACTGGAGATTGCTGCTGTTGAGCTTCCAGCCGGAATCGGCCTTCGCTGTCCCACAAGCTTGGATTGAACGGGCCGTGACAGGTCGGGCAATACTCATTAGCGGCGTGTTTACTGCCGTCCTGAAATGGTGTGTGTGGCTTAATCATTGTCGCGATGCACCTTTTCAAATATCTTGTAACTCGGCTTGCGTTCCATTGTGGGCCACCCGACAAACGATATTCCACCGCTTGGTTCACGAGTGTAAGCAAAGAAAGCCTTGCAGGCTAGATTATTCAACCCGCACATCGTTTTATGTTCACAAGGACGGCTATCGCCGCGGTTATCGCATGGAGGAGGAGGCTGGGACGCAATAGCGTCGCCTAAGTCCGAATGCTCGCGGGCGACATACGCATCCATGTCCGTTATCGCTTGGACCGTTCTCCGGTCAACGTAGCGCACTATGCGCGCAATCCAAGCGCAAGGCGCCAATAGTTGATCAACCGCCAAGAGATTCGGACGCTCATACAGCCCTCAAAATGCGAATGTGGGAAATTTCTCGAGTGCGTTTAATCCAATCTTGGATGAGCGGCCACAAGTCGGCCGGCGCAGTATCCCAAGTGTGCTCAAGGACTTCATAAGGTGGTGTAGGTAACATTCTAGTGTTCTCCCGGGGGTTTAAACCATTAAGGCGTAGACGCAAACGCCTACGATTGTTGCGAGCTTCAAGGCGGTTAAAAGGGTCATTGTCTCTCTTTACTCCGTTTTGTTAAGTAACACACTACTAGACATCTGAGTCAGAATCAAGGCTGGCGTTGTAGCGAGCCTCCAACCAAACAGCGATTCTGTCGTAGCTAACGCCGTACTGGCGGCTTCTTCGGTAAGCAATACCGTCTATCAAAGCTGTCACGTCATATTCGCCTGGCGTCTTCTCTTGTTGATCTTTGATAGCTTGCTGCAGCTCGAGCCACACACTTTCCTTTAAAGATGCAGTGAAATGCTTGGTCACGTGGACTTTCTCCGTCTATTCACCGGTACTGTTCCCCCGGCTGTGTCGCGATACTTCGTCTCGCTTGATAAACAGTCTACACGTGATAAGTAGGATGTAAAGCAGAATTCTACAATACACTTCTTTTTCGTGACTTAGTTCTCAATTCTTGACATCAACTAAATAAATGTATACATTGTTAAACAAGCTACTTGACGTTCGAATCATTCAACGAAGCATCTAGTAGGCGGATTTGACGTTCTTGACTTTACAGTAGTTGCGTATGTGTCGGATAATGCTGACAAATGTACTGTTAACAAGGGTAGTGACAAGGCCCAATAACGTGGTGTAAAGTCTGGTTTAGTTAACGACCACTAACGAGAAGGAGATTGCAAACGTGCCACTTAAGAACATGACTAAGACTCCCCAAGATCGTATTGAGCGAGCTGTCAAGCGATATTTGCAAGGCGAGCCTGCAAGCAGTCTAGCCAAAGAGTTCAAAGTATCGAGGCCTGGCTTCTACGCGTGGATCAACAAGTATAAAGCCCTCATGGTTGAACAAGCCCGAACATCCAACATGTCGGCCGGGACCATTGACAAGTTCCAAAAGGTAGATCTGACCATTGAGAATCAAGACTTGAAGAAGCAAGTCATGGAGCTGAAAGAGAAGCTGTTCAATCTCATGTTGGACACGAACAGACTGTAGCGCGGACAAAAGAGTGGTGTATTAAATTAGGGCTTATGCGACTTAGCGCTCTATGTTGGTGCAGTGCAACTGTGTTTGACTATTGTCCTTCATCGCTACCGGTTAACCTTACAAAGTGTTTAAGGTTGCGGTCCGGTGTAAAAGGAGTATTAAGACGAATGGCACACAAAGAGCGAACTGTCGATGCTGCGGCTTTCCAGTCAGTAGTATCCGGAGACATATTTGATGGCGGTCACACGTTGACTGAGGCGGATCTAGAGGCGATACGTAAGACTATATTTGAACGGGCTCCGATATCGTTCATGGATACACAAAAGATAGTCATCGAGAATAAAGAGTTAAGAGACGAGCGCGACAGGTTGCGCGGTTGGGTGTCGTTACTTCTCGAGGCTAAGGATGATCACGTCCACGTTCCAATAACAGACAAAGGTGTCGGTTAGTTTACAAACACTAGATCAGTTAACTCTAACAGTGTTGTAGCACAGTATAACACCTTTAAGAGATGGGAATGGTGAACATCAATCCTTCTTGTCTCTCTCCTCGCGCCGGCCGTTGGCCTTGCGCCTCGAGCAACGGGCTGGCCTGGCGATCACGGGCTGCTACTGCTACCCACGCCACTAGGTATTACCCGCAACCAACGCAGACTATTCGCACACTCGTGCGTAACCATATGATCTAATTGATACAACAAAGCCTTAAGAAGGCTGCGTCTAGTTGTCGATTGGTTTCGATTGCAATTATGGTTAAATAAACGACAAACGCGATCGCCGCCCCCACCCCCTAGCGGGACCTGCGACGGTCACGGTATACGCACCCGTAGACGGCGAGGGGTAAAATCGGTATTCCTAATAGCGGGAAAGCCATGAAATGGCGTGTTGTAAAATACACACAATTTACAGATAAGGTGGATTACCTTAAAACCGTCTTTTCGGTATTACTTTCAAAGACTTAGATGACACTAAACAGAGAGTCTACTTTACTCTGTTAATTATCGCCCTTTTGGGGCGTCTTTTATATCAAAGTTAAGTACGAAAGTACTTGACAGTTAAGTAGAAAAGGATTAATCTACTATCATAAGATCCGAACGAAGATTACATCGTAGTGAGGACAAGGCTCCCTTAGGGTCGCTAGACACTAAGTGCATCCTAAGGAGCCGCAGCCGACCGACGCCTGTCGGGTCGGTCTCTTATAGGGATTTCTTTGCTTTTAAATGTAAACTAGACTGTAAAAGGGAAGTATGAATAACACAGAGATTGCTGAAGTTCGCCCTGTCTTTGGTGTCCTGAATCGAGACGCCGATAGCTGGCGGAAGTTCGATGCAAAGATTGAGGCTGCAGCGGATAGAGCTATGATCGGTGTAGATGCTGAGACTGTCCGCCTATTCGTCAAATACAAGGTCGAGATGCCCGCAGACTTCGCTAGGGATACTCGTTGGCGGAAGGATGTTCACTCCCCTGCAAAGCTCCAGGATGAACAGGACAAGGAGCGCTACCTTACAGCGTACCGAGAATCCACTTTGAAGGCCAGAGCCGAAGTGCGGGAAGCAATCCGGGCAACAGATGCCCGGCGAGGCGGTACCATCCACTCAAAGGGCTATAATAACATAACCACTTGACAAGTGTAAAGTATAATGTTAAGATACTAGTATCGATTATGTAGTTCTGTTTAAAAGACGGGCAATAAAGAACTAGCTAACGGTTGATTACCGACTGACGGGCCCGATGGGCCGCTGGAACTAGACAATAATAATGGTCGCCGTGTGGCGTACCTGTAAAGTCCCGTCTATTTTTTTAACACTGTCGGTTCCACGTGAAGCTAACAGACGTATCCCCGCTTATTCCCGCCCAAGATCTCGCTGACAAGCTCGCAGATCAATTCAAGCAACCGAAGACTCGCATAGATCCTTCGGACAGCTTTGACCGTCCTACTGGCGGAAAGGCCACGATCCGCAGTAGTGGGTGGAAAGATTACCCGATAGCGGGAAACTGATTAACCGCCTCCGCCGGGGCTTGGTTTCAACGAAATACCGGCGACAAGCTATGGCTTGTAATTATACGTTCTTTTGACAGGTTAAAGCCTGTAAACCCAACACCCCAAACAAAAGGGATAATGTTATGGCACGACCAAAGAAGAAAGCTTCTCCTGCAGTACTTCCGTATACGCTCGAGCAGCTCAAAGCCATGGTGGCCGAGCTCGAGCCGAAGTCCGAAGTCATCATGCTTCGAGGCGTTCCGGCCGATATGACTGTAGGGATGTCGATTGACAACCTTCCGCCCCACATCGTGGCGGATAAATCCTCACTTCCGCCTCCTGAGGGTCGCTCTGGCGAACCTATATCTTTGCCTGCGAATACTATGATCGTAGGTGACCCCCGGCTCTTGGCCGGCTTCGGTATACAAGCGCAGGCACCCATAGCGCCGAACATCAACCCTTCTACGGGCTTTCTCCACAACCAAGTTGTAACCGCGCCCCGCGGTGGAATGATAAGCCCGCCCCCTTCGAGAAACTTTAGAGGCAGTTAATCTGCAATGTACCTTTCCCGCCCGAAAATCACCCCCGATCATGATTCACAGCTCGCCCGCTCGCCGTCAGTAAAACTGCACCGCGGCAAAGGGAACGTTACGACCGTAATGGCTGCTGACGAGTCTGTCCGCCACCCAGTCACCCAACAGTGGCAGAAGCGTTACCAGAATCAGCAAAGCACCGCTTCGCCGGTTCCCGTCAAAAAGGACAAAGGCTAATGTCTGACTTGTACGATTTCGTTGGCGGTTTGATCCATCACCCCATAGATACTTTGACCGGCAAGCTTGATCCCCCGACAGCTCCCAAGAAGGCTGCATACACTAAGTCAGATGCCTCGACTTCTAACGCCCCAGGCGGCGGAAATGTCGCTGGCGGATCAGTCGGCCGCGACTTTGACAAAAAGATTAACGCGGCTGTAGACGCAGCTTCGTAAAAGTGACTGTCAATTCAAAAGCCGACAAAACAGGCGGCCACACAGTGCATTCAGTGTCGCCGCATGGTGGCCTCGGAACTAAGCAGACGCGGCACGTTCCGGCCTACACGCAAGTTAGTGCCCCGGTTGCTCCGTCTGGTATATCGCAAGCAGGACAGAAGGCTCTAGCGATTCGCTCCAAGAAAATCCTTAGTCCGCTTGCGGACCCTAATCAGAACATCGCAGAGTAATTATGGCCGCCCCTAAATGGACAGTTGATTTCCCCAGTGCAGGCGTCGTAGCCGCTGGTGCAACCACAGCAAGCGTTACTCTCGCTGCAGGCATCGAACTGTTGATGCTTTCCGCTTCGGTAGGTCTGCATTACCGCATGACTATTGGCGCATCGAGCGCAGTTGTCACAGATCCTCTGCTGATGCCCGGCCAAGGGCCACTTGTCGTGAAGCTGAATGCTTCCCAGACGTACACGCTTTCCGCCATTAACGACGTAACGGCCACAGTCGGCGTCCTGTCTTACGTCACGGTCAAGGAAGCGTAAGTCAACGGAATTCTTTGGCTTGTTCGTCTCATAAACAAGCTTATCAAATAAACCCCCGCACTCTTTGCGGATAAGGTCAAAACAATGCATTTACGTATCCCTCTTGGTAAAGGCAGAAGCTTGGTTACTGTCTTTTATTACAGCCACCACGCAAGCAAGTACATGTTTCTCTGCGGCATTAACCGCCAAGTAGAAACCACATGAATGATTTAGTACAGGCGCCCAAGGCGCACCTGTGGCAGAAGGGCAAGTCAGGCAATCCCGCCGGCCGCCCGAAGAATTCTAAAAACGCCATTACGCTTGTAAAGCTACAAGTTGAAGGTGAGAGCCGCGCCCAGATGCAAGGGCGCATGCCTGACGTTATCGCAAAGATAATGGACATGGCACTTAAAGGTGACAAGGAAATGCTCAAACTTGTCTATAAATCGTGGGTTAGCGGCACTGTCGCAAGCGAAGACGACGCCCCCCGCGAAAAAATTCAGATCGTAATAGGTAAGTTGGATCAAATACCGTCCGTCAAAGGACGAACAATAACGGACGGAGAGAGTAACTAAAACATGGCAAACACGAATAAGAGCCTTGGCTCAGGGTTCAGCAATCACAGCGGAAAGGTCAATGACCTTAACGAGTCTGGGTCGAATGAACTCGGAGTTCCTTACGGCCAGGCCCCCGGCCTTGGTCGCGGCAACAAAGAAGTCTCGATGAATGCGCTTCCTTCGAATGCGCGAGTGGTCAAACCGGCCGCATCCAACCTAATGACTGGTATGTCGCAGAACCGCGGCCCCGGCGGAGCTAAGTAAATGACCATTCTCGGACGGACAAGTTTTCAGCGTGTAGTTCAGCAAGTTAATTCTGGGTCGGCTAGCGTTACGCCAGGTGCCGCGACCACGGGCATTACCGTTACTGTCACTATCCCTGTCGCCGGCTCTTTGGTCGGTGATGTGGTCGATGTGTCGGCCCCCGCCGCAATTGGCAATCTCACCATGAGCGGCGAAGTTACCGCAGCCGGAACGGTTACGGTTAAGTTTGCTAACGTAACGGCAGGATCGCTTACCGCTCCTGCCGGCGTCTACAAGGCTGTTACCTATACGTTGTCAGGCGACGTAGCGTAAACGTGTGGCGGAAGCTTTAAGCTTTAACCTCCACGCAGCACAGTTAGAAGTATTTAACGACGAAGCCAGGTTTAAGGTCGTTGTAGCCGGACGAAGATTCGGCAAGACGTATCTCTCTGCAGTTACCCTACTGCTCGAGGCTCTCAAAGAAGAATCGGCCAACGGCCGCAGCCTCTTGGATAAAGAGTGCTACTACATCGCCCCTACCTTCACGCAAGGTAAGGAAATTATGTGGTCACTCTTAAAGTCTCTTGCAAAGACTGAGAGAGAGGGCGGCTTGGTAGCCGCAGCTCATGAGAATACAGCTACTCTGACGTTGGTCAATGGTCGCCGGATTGCTATCAAAGGGGCGGATCGTCCCGATTCCCTCCGCGGCGTAGGCCTCTCGTATTGCGTCATGGACGAGTACGCGATGATGAAGCCGGACGTGTGGGAGAAGATCATTCGCCCAGCACTGTCTGACGTAGCTGGCGGGGCGCTGTTCATCGGTACTCCGGAAGGCAAGAACCATTTTTACGACCTTTATCAAAATGCGATATCCGATAAAGCGGCTTATGAAGATTGGCAAGGATTCAATTATGAGTCTCTTGCTAATCCAACACTCGACCCTAAAGAAATCGCGAACGCTATCGCCGGCATGTCTGTTGCCGCCGCCCGCCAAGAGTTTGGAGCTAGCTTCAATTCTGGAGGCGGAATTCACATTCGAGAAGAGTGGTGGAAATACGGTAAGCGCGAATCCAATACCGGACAGTATTACATCGCCATTGATCTGGCGGGATTTGCGGACTCGGGATCTCTTAAACGCGGTCAGCTCAAGATCCGTGATGAACACTCCATTTGTGTTGCGAAGTGTTCCGAAGACGGGTGGTTCATTGAAGAAATCATCACCGGACAATGGGATGTCAAAGAGACCGCGCTCCGCATTGTTAAAGCTTATCGTGACTTCCGACCTTGCAAACTCGGCATTGAGAAAGGCTCCCTAAAGAACGCTTGCGGACCGTATCTCGAAGACGAGATGAAGCGGCTAAACACGTACTTCCTTGTACACGAGTTAGCACACGGCGGAAACAAGAAAGAAGATCGTATACGGTGGGCCATTCAAGGCCGGCTCGAGAAGGGACGCCTAGTCCTTAACGAAGAAGAGAGCCGCTACGACTTAGCAGAGCCGCACCCAAGCGGACAACCTTGGCAACGCCGGCTGATAGAACAAGGTAATGATTTCCCGTCAACGCTATCTCACGACGACATGCTTGACTCGCTCGCCTACATAGATCAGCTCGCGGATTACTTCCCCAGCGGCGTAGACGCAGTAGAAGAAACACTCGACACGTTTGATTTGCTCGTAGGTTTTTAAGTAGACAACATGGCCGACGATAAAGACCTACAAGAAGATAAACCCGCAACTCGCGCAAATGCAGAGCTTGCTGAGTGGGTTATGGGCAAGGTCAACAGGTGGCGCGAGACTCGCGACTCAAACTACTCCGGAGATTGGTCAAAGTATGACCGAATCTTCCGCGGCAAGTGGGACCCCAGTTTAAAAAACAAGAGCGCAGAGCGCTCGAAGCTGATTACTCCAGCCACGCAGTCGGCAGTTGACCAAACTGTAGCCGAGATGTCAGAGGCAGTATTCGGTCGCGGTGACTGGTTTGATTTGACGGAAGAGGCGCCTGCTGCGCCGGCCCCACATCCGCAAGCAAGTTCACCAGGACAGCCGCCTCCGGCGCAAGGCCCGACTCCGGAGCAACAAGCAAGGGAAGAAGAGGAATTAGTTCGCACTCACTTACTAGACGATTTCGCTAACAGTCGCCTAATCTCGGACGTAATTGCGACGTTCTATAACGGCGCCAAGTTCGGCACAGGTATCTCCAAGCGGCAGATTGACACGAAACTAGACGGTACACAGTATGTGTGTTGGGTTCCCGTCAAGCCTGATGAATTTGTAATCGATACGGCCGCAAAGACGATTGACGAAGCCCTTGGCGGCGCATTCGAGACTATCCGCCCGCTTCACGAGATTAAAGAGAAACAGCAAAGCGGTGCCTATTACGACGAAGAAGTAAGTTCCGCTACTGGCTATTCGTCCACGGACCTTTTGAAAGGTTCGCTGAATGACATGTTGACAATAGATCCGCAAGACGGGATCTACATCACGGAGTATCACGGCAAGGTTCCCACGAACTTGCTTCACGGCAAACCTGAAAACATGGAAGAGTCCGACGAATCGGACATGTTGGATGACGATACGACGACGGATGTGGATGATGATAAGTCTTACACGGAAGCAATTGTCATTATCGCCAATGGCGCTACGCTGCTATCGGCAGAAGAGAACGCGCTAAAGGATCGCGGGTTTATCGCCTATCAGCATCACAGAGATCCAGACTCGTTCTGGGGAATTGGTGTAATCGAAAAGGCGTTTAACTCTCAGTCAGGTTTGGACGGGGAAGTTCGGGCGCGTATGGATGCTTTGGCGCTTCTTACCTATCCGATTGTAGGCATAGACGCCACGCGTATGCCGCGAAACTTAGACATGGCGATTACGCCTGGCAAGATTTACCGCACCAACGGCGAACCCGGCACGATCATTCAACCGATCACATTCGGAGCCCTCAATAACGCATCGTTCCAACAATCAGGAGATATGGAACGTTACGTGCAAGTGGCAACGGGTGCTACCGACCCTGCAAAGCCGGTCAACGGCAACTCTACAGCTTCGGGCCAATCGCAACAGTCATCCGCATTCATTAAGCGCGCAAAGCTTACGATGCAAAGCGTTGACGAGTTCTTGTCTGCCCTTATCCGCAAGTCAATCATTGCTTATAACGCGCTGAATCCGCAGCGCTACCCAAAGATTCCATATTTCACTGTCAACGCAACCATGTCGATCATGGCTCGCGAATTTGAACAGATGCAGATGACTAACTTGTTGGCGATCATCCCGCAACAGTCTCCAGCCTTTCCGATTGTCCTTAAAGGCATTATCGAAAGCTATTCTGGGCCGTCCAAAGACAAGATCATTGATGCCATTGAGCAATCAATGAAGCCAGACCCTGCAGCTATTCAAGCGCAGCAGCACACGCAACAGATCCAGCTACAAACCATGCAAGCGGCCCTAGATAAAGCCCTTGCAGAAGTAGAAGAAGTTAAGAGCCGCGCCGGCTTGAACTCCGCCAAGACACAGACAGAGGGTGTTAAAGGTCGCCTCGCCCCCATGCAGATGCAGATTCAAGCGGCCCAAGCGCAGACGGGCGCAAAGACCGCGGATACGCAAGCTCGCCAGCTCGAGGTAGAGGCGGCAAAAGTGCAGCTAGACCATCACCACCGGGGAATGGATCACTTGCACAAGAAAGTGAGTAACGCCATAGCGTTGCACAAAGTGAATCAACCGAAACAATCTGCTGGTGAAGCTGCTTGAACGAAGAGAATAGACAGTGGTTTGAGGCGATGGAAAATCTATTCGCCACCCCAGGATGGAAGTATTTACTCCTTTACATAACCGACTGCCAATCAGCTATCTCCGATCAGTGGCGGAGCTGCAAGCCGGAAGATTTGAGATTCGTACAAGGCCGATTCGACGGCCTCGATCAGATTAAAACCTTCGAGAATTACATCGGCGTGTTGAAAGACACGGCAACCGAAGAGGCCGATACAGATGTTGGTTAATATTCCGGCTACTCGCAAAGAGGCGCATAGCTTAGGAAGTAACGAATATTGGACCGGCATTCCCTGTAAAAGCGGCCACATAGCATTTAGGACCGTCTGGAGGTCTAATTGCAGAGAATGCGAGCGCGAATCTAAGCTGCGCAGAGCAGATAAGATAGCCGAGTGGCAAAGAGCATATCGCTCTAGGAACACTGAAAAGAGGCGCGCGTATTCTCGCCACGTCGAACAAAAGCTCCCTCTGCCGTCTCATGCTGCTCCTGCGACTTGTGAATGTTGCGGAGGCACTTCCGCTAAAGCACTCTCCCTGGATCATTGCCACAACACCAACTCCTTTCGTGGCTGGTTATGCGAGCGCTGCAACTTGAGCATAGGCGGTTTGGGAGATGACCTAGAAGGCCTCCTGCGAGCAGTTGCATATTTGCAGAAAGGCAGAAATTAATGTCCAGAATGTTATTTGATTTTGAATGTAAGTGTGGCAAGGTTTTTGAAGACCTTATCGACTCACAAGAAAAAACAGCTCCTTGTCCGGATTGCAAGAAGAAAGCTGTAAGACTCATTTCGTCGCCAAGAATAGACTGGTTACATATGGGAATAGATCCTGCGTTTCCCTCCGCGTATGAACGCTGGGCAAATGCAAAAACGAAACACCACCTCACTGATAAGGGAACGATGCACAAAGGAAAGGCCCCAAACCTCCTGATGTACTGAAACGTTTTCCCGGTTAAGGATGATTAAAAATGATGACTGAAGAAGCCGGCTCTACCGGCGCGGCGGATGATTTAGCTGAGTTTGAAGCGGAAGCCTCCGGCCAACCCGTACAGAAGTCCGAGAAGATCCCAGCGAAGTACGCGGGTAAATCTGTCGAAGACATGATTCAGATGCACCAAAATCTAGAGAAGCTTAACGGCCGGCAAGGTCAAGAGCTTGGACAGATGCGGCGAATGGCAGATGAAATCCTGCAACTAAAGAAAGCCACAACCCAAACAAAAGAAGAAGTGCGTCAACCGGTCACTGTTGAATCACTTCTAAATGACCCAGAAAAAGCACTGAGAAGTGCCGTTGACTCAAGCGATTTGGTTCGTCGCACGCAAGCCGCGGAAGATCGCGTCGCGCGCCTAGAATCAAAGATTACGCAAGAGTCCTTTGTCTCTAAGTTCCCGTCATTCGCTGATGACATGCAAGACCCGGAGTTCACTGCGTTTGTTCAAGCAAACCCAGCCCGACAAGTCCTTGGTACTGCCGCAGCGAAAGATGACTACAACGCAGCAGCCGCCTTATGGGCTATGTGGGAAGAGAGAAAAGAGCTAATCGGCACCTCGAAAGACGAATCTAAACCGAAGGCTAAAGTGAAAGTTCAAAGCACAGTCCGTCCGTCTGCAAAGACGGTAGATGTTGCCTCCCGCAATTGGTCACGAGCGAAGCTGATGGAGCTGCGCTTTAAGGTGGCTGACGGAGATCCGGCAGCGGTTGCTAGGTGGAATGACAAAACATTCCAAGAGAACATGCACAAGGCTTACTCGGAAGATAGAGTCAAGTAGACTGTAAAGCGACATCCCTGGGTTATCGGTGACAGTTCTAATTTTTATTCACCTTTAACAAATTAAGAGAGATACATCATGGGTTTAGGCACAGGCCAAATTACTACCACGACTGGCGCAACGTTCGTTCCGCAGTTGTGGTCTGACGACATCGCCGCTCGGTACAAGAAGAACCTTGTATTCGCGAACAACATCACGCAGTGGGATCATTCCGACAAGCCTGGTTCAGTTGTTAACGTTCCGGCCCCTAGCCGCAACGCAGCGACTAACATCTATGGCTCACAAGGCGTTGCGCTGACCTTCACCGCGCCGACCGAATCGAGCTTTACGATTACGATCAACCAGCATTGGGCGACCCCGAAGCAGATTCCTGATATTGCTGAAAAGCAGTTCTTGACCAGCTATCGGAAGTTCATCACGGACGATATTGGTTACAGCCTTGCGGTTGCGATTGATTCGTTCCTGTGGACCACGGCTCGCTTGTACGCTGGCGCGTCTCAGGATGCGGGCGCAGTCATCGCGGGTGACGGCTCCACGATCTGGAATCCGTCTGCGAACACCAACACGGGCAACGCGACTGCACTGACTGATGTCGGTATCCGCAAGATCATCCAAAGCTTGGATGACAACGACGTGCCGGGCACGGAGCGCTTTGTTGCTCTGCCGCCTGTCGAAAAGAATCGCATCCTTGGCAACGGTCGTTTCACGGAACAAGCGTTCGTGGGCGAAGTTGGCATGGCGAATTCGATTCGTACCGGCAAGATCGGCAATCTGTACGGCATGGAAGTGTTTGTCTCGAGCAACAGCCCGACTGTGCTTGCAACCAACGGAACGACTGCGGTTCGTGGTGTTGTGATCGCGCACAAGGATTCGATGTTGCTTGTCAACCAAATCCTGCCTCGCGTGCAGAGTCAGTACAAGCTTGAGTTCTTGTCTGACGTTCTTGTTGCTGATTGCGCCTTCGGCGCCGCAGTGGTCCGCACGGAAGCTACCCCTTCCCTTGATCGCGGTCGCATTGCTTACACGCCTGCTTAATAGCGGTTAGTGTCAGCCCCTTCGAAAGAGGGGGCTGCTTACTAACTACTAATTTTAATTACGTCGAGAATCCGCCCCCTTGGCTACCAAGACTTACTTGCAGCTTGTCAATAAGGTTTTGGTCAACCTGCGGGAAAGCCAAGTAACGGATCTTAGTTCCCCGTATGCCCAGCTTGTGGGCGAGTTCATCAATCAAGCAAAAGAAAAGGTCGAAGATGCGTGGCGCTGGAAGTCACTGTCTTCGACTTTTGCATTTACAACGGTCGCAAATCAAACGGCATACCCGATTAGCGCCGCAGCCGTCGCCCCGGCCGTATCGTCCAGCCTTGGAATCTATCCCACAGGCCGAGAGGAGATCCTAGAGGACGAGGAAGGCAACGTCCAAGTATTCGACGTAACAACCGCTATAACTGGCAGTCTGATGCGCCTAGCTCGGCTCACGCGCGAGAACGAGTTTGCCCTCAACACGTTCCTGGCTACTCAGTCCCAGATTCAATGCAACTTCTTCTCCTACGTCTCAACGACTGCACAAGGGCTATTTACGCTAGTGCAGGCCTCCGAAGGCGGCCGAATCATCAACATACAGATGAAGATTCCGCAGGATGAATTTTCCATAGGTACGGAAATAATCCTAGTCCCGTGGCGGCCTGTTGTCTCTTGGGCAACCTTCTTGGCGCTCGAGGAGCGCGGAGAGGAACTGTCCGAGAAGTCCTCTTTGTACATGGATCGACACAACCAAGAACTACAACGCTCTATTGAGCAAGACACGCTAGGCGAAGAAGCATACGCCCAACTTCGGAACGAGTAAGTGTCCGACCAGCTACAGCCGGTCCCGCTGATCACCCCGGGATTCAAAGGGCTAAATACAGCACAAGCGTCCGTACCAGACCTAGATCCGGGTTGGGCGATTGTTTGCCAAAACTTTATATTTGACGTATCTGGCAGACTTGCTGCTCGCAACGGGTGGACGCAAACCACAGTCACCCCGATAGCCGGCCTACCGGCCATAGCGTCTCAAGGTGAGCTTGCCCTAGCTAATGGCTCGGTGTTCGTAGTCTCTGCAGCAAATAACAAGCTGTACTCAGGCACCACAACGCTGACTGACATCACTGGATCGCTCACGATTACCGGTAATAACTGGCAATGGTTGACATTCAACGGTGCCATCTACGGAGTTCAAGCAGGGCACCCCCTTATATATTGGAACGGCACAGGCAATTTCGCCATCAATGCGGTAACTGGCGGGACAGCCCCAACAGGCGGAACTTGTGGACTGGCGGCATTCGGCCGGCTTTGGGTACTCGACGCTGACAACCAAACGATCCAGTACTCCGCCTTGCTAGATGCAACTCTTTGGAACGGCGTAAGCGCCGGCTCAATCAATCTGGCTACCGTTTGGACAAAAGGTATTGATCAAGTAATCGGCATTGCAGCCGCGGGCAATCTACTTGTTGTATTCGGTACAAAGCAAATCATCCTTTACGCGGACTCTGCCGGATCTGCTCTAGGCATAAACCCTCAAAACTTGTACGTCAAAGATACGATTGAGGGCACCGGCCTTGCAGCTCGAGATACGATCCAATCTACGGGCGAAGGCGACCTAACATTCCTCTCTCCTACCGGCGTGCAATCTCTACAACGCTTGATTACATCTGGCAGAGATAATCCGATAGCTGCGTTAGATATGCAGATCAGGGATTACTTCAACGGCTTCTTTGTTAACGAAAACATCTCTGCCGTTCGGTCGATTTACTCCCCTCAAAATCGATTCTACGTAATCCTGCTACCGGCTACTGGCAGAGCGTTCTGCTACGACACCAGGCAAAGGTTGCAGGACGGCGGTTTGCGGGTTACGGAGTGGCCCGGAATCACTTGGACTAGTCTCCTTAATCAGAAGTCAGGGGCAGTTCTCTTTGGCGAAAAGGGTGTAGTCGGGACTTACGGCGGATATTCAGATAACGAAAGTGCGTTCACGGCTATCTTTGCATCGCCAAACCTGGCGCTAGGTGGACAAGGCGAAAGCAATTTCGAGAATCACACCAAGATCCTGAAGCGCATAAAGGCTGTCCTATTCGGGGGCGGAGCATCAACGGTTACATTCTCTTGGGGCGTCGATTTCCAAGGGTTACCTAACACGCAACAAATTGTACTTAACGGCGGAGTTGCAGAGTACGGCACCGCAGAGTACGGCACCAACGGCAAGTTTAACGTCAATCTTGCTGCTCCTTTGACCGGCGTCGGCTATGCCGAGTACAGCGGAAGTTCCGGTCTAATCATTGTTGGATTCCCCATATCGAACACCGGCCGGTGGATGCAGTTTGGATTTACAGCCCTGATCAACGGCTCACAAGTGGCAATACAACAGTTGGATGCCTTCGTAAAGATTGGCAACATGAGTTAAACAGATGTCGAATTACACACAAGTCACTAATTTTTTATCAAAGGATTCGCTGATATCAGGAAACCCTTTGAAAGCCGTCAAAGGCGCAGACCTGACTACTGAGTTTACAGCAGTGCAGACTGCGGTTAACTCCAAGCTAGATAGCGGCGCTATTTCGGCGGACGGTACAGGTCACGTAACAGTGGCCGCGCCGACTGTAACCGGAGCCGTTCCCGCCGTTACTATTAACGGCAATACTACAGAGCCCGCGTTGACAATAAACTCGTCAATTGCGGCGGGGGCTGCGGTGTTTGTCAGCGGTAGCACTAACCAATCCCTTGTTGTATCCCTGACTAACGTCAGCACAGGAACCGCAGCAACTTCACAATATAGACTTGGTGACGGTACAGCTCTCGCAACGCTCGAACTGCAGAACGTTAATGCTATCTCCACCATAACGGGCGGAGTAAATGGGGGTGCCATCAATGTCGGTGGAACTACGGCAGTTCCGATGCAGCTAGTAACCAACCACATCGTCAGAGCCACGATAGATGGAACGACTGGATTTCTTACATTGAAGTTCCCTCAAGTTACCGGATGGGGGACGCCTACCGGCGCATCTGTTCAGAATAACTTTGCAGGGGGCGCTGCGACACTTGGCACCCTCGGCGCCGCTGTCGCCAAGATCATTACAGATTTAAAAGCTTTCGGCCTGTACGGGACTTGAAGAAATGTCAGTCCCAACATCATCCACCCCCAACGTAGCCTACGCCGTCTCGGCAGGAACATCAGTAGTGCCTTACTTAGTTAATTTAGATACGTTCCTGCATATCCTCGCAAGCGTTGTAGTCATCGTTTCAGGCTTGATTGCCATATGGACCTATGTTCGTAATCGCAACTTGAAGAAGTAGGCCGCAATGGCGGCCGCTTCAAGTCAAAGCGATATTGACGATCTTTACGCTAGCGTAGCAAACACGGGCGACGTAGACCCTAATTCGCCGTTGTTCAAGCGGCAACAAGCCGCGATTAATGCGGCTAATCAAGCCCAAGTGATGGCCTCCTACAACAGCGTAGCGGGGGATTTAAACTCATCCAACTACCTTGGGGCTTTCCAGACAGCAGAGGGGGTTACTCCGCTTAACGTCAATAGCGGCGCATCCGCCCCAGGTCGCAAAAGTGCCTTTAAAGGTGGTAACCAAGGCGCTGCAACTTCGATTGACATAAGTGACTTTAACCCTGTCACCGGTCTACTAGAAAGTCAACAAGGCCTAAACGCTCTAGCTCCCGACAAGCAGTGGACACAAGCTGACGACACGGCATATTACAACGCACTCTTTGACCCTTCGGTTAACAATTCGCACCTCGGGCCAAACCCATCCGGGTTGTGGGGTAACGCATCGAGTGCAACCCAGTACGCAGCCAACAACTATGCAGCGGCTCCGAATGCGGCCCCTAACGTAGCTCAGTATGCCGGCCTACAGCCTCGAGCATCATTCGGAGACAAGTACGGTCCGTTAATAGCGGCAGCAGCTTTGGCTCTGGTTGCCCCTCAAATAGCACCAGCAATGGCCGCAGCGGCAGGGGGTGGGGCAGCAGCTTTAGGCGCCGCGGGCGTAGGGTTCGGCGGCCTGGCTGGAATGATCTCCGGCACGATAGCCGGCAACCCGGTACAAGGCTCTCTGTTAGGGATGCTTGGAGGTCTCGGCTCTGCTGTTACCCCAGCGCTGTCTGCCTCCATAGGATCATCTACAGGGCTAGGAACTACTGCCAGCGGTGCTCTAGCCGGAGGCGCCGTAGGAGCCGGTACGGGGGCTCTGAAGGGCGCTATAAGCGGCCAAGGGGCAGGTCAAGGGGCGCTGCTTGGCGGCGTCTCAGGAGCCATAGGCGGCGGTATAAAGGGTAGCGGTGCAGCCGGTGCCTTGGCTAACCAAACCGGACTTAGTCAACAAGTGTCAAACGGTCTTGTAAGCACTGGTACAGGTGCTTTACAAGGCGCAGTAGGCGGTGCCTTAACAGGTCAAGGGGCTTTGGCTGGCGCTGCCGGCGGAGCTTTGAAAGCTGGCACAGGAGCCGTTACCGGCTCAATCCTTTCCGGCGCAGGAACTATCTTTAATTCTGGCTCTACGGCCATCCAATCCGACAATCAAAACTTAACTAATCCTACGGCACCTGCACATATGAGCGACGAGTTCGGCTATTTTGACGACAACACTGGTGTATCGCCTGATACAGGTCCTCAGTTCGGCTTTGACCCCCAAAATACAGGCGGCCAGTACATGGGTACGGATGTCGGCGGTGCTGGAAACATCGACTATGCATCGTTGCTGCAAGAGTTGCAAAGCAACCCATCTCTGAACGACTACAACAGCCCACTTAATTTCCAAGCTGGCCCCGTTAATGCAAATAGCCCTTCGGGTGGCGGTAGCGGCAACATTCTCGGTTCTCTTGCGAGCTTGCTAGGCGGTTCTGGCGGTGGAACCAGTGCTCTATTGTCGCAACTTCTAGGCCTAGGAGCTTCCGGTATCGGCGGATCTTTACAGTCAAGCGCAGCCAAAGCTGCTGCGGGGACCTTCGCAGGACAAACGGCTTACAGCCCTTACTCGGTACAAGGGAATAACGGATCAACGTCGTTTGACGGGACTAATGT
>Ga0193753_10001747_pt1 | contig 18247 bp, 11 predicted proteins | sample H1c2metaG_FD_144925 | JGI IMG/M metagenome (GOLD analysis project Ga0193753, IMG submission 144925) | Soil microbial communities from a riparian zone of the East river system, Colorado, United States - H1c2 | ecosystem: Environmental > Terrestrial > Soil > Riparian zone | place: USA: East...
GATCTCTACGAGAGTGACGCGATCTCCGGCAAAGCGAATAAAGCGAACCGTCTGCGGCACGTGGCCGTAAATCCATTCCTCGTAGCGTGCTCCGTTAGGGTCTCCGCTCACCTGCTCTCGAACCTTGCTTTCAGGGGCGCCCAGCGCGGCCAGAACCATCCGACGGTTCATGCCTACGAGTACATCATGCGAGGCAATCGCCTCTTTCAGTTGTGGGGGAAGCGTGTCGGCGTAGGCCTGCTCGGAGGATTTAACTCCGAAGTCGATGATTGGCTCCAGCAGGGCTTTTACCTCAGGCGCGGAGATCTCGGGAATAGGCCCAGGGAAGATAAGCGTGACCCGCGAGCCGGTTGCCTTTTCGCCGTTATCCGCGACAACATTATTGTTATTGAGCTGAATGTGGCGTAGGAAGCGGTGTTTCAAGTACGGGCCGCCGTTGAAGTCGAAGATAATGCGGTCGTTCTTGATCTCCATCGCTGTAATAACGACGCGGTCTCCCGGGCCTGCAGACTGCCCTTTTTGATAGAGCATCTGCCTGTATTGCGCGGCCCCTGGGGTCAGCGGTCCATTAACGTGGAGCGTGAGTCCGGCGCCCATGGGGAGTGCGCGATGCGCGAATCCTTGTTCGGCTTCCAGCATGCGAACGAGTTCGCGGCGGCCGCGTTCGGTCATTTTTGTGTCTGTAAGCTCAAGATTTGTGGGGGTGAAGTCAGTGGCAATGTCGGCTGTGGCGGATTTTTCGCCTACAACGAAGACCTGGCTTCGGCCGAGGGGGGCCGAAAGTGCCAGAATTGCTACGATTATGGCCCATCTGTGATTGATCAGTGCCATGGGAGCACCTCAGATACACAACAGCTTGCGCCTTCATTTCTTTTTTGACAAGTGGCAACTCGGATCTTTCGACCGGATCAAAAGAAACTGCTTTTTTCGGGTGTGGTGAAGGGCGTTTTTGCAGGGGTTTTCGCGGAAATCGACCGTCTTTTTGTGGTCAACTCGTGGTGAAATGTGTGGTGAAGCTGGTCATCGGACGGTCCTTAAAACCGGGTCCGAATTCACGCCAACTATTTTCAACTATTTTTTCGACGTTTTTCAGCCGTTTAGTACTCGGGCGGATCGCCGACGGAGCGATTTTGCGGAGTCGAGGGCAGTATCTGGACCAGGGGAGGCGGTGCAGCGGGCCTTGCCTGCTGTTCCATGGCGGTATGGGCGGCAGGAGGGGGGGCGTCCATGGGGTATCCCGCGGCGACGATGGGAGCGTGGGTGTAGTTCCAGGCGTAGTCGCGGGTAAGCCGGACGAGAACGACCATGCCCGCCAGCAAGGCCAGGATGGTGAAGAACGCTCCCTCAGGACCGTAGTCGCCGCCTGTGAGCCAGACGCGGCCGACAGCCCGGGTCTGCACGACCGACGAGAAGTCCGTCAAACCGCTGACCGGCAGGCCGAAGAGGACGCCCATGCTGGCGTTCCAGGCAAAGTGCAGCCCCCAGCCCAGCCACAGGCCGTGGGTGCGCAGCCAGGCGATGGAGAGCAGAAGGCCGGCAAGAACGGTGATGAGCAGGCTGGCTCGAGTGGAGTCGGGGTTGAGCAGATAGTGCCCTACCCCGAAGATCAGTGACATGCCGATGGTCGCCTTGACGGACCCCACGGCCTCGATGAGCCGGCGGTAGGGGTAGCCCCGGAAGGCCATCTCTTCGACGAGGGACCCGATGGCCAGGGCGAAGAGATTGACGGCGAGCAGCCAGAATGCCCGTGGCGACATCCAGAGGCTGACATAGAGCGTGCCGCCAAGCGCCATGGGGAGGACGGAGAGCGCCATCATTCCCCAGCCAACGGCGGCGCCGATGGTCCATTCGCGCCCCGCGGTGGGTCGCCTGGGCAGGCCGAGCACCTCGCGCAGCGAGCCCTGGCTGTGCGCGATGCCCTGCAGGATGGAGAAGCCCACGGCCAGCAGGAAGAGCAGGAACAGTTCGGTCAGAGGCAGGCGTAGGGCGTTCGAGCCGAAGCGTTCGCAGAGGCCACGCGCGGCGTGCCCGGCCAGGGCGTTGGACGCGACGAACCACGCCAGCGACGTGATGAAGAGCGCGAGCTGCAACGTGCGATGAGTGCGGGCTGGCGGTGCCGGTTGGAACGACTGCAACGGGTCTACTCCAGGAGGATAGTTGTGCAGCTAAACGGCGGTGTAGAACTGGGCGATATTGCGGAACTTGCGGTAGCGTTCCTCGAGCATCACGTCCACGGGCAAAGCGTGAAGAGTCGCCAGGTGATACCGAAGCTTCTCGTCGACCATGGCCATCGCCGCGGCAGGATCGTTCTGCGTGCCACCATCGGGTTCGGGCAGGACATCGTCCACGCAACCTAACAGTTTGACGTCGACGGCGGTGTATTTGAGAGCAGCGGCGGCCTGCTGTTTCTTCGAGGCGTCCTTCCACATGATGGAGGCGCAGCCTTCGGGAGAGATGACGGAGTAGATGGCATTTTCGAGCATGAGGACGCGGTCGGCAACCGCCAGCGCCAGCGCGCCGCCGGAGCCGCCTTCGCCTGTGATGGTGGCGATGGTGGGGACGCGCAGACGGGACATTTCGATGAGGTTGCGGGCGATGGCCTCGCCCTGGCCTCGCTCTTCCGCGCCGATGCCGGGGTTGGCTCCGGCGAGGTCGATGAAGGTGAAGATGGGACGGCCAAACTTCTCTGCGATCTTCATGGTGCGGAGGGCCTTGCGGTAGCCTTCGGGGTCGGGGCTGCCGAACTTGCGGCTGACGCGCTCCTTGAGGGTGCGGCCCTTGAGGTTGCCGACGACGAGGACGGGCTCGCCATGGAAGAAGGCCATGCCGCAGCTCATCGCCGCATCGTCGCCAAAGGCGCGGTCGCCGTGAATCTCGCTGAAGTCTGTAAAGATTGCTTCGATGAAGTCCATCGGATAGGGGCGCTGCGGGTGCCGGGCCAGTTCAGTTTTTTGCCACGCCTCGGGTACGGGGAGCGCAGTCGCTTGATGGTGCCCGGCTCTGCTGGATTCGTGTTCTGCCATGTTTATGTAAATAAAGCCTACGGTTGATTGTATACGGCTGGCGGCGGATAGGACGGCTATGGCAAAGGCTAGCCTTGCGTCTGATGTGCATCCGTACCGTTTCGTGGCGTTACACTGCAACCTTAGGTGGGGAGGCCTGCAAAGCTGCAAGCTCTGGGCGTCCTTCAACAGCGGGCCGCGCTAACCGATGACCGAGACGCATGCAGGGCCGCTCGATCAAGTAAAAACTCGCCGTGGCTAGCAGAAAGACGGCGACAAAATTCAAAGGCGTGTAGTTGAAGAGGCCGAAGGGCCGGAGTTCTGGTGCTATGTGGGCGACGAAGAAGAGCTCCTGCCAGAGGTACAAACCAAACGAGATGCGACCGACGAATTTTATAGGCTTCCATTCAAGAAAACGGCCGAGAGCACTTCGGGAATGCAGCATCGTGCTGAGGACGACTGCAGTGGGAACCAGGCAGGTCGCGCTGTGGAGAGCATGTTTTGAATGTGACCAAACCGGAATCATCACGAAGGCCGCGAACAAGAGTGCGGCCCACGGCGACAAATATCTTTCGAGCGCGGCGCGGACTGCCTGACGCCTAAGTAAGACAGCGAGCGCAGACGGTATCAGGAGCTCTGAAAGGCATAGATCGGTTCGATGATATGCCTGCGGCCCAAGCAGACCGTAGCGTGACGCGATGGCGCTCCACGCTATGAGAAGAACGACTGCAATGAGGAGCAGCCGCACGCGCCATTGCCGTACGAAGAGAAGAAAGGCTGGCAACAGGAGGTAGAAATGCTCTTCGACCGAGAGGGACCAGAAGTGCAGTGTCGCCCAATCCGTAGAGCCTACCGCGTGCCAGGGCAGATAATTGCGCACGAGAAAGAGTGCTGCAAGAAATCCCTGTGTTGAAAGCGGTATGACGGACGCGATCTTGAGCACAAGGACGAGCAGGAGAAAGAGTAGCGCAGCGGGTTGAATCCTCAGGACGCGCCGTATGTAGAAGCCCTTCAGGTGCAGGCTGCCAGTCAGCTTCTCCTCTTCCAGGAGTCGGGTGCAGATGAGGATGCCGCTGATCGCAAAAAATATCTGGACGCCCATCCCTCCGAAATCGTAGAGCCAGCGCGTGCTGAAGGGGCCCCAGTGTAACAGTGCGCCATGATGAAACATCACGGCGACGATGGCTAAGGCTCGCCATCCGTCCAGAGTCGGAAGGTATCCGGAACCGGTGGTAGATGAGGACTTAGATGTCAAACTTCTGGAAAAAACCATAACAGAATAGTTACCGTTAAGCATGGGTTATGCAAGTTAATTGACAGGCAAGCCGGATGCCTGGCCGATACGGTTTGCGGATCACGATAGAAGGCAGGTCTTTCGGACTCGGGCGTATCGACCTATTCTTCAGGCACGCAGGCGCCCTGCGCGGGCGGCGCCCACTTCGTGGGGGGTATACCGGCTTCGCCTACTGCCTCCCGATGGTCGGCACGAAGATTCTGTTCTGCGACCAACGGGAGCACCCACCCGAAGGGGATATACATGTCACGAAGTGACCGCCCCACGCGTAGTGGGACCGGCCGTCAGGCCATAGCAGCAAATAGGTCGATACCCCCCTAGTCCAGCACGCGGACGCCGCCTATACCAACGAGCTCTTCGACCTGGTCGATGAAGAGGCGGTCTGCAGCGACTCTGACGTCGTGCGGTTCGAGGACGGCGCAGAACTCTCCGGGCTCTTCGAGGTCGAGCAGCAGTTTGCCCTTGCCGGGGGCTCCGAGCAGGATAGCGTGCAGTTTTTCGAGCAGTGTGGTGTCGGGGTTGTGGAGCGGAACCTTGATGCGCAGGGATTCGGGGAGCTTGAGCTTGACGTCTTCGAGCGCCTGAATGCTGGAGATGGCGAGCTTCGGGGCTGAGTCCTCTTCGCCGCGCAGGACGCCGCGAATGACGACGGGCACGTCGATCTTCAGCTTCTCGGCGAGCTTCTCATAGGACTGCGGGAAGGCGATCAGCTCGATCTTGCCGACGGTGTCTTCGAGCGAGGCCTGTGCGTAGAGCTCGCCCGAGCGCTTGGATTTGGCGACCTTGAGGCCGGTGATGACGCCGGCGATGGCGATCTCATTCTGCGGCTCTTCGCTGCGGCCCCGGCGGAAGGTCTGGGGCTCGGGCTTCATCTCGCAGGCAGTGGCCGTGTCGACGACCTTCATGTTGCGAAGCTTCTCGCGGTACTTGTCCATGGGGTGACCGGAGACGAAGAAGCCGAGAACCTCTTTTTCATTTTGCAGGCGGGTGTGCTCGTCCCACTCGGCGACGCTGGGGAGCGCGTCTTCACTGTGGGAGGCGGTGGGGCTGATGTCGGAGTCGAAGATGCCGAAGAGACCATGCTGGCCGGAGGCCTCGTCGCGCTGCGATTTCTGGGCGCGCTCCATCGCCTTGTCGAGCGCGGCGGCGACCTGGGCGCGGCCGCCGAAGACGTCCATCGCGCCAGCCTTGATGAGGGATTCGAGGACACGCTTGTTGAGGAGGCGGAGGTCAACTTTTTCGCAGAACTCCCACAGGCTGGAGAAGCCGGGCTTCCCTGCAGCCTGCAGGGCGGCGCGCGCGATGATGATGGACTCGATCGCGTTGTGGCCGACGTTCTTGATGGCTGCGAGACCGAAGCCGATGGCTTTGCCATTGTCGGCAGAGATGGGGGTGAAGTTTGAATCCGAGACCTGGACGTTGGGAGGAACGACAGGAATGTTCATCTCGCGGCACTCGGAGATGTACTTGACGACGTTCTCGGGCTTCGAGGTTTCGCTGGTGAGGAGCGCGGCCATGAACTCAATGGGAAAGTGCGTCTTGAGGTAGGCGGTGTGGTAGGCGAGGAGAGCGTAGGCGGCGGAGTGCGACTTGTTGAACCCATACTCGGCGAACTTCGCCATGAGATCGAAGATATTGCCGGCGATGGTTTTAGGATGCTTGTTTTCGGCAGCCCCTTCCATAAATTTGATCTTCTGCCTGGCCATCTCTTCGGCGTCTTTTTTGCCCATGGCGCGACGAAGCATGTCGGCCTGACTGAGTGAGAAGCCGGCGAGGCGATTGGAGATCTGCATCACCTGCTCCTGGTAGAGCATGACGCCGAGGGTCTCGGAGAGGATCGGCTCGAGCTCCGGAAGCTCGTATTCGACTGCTCGACGGCCCCATTTGCGCTCGATGAATTCGTCGATCATGCCGCCCTGAATAGGGCCGGGGCGGTAGAGCGCGTTGAGGGCGGTGAGGTCTTCGACGGTGTTGGGCTTGTAGCGGCGCAGCACGTCGCGCATGCCGCCGGATTCGAACTGGAAGACGCCGGAGGTCAAGGCGCGGTGGAAGACCTGCTCATAGGTGTGGGCGTCGTCGAGGGGGATCAGGGCCATGTCAACGACCTCGCCGGTCGTCTGCTTGATGAGCTTGAGGCAGTCGTCGATGACGGTGAGGGTCGTCAGGCCGAGGAAGTCCATCTTGAGAAGGCCCATCTTTTCGACGGCCTTCATGTCGTAGGAGGTGACGATGGCTTCGTCCTTGGTGCGGGTGACGGGGACGAGCTCGGTGAGCGGCTTGGGGGCGATGACGACGCCGGCGGCATGGACTCCGGCTCCGCGCACAAGACCTTCGAGGCGCATGGCGGTGTCGATCAGCTCTTTGATCTTCGGGTCTGCGTCGTAGGCGTCGGCGAGCGGGCCTCTGTCCTTCAACGCTTCGTCGATGGTGATGCCGATGGTGGCCGGGATCATCTTGGCGATGCGGTCGACCTCGCCATAGGGTATTTCGAGGGCGCGCCCGACGTCTTTGATGGCGGCTTTGGCGGCCATAGTGTTGAAGGTGATGATCTGTGCAACCTGGTCGCTGCCGTACTTGCGCTTGACGTACTCGATGACCTCGCCGCGGCGGTTCATGCAGAAGTCGATATCGATATCCGGCATGGAGATGCGCTCCGGATTGAGGAAGCGCTCGAAGAGCAGCTCGTTCTGGAGCGGATCGATGTCGGTGATCTCCATGCAGTAGGCGACGAGCGAGCCTGCGGCGGAGCCACGGCCTGGCCCTACGGGAATTCCCTGCTCCCGCGCATAGCGGATAAAGTCCCAGACGATCATGAAATAGCCGGGAAACTTCATCTGTTTGATGATGTTAAGTTCGCGATCGAGACGAGCTTCATAGTCAGGGATGGTCTTCTTGAGCAGGCCCCGGTCGCGAAGATGGGCGACGGTCGTATCGAAGCGCTTGCGAAGGCCCTCGCGGCAGACTGCTTCGAAGTAGGTTTCGAGGGTGTGGCCTTCGGGTACGGGAAACTCGGGAAAGGGATTGTCGACCTTGCTGAGCTTGAGGTTGCAGCGATCGATGAACTGCATCGTACGGGTGCAGACCTCGGGGTGCTCGGAGAAGGTGCGCATCATCTCGTCGGCCGACTTGAGGTAGAACTCCTGGGTGTCGAACTTGAAGCGGTTGGGGTCGTTCATGCTACCCGCGGTCTGCACGCAGAGCAGAATCTCGTGGGCGCGCGAGTCATCGGCGGCGACGTAGTGACTGTCGTTGGTCGCGACGATGGGGATGTCGAGTTCGCGCTCCATCTTGAACAGCGCATCGCAGACGGCCTTGTCGGGGGCGAGCCCGTGGTCCTGAACCTCCAGGAAGAAGTTGCCCTTGCCAAACATCTCCTCGAACTGGCCGGCGGTTCGCTTGGCCTCGTCGTACTTGCCGGCCATCAGGTGCTGATTGACCTCTCCGGCGAGACAGCCGGAGAACGCGATGAGGCCCTCCGTGTGCTTTGCGAGAAAGTCCTTCGAGACGCGGGGCTTGCGATAGAAGCCATGGAGCGCCGCCTCGCTGGTGAGACGGATGAGGTTGCGGTAGCCTGCCTCGCTCTCCGCGAGGACGAGGAAGTGCTTATATCCGCCGCTCATCTCGCGATGGTCTGCGGTCTCTGAGAGGTAGAGCTCGCAGCCGAGGATGGGCTTAAGGTTCTTCTTCATCATCGCGTCGAAGAAGTGCACCGCTCCGTAGATGTTGCCGTGGTCGGTCATGGCGGCGGCGGTCTGGCCGATGCTGCTGAGGTGCGCGGCGAGCTTGTCTACGTCGCAGGCGCCGTCCAGAAGTGAGTAGTCGGTGTGAAGATGGAGGTGGGTAAACTCTGCTGCCATGTCTCTATGTTAAGCCCGGCGCGTGAAGCCCTACGGTTGAGGAAAATGCGGTACGGAATAGCTTGTATTAGAATTCTGAGCCAATGAGTGGAATCTTCATCTTCGACTCAATTCGCGTGTGGCTTCGCCGCAGAGAACGCGAGAAGAGGCTGCAGGCCGCACAGGGCTGGCCCTTGGTGACCGGCGAGGTGAATCACTGGACGGTTGCCATCGCGGAGAAAGAAGCATCCTCACGCGGAGAGCTTTACCAGATTGAAGCGGGCTTCCACTTCACCGTCAACGGAGAGTACTTTGGTGGCTATGTTCGCAGCGTCGCCATGGTGCGGCGCGAGGCCGAGACGCTGGCGAAAGGTACTCCACCTGTCAACATTCGCTACGATCCCGCCAATCCCGATTCCGCCGCCGTACTTGCGCAGGATAATCCCGACAATCTTCCGTTTCGCGTCTTCTCCGGCTGAGCAACTTATGCCGGATGCGGCAGAAACCGCGTCACAGGAAAGCCCATGATTTGCAGCTTGAAGCAGTATTGGGCCTCGACACAGAAGTGGGCGGCACGCTCCACAAAGGAGTATTCCGTGGGCCACGGCGCGGCATGGGTACGCCATGCGAACGAAAAGTGCCGGAGGATAAGCGCCGTGCGCGGAAGGTGGCTGGGAGAGCTCACAACCTCCGCGCTGGTCCAGTGATGATCCGACATGATGCGCTGGCTGTAGAAGATATTCTGGACGGTATTCTGCGCCTGTCCCTCTTCGATGACCGCAGAGGGGGGAACACCCTGCGTTATTGCGAGCGCTGCCATAACGTGCGCTTCGACGAAGCGGTTGTGCGCTGGGCCACCGGTGAGAATGATGTTGGGCGCGACGCCGGCCTTGAACTCGCGAACGCCTTCCAGGGTGCGCTCGCGCTGCTCGGGCGACGGCGTGCCATCGGCCCTGGCAGGAGTGCCGAGGACGATGATGGTGTCGAAGTGAGCGAGGTCCGTGTTGTGGTTCGGGATCGCACGATAGACGATGGCAATGGCGGCGACCGCGACGAGGAAGATGGCGAGAAAGATCGCCAGAAGCTTGCGCAGAGATTGCATTCGATCTCCAGACTATGAGTTTTGAATGAGGCCGGTGGCCAGTTCGACGTAGAGATCCACCGCTTCCAGCAGCTCCTTCTTCGCGATCTTTTCGTCAGGCGTATGGGCGACGTGGATGGAGCCGGGGCCAAGCAGGAATGGCTCTCCCCAGGCTGTGAGCGATGGAATGTCGGTGGTGAATTTGGCGACCATCGTGGGCAGATTGCCGACCTTGCGCATGCGGACGAACGGCAGCTCCAGGCTGAACGCCACGTCGGCGCGGTCGCCCACGATGGCGACGATGGCCTTCTTCGTCTCGTCCGCCGGGCCTACCAGTCGGATGAGGATATGGGCCTCCGCTTTATCGGCGATGACGTTAGGGGCGCGTCCCCCTTCGATCAGGCCGATGTTCAGGGTCGACGGGCCGATCTCGGGCTCGACCGGCAGAGGCAGCGCCATCACGTCGTGCAGGGCCCCGACGAGTTTGTCGATGGCGGACTCGCCCAGTTCGGGATAGGCCGAGTGGGCCATGCGGCCCTTCGCTCGGAGTTCGACGCGGAGCGCGCCCTTGGAGGCGAGGGCGAGTCGGTTGTCGGTCGGCTCGCCGTTGATGAGGAACTTCGAGCCCTTCGGCCTGAGATTGGCGACGGCTGCCCCGGCAGAGTCGCGCTCCTCGCCGACGACGATGAGCAGCCCAACCTTGACGCCGCTCTCGCGCAGCCGGTCTGCTGCGGCAATCTGCGCGGCGATGATGCCCTTCGCGTCGCAGGTGCCGCGGCCATACAGAAACTCATCGTCCTCGGTGCAGCCGAAGAAGGGCGGGACGGTGTCCATGTGGGTGGAGAACACGACATCGGGAGTGATTCCGGGCAGAGCGGCGTAGATGTTGAAACGCTCTCCCATGCCTGCGCCCGGCGTACTGGCATGGTCCGGCTGCGCGACCTCCATCCGTTCGACGGCATAGCGCTGGCTGGCCAGATACTCATGCAGAAACGCGCCTGCCTGCCCCTCGTGGTAGGTGGTGGACTCGATATCGACGAGCCGTTTCGTGAGCTGGACAGGATCAATTGCCATGCGCTCCAGCATACTTTATGCAATGCGAACGTTTCATGACTCGCCCAGCCGATAGACTGGAAGAGATGACGCAATCGACGCCCGCTCCCTCGCAGATTCGATCTATCGACGACTTGCGCGGCCCCGCCGGAAGACTGGAGGCGCTGCTGAATACCGGCAGCGACGACGCTCCCTATGCCGCGCTGGTCTGCCACCCGCATCCTGCCGGCGGCGGCACCATGCACAACAAGGTCGTCTATCACGCGATGAAGGCTTTCACGGCCTTCGGGCTGCCCGTGCTTCGCTTCAATTTTCGCGGCGTCGGACTGAGCGAGGGCGCATTCGATGACGGCGAGGGCGAGCAGAACGACGTTCGCGCCGCACTGGGCTGGCTGGAGCACAACTATCGCAGGCCGCTTCTGGTGGCAGGATTTTCCTTCGGCTCCTACGTCTCGCTGCGCGCCTGCTGCGGAGATATTCGAGTGAAGGGCTTCATCGGTTTGGGCCTGCCCGTCCACGCCGAAGGCAGAGACTACACCTACGGCTTTCTGCCCCGGTGCATGCAGCCGAAGCTGTTCATCAGCGGCGACCGCGATGGGTATGGACCACGTGAGGTGATGGAGAAGGTGTTAGAGACAGCCCCGGAGCCGAAGCGGCTCATCTGGATCGAGGGCGCCGAGCACTTCTTTCAAGGCACGTCCGACTCGCCCGGGGCGAAGCTGAACCTGATGCAGGAGGAGATTCGCTTGTGGCTGCAGAGCGAGTTCGGCTTGAGCCACTCTTAGGCTGCGCCGCGAACGTCGGCGGAGACGCTGCGCTCCACAGGCTGCGTCATGAAAGTAAGGGCTTCCTTGCGGTGGATGGCGGGCAAAGAACGTGTCGTGGGCAGCGGCTTCGTCAGCCACTCGTGCATGGCCTGATTGCACACATCCGGCATCTCCTGGAAGGCGATGTGGCCGACGCCGGGGATGACGAGGAGGCTGGACTGCGTTAGCGTCCGATGGAGTTGCTGTCCTGAGAGCAGGCCGACGGCACGGTCGCGGTCGCCCCAGATGAGCAGCGTCGGCTTGGCCGCGAGATTGGAGAGCGCGTTGCGCAGCAATCCCATATCGACCGACCAGCGCCCCACGATCTGGAGAATATGGTCGATGGTTCCGGGGATGTCGAGGCCATCGGTATAGCCTTCGAGCGTGCCGTCGGCTACGCGGCGCGGATCGCCGTACATGCGGCTCAGCGCCGTGGACTTCAAGCGATTCGGCAGAGCCGGTATCTGACGGGCGAGCCAGATGCCGAAGGAGGTCTGGTAGAAGCGGATGAGCTGGCGGCCGAGATCGCAGAAAGGGTTGGCAGGCGCGAAGAGAATGAGACTGCGTACGCGCCGGGGATGACGCGCGGCAAGCATCATAGCCACGGCGCCTCCGTGGGAGTGGCCCGCGACGTCGGCCTCAGCCAGTCCGAGAGCATCCATGCAAGCGACCAGACGGTCCGCTGTGGCCTCAAGCCCGGCGTCCAGCCCCGGTACACGCTCAGAGTCGCCCATGTTGAATAGATCGATTGCGAAGACGCTGGAGTCGCGCGAGAGGAAGCTGATGTTCTGCCGCCAGTTCCTGGCTGAACCCACCAAGCCATGCAGCAGAAGGAGCGGCCTTCCCTGCCCCGCTCTTTGATAATGGACCTTCACCCCGTCCACGAGCACAAAGGCTTCATCTATCTCGTCAGGTCTCCGCATCGCTTCCGTCGCCGCCCTTTTAGTGTGGAGAGCAAGCTGCGCCGCGTGCAGGTCGGCCTGTTCTTTCCCGCTCCCAATGTTACAGGAATGTTAAAAGAAACCCAAGGCCCAAGGCGCATGAGTTCCTTCTAATCTACAGATTTTGACCTCGGAAAGCTGGACTGAGAGTGTCGTTAAATATTTCGGTGTGAATCACAGATAAAGAAACTAGAATATGTTTCAACCACGGACGCCTCTTTCCTGGTGCATATCTGCATTATGAGATGGGCTATGATTTTCTGTAGGTAACTTGCAGTCCTCGTTGGGTAAACGTTGGATAATCTAATCCTGCGTAGATGGATCGGGTTGGTCCTTGATGTGCTCTTGCATTGTTGACGCACGATGAAAAACGCCGCTCAAACTCGCATCCTGGCCATTGCGCTCGCACTTGTGACGCTGGCCGCCTGCGTGCTCGCCGGGATGACCCTGCAGCGAGAGGGCAGCTTCGACGTGCCGACGGACGGCATCTCGTGGACGGAGGCGACCGGCGGCCTGAGAGCCGAGCATATTCCACCAGACTCCCCCGGCGCGCGGGCCGGTGTGCGCAGCGGCGACGTGATGCTGGCCGTCAACGAACACCCAACGATGCGCCTCGCCCAGTTGATGCGCGAGACCTTCCGGAGCGGCATCTGGTCCCACGTCACCTATTCCATCCTGCGGCCAGCCGCTCACACGACCGACCTGACGAATGCGGCCAAGCTGGACATCCAGGTCATCCTCGAACCCAAGGACCGGTCGATCAACCAGGGGCTGCGCTTCATCGCGCTGGTCTATCTCTCCATCGGGATCTACGTTCTCTTCCGACGATGGACTGCGCCGAAATCCACACATTTCTATGTCTTCTGCCTGGCCTCCTTCGTCCTGTACTCCTTCCGGTACACCACACGGCTGGACACCTTCGACTGGATCGTCTACTGGGGGAACATTGCGGCAGAGGCCCTGCAGCCCGCGCTCTTCCTCCATTTTGCGGTCAGCTTCTCCGACGACTTCGCCGCAACGCAAAAGAATCGCGTACGGCGTGGCATCCTGCACTCCATCCTCTACGCTCCCGCAGTTCTGCTGATCGGCCTGCAATATTGGGCGATCCATTTCTGGTCCGCGACTGAGATCCTGCGGCACAGGCTCGACCAGATTGCCGTCGCGTACCTTGCGCTCTACTACGTCATCGCCGCGGTCGTCTTCCACTTCCGCTACCAGCGGGCGGAGTCAGGCCTCGAGCGGCAGCAGCTCAAATGGCTCACCCGCGGCACGCTGCTGACCATCACGCCCTTCACGCTCCTGTACGTCATCCCGTATCTGGCCGACGCATCGGTGCCGGCCCTCCTGACGAAGGTCGCCGGCCTGTCGCTGGTCTTCCTTCCCCTCACCTTCAGTTGGGCGATCGTCCGCTACCGCCTGATGGACGTCGACCTCATCTTCAAGCGCGGCGTCACCTACACGCTGGCCACGGCAGCGCTGGTCGGCCTCTACTTCGGCGTCGTCGCGGTAACCGCCGAGATGGTCCACACCCGCCTGCCGAGCCTACGCATCTGGGGGCTCATCGTCGGCATCATCGTCACGGGCCTGGTCTTCGACCCCCTCAAACGCGCAATCCAGGCCAGGGTCGACCGGGTCTTCGATCAGAAGCGCTTCGACTACCGCGAGACCCTGGTTGAGTTTGGCCGCGGGCTGAACTCGCAGACCGACCTCCGGGCCTTGCTCGACTCCATCGTCGAACGCCTTCCGCAGACTCTACTCGTCACTCGCGTCGCCGTCTTCCTCGCCTCGGAGGACGAAACCTCGCCCGCTGCACGGCACTTCGACCTGGCCGCATCCCACGGTCTTACCAACCTGCAGGCCGCTGACCTCCGTGCCCTCGACGTCCGCTTCCTCGACTTCGACCGTCCCGGCGCGAATAACCACATCTTCCTCGAAAACCCGCAGCAGGCTCTCCGCATGTCGGAGACGCAGCGGAACAGCGCCGGTCGGCTCGACCTGAACTACTACCTTCCCTGCCGCGTGGCCAATCGCGAAGGCGGCGGCACCCGCACCGTCGCGGTCATCGGCCTGGGCCGCACCGACAACGGCGACTTTCTCTCCAGCGAAGACATGGAGCTGCTGGAATCGCTCGCGGGCTACATCGGCATCGCCATCCAGAACGCGCAGCTCTACCGCCGTCTTGAGCAGAAGATCACCGAGTTCGAGCGCCTCAAAGAGTTCCACGAAAACATCGTCGAGTCCATCAACATCGGCATCTTCGCCGTCGACCTAGACGACAACGTCGTCAGTTGGAACACCCAGATGGAGGGCATGTACGCCAGAGGCCGCGCCGACGTGCTGGACAAGCCCGTCTCCGACATCTTCCCTCCGGACTTCGTCTCCCGCCTCAACAGCGTCCGCGAAGAACAGGGCACGCACACGCTCTATAAGTTCCGCCTCACACTGCCCACCGGCGCCCTGCGCATCGCCAACATCGCCATCGCGCCGCTGGTCACCCGAGACTTCATCGCCGTCGGCCGCATCATCCTGGTGGACGACATCACAGACCGCATGCAGCTCGAAGCCCAGCTCACCCAGGCCGAGAAGCTCTCCTCCATCGGCCTGCTGGCAGCCGGCGTCGCGCACGAGGTCAACACGCCACTCGCGGTCATCTCCAGCTACACCCAGATGCTGACCAAGCACATGCGCGACGACGAGCGGCTTGCGCCCGTGCTCGAAAAGATCACCCAGCAGACCTTCCGCGCGTCGGAGATCGTCAATGGCCTCCTCAACTTCTCTCGCACCAGCGGAGCGGAGTTCACCAGCGTCGACCTCAACGAGCTTCTGCGCGACACCCTTACCCTGCTCGACCACCAGTTCAAGACCGCGCAGATTCGCGTCGAGACCAACTTCGACTCGCATCTCGCGCGCATCCACGGCAACCAGGGCAAGCTCCAGCAGGTCGTCCTCAACCTCATGCTCAACGCCAAGGACGCCATGTTCGGCACCCCCCGCGCGACCCTGAAGATCGCCACCTTCAACGCCGCCGGGCGCGTCCTCGTACGTATCCAGGACTCCGGCGGCGGCATCGAGCGCGAGCATCTCCACCGCATCTACGACCCATTTTTCACCACCAAGACCAAGCCCCAGGAGGGCGAGCACAAGGGCACCGGCCTCGGCCTCGCCGTCAGCTACGGCATCATGCAGGAGCACGCCGGCAAGATCCATGTCGAGAGCGAGCTCGGCGTCGGCACAGCCTTCCAGCTTGAGTTCCCCGTCTCCGGCACCCGGCCCCTGCCCTCCACCGAACCGCGCACCCCCAGCTCACTGGCCAATACGCAGACGAGCGAAGGTGCGCAGGAAGCCGAGAGAAAGACGATTCATGTCTGAGTCAACCGAACTGGCCGCAGAGGCATTGCATCTGCAACGTACCGCCCGTGTCGCCGGCGATCCCCGCATCCTCATCATCGACGACGAAGCCGCCATCCGCGAATCGCTCGATACCCTGCTCACGCTCGAAGGCTTCACCATCAACATGGCCGCCGATGGCCCCGCGGGCCTGGAGCTGCTCGCGCGCAACGAGTACGATCTGCTCCTGCTTGACCTCGCGCTTCCCGGCGAAAGCGGCATCGACCTGCTGCCGCGCATCGTGGAGATGCAGCCCAACCTTCCCGTCATCATGATCACGGCCTTCGGCACCGTCGGCAACGTCGTCGACGCCATTCGCGCCGGTGCCGAGAACTTCGTCCAGAAGCCGTGGGATAACGAAAAGCTTCTCGCCGACATTCGCGCCGCCGTCGCCCGCCATCGCGCCGAAGAAGAGGTCGTCCAGCTCAAGCGCACGCTGAAGCAGCGCTACAACTTCGAGAACATCGTCGGCAAGAGCGAGCCGATGCTCCGCCTCTTCGACCTCATTGCTCAGGTCGCGCCCAGCCGCTCCACCGTTCTCCTTCAGGGCGAGAGCGGCACCGGAAAAGAGCTCATCGCGAAGGCCCTCCACGCCAACTCGCCCCGCCGCGACCGGCCCTTCGTCCCCGTCAACACCGGCGCGGTTCCGTCGGAGCTGCTGGAGTCCACCCTCTTCGGCCACGTCAAGGGAGCCTTTACCTCCGCGGTCACAGCGAAGAAGGGTCTCTTCGAGGTCGCCAATGGCGGTACCCTCTTCCTCGACGAGATCGGCACCATGGGCATGGACATGCAGGCGAAGATCCTGCGCGTCCTCCAGGACCGCCGCTTCATGCACCTCGGCGGCGTGCAGGAGATTCAGGTCGACGTCCGCATCATCGCGGCGACCAACGTCAACCTGCAGGACGCTGTCCGCGCTGGCCGCTTCCGCGAAGACCTCTTCTACCGGCTCAACGTCATCTCCCTCGAGCTGCCGCCGCTGCGCTCCCGCCGCGAAGACATCCCCCTGCTCGCCCAGCACTTCCTCAAGTTCTATGCGGACGAGAACGGCACCGAGGAGCCATCGCTCTCCCCCGAGGCCATGCGGATCATGATGGACTACGAGTGGCCGGGCAACGTCCGCGAGTTGGAGAACGCCCTGGAGCGCGGCGTCGTCCTCGCGACCTCGCGCACCATCACGCCGGACCTGCTCCCCACCCAGCTCACAGGCAGCACATACTCTGCGAGCCTCCTCGACCACGAGCCCAATGCCAGCCTCTTCGACCTGATGGAAGAGATCGAGCGCCGCATCATCGCCGACCGCCTCGAACGCTGCCACTGGAACCAGACCGAAGCCGCCGAATACTTCAAGATTCCCCTCTCCACGTTGAACCAGAAGATCAAACGCCTGAACGTAGAGATCAAGAAGCGCACTCGCGACTAGGGCGTATCGGCATATTCTTCTGGTAAAGAGGCTAATGCGCCCTACGCGGGCGGCGCCCACTTCATGGGGGGTATACCGGCTTCGCCTACTGCCTCCCGATGGTCGGCGGGAAGATTCTTTTCTGCGACCAACGGGAGCTTTGACCCGAAGGAGATATACACGTCACGAAGTGACCGCCCCACGCGCAGTGGGACCGGCCGTCAGGCCAAGTACTTCTCCCCCCCCCAAAAAAATGGTAAGGTTTTTTCCTCTGCTCGAACCAGTCTCGTAAACATCTGAAGGCTGGAAACTCATGCATTCTAGAGGTGCTCTGTGCGACTCCGCGCGACGCCAATGGCAGAGCGCTGGGAGTTGATCGAACAAAAGCCGACCTTAATCGAGCAGATGCTGCGCAGGACGCGGTGTGCGGATAATCATGGCCGTCCATGCGAAACCAGACGAAGAAAACCGCTACCAACAAAAGAGGATAGCCCGCTGTGGGAGTTGTGATGAAACCTTTGACCCTTGCTGTCATTGTGGTCTTTGCGCTTGGCCACCTAAGCGCACAACAACCTGTCTGGCAGCCATCGCCAGGACATACACAAGTGCCGATATGGCCCGGAGCGGCGCCCGATGCGCGGCCGTTCACGGGGCCGGAGACGACGAAGCCGGACGCGAAAGACCTGGTCGCTGGGCGACCGTGGCTTTATATCAATAATGTCTCGCGGCCAACGATGACGGTCTATTCGCCCAAGGGAAAGAATACGGGCGCAGCGGTCGTCGTGTTTCCCGGTGGGGGCTATCAGATTCTGGCCATCGATCTCGAAGGCACGGAGGTCTGTGACTGGCTGACATCCAAGGGGATCACGTGCGTGCTGTTGAAGTACCGTGTTCCGGGGGAAGCCAGGCTGCCGAAGTCGGGGGCGTATCCGAAGTCGCCGGAGGCATTGGAAGATGCGCAGAGAACGGTACGCTTAGTGCGCTTTCATGCCGCTGAGTGGCATATCGATCCGCACAAGATTGGTGTGCTTGGATTTTCGGCAGGTGGTCATCTGGCGGCAGCGATCAGTGTGCATTTTAAAAAGCGTTTATATCCGGCTGTCGATGCCGCCGACAAAGAGAGTTGCCGCCCGGACTTTGCTGTACCAATCTATCCGGGGCATCTGGTGCTTGGCGGGAGCAGTTTTGATTTGAATCTTGATATTCGCACGCATATCACCCGCCAGACTCCGCCTACGTTCCTGTTGCAGAATGAGGACGACAACGTTGACGGTGTTGAGCAGGCGTTGTCCTACTATGTGGGGCTCAAGAAGGCTGGCGTGCCCGTGGAGATGCATTTATATGCGCAAGGTGGGCATGCGTTCGGACTGCGGCGTACAAAACTTCCGGTGACAGCATGGCCTCACCTGGTGGAGACGTGGTTAGGGACGATCGGGATGATTTCGGAG
>Ga0193753_10001748_pt1 | contig 18245 bp, 12 predicted proteins | sample H1c2metaG_FD_144925 | JGI IMG/M metagenome (GOLD analysis project Ga0193753, IMG submission 144925) | Soil microbial communities from a riparian zone of the East river system, Colorado, United States - H1c2 | ecosystem: Environmental > Terrestrial > Soil > Riparian zone | place: USA: East...
CGAGGTTGATGGGCGTGTGGCAATATCAGCGCAACGCACGCGCGGGCAGCCAATGCAATTCCCGGAGTTTCTGTTGCGGCGATCTACGGCAGCAATCAGGCGAAAGTCGTCCGTCTTTCGCAGGAGCACGCGGCCCAACCCTACACTGACTTCGAGGCATTCCTGAATCATCGCCCGCTGGACGTGGTCGCGATCGGCAGTCCCTCTGGATTGCACGCGACCCAGGGCATCGCTGCGGCTAAACGTGGACTGCATGTTCTGACCGAAAAGCCGATTGATGTCTCCACCCGACGTGCCGATGAACTCATTACTGCTGCGGAGACTCTCGGAATCAAGTTGGGCGTTATATTTCAGGACCGCTGTAAGCCTGACATCCGACGCATGAAACAGTGGATCAACGAAGGCGTCCTGGGCAAAGTCTTACTGGCGGACGCACGAGTGAAATGGTACCGGCCACCGGAATATTACGGAGATTCGAAGTGGCGCGGAACGCTGGCGCTTGATGGCGGCGGGGCGCTGATCAACCAGGCTGTGCACACTGTCGATCTTCTTTTGTGGATGCTGGGTGATGTCGTTAAGGTCCAGGCGAGCACGGCTAATCTGCTGCACAAAATCGAAGCTGAAGACACAGCGCTCGCATTGCTCAAATTCAAATCCGGCGCGAACGCCGTATTGCAGGCGACCACGGCCGCTTTTCCTGGGTATGCTCGGCGGCTTGAAGTCACCGGTACGGAAGGAACCGTCATCCTTGAACAGGATCGCGTAATTGCAGTGGATTTGAAACAACCGCGGGAGGGCGTTGCCGCCAGCCGCGCCAACAGCGATATCGAAGAAACGTCATCGCCGGTGGTGACCGACTTTCAGGGTCATCAGGCAGTGTTTGAAGACTTCATCCGCGCCGTCGAGGAAAACGGCACGCCCATGTGCGATGGCCGTGAAGCCCGGAGAAGCCTGGCTCTGATCGAAGAAATTTATCGCGCAGCGGGAGACTCGAAGTCATGACTCGACAATCCTGGGACCCTGGCTGGCAAACCCAGTGTTTGCGGTCAGTTGGCCGCGACTAAGTCGGCGTGACGAGAATGGGATGGCACGGATCCCACGGGGCTAACTCACCGTGCTCTTTTTCAGAAGCACGAACTCCGGCTCGATCCCGATATTAACGAACTATCCCTGCTTGCATTCTCATCCAGCACTCCCGCACCAGTGCACTGAGACTCCCAGTTCGCGCAGCGCTACAGATTTTGCCATCAAAGCTGTATCGGCAGTTGCGCCATCTTTTCCATACGCTACCTGGATGTGATTTGCCTTATGCCGCCCCATGAGCTGTTCGCGGTCTACGCCATGGAGGACGCAGTTCATGATGGGCCATTGGGGTGTGGTCATCTGCCAGCGGCGTGCGACCTCCTCATTAGGAAGCTCCACAACGCTTGCCCTCCCGATATCAGCTTGCAGACGATTGTTCTCCACGTAGATACGGCTCCAGACTATTTCACCTGGCTTGCTGACGCCTTTCAGAGTGCCGCCGCCGAGGGGAAAATACATCGGGGGTTGTCGCTCGCTGGTCGCTCGAGTGTATCCGCCGAAATGGTTCGCCGGGGCAGCCCCGGAGATCTCGAAAACCCAGACGAACTTTCCTTCAAAGTCTTCGCCGTAGCGAATGTCATGCAGCGTGGTTTCCGGGTCGAGTCCGAGTTTGCGCCAAACCCGGTTGGTGACGAGTGCGTCAACTCCGGCGCACTCGTCTACTTCATTGAAGTGCGGCAAGGCTTCGTTGGGATAAAGAACACGGTCCGTGCCTGTCTGGCATACGGGCGGTCTGTCTACGTTATTCAATAGACCTTCAACCAGATCAGACGACGGCGTGAGATCCTTCAATCCTTGTTGATATTGAATACCGATGGCTGCACAGCCAAATTCATCCGCAATCCGCAGTGCGGCAATGTACATTCTGCATTGGTCGAGAATCTGGTCGTCTGTCAGGTCTGTATTCGCATTCGAACCGGTGATGAATTTCATGCCTTTTTGTTCCAGCCACGTGCGCACCCCTTGTGCTTCTGATTTCGAAACACGCATCATCGCGGCATAAAGAGCGGACTGGCTCAGCCGTTCTTTGAAAATTCCCATCGGATGGAGAATCTCGTCAGGGATGATCGCGTTGTACATACCCATACAACCCTCGTCAAAGACTCCGAGAATTGCTTTTTGTTGTAAAAGTTCTTCTGCAACTTGGCGACCGACTTTTTCCGATCCACTGGACACAGCTTGAGAAGCAAACGGTTTGATGTGCGAGGAATCATGAGTGACAGATTGTCCGTTCAACCAGGCCTGCAAACGAGTCAGGAAATAGTCGTCAGCGAAATCTAGGCTCCACAATGTGCCATAAGGAGTACCCGCTTTTGCCAGGCAGCCGTTCAAATTCAGCATTCCCACCAGCCCGGGCCACTGTCCGCTCCAATTCGCGACGGTCAAGATTCGACCCTTGTGATGAAGCAGCCCGGCGAGAACGTGATGACTGTACTGCCATACTGCTTCGGCGACGATGACGGGAGCATCGCTCGGAATGTGTTGAAAGACATCCATCCCGTAACGCTGGCTATCGATAAAACCGTGTGATTTTTCTGGCCGAAAAGGATGAGCTCTCTTGAGTTCAAAGCCGAAACGCTCAACCGCAGCCGTGAGGGAGCTTTCCATCGCCTCTTGTGCGGGCCAACACTTTTGGTTGGCGGAGAGGCGCAAGTCACCGCTTGCGAAAAGGTAAACAGTTTTCGTCATGCCGAGGCAATCCTCAATCTACAGTTATGTATCGGTCAGTCTTAAAATCATGCTTTAGAAGAAGGAGGGTGGTCCAAAATTCTCTCCGCCTTCGGATCCCAGTAAAGCTTCTTTCCCGCCCAATACGCTTGCGCAGCCATGATGCAGGCCACCGAGTGTGCGTATCCCGCCGTCACCGGAGCCGAAGGCTGCTGGTTGTTGCGCAATGCGTCCAACCAGTTGGTCATGTGCGAAAGATCTTCGTCGGTCGTGTTGGCTGGCCCCTTCCCTCCATCTCCCGGTAGTGACAGCCAAGTCTCATTGCGCACGACTGTGGGATCATCTTCGAAATTGCCTTTCTCTTCCACCAGCAGCCACCGCGGCGTGCCTTCTGTGCCGAAGTTCATGAGCGTCGCTTTTTTGCCCATCAGGCGAATGAAACTGGGAGCGTCATTTCCAAAACTCGTCGAGTAGCTGGCAAGAAATCCGGAAGGATATTCCAGCAGCGCTTGAAACGTATCTGGGTTCTCTCGTCCATCTTTCCAGGCGAAAATGCCGCCGTGAGCGAGGACTGATACGGGGAAGTGTTCATCCATAAACCAATGGACCAAGTCGATGCCGTGGCTCATCCACTGGTCCGGAATGCCGCTGGAGTAATTTCTGTAGAGGCGATATTCGAAGTAAAGCTGAGGGTCGAACGGTCGGTAAGGCTTGGTCATGAGCCACCGCTTCCACTCGATATCTTCTTCCCGGATTTGCTTCACTTCCGGCCGGCCGCGCCAGCGAGGGCCGCGATAATTCCACTCGACCTCCACCTTGGTAACCTCACCGCAAACGCCGGAGCGAAAAAGTTTGTGGGCGGCGACCTGATAGGGTTCGCTGCGCCGCTGCGTGCCCACCTGTACGATCAGTTTTCTCTCCAGCACCGCATCCCGCGCGGCCTTGGCTTCTTCGAGATCATTTCCCATCGGCTTCTCTACGTAGGTGTGCTTGCCGGCCTCCGCCGCCATCTTCAACATGGGTGAATGCTGATGCTCCGGAGTAGAAATAATGACGGCATCAATGTCTTTGCGGTTTAAGAGCTCTTCCAAATGTTGTGTGGAGTGGGGCTCGCGGCCGTAGGTCTGCTTCGCGGTGGAGATGGCACGCTCGAGATTAACTTTCCAGAGATCGCAAATGCTGGTGACCTCGACATTTTTGGAATCCTTGAGCTGCGAAAGAATGTATTCCAGCCCACGCCCGCGATTTCCGATGCCGATGTGGCCAAGGGAGATTCGGTCGTTCGCGCCTAAGACCCGGCCGTAGGAAGCCGCCGTTTGCGCAGATCTGGCCTGGGTTTTAGCTCCCCCTAGTAAAGCTGCGCCCAAGGCTACGGTGGCAGAGCGATCCAGAAATGTTCTTCGCGTAATATTTCCGCCGGGTTGAGTCGAGGATTCATTCATCGTGCCGGATCTCCTTCGCCTTCCGCAGAACGAATTGGTATCAATAAGATTTCGAATGTCAGAAATATTCACAGAAAGTTACAATAATTTCAAGAAATATCGTGAAATATGCCAATAGTAATTTCATAAAACTAAGGCTTGCGCGAGCCTTGCTAACACCCAATAGAATACGCTACACTGTTAATTTGAAACAATGTTTTGCCCTTCCTGTGCCAGGAACAATTGTTTGCAATGCTTTATGAAATATTTCACAGTTCAGCTACATAAAGGGACGCTTAATTAAAGGATGTCGATGCCAAACAGGGTTAGAGGTCGGGATATTGCGCGTCTTGCCGGGGTGAGTTCATCGACGGTATCTCGCGTTCTGAATGGCACCGTGAGAGTCAGCCCCGAAATTCAGGAGCGGGTGAAAAACGCAGCGGCAGAAGCAGGATTCAAGGTTGAACAGTTCAGCCGCACCAAACCCATCGCCTTTCTCCTTGGTAACCGTGATTTCCTGCATCCTTTTCATTCGCGAGTGCTGGTAGGAGCTGAAGCATTCTGTTCCGAGAATAATTACTCGATCCTCTTTCTTCCCTTTCATTATCGTGCCGATGTTCCGTGGCAGGAACTTCACCTGCCAAAAATCCTGCAACGCCGCGACCAGATCAGCGGTTTTGTGATCGCCGGTACAAACTCGCAAAACCTGTTTGATCTTTTAGCCAGCAAGAAAATTCCATTTGCCGTGCTGGGAAACAATGTTCTGGAGGATTGGAAATCGAACGAGTATGACACCGTCTGGGTCGATGACGAACAGGGTGCTCATGAAATGACTCGACATCTCTTATCCATCGGACATCGTGACATTTGGTTTGTGGGGAATTGCAAATTCACATGGTTTGCCAGATCGCATAAAGGGTACAGGCGAGCGATGGAAGAAGCCGGCTTGTTGCCGCGGCTTGCGGGATTCGACTGCGAGGAAGAAGAAAACGTTGGTTATCTGGGAGCGAAATCCATATTCAGCAGAGGAGAACCAGTAACCGCAATCTTCGCTGGCACTGATGTGTGTGCCCAAGGTGTGTATAAGGCGCTGAGGGATTTGAATGTTCGAGTTCCAGAAGAAGTGAGCGTCGTGGGCTGCGACGACCTGGACGCGGTTAAGCTCTATCCGCCGCTTACGACGATTCGAGTTTTTGGCGAGCAGGTGGGCGCTCATTTGTCGGAGCTGGTGCTCAATCGGATTGCGGCGCCCGATCGACCTGCACAGAAATATATGATTCCGACTCAATTGGTGAGACGGGAGTCATCGGGTCCACCACTCAAATTTGCCGACCGGACGCCAGGATTCAGGGAGTCTTCCATCACCAACGCTTAGTCCAGTCTTTAACGTAATGCAAATTTTCGAATCAACGAGGGCGAATTTCATGAACTATGGAAAGACTCAAGTTGTGCTCTGTGAAAACGAGAACGATTTGGGTGCGCGAGCGGCTTCCGCCGTGGGACAGCGAATACGGGAGCTACTAAGTTCGCGTGACGAGATTCGTATCATTTTTGCTGCAGGCGAAAGTCAGTTCGCTTTTCTTGAGGCTCTTGCTCGTGAGCCGGGCATTGATTGGAGCCGTATCGTTTGTTTCAACATGGATGATTTCTGGGATACCCGCATGCCCGAGGAGTATACCTGTGGATACCAAACGCGTAAGCAACTCTATGACAAAGTTGGCCCGCGGAAATCGCATCTGGTCAGATTTAACGCGCCAGATCCGCACGCGGAGGCCGAGCGCTTAGAGTCCTTGCTCCGTTCGGCAGGTAAAATTGATATCCTTTGTGAGGGCATCGGAACTTCTGGTCACTTGGCCCTTAACGAACCGGAGGACACAGATTTTAACGATCCAGCCTGGGTGAGAGTGGTTGATATCGCCGAACAGTCCAAACGGCAACTCATTCAAGACCCCAATTTTTCTGCTCTTGGCTATATTCCCGACAAGGGAATCACGATGACAATTCCTGCAATGCTCAGCGCGCAGCATGTTTACACGATGGTTCCCTTAGGACTCAAGCGCGAGATCCTCACAAAACTATTCAAGGTCTCCGAGCCGACTGTTTTGCTTCCGGCCTCAGTTCTCAGCACGGTTGAAGGTACATTGTTCGTTGATCGAGATTCATGCCCGAGCGAATCTCTAATCGCCAAATAGGTTCGTCGCCTGAATGTTCGCTCAATTTTGTGAACGGCTAAATCGGAGGTTCTTGTAGCCATGGCAGAACCCGTAGCAGACCTAAAACGAACTTATGATGCGGTGGTGATCGGCTCTGGTGCCGCCGGTGGCATGGCGTGCCATGTTCTGACGAGCCGCGGAATGAAAGTTCTCCTTCTCGAGGCGGGGAAAAAGCTGCCGATCGAGGCGGAGATTCGCTCGATGCAGTGGCCTTATGATCATCCGCGGCGCGGACAACCGCCTGCCGATCATCACGCGCTGACCTACCCGGAGTACAACCTGCGCACCCCACCTTACGGTGTCGGCTTCGAGAAGTACAAACACGTTCACAGCTACGTCGGCAGGAACGATTATGTGAAGAATATCGTTGTCGACGAACGCGAGAACCCTTATACCGGCACCAACTATGCGTGGGTACGGGCACGCTGTCTTGGTGGAAAAACCAATATTTGGGGAAAGCTGGCGCTGCGGTTCTCCGACTACGATTTCAGGGCCAAGTCCCGCGACGGATACGGAGAAGACTGGCCGATCAGCTACGACGATCTCTCTCCGTACTACGACAAAGTCGATTTGTATCTCGGCATCACAGGGGTTAAAGAGAATCTCCCGCAAATTCCCGACAGCATTTTTCAACGTCCCACAAAATTAAATTGTGCGGAAGTGGTGCTGAAGCAGAGCCTGCAAAAGATGGACGTCACGCTGACGCAATATCGCGCCGGTGTAACCAGCGACGGTCTGAAGCACAACAAGTATCGTAGTAAATGTTTTGGCCGCGGCGCCTGTGAACGGCACGGCGGCTGCGACATTCACGCGCAGTTTGATTCGCCTACTGGTTTGATCTACCCGGCAAGCGATACCGGCAACCTGACGATTCGGACCAACGCCGTCGCCCGTGAAATCACGGTTGATCCGAATACCGGCAAAGCCAGCGGGGTCCACTTTGTGGATTCGCTTACACTGCAGGATTACAACGTGCGCGCCAAGGTCGTGATCGTCGCGGCATCCACATTGGAGTCCGCGAGACTTCTTCTGTTATCGAAATCGCACTTTTATCCCAACGGTATCGGTAATTCCAGCGGCCACGTTGGGCATAATTTGTGCGAACACGTTATGGGCGGGGGCCTGGTAGGTCAGGCAAAAAATCTTATCGGCAAGTCCTCCACCAACGACGATGGCCGCCCCGGCGGCTTCTATATTGCGCGCTTTCGCAATCTTAAGACGAAAAACCCCAACTTTATCCGCGGCTATGGAATTGAAGGCGATGCCGGGCAAGGGATGTTCCCGCACATCGTGAACTCGAGCGGCTTCGGCGCTGAATTTAAGGAAGAAGTCCGCAACAATCGTGGCTCCTATATCAGTATGGGCGCGTTCGGCGAAGTGCTGGCGCGGTACGAGAATTATGTGGACCTCGATCCCCAGGTGAAAGACAAGTGGGGAATCCCCGCTCTGCGCTTTCACTACAAGTTTGGCGACAACGAACATCGCATGCTTGCCGACATGAAGCAGACCTCGCGCGAGATGTTTGAAGCAGCCGGTTTTGAAGTGATTTCAGCGGATGAACGCATACTCACCGAAGGCGCATCGATCCATGAAGTGGGTACGGCACGCATGGGCAGTGATCCGAAGAAGTCGGTCTTGAATCAGTTCGAGCAGTCTCATGACGTGAAGAATCTTTTCGTCGTCGATGGCAGCTCATTCGTTAACTCCAGTTGCAACAATCCAACCTGGACCATCATGGCGCTATGTTGGCGGTCCTGCGACTATCTTGCAGACGAATTCGGGAAAGGGAATCTGTGAGGAGGACTCATGTCAACCGATAGCTCTAAGACTCCCAAGTACAACCGCCGGCAGTGGTTGAAAGGGTCGGGTACCGTCCTCGGCGCTTCGTTGTTGCCCATATCCATTTCAAAAACTGCCTCCGCAGCAAAGACCACTGCCACAAAAGTTGAGACCGCTGAGTCCATCGGCCGCTTCCTGACGCCCGCTGAATACGCATTCGTCGACGAGTTGGCCGAGATGATTATTCCGGCTGACAGTCATTCGGGTGGCGCAAAAGCCGCTCAGGTCGTCGCTTATGTGGATCAGATGCTGCGCGAGAGTGTGGATGAGAGTCGTCGCACTGACTTCAGGGAAGGTTTGCGTCTTCTCGATGCGATGATCCGCCATCAAAGCGGAAAATCATTTGTAGCGAGCAGCCCCGACGAGAGAGCCGCAATACTGACCGTTCTCTCGAACAACATTTCGAGCGACTTACCCGAGGCCCGCTTTTTTCGCGAGATCAGACAACTCACCATTCGCGGCTATTACACCTCCAAGATCGGCATTCACGATGACCTCGACTATCGAGGTAACACCATGATCGACGAGTTCGTCGGGTGCGACGACCCGCCAGAAGCGCACAAAACATAAGGACGCAAATGACCAAGCTGTTCGAGGACATTTTGAAAGAACCGGTGGAGCTTTCGAAATCCCTGGGCCATACACTCGGCGACGGGCGGGCTGCGCTCGACGAGGCTGCCAATATTCTGAAGCAAGCCCAACAGATCTATCTGATAGGGATTGGCAGCAGCTACAGCGCTGGTTTGGCGATGATTACATTTTTCCACGCTGCCGGCCGTCCGGCGATTCTTTTCGACGCTGGGGAGTTTCTGCTTTTCGGTGAGGTGCCGAAGGACGCGGCAGTTGTAGTGTTGTCGCGAAGCGGCAAGAGTGGCGAAATTGTTAAACTGCTGCCGAAGCTCAGAGCGCGTGGCGCCAAGATCATTGCGATCACCAACACTCACGAGAGCCCGCTGGCCGAGCAGGCAGACGTGGTTCTCCACATGATGGCAAGTTTCGATCATGCAGTTTCTGTTTCCATGTATTCGGCGATGGCGCTGGTCGGTGGACTGCTCGCGGTTGCCACCGAGGGTAAGCTCAAAGACTCTCTGGTGGCACAGTTGCAGAGTGCCTTCACCACCTTGGGCACGGAGCTCAATTCCTGGAAACAGCAGATTGAGAACAGCGGATGGCTCGATGCCAAAGCGCCGATGTATTTGCTTGCACGGGGAGCCAGCTTTGCGAGTGCCAACGAAGCACGACTTCTTTGGGAAGAGGCTGCGAAACTTCCTGCCACGGCCTTGACCAGCGGAACTTTCCGGCATGGACCCCAGGAAGTGATCCGCCGGGGAATGCGCTTCGCTGTTTGGATCGAAAAGGAAAAGAGTCGCGATCAGGATTTGGCGATGGCGCATGATCTGAGGAAGCTGGGAGCGAAGGTGCTGGCCATTGGACAGGACTTGCCGGCCAGCGCAGGAGATCTTGTTCTGCAAGTACCGTCTATCTCGGCGGAATGGCAGTTTGTATTAGACATCGTTCCGATCCAGATGGCTTCGGAGTGTCTTGCACGTCTCGGAAATCAGAACTGTGATGAATTCCGTCTGTGTGCATACATCGTCGAAGACGAGGGCGGGCTCATTGGTCCCGACTCGAAGCTGGAAGAATTCGCGACAGAGTAGAAGAGATTACTTGCGCGCCAAGAGTTCTCGCGCAATGGACGACCATTCATTCTGAAGCGATTCTTCGCAAAAAGACTTCTGCGCGCGACTGTACCAATAGCCTGCATTGTCGCGGTCGCCCTCCTTGCGATGCAGGTAGGCGTGTACCCATGAGCCATCGGTGCTTTTGTCCAGCATGGCACTCGAGTGTGCACGGGCCCAATCCCCCTTGGCATCCCACCACAGACCCGCTAGCGCATGTGGAAGTTCAGCGGGAGAATTGTTGGCGGTGATGGATTGTTGGAATTCTTCCAGGGTCATTGAAAGTGAACGTTTCCTAAAAAGTTATGTGCCGGCCGACAAGCTAGGAAAGATAGTGGATCGTTTTCTCGATCAACTTCGCGGTTGGTTGATAGGGATCGCCGGGCGCATCGTATTCGATCGAGCAATATCCCCTGAACGAACGGCGACGCAAAACAGTAAATGTTCTTGCCATATCAACGTGTTTAATTTCGCCTTGATCATTCCCTATGCTGTCTTTCACGTGGCAAATGCCGTAGGCATATTGAAACATCGAGTCGATTGCCCGGTAACTATAGGTCTCGTTCTGTGCGGCCAACGTATTGCCGAAGTCAGGAAGCAAGCGCAGCCACGGGCTATTCACTTTTGTAACGACGCGCACAAGCAAAAAGGGATCCTCGCTTACCGAGTCGTCATTCTCCAGATGCACCACAATATTCCTGCTAGAAGCATAGGCCACGACCTGCCGCAAACTGTCAGCGAGACGGTCAATGTCGGGCTTCGCATCTTGTGCGCGAGCGATGTTCGTACGCACGCTCGGTGAACCGATCGTTACTGCTACGTCGATCCATTTCTTGCTATAAGCAATTGCTCTTTGTCGCTCTTCAAGGTCGTTGGCATAGGGACTGTCACGAGTATCCACGGCGATGTTGGCTATGCTGGCGCCCGCCTTTTCTAGTGCTTTGCGAAAAGTTTGCAGATAGTCCTGGTCCGTCGAGGGGAAGTGGTGGGTCCACGGTTCGATCTTAGTGACATTGAACGTTTCCACCACGTGAGCGGCAAAATCTTTGAGATCCATGCTGGGATTTCCAGGCTTGTGACGATCTCCCGCGATGAACTCACGAAAAGGATAGGAGCAGATAGAGATTCTTTCCCGCGGCTGAAATGGAAATTTCACCGAGGGCAAGGGTGCTGCGATTGCACCGGACAATCTGGGTAAGAAAACCGTTCCCACAGTGAGGGCTATGCCAGTCAAAACATCACGGCGATTCGGCAGGCTCTCCATGTTCGGTGGTTTGGAATTGCTCATGAAAGTTGCGCGTACCTTTATATGCCGTGGCTCTGGCATCGCTTGCTAGCCTGCTAATTCTACCGTGGCCGCTTCACCTTCCCGCAAAGTCAGCCTATCCATGAACTCGATTTCGTGACTTCCATTTAGGGATTTCAATGCGCAGCGCATCTGCTGTCCATTTGGCCCGAGAAGCGTCCCTTTGGTAAATGTCTTGTGGTTCGCGCTTTCTCCAAGAACTAGATGCTCCAAGGTCAGGCCACCATAGCGACACTCGAGTTTCGCATTCAACTTACCAGGCCTGCTCTCCTGACTATAGAGACCCCAAGCCGTGCCCGCCGCAAAAAAGCAGCGAAAGTGTTCGGGTTGGACCGCTGGTTGAAAGACGAGCGTTCGTTCCACAGCCGAGTAGCGGAATCCAGACAGCGCCAGTAGCAGGGAATAGCTGGCCATGGCGCGCGAGTAGTGATTGCCCCACTCGATCTGATTCCATGGATTGCGGCGGACACCATCGTAACGCCCACTGATCGCTTTCACTATGCTCAGGCCATCCGCAACCATGCCTCTATATATAAGATGAGCGGCCAGAGCATATTCGATGCCGGTCCAGACTTCATCCCCATAGACCAGCGGAAATGCCGGGCGCCCTCCGTTCGGCCAGGTGCACGCCACTAGACCCTGCTCGTCATTGATGGCGTAAATGCGTTGTGTATTCGAGTAATCCGAAAATTGCTGTCTAAAGTTATGCCGATAGACGGATTGTAAAGTCTTCTTAATGCGATCCGGCGGCAGTCCTGTGTCGAGACCCAATATGTCGGCGTACCATTGTCCTAACATCTGATCAGAGGCGCAACCTTCGCCAATCTGGTACTTGAGTTTGCCATCTTTGATTACTTGCTCTTTCCAGTTGGCTTTGGCGTAGGGCGGCATGGGACGGATCTGGTCCACGGGCGTCGTTTTCTGAATATAGAATTCGCCATTCCACATGCTCTCGAAATTCCTGACGCCTTTTTCCCGAATCTCTCGATAGCTCTGCGCGGCGCTTGACTCGCCGACGGCTATCGCCATCAACTCTCCGGCTTTCAGAGCTCCGAGGTAGAGAGAGGTGACCATCGGGTTCGGGCCGAAGAACTCGACGTCGTAGGTATTGTGTTGCTCGCCTTCCATCAGACCGTCTTTATCTGCGTCCCAGAATTTCCACGCGAATTCCAGCGCCCGTTTCGCACCCGGCCACACCCTTCTGAGGAATGCTTCGTCACCGGAAATCTGCCATTCTCGGAATAGCTTCAGGATGCAGCCCATCTGCCCGTCGGCAGCAGGGCGGAAATTCCACTGTTTAATGTCGAGCGGAACCATGGCGCGAAATGCCAGGCTGTCGTCGCTGCGCAACTCATGCAAAAAATCTGTATCGCGCATCGAGCGCTCGAGTTCCGGAAACAGAAACGCCACTGCATGTTCGTAGTTCCACACATGCGAGCAGTTCATCCAGCCATTGGCTTCGTCGTCTCCACATCCCTCAAAACCGAAGAACTGTTTGCCTTCAAGAAGAATGCACGTGTTGGTGCGGAGGATCGACGCCTGGCTCGATACAGCTTCCAATACCTCCGGGGGAAGTGTGCTGGAAAAAAAAGTATCTGCAAACAGCCGTGTTTTGTTCTCGAGCTCGGATAGTCGGGATGCCGTATGAATGGCTACATCCCATGCATTTGTGAAGCGCGTGCCGTAGTAGTTGGTCAGCTTTCTGCCGCGGACCTCGGCATCCTTATAGTGCCAGTAGTTGTCACGGACAGGAAAGTGCCAGGCCAATATGAACGAGATTGTGATCGATTCGCCAGCCTCGACACGCGCGTTAGGCGCTAGTGTGGTGTAACTTGATTCGCCATCGGCCGTGGATTCCGAGGGAGAATCCTGAAACCTGCCGCTCGCGGAAAACTCGTCGAACCAGGTCTGGACGAAATCCCAAAACTCACTTCCTAACCAGGTGCTGCGAGCGGTGAAAGAAGGATGAGTGGTCAGCAGCGCCATCGACCCGTGATGCACGTCGCCTTCCGGATATTTCTGTGAAGTGAGATCAATCCCGGCAACTCTTGCGCCTGCAGCTTGCTCCTGCCGGAGAGTATTCAGATTGTTCCCGAATCCCGGAAACTCGTGGCTATCCAGAACTGTTTTCCCATCATAACCAACAGCATTCATCAGAGAAAACGCCAGCGCCACATCCGCAGTTTTCTGACTGGGGTTGGTGATGCAATATTTGAAAATCGCCACCGGCAAGCTTGAGTCATCCACATTGAGCGGTACGAACGGAGTATAAGCTTCGAGCGAAACGGAGACCGGAAGGGCATTGTCCTCGAAATCAACTTTTGCGATGGGGTCTTTTCCGGTAAGCGTAGCTTTCTGAAAATGGCGGAGTCCCTGGCCTGACTCGCGGCTGTAACCGTTCCATCCGGTGTATGGGGGCTGGATCGGTCCTTCGACGACGCGCACCAGAGGACTCTCTCCGTCAGCTTTCGCCCACAACGCCACAAAGGTGAAGGGAAGAATTCGCCCTTTCGCCGGACGATTAAAAATTTCCCAGTCGCGCAATTCGCCTCGTCCGCCAAGCGAGACCGTGCCCGTTCCAATTCCTCCCAGAGGAAAGGCCACTTCTCCGGCAGCCGCGCCGGTGTAGGAGCGAAGGGACCCGCGAGCCGCACGGGCCCCCTGGGGGTTGGAAATCGCCGAACTTGCCGCTTTGGTACTTTCCGCATCTGCGGCTGACAGCGACGCTCCGGCAATGGCCGCGACGCCTATCGCCGCCGAGGTCGATGTCAGGAATTGTCTGCGATTCACTCCTGTTTGTTTCTTCATGACGGCCCTCGAGTGCCAAAGCTTACATGAGGGACGTCAGAAATTCAGCTTCAAACCAAATTGCAGTTGTCGTGACGGAACCACCGTCGAAGTGATTACCCCGAACGCTCCCTCGCCATCGTCTTGGAAAGGATCTGGCTGTGCGAAGACCGGATGGTTGAAAGCGTTAAAGAGTTCGAAGCGGAATTCCAGGTTCGTGCGTTCCGTGATGTCGAACACCTTGCGCAGTGACATATCGCTAGTTACTGCGCCAGGCCCTTCCAGGCCGTTCTTTGAGGCATTACCGAAGGTAAATTCGTTCGGCTCGCCGTAGCAGTTGGTGTTGAACCAATTCTGGATTGTGCGACTGCCACGGGGCAAATTGCCATTGCAGAATTGCTCGGCGCGGTACAAGCCGTTAGAACCAGTATTGGAAGGATCGAAGCTTATCTGCGGTGTAAAGTAGAAACCGGTGTGCAATGTGACGATTCCACCTAGATGCCATCCGCCCAGGATCAGATCTTCCGCGCGGCTTGAATTCATGAACTGTTGGCCTTTACCGACCGGGAGCTGATAATCGAAGCTCGTGACCCAGCGGAATGTCTGGTCAAAGTCCGAACGTCCGTATTCGTGGCTCAGGTCGTAGGTGTTCTGGGGTGTAGGCGAGGAACAACAGATCTCAGGTTGATCGTTAAGCGACTTGCTAAAAGTAAACGAGCTCAAAAACATCAGCCCGCGGCTGATACGCTTATCCACTTTCAGTTGCAAGGCGTGATAGTTCGAATTTCCACGATTTACCATGGAGGAAAAGCTGCCGAACTGCGGGTAAGGACGTCTCAACTGGGGGTCGCCAGGGCCCGGAGTCGGATCCTGATTGTAATCGAGCATGGTCCCCAGGTGCGTGGCCTTGGAGCCTACGTAGGCAATTTCCACCAACATATTGCCGGGCAATTCGTGTTGGATGTTCAAATTCCATTCATCCAACACGGGCGCATGCAAATGCGACCCAGCTCCCTGGGCGGAGGTGGTCACGGACGCCCCGGTGATGTTGTTTGGGTCAACCACCGGGAATCCTCCGGAAACTGTAAGTGCTGGCACCGTCCCGTCGCTCTGGTAGTTAGGCTCAACAACAAAGGGTACGTTGTAGTAGAGCTGGAAGGGATCGCCGGAGCGAAGTTCCTGGGCGCTGAAAAAACGCCCGTAGCCCGCGCGAAGGACTGTGCGCGGCAGAATCTGCCAGGCAAGACCGATGCGCGGAGCGAGGTCATCTTTGTCGGTCTTTACCAAGCCGCGGGATGCGCCGTTCTTTCCCGCGAGAACCAGTTGCCCTGTGGCGAAATCCAGGTTGGCTATCTGGTTGTTGGCGTCGTACAGGGGAGTCGTGTAGTCATAGCGGAGTCCCAAGTTAAGGGTCAGTTTGGAGTTAACCTTGAAATCGTCCTGGACAAACCCGCCATAAACTTCCTGGCGGTTGTGGAATGTGCCGCCGAGCGAGATATTGGCATTGGGGGTCAATCCGAGGAGGGCATCGGCCAGAGGACTGCCACCGCCATCGGGATCGTCTGCACTGTTGGTCATCTGCCCGGTGAAGCGCATCCTGCCGCGTGGTGACCCCAACTGCAGCAGATTGAACTGGCTACGGCGAAGTTGCACACCAATCTTAATCGAATGCTTTCCGCGAATAAGGCTCAGGGTGTCGCCGTACTGAATTTCCTGCGATGTGCTCACGGTCGGGGCGAAGCCGGGGTAGCCAAGCCGGCGATAGCCTCCCGAAATCTGGAACAGGGTAAGACCGTTGAACTCCGGATCGTCGGGCACGCCAGGAACCCTTATATCAGGCGGAGGATTATTCAGACCATAGCCCGCAATGCCATTCGCGTAATGTTCCCAATTGAACCCCCCGCGCACATCGTTCACCATTGTAGGGCTAATGGTCCAGGTGTGAGCGATGGCGAGACCGCGCGAGGAATCGTAGGAGAGTCCCTGAGCCGGATTTGCGCCGTCGGCCAGCCCGGGCAGCGGTGGCTGCTGGAAGCGGTGCGTGCGGCTCATCGAGTATCGGGCGAAGATCTGTTGTTTTGGATCTATTGAGTAGTCCAGCCGCAGATCACCCTGGTCAATGTTAGTGCTGCCTGGATCATTGCGAATGAAGTTCTGCGAAAGTCCATCACGGTTCGGTGCCGGATAGAGCGAGAGGATGTTATGGGCGATGGGATCGAAACGATCCGCGGGGATGATGTTTCCCGGGAAGGGTGAGCGCACAGCTTGGCCGTCCACTACGGTTGTCGTAGCAGGATCGTAAATCGTGGAATCGAGCGCACTGAAATCACCGTTGAGCTCGGCCAGCGTCGGCACGGTGGAGATATCGGTTTGAGAGGTGCCGATCCGCGTTCCCTGATAGTCGCCGAAAAAGAACAGCTTGTCATGAATCACCGGACCGCCAAAGGTGAACCCGAACTGGTTCTGCCGGAAGGGCGCCTTCTTATCATCGGAGGGCTCGAAGAATCCGCGCGCATCAAGGACGTCGTTGCGCAGGAACTCGAACACAGTTCCGTGAAATTGGTTCGCCCCGGACTTGATGGTAGCGTTGATGACCGCGCCGCCGCTGCGTCCAAATTCGGCTGAGTAGTTGCTGGTCTGGACTTTGAACTCAGCAATCGCGTCGACGTTGGTCTTTAGAACGTTGGTGCCGATGTCGTTGGAATTGTTGTCGATTCCATCCAGAATGAAATTGTTCAACAGGCCCCGCGTGCCGTTCACTGCGAAAGTTCCGCCGGCATTGCCGTTCGTTGCCGATGCGGTTCCTCCGGTGACGACGTTCCCGCTTTCTGCGATCTTCGTGACACCGGTTGTCAGCGCGACCAGTTGCGTGTAGTCACGGCCATTCAGGGGAAGGTCGGAGATCTGCTTACCGCCCACAACCTCGCCCAGCGCGGACGTTTCCGTTTGCAGCAACGGAGCAGCATCATTCACCGTTAGCTGCTCGTTCACCGAACCGACCTGCAAGGTGAAGTCAACCCGAACACGATCCTGCACGTTGAGAACGATTCCGGTACGGGTGACCTCTTTGAAGCCGGTGGCTTGTACCGCGACGGTGTAGTTTCCGATTTTGAGAGACGTGGCGGTATAGTTGCCGTTGGCGTCCGTCTTCACCACAATTCTCGCGTTGGTGCCGACGTTGACAATGGTCACCACTTCATTGGGCAATATCGCGCCGCTGCCGTCGACAACAGTGCCGACCAGGGTGGCCGTGTCCGTTTGGCTGTAAGCGGGCAGACACAAAACCAGTGATGCAAGAAGGACGGAGCCGAGAACCCGAAGAAGCTTCGTCATTGCGCCGTTGCTGGCTGTTGCTTCGAACGGCAGCCGGGAAGAGACTTGCGTATTCTTCATGCGTCCTTTGCCCCCCAATTGATTTTGGAAATTCACTTGACCTCTGCACCTACACCAACGCGGTCGCTTGTGGGTGCCGCAACCCAGGCCATGCGACGCCTCGTTCCTAATTCGCAACAAGACGAGCAGGAGATTTGTTGACTGCCTTCCTAAAACTTCGGTCTGTCGGATCAAATTGGGAAAAAGGAAGCACTCAACAGCTTTATCGTTACGAATAAAGCTCTCACCAAGGCGCGTATCATAGGGCTGGTGAACTTCCATTGTCAATGATAATTTTCTTGTAAATCGAGAAACGTTTCTCAAATCCCCTGATTGCTGGGAAACGTTTCACACATCCAATGCTTAACAGAGGAAGTTTGTCCGACCCAAAATAAGTAGATAAGTAGAGGAGATGGATGTGCAACTTATTAATTTAAATAGCCGTGTAAAGATTCGAGGCCGGTAAATCAGATCTCTGAATGTTAAATTTAGCAGGGCAGGTTGAGAAAATCTTGCTCAGTATAGGTGAAACATTGCTATGATCTGTTGCGAATTTGGGTAGACGACTGCCCAGCAGTCAGGGCAGAGAGTAAATATCGATGACGACTTCAAATTCCAAAACAGACAAAGTCGGTCTGCGAGAGATTGCCGATCTCGCAGGGGTAAGTCTCGCCACTGTCTCGCGGGTGCTGAACGGAAATACGCGGGTTGCTGAGTCGCTACAGAAGATGGTGCTGGATGCGGCCGCCACGCTCGACATCGACGTATCCAGCCGAAACAAAACCAAGGCGCTCGCATTCCTGCTGAGTAACCGCGCCATGGTTCACGCTTTTCATTCACGGGTCTTGATCGGAGCCGAGGCACACTGCACTGCACT
>Ga0193753_10001750_pt1 | contig 18239 bp, 14 predicted proteins | sample H1c2metaG_FD_144925 | JGI IMG/M metagenome (GOLD analysis project Ga0193753, IMG submission 144925) | Soil microbial communities from a riparian zone of the East river system, Colorado, United States - H1c2 | ecosystem: Environmental > Terrestrial > Soil > Riparian zone | place: USA: East...
TGTGTTGGTGAACGAATGGATGTCACCCAAGCGAAGCGGAATGGCATCCCCGGCCCCAATCGATACTATCTCGGCCGCGCTTCTGGCCGACGCCACTGTGACGGCTCCCTGGCCGTGTAGCACGTAATAGAATTCCTCCAATTCATGGTGGACATGAGCGCCAATTGAAGTGTTCGGCGGAAGCACGAGGTGATCCACGTAAGTCCAGGGAGAATCGAAGACGGAAGGAGACAACGTCCGCCGATATAAAACGGTCCCGCTGCCGCGATTCATTGCGTTGACAGGTTTGAGCAGCGCTTTATCCAAGCGCATGCTCATGAAAACCGGGATCGGGTCGAGCGGTACGTCGACACGGGGATCTTGCAGGTCGAAAGCATCGTATGTGCCTTTCATCGCAGTTACATTGATATTCATCCACTCAATCGGCTTGTCCGTCGCATTATAAATTGCGTGCGAATGACCCATTCGGCAAATGGCGCCGGCCGGTCCCTTCAGCAAAGACGTACGCCCATCGATTGTGAACTGCGCTTCGCCGTCCAAAATGACGAACATCTCCTCGCACTCATTGTGAAAGTGCTGGCCGATGCCGCTTTTCGGAAAGATCACGCCACGGTGCAAAAATTGCAAATTCGTTTCGAGTGTATGTTCATCAAAAAGCGCTGAGAACGCCATATGGCCAGCGCCTTCATGCACGGCGGTTAGTTGCCGGTATTTAGAGGGATCGGTGTGAACAATCCGCGAAGCCAGAGGCTCGCGAGCCCCGACCTGGCACGCGATCAACAGAGCGAAGCATAACCTTGTCATTGACTCTTCTCCATTTTTCAACCAGCGATCTTGGTGCAATCGGCGACTTCTAGCTTATATCTCGTGCGGTTTCCGGATGCTATGATCCGGGAACGATGCATTCCGGGACGTACCAATGACCCAAAAAATCGCGTTCCTGCACACCAGTCATGTGTTGATTCCAATGTTTGCGGCGCTTGCGAAGGATCTCCTCCCCGAGTCCGAGGTCTTTCACATGACCGATGAATCCCTGATCCGAGATACTATTGCCGCCGAGCGCCTGACTCCCGCGACCACGCGGCGGCTGGCCGCGATGATCGGCTCCGCGTGGGAAGGCAGTGCGACCGCGGTTATGGTCACTTGCTCTTCCATCGGGCCGGCAGTCAAGGTAGCGCGCGCACTTTACGATTTCCCGATTTTTCGTATTGACGAAGCCATGGTAGACAAGGCCGTGTCGATGGGCCGGCGCATCGGCGTCGCGGCGACGCTGCGGACGATGCTCGAGCCTACTCTCGCTCTCGTGAAAGAGACCGCCGCGCGGGTGGGAAAAGATGTGGAGATCGTCCCGGCGCTGTTCGAAGGAGCGTTTGAAGCCGTGCTTGCGGGCGATACGAAACGCCACGACGCCATCGTAGCCGAAGGCCTGATTAGTGTGCGCGAGCGGTCGGACGTCGTGTTACTCGCGCAGGCATCTATGTCGCGCGTGGTGGCGCAGCTTCACTCGAACGGCGGCAGCCCAATTCTATCGAGTCCGGAACTCGCGGTGCGGCGCATGCGAGATGTTCTGGCCGCCGGCCAAGCGGCGCCTGACCGGTGAAGCCGGTCCACGGGCTCGCCAATCGTTATCGTGTTCTTTTCTTACTGGTGGCGTTGGCCATCATCACGTTTCTCGACCGCATCGCGATCTCAAGTGCCGGGCCGCGTATCCAAGAGGAACTCGGCATCCCACCGGACTTGTGGGGTTGGATCCTCGGCGCTTTCGTGCTTTCTTACGGTGTCTTCGAGATTCCCGCCGGCGCGCTCGGCGACCGCGTGGGGCCGCGGCGAGTGCTCACTCGCATCGTCGTTTGGTGGTCGGCATTTACTTGTTTGACCGGCGCGGCATTTTCCTTCCCGCAACTGCTGGCAACCCGCTTTTTATTTGGGGCAGGCGAAGCCGGAGCTTATCCGAATATGGCGGGCGTATTGGCGCAGTGGTTTCAGCCGCATGAGCGGGCGCGCACGCAAGGATTCATCTGGGCCGCCAGCCGCTTCGGTGGCGCGCTCGCGCCCATTCTAGTGGTCCCCTTGCAAACGCACATCGGATGGCGGTGGACGTTTGTCCTCTTCGGCGCTGTGGGCATGATCTGGGCGGCGGTCTGGCGGACGTTCTATCGCGATCCCCCGTCTTCTCTGGCGTCGAACGATTCCTCACACGCCGGAGTGCCGTGGCGCAAGCTGATCGCCCGGCCGCAGATGCGGCTGATCTTCGTCATGTACTTTTGCCAGGCCTGGGGCTCCTGGTTCTACTTTGGTTGGTTCCCGGTCTACCTCGTGCGAGGCGCCGGCTTTAGCGAAGCGCAGATGGGGATCTTCGCGGCTCTTCCATTTCTGATGGGCACTGTGGGCAACCTATGTGGGGGATTCCTCTGCGACGCTCTCGCTGCACGTTTCGGCTTGAAAATCGGGCGCCGCCTGGTAGGTGCGGCCAGTCTGGCGTTGTCGGCTCTGTTATTAATTGCAATGACGATGACGCGTAATCACGCTGCTATTGTCGTGCTCTCGTCTCTCGGCTTCGGCGTGGCGGACCTGATGCTGCCGGCCGCTTGGGCGGTCTGTCTCGATATCGGCCGCGGCCATGCAGGCGTCGTCACTGCGGTGATGAATACCGCCGGACAACTCGGCGGATTCGTATGTGCGGTGCTCTACGGATATGCCGTCCAAGCGACCGCGAGTTACAACGTGCCGATATGGGGCGTGGCGGCTATGGTGATGATCGCGGCGCTCCTGTTTACTCGCATCGATCCAACGCGCCAGCTATTCGACGAGCGCCCGGTCAAACTGGGGGCGCCGTGATCTTGCGGATGCTCTCCATCCACACGTCGCGCTGAAACACTTTTTTCCAATCGGGCTGAAATAGACTGCGCTTCGCCTCTTCGATGGCCTGCAAAGCTCCGTCGGAGAAAGTGGCCCCTTCAAAAAGCTGGAACACAATTCCGAGTTCCACTTTCAGATGTCCGAGCAGAAAATCGCGCGCCGCCGCCTCCGGCACTCCTAACTTGACCGCCTCTTGCATCGCTTCCCCGACAATCGTTAGGCAGGTACCGAGCACAGTCTCGGACAATACCGGCTCGAGAATAGCCATCTGCTCCGCACTGCACCGATGTGCATCGACCACGGGCGCATAGATGGCGCGCGCGATCCCTTCGCCATTCGCGTAAGCCTCCTCCGGGCCTCGTAGCAGAGCGCAAACAATGTTCTGGCGGGCATACGCCCCACCGAAGAAGTCGAGTTGCGCACGCGGATCCGTCTCGCCTCCGAACACGGATGGATGACAGGGATGCGTCACGAAATAGCTCAAATCGTTGCGTTGCGGCAGGCCGCCGGCGAGCGGCGCAGCAATATCCAGCGCGATGAGCATTGCGCCCGGCTGCAGTAAAGGCTCAATCTGGGCGGTCACTGCCGCGATGCGGTTGTCGGGCAGCGCCAGAATTATTGCTTCTGTATTTTCGAGTGCCGTCTCTATGGGTACGGCGTTAAGCGCAAGCTGCGCCAGCGCCGATTTGCCGCGCTCGCCAATTTCCACGTAGCGTACCTCGTAGTCCGTGCGTTGCAAATTCGCAGCGATGCGCAGGCCCATCTTGCCGCCAGCCCCGAGTAAAGTAATCATTTTCATCGTTCGCTTTTCACCATTTCGAAAAAGCTTTCCGGTCCCACCTGCCCGCCCTTCAACACGAGTTCCAGCCCGTCGAGTGCGTTGCCGGGAGCATGGCACCGGCATAGTGGCGCGCCGGGTGTCATCGGTCCGGCGAAGATCAGCGATTCGATTCCGAGTTCCCGCAACGCGTGGCTCGAGGTATCGCCGCCGGCCACGAGTGCGCGGCGAACGCCCGAGCGAATCAGCGCCTCCCGAAGCAATACGCCAAGTGAGCGGCCCAATTTCTCTCCGCCCTGTCCGGCATTCCGGTCGCCGACACCCAGCGCCGTGTATAGGACTACGCTTTTCCCCCGGCTCAGGGCTGAGAGCGCCGCATTGAGAGCGGTCGAATGGTCTTTCTCGGCGGCATCGATCCGGATATCGGCGAAACCATGCGCAATCGCCCAGCGGATCTGTTGCTCAGTCACTGGCGAGCAACTTCCACTAATCACGATCACGGGATCTACCGGCTGCGGTTTAACCACTGAGTAAGTACTCGGGATCTCCCCGCATTCGCGCCAGTGTTCCACTAATGCGTGAATTAATCCCGAACTGCCGGCCGCGAAGGAACACAACGCCGGACGTCGCGTCCAGAGGAGACGTCCCGACGCGCGCAACGTGCGCTCATCCAGACCGTCGAACAGAACGACGCGTGGGCTGTCGGCGAGTAACGCGTCCAACCGCGCCTCCGGATCTTCACAACTCAGGCCGAGAACGTCCAGTAGCGCGATTTTACGATGAGTCTGCCGCCCCAGATGTACGCGCAGATCGCCTTCATCCATCGGCGTCACCGGATGGCGCCGCATGGTGGGATGGCGGTCGATACGATGGATGGCGCCGCCGCCCGCCGCGAAAAGGTTGCCGAAAAGCATGTAGCGGCCGAGATGCGGAGCCGCGACAACTACGGGCGCCCACGGTGTGCGGAAAACGTATTGGCCGATCTCCAGAGCCCGGCCAATACTGCCGACCTCGGGCGAACTATCGAAAGTCGAGCACACTTTGTATTGGCAGATACCGGCCCGCAACTCCGCCAACCGGGCGAATATCACGGGAAGATGTTCGGACATCCACTGCGGATCGCGGCTGCGGCTCTCGCCGGCTACCCCGATCGCACGGCAATCCGGGAAGCGAGCCAGCGCGGCGTCTGATGGTGGTTCGAGGAACAGCACAGTTTGCACGCCGTTCGACGCCAGCGCCTCCAGCGCATCCGTCGAGCCCGTAAAATCGTCGCCGTAATAGCAGAAGAGGCGATCGCTCATGATGCAAACGTTGCAAGCGCCTGGCGCAGTTCTTCATGCTCGCTCGCAAAATGCTCTAACGGGATTCCCGCGACGGCGGCCTGCCACGCCTGCTGCAAGCTACGCACGCCCGCCGAGATTCCTCCGGGATGGGCCATGAGTCCGCCGCCGCAAGCGAAGATCAGGTCTGTGCTGCCCAGTGCCCGGTAAGTATCCGGCGCTTGCTGCGCCGATTGTCCCGACGAGAACACAGGCATGATCTCGCATCCGCGGCCGCGCTCGTCGAACATCGGCGTCAGACATTCGCGCGCCGATGCAATCACGCTCGCGTCGTCTTCGCAGAACTTATTGCGCAGTCCGTTCACATGCATGTGGTCGACGCCAGCCAGCCGCCAGAACTTTTGATTCGCAATGTAGCTCATCCCGATCGCCGGCGACCGTCCGTACATCCCCCACCCATTGCGATGAGCATGAATCGGTAGATCGGAATGACGGCGGAGCATGACTATCGCGGGTAGCCCGACGCTATTTATACTCACCATGACACAGGTGCCGCCAGCCGCCAGGACGGCATCATGCCGTCGTAACATCTCATCTATTTCGCCCGTGATGTTGCACGCGTACATCACCTTGCGGCCGGCGCGATCGGCGTTCCGTTCGATCGCTTCCATCACCAGCCGCAAGCGTTCGTCGAACGGGCAATGCGGTCCATTCGCCTGCAGTTCATCGTCTTTGATAAAGTCGATTCCCGCTTTGACCAGGGTGTCCACTAATTGCGCGGTCGCGTCGGGCGACAGGCCGACACTAGGTTTGATGATGGTGCCGATCAACGGCCGTCCATGCACCCCGGCGAGTTGCCGTGTTCCCGATATTCCAAACTGCGGGCCCTGGTAGCGGTCGAGAAATTCACGAGGCAGCGTTACATCCAACAGCTTGAGTCCGGAAAATGGCTTCAATTCGAAGAGATTGCCGGCTACCGTAGCCAAGACGTTGGGTAGCGACGGACCCATGTTCGACAGCGGCCACGAAAGTGAAACCTCCGCGCGGCGATAGACCGGCTCGCCTTTGGGCGCGCCCGCGCCGGGCAGCGACGGCGTCGAAACCGAGTCTAGCTCGCGAATGCTTTCCACTTGCGCCGCGTGTCGTTCGCGCAACTCAGCGGTTTCTCCCGGAACGCGGATAAATGTTCCGGTCGACTGCTCCCCGGCCATGGTCTCAGCGGCCTGCCGCAATGGGTATGCGGTTTCAATCCAGTAGCGCGCGCGAACGCGCGCTTCGCCGTTGGGTGTGGAAGCCATGAGCGCGCTCATCATACCATCGACTTTTCAGTGGGGACTGCGGTTCAGGCTACTGTGGTGGGAAGGCTGGACCAATCCAATGTTGTATTTTTCGGCAGGTCGAATTTGGAGGACTAAATCCGTATGGAACAGGAAAACGCCCCGCACTTGTCGCGGCGTAATTTCTTGAAGGCCGTCGAAATTTCAGCCGGCGTCATTTCGCTTTCCGCACAGCCGCTATCGCAAAAAACCGCTCCCTTAGCGCCGGGAAAGGGAATAACAAACAACCTGCGCAGTCCGCACATGAAGCTGAGGAGCGTCGACATGGATTCCGTTCGCTGGACTTCCGGCCTCTGGGCGGAGCGCTTCGATACTTGCGCTAACGCGACGATTCAGCATCTGTGGCACGAAATGGAAGGCGTCCACTATGCTAACTCCGGATGCTGGACAGGGCATCCATCTCTCCGCCGTTGCCATTCCACGGAACGTTCAATTCCGGCCTGTGCAGCAGTTAATAGGCTCGGTTCAAATAACCGCACTGGAAGGCGAAATCCTGAAATACGAGCACAAGGATTGGGGAACCGATCTGTATCGCGATGTAAGCGAAGCAGAGCCTCAGCGTCTAAACGTCCGCATGATTCCCTATTTCTGTTGGGATAATCGTGGCCTAAACGAGATGTCGATCTGGCTGCCTGTAGCCTGACCGCTAACGCGACAAGGCCGCGCGAACGGCTTTCCCCGGTGCCACGCCGTCGAGGAGTTTTCCGTCCCGAACGACGAACGTTCCATTTACGAGCAGATAGCGTACGCCTTCCGAAGCGGCCTTACCGTTCTCATAGGTCGAACGATCGCGAATCGTTTCCGGGTCGAAGACGGTGATATCGGCGTCGGCGCCTACCTGCAGGCGTCCTTTGTTTTTCATAGCAGGCACACGCACTTCGAGACGTCGCGCGGGCATCAATGTCATTTTCCGGATTGCCTCATCGAGGGATAGGACATGCCGCCCGCGAACGTACAACCCGAGAATCCGTGAGTATGATCCGGCCGACCGCGGGTGGCTGTTGCCGGTTTCATAACCGAAGCCATCGGTAGCAATCATGGGCAGCGGATCGCGCAGGATCAGGTCGATCATTTCCTCCGTGTTGTTGAACAAAATCACCAGACCGCCTTGTTTTCGATAGCGCTCGAAGCTCGCTTTTGTCAGCCGCTCGCCGGTGGCCACCCACATAAGAGCGTGATAGTCGGCCTCCGGCCGGTTGACCCAACTGTCAAACCGCGCCGAGTCCAGGCGAGTTTGCCCGGCGATGTAAGGGTACATCTCCGTCGTCACATCCATGCCGCGGGAGCGAGCTTCGGCAATCATCTGCAGCATGTGCGGCGCGTGGCTCAGCGATGAGGAGTTGATGTGCACAACCTGAAGAGGCGCTCCGGTGAGCGCGCTCGCGGCCAGCACTTCTTCGAGCCCTGCCTCCGGCTCACCGCTTTCCGCATTGCCGCGAAGGTGTACATGACACGACGCATGGAAGCGCGCCGCCACGCGGAACATCTCGAGAATTTCCCAGCGCGTGGCGGCCGGCGTATACGTGGGGCCGAGACCGGCCGCGACCGCGCCCTCCTGAAAGCCGCGTTCCATTAGCCGCTTCATTTCGGAGATCTGTTCTGGTGTCGCAACTTGGTAGGCGCCGGGACCGGACGGAACAAAACTGGCGGGGTCCTTCATGACCTTCATCCGAACCTGAATGTGCCCAATCGAAACGCCGTGATTGATCAGTGACTTTCCTCGGCGGGCCTCGTACCATCCGGCGACATCCGCCGTGCCCACTTCCAGTTCAAAGGTGCTTGTGACGCCGTCGCGCGCCTGAAAAGTATACGCTTCGGGGTCCTGCCCGTGCTCGTGCAGGTCGATGAAGCCGGGAGCGACGACCAGGCCTTTCGCATCGATCGTCGTTCGGCCCTGAAGGGCTTTAGTTGAAACCGCGCGGATTGCACCGCCGTTGATTCCTATCCATCGAACCGCGTCAACATTCGTTTCGGGGTCGATCACACGGCCGTTAGCGATGACGATGTCGTATGTTTGGCCGGAAAGCACACCGGCGAGAAGAAAGAAGGCAAAGAGCTTCACGGCGCCTCAGTATAGCCGACCTAATATCATGACTGAATGCTTTTCAAGCCGCTCCTTTTGCTTGCTACAGCGTCCGGGGCAGTATTCTCTCTTTCTAATGCCACTGCCCAAACTGCCAATGCGCCGCCGAAAATCGTCGCCGGCATACCCGTCAATTACGAAGAGCGTCTAGCCGGCAGCTACACGCTTCCCGATCCTCTGCGGCTCTTGAACGGCAAGCCAGTCCGCGACGCGAAGACCTGGTTCGATAAACGGCGCCCCGAGATCGTTCGTCTCTACGAAGAAAATCAATTTGGCCGCAGTCCAGAGCGTCCAGCCGGCATGGTGTTTGACGTATTCGATAAAGGCACGCCGGCTTTCGATGGCAAGGCCATTCGTAAACAGGTCACGATCTATTTCTCCTCGGACAAAAGCGGTCCGAAGATGGACCTTCTGCTTTATCTCCCTGCGAAGGCGCAACAAGCGGCGCCTCTTCTTCTAAACATCAGCTTTTCAGCGAACTCAGTTACCGTTAAAGACCCAGGTGTTCGGGAGGGCGAGGTTTGGAACAAAGAGAAAAAGAAGGTCCCCGCCAGTCAGGGCTTGGGAATTGGGAAGGTGGATGTCCTCCCGTTGCTCGAGGCGGGCTTCGGTTTCGCAACCGTTTACTACGGTGATATCGAACCTGATTTTGAAGGTGGAATTTCTTACGGAGTACGCAAGCTGTATTTGAAACCCGGCCAGACTGAGCCCGCGGCGGACGAGTGGGGCGCGATTGCAGCCTGGGGTTGGGGCTTGAGCCGGGCGATGGATTATTTCGAGAAAGATTCCGGAGTGAATGCTAAAAAGGTCGCGCTCTTTGGAGCTTCGCGCTTAGGGAAAACCGTGCTTTGGGCGGGAGCCCGTGATACTCGATTCGCGGCGGTGATCGCTTGTTGCTCCGGTGAAGGCGGCGCCGCACTCAGCCGCCGCAACTATGGGGAAACGATCGCTCATCTGACCGCACCGGGCCGTTTCCCGTACCAGTTCTGCGCCAATTACGGAAAATTCGCGCAGCACGTGGACCAACTCCCGGTAGACGCCAACTTACTAGTGGCGCTAATCGCGCCGCGGCCGCTCTTGCTGCAAACTGGCGACACCGACTTCTGGTCCGATCCGAAAGGTGAATTCCTGGCCGCCGAGGCGGTTGGCCCGGTATACGCGCTGTTGGGTAAACGTGGCCTGGAGACGGATCAATGGCCGGCGGCGGGATCGCCTGTAATGCATACGCTCGGTTATTACATGCACGCCGGAGGTCACGGTACGCTTCCCACCGACTGGAAGCAGTTCCTGGCCTTTCTTCAGATGCACCTATCAGTTCTGGGCAAATAACGGAAGCTCAGCGCCGTTGACGTATTTCCGTTCATGCTCCAGCAACCACCGCTTGCGTTCCAAACCTCCGCCATAGCCAGTGAGTGACCCGTTGGATCCGATGACACGATGACAAGGCACAACGATCCCAATAGGATTGGAGCCATTTGCGAGACCGACCGCTCTTACGGCTTTGGGGCGAGCGATTTTCTCGGCGAGCTTTCCGTAAGAAATAGCGGCGCCCCCGGGAATTTTCCGCAGTTCGTTCCAAACGCTACGCTGAAAGGCTGTCCCAGCCGTTTGCACGGATATCGCGTCGATCGCCCCAACGTCGCCCGCAAAGTAACGGTTGATCGTATCCCTCAGGCCATGAGGGTTGCGAGCCGGTTCGAGATGGAATCCGTACTTTCCGGAGTGCAGCCGCAGCAGGCGGAGCATGCGTGATTCGTAATCCGTCCAATCGATGGCACGTAACTTTCCAGCATCGTCTGCCACGAGTAACAATTCACCGATTGGCGTATCTATCCGATCAATAAGCAACTGTAGAGTATTAGGCATAAGTGTTCCTGGATTCTGCGGGCACGGCTGCGCCGGCGGCCCAGAGATGCTGGGCTGCGTAAGCGCGCCAGGGCCGCCACGATTCGGACCGGATCAAGAGATTGGGCGCCGTCGATCTTGTTCCATCCAGCACTTCCGCACCGCGAAGCAACCCAATATCAGTAGCGGGGAACGCATCTGTCTCGCGTAAAGCGCGGAGCGCGATGTACTGTGCGGTCCACTCGCCGACCCCGCGGATTTTGCGCAATCTGGCGATAGCCTCTTCGATCGTTCCGAACGGGCGAAAGAGATTTGGATCCGCCACCGCGGCTTCCGCGAGTTCTTTCAATGCGGATCGTCGCGCGGCGGGCATCCCAGCCTCTATGGATTTTGCCGCGGAAAGACGCCCCGCTTCGGGAAACACATGTGTCAATCGCGGTTCGCTTACGAAGTTACTCGACACGCGTTCGCCATGGCTGGCGACAATTTGTCCCGCCAGCCGGCGGGCCGCGGCAACGGTTATCTGCTGGCCCAGAATCGCCCGCACTGCTAACTCAAAACCATCCCATCCGCCGGGAGCACGTAAGCCGGGACGTTGCGCCACCAACGGCGCCAGAACGGGATCGAGAGATAGGTGCGCGTCAATCGTTTCGATATCCGCGCCGAGATCAAACAGGCGGCGCACGCGGCTGATAATCGCCGGCAGCGATTGAACCCGTGGAAAACGAATGGTGACACCGAGGCTCTGTCGCTCCGGCAGATGCGTAACCTTGACGCTTCCGTAAAATCCATCCATGCCGACGGTGCGTAAATAGCTTCCGTTCTGGACGACTTCTACGCCGGCTATCGCGCGCGCTCCCAGATAGCCAAGCATGGCATCCCAGTCATAGGGCGGACGATAGCGCAGACGCAGCGTCACACCAGCTTCAGGGCTCGATGAATTCGATGAAGTTTTGCGCCGCAACGCACTGGGGGCCCGGTGGAAGAGCTTGAGAAATATTTCGTTGAATCGCCGGATGCTGCCGAATCCGGCCGCCAATGCAACTTCGGTCATGGGCATTTTTGTTTCGTGGATGAGTTGCTTGGCGAAGAGCACGCGCCGGGTCTGCGCTACCGCGATTGGGGAAGCGCCCAGATGCTGAACAAATAATCGCCGGAGGTGACGTTCGCCGATGCCGAGGCGGCCGGCGAGCGCCTCGACGCTAGCGTCTCGGTCAAGCGCACCATCCGCGATAAGGGCAAGCGCGCGAGAAACGGTGTTCGAAGTTCCGCGCCACGAAGCCAGATCGGGCGCCGTCTCCGGACGGCAACGCAAGCACGGACGAAAACCCGCTTCCTGCGCCGCCGCCGCGGAACCGAAAAACCGGCAGTGCTCGGGCTTTGCGGTTCGGGCGGGGCACACCGGGCGGCAGTAAATGCCGGTCGAGGTAACGCCGACGAACAACAAACCGTCAAAGCGCGGATCGCGGCTCTGCAAAGCGCGATAACAAGTCTCTCGATCGGGTAGCTCCATACGTACATTCTCGCAGCGGTCGAGCGATCAAACTGGCGGTTTTCGGACATGGACAATTTGTGCCGGCTAGACTCGAGCGTGGCACGCTGGAACACGATGAGAACGAGACGTGAACGCGAAAGACTGCGCCGGTCCTTCCGTCCGCTACGTGTTCAATTGCTGTTTGTCGGCGAGTCGCCGCCGGCTTCCGGACGGTTTTTCTATTCGGCTGACTCCGGTTTGTATCGAGCCATGCGTACGGCCTTTCAGATCGCCGACTCCAAGATTGACGACGAGAATTTCCTTGCCACGTTTCGTGAACGCGGCTGCTACCTGACGGACCTGAGCCGTGAACCCGTCGATCACCTCGATCCTCCCTTGCGACGGGAAATGCGTAGTGACGGTGAAAAGTTCCTGGCGCGCGAAATTACGCGCCTACGCCCGGGAATCATCGCTCCGGTGCTTCGTTCTATAGCCGGCAATGTGGAAAATGCCGTTGCGCGTGCGAACTGGCAGGGCCCAATTCTTCAATTCCCTTATCCCGGGAGGTGGTCCCGGCATCGCGAGGCTTTCATCGAGGATCTAGTACCTGTCATTCGGCGGCTCTGAGTTGACGCGTCTTTACGCTATCCGCCACCAACCGCTTGGTGTCTTCCAACTCTTGCCCGGTGAGCGCCAAACGAGGCGGCCGAACGCGCTGGTTACCCATTCCAACTCCTTCCTGAACCAATTTAATGAGCTGCACAAACTTCGGTACGACGTCTAGTCGCAATAGCGGAAGAAACCAACTGTACAATTCGAACGCTTCCCGTTTCTTGCCTTGTGACGCCAGCTCGAATAGGTCTACCGATTCCCGCGGAAACGCATTCACGAGACCGGCGATCCATCCAACTGCGCCGGCAAAAACTGCTTCTACGATCGCGTCATCCACGCCGCACAAAATCTGCAAACGTTCACCGGCGATCGCCCGTAAAGCCGATATACGCCGGATGTCCGCGCTCGATTCCTTAATCGCCTGCAAATTTGGATGCCGATCCAGAAGCTCGCGAACCTGCGCCGGAAGAAAGTCCGTCGTATAGGCAATAGGATTGTTGTAAAGCATGGCGGACAAACCGGTCGCAGAGAGAACTGCGCTGACATGCGCCTGCATCTCGCGCCAATCGCCGACATATACGTAAGGTGGCAGCACCATCAGGCCATGGCACCCGATTGTTTCCGCGGATTGCGCCATCGCGACTGCTTTCGCCGTGCTCAACGATGAGATGCCTGCCACCACATAGGCTCGATCGCCCACTGCTTTTAGGCACGTTTCGAGCACCCGGTCTCTCTCCACCCGGCTCAGCGTGGCGCCTTCACCTAACGAGCCGGCTGCTACCAAACCTTTGCATCCGCTGTTCACCAGCCATTTGCAGTGCTCTGCGAGAAAGCTGTGATCTACGGATAGATCCTCATTAAAAGGCGTTGTGATTGCCGGAAAAACGCCCTGCCACTCGATTGTTTTCATTTGCCTCATCATCTTTTCGGCGAGATTGTCGCCGAATACGCTATACGGCCGTTCAAGATGGTCATGACGGGTTCAATCTTCTTAATGTCGTCCTCCGGGCAGGTGAGATAATCGCGATCGATTATCACCAAATCCGCCAGCTTGCCGAGTTCCAGAGAACCGCGATTCTTTTCGTTGAACTGGATATAGGCGGGCCAGCTTGTGTACATCCGCAGCGCTTCCTGCCGCGTCAGGCGTTCTTCCGGATAGAGAACCGCGCCGTTGGACATGCGGCGGGTCACCGCGATCCACATACTCAGAAACGGATTATAGCCATTGGTCGCCTTGTTTTTGTCGAAGCCGATCATGTGATCGCTGCCGCCCGCCAGCACGACGCCCGAATTACGATAACTCCGCAGCGGAATAAAGTAGCGCATGCCGTCGTGGCCAAATACTTTTTCGAGCGCGGGGCCATCCCAATAGAGCCAGATGGGCTGGACGTCCGCGAGGATGCCGATGCTTTTCATCAGCGCGATCGCTTCCGGCGACTGAAAGCTGGCGTGCATGACCAGCGATCGCGTGGGGCGGAGTGGACGCTCCCGGTTCAGCTTCTCGAATACGTCGAGCAGAGTATCTACGGCTCCGCCTCCCTGCGAGTGCGCCGTCAACTGCCAGCCTTTGTCGCGGGCCGCGCGCATAATGGCGAGCAGTTTATCGGGCGGAACAAAAAGCTGGCCGCGATTTTGGGGATTGCTTTCTCCATAGAGTTGCGCGCCGAAAGGCCCATAAGGGCGCCGCTGGTAGGCGGTGCCGATAGTCATGCCTCCGTCCAGCGTTACTTTGAAGCTGGCGAATTTCAACCAGTCGTCGCCCTCGTTTGTGACCCAAGACGAGCGCTGAATTTCCGCGACGAGTTGATCCGCCGGCGCTTTCGTCGGCAATCTCCAAGTCAACACCGCGCGGATGGGCAGACGGCGCTTCACCTTTAATTCCCGGTACAGATCGACGTCTTCCTTCAATACGGCGCGATCGCCAACTGTTGTTAGCCCCGCCGCGGCGTATCGCTTCAAGATGTTTTCGAGCGCGTCGAGCATCTCGGCGTGCGTGAATTGCTGTGAGTGTTCGGTGTCGGGTGCGCCTTTGATGACTGAAAGCGCGTTTCGCAAAATCCCGTTCGGCTCGCCATTTTCGTCCTTTCCGATTTCGCCACCGGGGGGATCGGGCGTGTTGCGCGTCACACCGCTCATTTTGAGTGCATAACTGTTGACAACGGAAACGTAGCTGGCATCGAAGAGAACCGGATGATCGGATACGGCATCGAGTATCTTTTTTGTCGGCATGCGCATCTCACTCAATCGCGTGGGAAAGGTGCGCGGTACTACGATCCAGTGCTCCTTGGGGACTTTCGAAGCCTGTTCACGGAGATAGTATTGAATGCCGGCAAAGGAATGCAACTCGGGAAGAGGCGCGCGGTACTCGCTCAGACCCGCGGAGAGAGCGTGTACGTGTGAGTCGATCAAGCCGGGCAGCACCATGCGTCCCGCGAGGTCGATCAAACGGGTATGAGCGCCGCGATTGCGTTTCAGGATATCAGCGCTTCTTCCGATGTCTACGATCCGTTCACCCCGTATCGCGATAGCCTCCACGATGGAGAACGACGCATCGGCCGTAACGACTTTGCCGCCGTGGAGGATAAGGTCCGCGTCGACGGCCAGGGCGGACAGGGAAGAACAGAATAAGAAGCAGATTCGGAGAGCCGGTGCGGAGAGCTTGCCGCGAAGAATCCACATACTAGAACATTAGCTTCAACGCGAACTGTAGAATGCGCGGGTCACCCGCGGACGTAATTGTTCCTTTCGCGGCGGAGCTCAATGAGGCCTGTGGCGCGTTGAAATTTACGTTATTGAACATGTTGAAGAATTCGGCGCGGAACTGCACGGAAGCTCGTTCCGTCAGTTTGAAATTCTTGAGCAGATTCAAATCGGTGTTGAATGACCGCGGGCCGCGCAGAATGTTCTTGCCGGCGCTGCCAAAAGTGCCGGGTGCATTGAGCGCGAACGCCGCAACGTTGAAATACTGGCTGATCAATTGGCCGTGGGGACGGTCGCTCGGCAAGCTGGCATCACCGCCGATATAGTCGGCGCGATCGGCCCCGACGCCGCTAAACGAGTTGTCTTTCCCACTCGAAACAGAGAACGGAAATCCGGCTCGCCAGGTGGCGAGCGAGCTGAGCTGCCAGCCGTTCAAAAGCGAATTGGCAACGCCGTGCAGCGGCAGATTGGGAATCTGCCACAGGCCGGAGAAGTTCACGACATGAGGCACGTCGTCGTTCGAAGTGCCATAGTCGAATCGCCGGTTGAATGGATTCGTCGTTCCGCCCGGGCCTAAATCGTCGATCATTTTCGACCAGGTGTAGTTACCCTGTACGGAGAAACCGTGACCCAAACGTTTCTCGAGGGAGACGCGCAACGAATGATAATGCGAATTGTTGTCCGAGGAAAATAAACCAATACTGCCGAAGTTGGGATTCAACCGGCGCGATTGCGTGTTTCCGGTGGTAGAGGTCCCGGGAACGTAAAGAGCTGGATTGAGTTCGCGGAAACCAAGCGCGCCGCTTGCAAGATACGTCCCCTTGTTGCCCGCGTAAGCGAGGCGGCCCAGCAAGGAGTTGCCGAATTGACGTTCAAGGGTCAGATTCCAGGTGGTGAGCTGAGGCATGTGCCAATCGTGTTGCATCATTCCGTAAATGGAGACCGGCAGTGTGAACGCCGCGTTCGCTCCCGGCAAGTTTGGGCCGTACTGCGCCGGAAACGGATTAGGGATCCCGATAGTCGCGTAAGGATCGGCGAATTGAATACGGCCCGAGTAGTCGAATCGAGGGCCGAACGGCGCCGTATCCGCCAAGCCATTGGTGTCGTGTGTGCCTAGCGGTGTGTAATAGATTCCCGCGCCGCCCCGTAACACGGTCTTTCCCCGTGGTCCAAGTTGATATGCGAAACCAAACCGGGGAGCGAGGTTCATCCAGTCCGTGCTGGAGCCCGTTTGCGAAGGGCAGCCCGGGTCGGCGTTGTTTCCGCCAAATAGCATCCCTAGCGGCGCGTTCGGGAACCTGGCCGACTTCTGTCCCGGCAGATAGCAAACCACCCGCCCTTTCGTCTCCGTATATGGATAATAGGGATCCCAGCGTAGGCCGAATTCCAGCCGCAGCTTTGGCGTCACACGAATGTTGTCCTGGACGTAAACGCTCCAAAGAGTGCCGGCGATGTTTTTAAATTCGCCGCCGCCTTGCAGGAAACGGGAGGCCTGGCCCATTAAGAAATCGGAGACGTTACTGCCGGTCAGCGAATTTCCGAAAGTGAATTGGCCGGACATCGTATATGTGTTCGTAAGATCGTTACTTACTCGCACCGCCTCTCCGCCGATGTGTATCTCCTGAGCCCCGCGCTGCATGGAGACGTTCTCCCGGATAGTGTAATCCCCGCGGCTGAAATCGCCCAGGTGATTGGTAGAAACAGAAAAGAAGCCGCCTACGCTCAAAACCAACTCCGGTGGTGTGGGCGCCGCAATCTGTACTCCCGCCGCGGAAAACGCGAACGGCGCGCCCGATCTGGAGCCGCCGGTTTGCGAAGTCCAGCCGAACCAGGTATTAAACAGAAGCGAAGGAGAGTAAGAATAGGTATCGTTGATCGCTAGGTTCTGCACCTTGACGTAGTTGCCGCTACTGTCTGCCGCGATAATGTTCTGCTGAGCAATGTTGATATCCGGCGGTTCGTTGAAACGGGTCCAGAAGTAACTGCCGTTTACTTGATTTTTGCCGTGAATCCAACCCAGCTTAACCATGTATTGGTCGTCGTTCTGCACCAGGCTTGGACCAGTGTAGGTAAGCTGCCCGTTGGGACCGTTCGGCAGGGGAATCGATTTCAGGAAGTTCTGCGCGGGGCCGCTTAGCAGGTTTTGGGGAACCTGGTTGCCCGCATACGGAGCGCCCGTGACCGGATCCTGGACGGTAATACCGGAGCCCGAAAAATTGCCGGCGCGCTCGGCCGCGGTCGGGACAAAGGCCACGCTTCCCTGCGCGGCGCTGCGAATTCGTGTTCCCTGATAGGTGCCGAAATAGAAGAGTTTGTCTTTGAGAATCGGGCCTCCGACGCTGCCCCCGTATTGATTGCGCTTCAGGGTGTCTTGCTTCGGCGCGAAAAAGTTCCGCGCGTTCAGGTCGCCGTTTCGTACGAATTCGAAAAGGTCGCCGTGAATGACGTTGGTTCCGGAGCGAGTAATGATGTTCACCACCGCGCCCGCGCCCATCCCGTATTGCGCCGACAAATTGTCAGATTGCAGATTAAACTCCCCTGTACGGCGTCCGGATTCGGGAACGGAAGATTGGTATTGACGTAGGTGTCGTTATGACCGGCCCCGTCCATCTGGAAATTTACGGAACGCGGACCGCCACCCCCGACGTTGGCGTCCTGCTGGCCCGGATACACGCCGCCCTGACAGTTCACCAAGCAGTATTTCCCTGTTTCATTCACCGTTCCCGGCGCCAGAAACATCAGCGTTTGCGGCTGCCGGCCATTCAGAGGCAGATCCAAAATCTGCTTCTGATCGACCAGGTGCGCCACCATTCCGGTTTCCGTTGTCACCATTTCGGCATTCGCCGAAACGTTGACCTGTTCGCTGACGCTGCCCATCTGCAGCTTCACGGGCACCGTGGCCGACTGAGCCACAACGAGCGTGATCCCGCTTTGCACGTATTTCGAGAAGCCGGTCCGCTCCACCGTGATTCGATACTGGCCTACCGGAAGGGCGGTGAATGAATACGATCCGGTTTGGTCGCTGGTGGTGGTCCTCTCGAGACCCGTGTCGATGTTGGTCACCGTGACGCCCGCGCCGGTGACGGGCGCGCCTGTCGGGTCTGAAATAATGCCGAGTAAATTGGCGTTCGTAAATTGCGCGCGTCCCAGGCTGGCAAGTAACACCAGAAGCGACGCGATTCCGAAGACAGGAATGAATGACTTTCTATTAATTCCGAACAAGACGAACCTCCTGATAGCCGTGATCGCGGGCGATCGCGCGAGTTGCCCT
>Ga0193753_10001751_pt1 | contig 18213 bp, 18 predicted proteins | sample H1c2metaG_FD_144925 | JGI IMG/M metagenome (GOLD analysis project Ga0193753, IMG submission 144925) | Soil microbial communities from a riparian zone of the East river system, Colorado, United States - H1c2 | ecosystem: Environmental > Terrestrial > Soil > Riparian zone | place: USA: East...
AAATGCGCAAGAAATGCTGCAGACGAATACACAATAAAAGATCCGGCTAAGCCTCGTTTCGTTGCGGGTGCCATCGGACCACTAAATAAAACATTGTCGCTTTCACCAGACGTAAATAATCCGGGCTTTCGTGCGGTTACTTTTGATGAAGTAGCAACCGCATACACAGAACAGATCAAGGGATTGGTTGATGGAGGTGTAGATATTCTATTGATCGAAACCATCTTCGATACGTTGAATGCAAAAGCAGCGATCTATGCCGCTAAGAAATTTTTCCGTGATACCAAACAAACCGAATTGCCAATAATGATCTCCGGTACCATAACGGATGCCAGTGGCCGCACGTTGAGCGGACAAACACTTGAAGCATTTTACGTTTCTATCATGCACGCCAAACCACTAAGCGTTGGATTGAACTGTGCATTGGGAGCAACGCAAATGCGGCCGCATATCGAAGAACTTTCGCAATTGGCGGGCTGTTATACATCCGCCTATCCAAACGCCGGTTTGCCCAATGCATTCGGAGAATATGATGAGCAACCCCACGAAACCGCACATATCATTGAAGAATGGGCGAAAGAAGGATTTGTAAATATCGTCGGCGGTTGTTGCGGTACAACGCCCGGGCATATCAAACATATCGCACAACAGGTGCAGCAATTTAAGCCGAGACAATTACCGATCGTGGAACAGATATTTGAAGCAGCGGAATTGCTGGAACAATAGTTAAGACTTCCGAAGTTTATCAAACGGCCTGACAACCTCGTCTGATCGTGTGATAAACTTCGGAAGTCTTGATCAATAAATGAAATTATGAGCGAGGAGATACATATCAAACCATATTTAAGGCTTGCGGGATTGGAACCATTGATCGTTCGTCCCGAAATGAATTTTGTGAACATTGGTGAACGCACAAATGTTACCGGATCAAAAAAATTCGCACGCCTTATTCGTGAAGATAAATATGAGGAAGCCTTAAGTGTTGCACGCCAACAAGTGGAAAGCGGAGCACAGATCATCGACGTGAATATGGATGATGCATTGCTGGATGGCATTAAAGCAATGGCCACATTTTTAAACCTGGTACAGGCCGAACCCGATATTGCCAAGATCCCCATCATGATCGATTCTTCAAAATTTGAGATCATCGAAGCGGGATTAAAATGTGTGCAGGGAAAATGCATCGTGAATTCCATCTCGATGAAAGAAGGCGAAGCCAAATTCATTGAGCAGGCGATCACCTGTAGAAACTTCGGAGCATCGGTGATCGTGATGGCTTTTGATGAACAGGGACAGGCAGATACAAAAGCCCGAAAAGTGGAAATATGCCAACGTGCATATAAAATTCTTACCGAACAGGTTGGATACGATCCGCAGGACATCATCTTCGACCCCAACATATTTGCAATTGCAACCGGTATCGAAGAACATAATAATTATGCTGTTGACTTCATTGAAGCAACGAGGGAGATAAAAAAACTCATGCCGCTCACCCGCGTGAGTGGTGGCGTGAGCAATGTATCATTTTCTTTCAGGGGAAATGACCATGTTCGCGAAGCGATACACAGTGTTTTTCTTTTTCACGCCATCAAAGCTGGGATGGACATGGGCATTGTGAATGCCGGCCAGTTGGTAGTATATGATGAGATCGAACCCGCGCTTCGCGATATGTGTGAAGACGTTATTCTCAATCGCAACAACGATGACAATGGAGCAACGGAAAAACTCATCGTCCACGCAGAGACCGTAAAGGCAAAGGGTAAAGTTGAAGTGAAGGATGAGAAGTGGAGGAATGATCCAGTGGAGCAACGCCTTTCGCACGCATTGGTAAACGGCATCACCGATTATATTGATGGAGACACAGAGGAGGCCCGTCAAAAATATCCCCGGCCACTGGATGTGATCGAAGGTCCGCTGATGGATGGAATGAATATAGTTGGCGACCTATTTGGAGCCGGAAAGATGTTCCTGCCACAAGTAGTAAAAAGTGCGAGGGTGATGAAGAAAGCGGTAGCGATCCTTACCCCCTATATCGAACAGGAAAAAGAAGATCGAAAACAAGCGCATATTACAGCAGGCACGGTTAATGAAGAAGGGGCCGGCGCGGCAAAGATCTTGCTCGCAACAGTAAAAGGCGACGTACATGATATCGGCAAAAACATCGTTGGTGTTGTACTGGGCTGCAATGGCTATGATATCATCGACCTTGGTGTGATGGTTGCAACCGATAAGATATTGGATACGGCTGTAAAAGAAAATGTTGATATCATCGGCCTTAGCGGTCTCATCACCCCGCGGAATGACACTGCCCCTGTTGATCGGTGGCGCCACTACCTCACGCATGCACACAGCCGTGAAGATCGCACCGCAATATGATGATGGTGTGGTTCATGTATTGGATGCAAGCAGAAGCGTTACCGTTGCAGGCAGTTTGCTTAGCAAAGAGCAGAAACCTGCGTTTTTAACCGGCATTAAAAAAGAATACGATAAGCTTAAAGAAGATTTTGGAAACAAAAGATCAGCAAAAGCATATTTGTCTTTTAAAGACGCGCAGCAAAACGGTGCTGTGATGGACTGGAATAATTTTACACCGGTTACACCCTCCTTCACCGGAACGAAGATCTTTGAAGATCATGATCTCCACGAAATAGCGGAGTACATCGATTGGCAGCCCTTCTTCATCGCATGGGAAATGCACGGAAAATTTCCGCAGATATTAACTGATGCGGTCATCGGCACAGAAGCAACAAAACTTTTCAACGACGCTAAAAAATTATTGAAGCAGATAATTGCTGAAAAGTGGTTGAACGCAAGAGGTGTTGTTGGTTTTTGGCCGGCAAATAAGATCGCAGCAGATACAGTAGATGTTAAGGCCGATAGTTCAGTTATTAAATTAGAGTTTCTTCGTCAGCAGATCAAAAAAACAGAAGGACAGCCTAATCTTTCGCTGGCAGATTTTATCGCTCCTGCTGAAAAGAATTACCAGGATCATGTTGGCGCCTTCTCCGTCACCATCTCCGGCATCGAACAACACATCAAAAATTTTGAAGCAAATCACGACGATTATAATAAGATCATCCTGCAAGCACTTGCTGATCGTTTGGCGGAAGCCTTTGCAGAATTGCTGCACAAAAAAACGAGGATCGAATATTGGGGCTATGTAAAAGATGAGCAACTAAGCAGTGAGCAATTGATCAAGGAAGAATACATGGGCATTCGCCCGGCACCCGGCTATCCTGCCTGCCCGGATCATACGGAAAAATATAAACTCTTTGAATTGCTTGGTGGAGAAAAAGCTACAGGCATCATGCTTACTGAAAGCCTGGCGATGTATCCCGCAGCATCTGTTTGCGGCTGGTATTTTGCCAATCCGGAATCCAAATATTTTGGAGTGGGCAAGATCGGGGAGGATCAATTGAATGATTATGCCAACAGAAAAGACATGGCCATTGAGGATGCAACAAGATGGCTGAGGCCAGTACTGGAGTAATTATATTAAACTGTGTTCTCCATTTTCCATATTGTATCATTATTTTTACAAGCATAAGTAAATCATTTATCGCTATGCGTATCATTTCCTACAACGTCAACGGTATCAGGGCCGCATTCAAAAAAGGTTTTATCGATTGGCTAAAAACAAATCCCGCTGATGTTATTTGCTTACAGGAGATCAAAGCAACACAGGGTGATGTTGACGTTAAACAACTCGAGGAACTTGGCTTTCATCATCACTGGTATAGCGCACAAAAAAAAGGATATAGCGGCGTCGCCATTTTTTCTAAAACAAAACCGGATAAAGTAACCTATGGTCACGGGCATGCACCGAGTGATGATGAGGGCCGTGTATTGCAGGTTGACTTTGGCGATATACATCTCATCAACGCTTATTTTCCTTCTGGCACTTCAGGCGATGAGCGCCAGGCATTCAAATATGTTTGGCTGGATGAATTCTTTGGCTGGGTAAATAAACTAAAAAAGAAATATCCTAAGATCGTGTTGGTAGGCGACTACAATATTGCACACCAGGAAATAGATATTCATGATCCGAAAGGAAACAAGAATAGCAGCGGCTTTTTGCCAGAAGAAAGAGCCTGGATGACCAAGTTCCTGGGAAGCGGATGGGTTGATACGTTCCGGGAATTTCATCCCGAACCTCATCGCTATAGCTGGTGGAGTCAACGTTTTCCAACCGTGCGCTTAAATAATAAAGGCTGGCGCATTGATTATATCACTGTAACAGAACCATTGAAAAAGCAACTGGTGAATGCGGATATTTTTCATGATGTAAAACATAGCGATCACTGCCCTATCTATGTTGAACTTAAATAGATGAGCTTTTCCATTTGTTAAAAACTTAGCGGCTGTCTTCCTTCAATTTGTTAAATGCTGTGATCGTTTGGAAGCTTTTAACAAGAATAGTTTTATTCTTTGATTGCCGTTCTTCTATCTTAGCATCCTACCAAACTTCCTCTACATGGAAATTTTCCTAGTCCTGCTGGCAGTCGTCCTGATAATAATTGTACTTAGTCAAATCGGACAGATCAGCAGCCAGGTCGACAGACTTCAAAATGAAATAAGGTCATTAAGACAACAGTTAGCAAAATTCATAGACGAAAAACGTGACGAAAAACGAGAGGCTACATCAACAGCGTTCACCGTAAAACCAAAACCCGTTGAAGAAAAAAAGGAGATCGGCATCCTTCCTTTTAAGAAACCTGAACCTGCTCCGGAGGTAACAGAAGTTGAAAAAATAATTTCGGTTACAACAGTATCGATAAAAAAAACCATTGCTCCTCCTGTCAAAGAAGAACAAAAAATACCAACCACATTCTTTGAGCGCCATCCTGATATGGAAAAGTTCATCGGAGAAAACCTGGTGAGCAAGATCGGCATCGCGATCTTAGTACTGGCGATAGGATTTTTCGTAAAATATGCGATCGATAAAGATTGGATACAAGAGATCGGTCGTGTGACCATTGGGATCCTTTGCGGTGCCATTTTGATGCTGTTTGCACACAAATTCAGGAATACCTATAAGGCCTTTAGCTCTGTGCTTGCCGGCGGTGGGCTCGCTGTGTTTTATTTCACGATCACACTTGCTTACCAGCAATTTCACCTGTTCAGTCAGCCGCTGTCCTTTGCCATCATGGTGGTGATCACAGCATTTGCCGTTGTTATTTCACTATTATACGACAAACAAGAACTCGCTATCATTGCCCTGATCGGCGGATTTGCAGCTCCCTTCCTGTTACGTAATGGGGCGGATAATTACGTTGCATTGTTTACCTACCTTATCATTTTAAATGCCGGATTGCTTGTTATTGCATATCATAAAGCATGGCGGATATTAAATGTACTTTGCTTCATTTTTACCGCATTTATTTTTGGAATGTGGCTGATGCGTGGAGGTGATGTGATATTTGAAAAAGAGTGGATAAACGGCTTTTTATTCGCAACAGTCTTTTATCTCATGTTCTTTGTGATCAACATTGCACACAATATCAAAGAGAAAAAGAAATTTCTTGCGATCGACTTTGGTATCTTATTGGCAAATACATGCTTGTATTTTGCTGCCGGTATCTGGTGCCTGGATAGATTGAATGCCTCGGAATCCCAGGGCCTGTATAGTGCCTCGATGGGAGTGTTTAACCTTATAGCATCCTATTTCCTATTCCGGAAACAAAGAACAGATGTCAATATCATCTACCTGCTGATCGGTATCACGCTCAGCTTTATTTCCATCACCGCGCCGCTTCAATTACACGGGCATTATATCACCTTGTTTTGGGCGACAGAAGCTGTTTTATTATTCTGGTTATTTACCAAGTCTGGCATACGCATCATAAAATATTCATCATTGTTGGTTTGGTCTGCCATGCTGGTAAGCTTGGTCATCGACCTGGGAGTAGTTTATCTTTTTAATAATGAGCCGATGACCATTATTGCCAACAGGGGCTTTATGACAGTCTTGTTTGCTGCTATTGCCTCTTATCTTATGTTCTTATTGTATCGAAATGAGAATAATAAAAATAAGCCGGATGAATTGAATTCAGGTTTTGTTCAAAAAACATTCCGCAACGCTGCCTTCCTGCTTTTGTTTATCACAGGTGCTTTGGAAATATTTTATCAATTCAATAGCTATTACCCTGATGCGGATTTTTATATGTTGTACCTGCTATTGTACACTGTCGCATACCTTACAATTCTCAGTTTTCTCATTGGGAAACAGCAGTTACAAAAGGATGGTTTGCTCAGCGCGGGCCTTTTATTATTTGTATGCCTTATCCTTTATGTGCTGGCCATTGGCCCAACTTTCAGGACACAATACAACATGCTAACGAGTCACCTGAATGGCGTGCATTTCATTGCACACTGGCTGACGGTTCCGATAATAGGAATGGCGATCTACCGGTTGGCGCGGTTGATCCAAAAAAGCAGGGCAGAAACCAAAGCCAATTACGAAATACTCATTTGGGGATTGTGTGCGGTAGTTGTCACCTATTTAAGTGTGGAGGTCAATTTACTGGTGAACACTATTTTTTATTCCTGGTATAACCCACTTGAGGAACTAAAAATAACCTACATCAAAACGGGGTTGCCCATTGTGTGGGGATTGTGTTCTTTCGGTTTCATGTGGCTGGGCATGCATCATAAATTTCGTGCGCTGCGGATAATTTCGCTGAGCCTGTTCTCCATAACCCTGTTTAAATTATTTATATTCGACATAAGGAATATTCCGGCTGGAGGAAAGATAGCAGCCTTCTTCTGCCTGGGTGTATTGTTGCTGGTGGTATCGTTCATGTACCAGCGATTGAAAAAAATAATTATCGAAGATGAAGAGAAAGTGGATTAATGTTTTTTTGTTTTGTTTGTTAACTGTTTGCAGTAAAGCGCAGACGGAAGGATATCATTATTATGCAAACGTCGACAGCGTAAAAAATTCTGGTTTTTATCAAATTGACCTGGGGCCAACGTTAAATGCACACATAAAAACTGATTTCAGCGATATAAGGATCGTAAATGATGCTGGTAAGTGGATACCACACGTGTTAGACGGATCCATAGGCCCATTTGGCTATATTGTCACACCGGTGAACTCTTATGTTGAATTTGAAACGACGATCAGCTCTCCCGCCACTACCGAAATGATCCTGAAAGGCAATGATGCTTTTATCGCTGCTTTTGACATCAATGTAAAAAATACTTCCGCCACCCGCGTGGCCAAACTTAGCGGAAGCGACAACAAGCAGAATTGGTTCGTTATCGTTGATAGCCTTCTAATGGTTCCAACAGTCGCGGAAAAAAATGGAGAAAAAAGGTTCCATATCGATTTTCCTGCCTGTAACTACAAATATTATAAGCTGGTAATTGACAACAAGGCTAACGATCCGGTTAATTTCATGGGAATAACCACACCCATTTACGTAAAAGGTGTGGAGGGGGTATTCCTGGCGGAAAATCCCAAAAGTGCATTATTTCAAAAAGATAGTGGCAAAATATCCTATATCAGGCTAAGCCAGGAGGCAAATTACCATGTCGACCAGCTGGGAATAAGAGTTTCGGGAGCAAAATACTATTACCGCAAGCTGGAGGTCTACCTGCCGGCGGACAGCAACCACTCATTTTCAAATCCGGGTACCTTGTTGCAATCTTTTTACTTCTCCAACAATAGCTCCCTTGATTTCGTCCTTCCGCGCGTCAACCCTAAAGTATTTTACTTGTTGATCTATAACCAGGACAACCCTCCCCTAAAAGTTGAGGCGATCAGCACGAAAAGTAATACCCGGAGTGCGACCGCATATTTGGAAAAAGGCATCGGCTATAAACTGATAATTGACAATCCTTCTGCCTATATGCCAGACTATGATCTCACCAAACTCAACAACATAATTCCCGATAGCGTTCAATTGTTAAATACGGGAAATATAATTCCATTCGAAAGAAAAGAAATTGTTTTATCGCCTGAAAAAAATAACAAATGGCTTCTTTGGGTCGCCATCGCAATCGCAATTATTATTTTACTTTTCTTTACCCAAAAAATGCTCAAAGAAGTTGATAAAAGAAAATCAGCATGATAATTTATAACGTCACCATAAAAGTTGCGGATGCAATAAAAACAGAATGGCTCGATTGGCTAAAGCAAGAACATATACCAGAAGTACTCGGCACGAAATGTTTTTCAAAAGCTACGGTCCATCATTTATTGGAGATAGATGATAGCGAGGGGCCCACTTACGCGGTCCAATACCTGGCACAAAACATAGATGATTATAAAAAATATATTGATGAATTTGCCGGCATTATGAGGCAAAGATCCTTTGATCGCTGGGGCGATCAGTTCATCGCTTTTCGCACGATAATGGAAGTTGTTAACTAATTGTGCAAAAAAAACGCCTCCCCATTTACTCCCTTAAAATTGTTTTTTCAATGCCTTAAAAACCGCTTGGGCAGAGGATTTCAGTACTTCTCGTTGCAAAACCCTTACTGGCACTGCATTTCAGCATTCATCACGTCTTAATAAAAATTATCAGGTGGGTCGCAAATTTTGCCAAATCCTTGTTCCTTGTGGATTACAGCGATTCAATAGTCAATAAATTTTTATTAAAAAAATTTTGTTGCATTTAAAAACCGTCTATATTTGTTCCAGTTAAAAAATTCAAAAAAACTAATCATGAACAAAGCTGAATTAATTTCAAAACTTGCTGATGATGCAGGTATTACAAAAACACAAGCAAACGCTGCTTTGGATTCTTTCGTGGAAGCGGTTACCAAAACTTTGAAAGGTGGCGGTAAAGTTACATTGGTAGGTTTCGGTACATTCTCTGTATCAAAAAGAGCTGCCCGTAACGGACGCAACCCACAAACTGGAGCTGTTATTAAAATCAAAGCAAAGAAAGTTGCTAGGTTTAAAGCCGGTAAAGAATTATCAGCTAAAATGTAATGGTGTATCCAACACGTTAAAAAGCAAGGTGCATCAGTACCTTGCTTTTTTACATACTACAGTTATCATTTTAATCACAACAATAAAATTTATTTATTATGGGACGTGGAGATAAAAAAACAAAAAAAGGAAAAATATTCATGGGCTCTTTCGGAAAAACAAGGCCTGCAAAATCAGCAAAGAAAGTAGCTGTTGCGAAAAAAGCTAAGCCGGCTCCGGCTGCTGCCGCTAAGAAGAAAAGTTAATTACTGTAATTGGGAATTTGGAATTAGGGTGCCCGGCCGTTGCCAAAACTAACTGCTCATTTTTTAGGCTTAAGCCCTAATTCCAAATTACCAATTCCTCCTAAGGAGCCAACCTCTCTATCTTCCATCCCCCTCCCTCTACCAGGCTATATAGTATGCGGTCGTGAAGCCGCCCCGCCCGCCCCTGCCAGAATTCAATGATCCTGGGCTTTACGAGGTATCCGCCCCACCAGTCGGGACGAGGTATGTCTTCACTGGCAAATTGCTGTCGATATTGTGCCGATCTTTCCTCAATAACAGTTCTATCCCCGATCACCGTGCTTTGCTCAGAGGCCCAGGCGCCAAGTTGGCTCTCCTTTGGTCTCGATGAAAAATAAGCATCGCTTGCGGCGGTTGATATTTTTTCTACTGTTCCGCAGATCCTAACCTGCCGCTCCAATTCCTTCCAAAAGAAAACAAGGCTGGCCCTTGGGTTCTTTTCCAGTTCATTCCCTTTCCGGCTCTTGTAATTGGTAAAGAAAACAAAACCCTGTTCATTGTATTCTTTCAACAACACAATTCTTGCTGATGGGATGCCGTCAGCCGTTGCTGTAGCCAGCGTCATCGCATTCACTTCGTCAATATCGCTGTGAGTGGCCTCATGCCACCATTTACCAAACTGTGATATCGGGTCAGTGTCAACGTCTTTCTCCAGAAGCGTTTGCATTTTATACTCCTTGCGTATGTCGGCGATGGAAGGCATAGATGATCATTTCAATTACAAAGGTCACACAATTACCATAAACAAAAAAGCATCCACCAGCCGGCGGATGCTTTTTTGAAGCAGTAAGATAAAAATATTAAGTATTCGGGTTGCCGTCGGTTTTTTTCTCAATATCACCCTTAAGGCTGTCGAATCCACCTTTGATGCTATCGCCTGGGCTACGGAACATGTAGGCAGATGCTAAAACGCCAATAGCGGCAGCAGCTCCAATAAAAATCCCAAAACCATAACTAACACCAAAGCCGGTAGGAATATTGATAAAATACACCAATACGCCTAATACCGCCAGCGCTCCGCAAGCCAATGCCACAAACCAAAAGGTTGATGCCATTGATTTAGTTTGATCGCCAAGAAATGCTGATACACCAGCACCGATAAATGCAAGCATTGACAGTATACCCCAGCTGTGCATTCCATTTACACTACCTCCGCCGAAGCCACCAAAGCTAATTGTGATCCAGGGTAAAAAACAGGAGATAAGGCCAACCGCAGCAGCAATTAAAACAAATTTCCGTTGTTTGTTCATTGTTTGAAAGTTCATATGCAATAAGTTTTAGGAAGGTAAAATAAAAAATTGATTGCAGCTATGCAAGCGTTTGCAGGTATATTTTATAAAAACTAATTAACAATCAGCGCGTAATTTTACCGCCTCTCTTAAAACTCATGCGGGGCTTGCTTGTTCTCCAATAAATTTATCCTTGCTTTCAGGTCATCTCTTTCCTCGAGCGTATTCGCCAATTCACTTTCCACTTCGCCTACCTTTGCAGCAATTTCCAGGAGTAGCCGGTTCTTTTTATTTAATTCGAGCAGTTGAAGCTGAGTATCGTTCAATTGCGCCTGTGAGTAAGCGTATTCCTGCAACAGGTCATTGTATGATTGTTGCAACTTTGCTGCTTCCGTGAGTTCCTGCTCAAGCTCCAGCTCTCTTTCGGCGGCGCCTTCTACTTGCTGCTGGCTTTGCCCGATCGCGTTTTGCATGGTATGGAACTCGTCCAGTTGCATATCCAGCATGCTTCTTAAGGTGGCGGCCTCCTCGGCGCTTTTTTTCAGCAATTCCAGCTCCTCCTCCCGTATGGAAAGGATCTCAGTCAGCTCTTTTACCTGCACCTGAAGGCTTTCATTTTCCGTAATTAACTGGTCAAGTTGCTCCTGTGACAGCATAGTAGATAGCCTTTGGGGCCGTAATTCCTTCAAATTATAGGATTTGAAGCCCAAAAACAAGAAAATCGGGCGTTTTTTGTAACTTATAGGCAATAAACAAGAGTCGGGCAGCGTATAGAACGCCTTGGGCATCTAAGTAAAAAAATGCCCGATGTAAAACTGAGCATAATTGACCGAAGATGAACTCATACGTGGATGTATAAAGGAGGAAGCCAGCTGTCAGAAAGAGGTTTTTCACCGTTACGCCGGCCGTATGCTCGGGGTGTGCAACCGTTATGCCCGAAATAGCGCTGACGCGGAAGATATTTTACAGGACGCATTTATCAAGGTTTTTGAGAAGATACACCAGTTCAAATTTGAAGGTTCTTTTGAAGGTTGGATAAGAAGGATAATGGTAAATACGGCATTAAAGAAATATTCCCTGCGCCGGTACGAAAAAGAAGTAAGTGGATACGAGATCAGGGACCGGGACGAAAGTGGGATCGAACCTTCGGCCTATGCTCATTTAACGCAGAAAGAGCTGCTGGACCTGATCAACAATTTACCGGAAGGATACAGATTGATCTTTAATTTATACGTGATAGAAGGATACCAGCACGACGAGATCGCAGAAATGCTGGGTATACAGCCGGGCACCAGCCGCAGCCAACTGGTGAAGGCCCGTAACATGCTACAGAAACAAATTTTACAATTAAGAAAAGTGGCGGTATGAACAACAACCGTTTATTTGATGACCATATAAAAGAGCAATTCAGCAATTATGCTCCCGATGTGCCCCCGCATATCTGGGAAAATATTATTGCTAAAAAGGAACGGAGAAAGCCCGTTGGTTTGTGGTTTACGCTGCTTAATAGTAGAAATATTGCGATCCTTTTCGCCCTGTTGCTTGTAGGTGGTGCAGGCGCCTGGTGGTTGTTCAAAGGCAACTCTGTGCCTTCTGCTGAAAAAAACACGGCACAAACACAAACACAGCCTGCAGCCCAAAATAATACCACACAGAACACAATAAATAATTCAACACCTGTTGATCCATCCAATGCAAATAATAATAACAACAGTTCTGTAACTGGTAGCAACAATACAACCACTACTACAACCACTAATAGTGGCAATCAAATTATTTCTACTGATCAAAATAACGCGGTCGCAAAGAACAGCAATCCTGATATTGCTTCAACAACAAGAAAAAGCAGCTCTTCGCTTCCATTCTTTATCAGCGCCGGAAAGACGGATAATAACGTTGCGTCGAGAACGAATAAGAACAAACGCGTGGTAGAAACCCCCAACAAGGACAAGATCACCACCACTGATCCGGGACTTGAGAATGATGATCCAAACGCGCAAGTACAAGGATCTTTGATGGGCCGCCTGTTGGCTGGTATTGACGCATTTTCGGCAAACAAAAAAACGACAGAAGCAAAGTTGCGGCTCACTCCATTTAATTATCTTCCCGGCTGTCCAACTTTTGAAAAAGACGCCGCAGGAAATAAAAAATATTTTTCGATCTATGGCGGGCCGGATTTCGTGTTTCGCAGTCTGACAGATACCGGCAATTCTGCTTACCTGCAAGCACGTAAAGAAAGCTCAAAGGTTTCGTCTGCTTACAGCGCCGGAATCTCCTACACCAAAGTATTCAACAATTCCGTGAGCTTAAGGGCGGGTATAAATTTCAGCCAGATAAATGAGAAGTTCACTTTCGCCCAGGGCCACCTGGTGCAGGTGATCTATATCATCGATGCCAATGGTGATACAACAGGAAGTTACACCACGTCAGGCACGCGTTACAAAACAACGCATAATAAATACCGCAGCATTGATGTGCCTTTAACGGTTGGATATGAATTAGGCAATGGAAGATTACATGCAAATGTAAATGCGGGCGTTGTAGTAAATGTCTATAGCTGGCAAAAAGGCGAAGTACTGGATACATCATATCAGCCGGTAAACATCACCACCGGAAAAGGCAGCTCTCCTTATCAATTCAAAACAAATGCAGGGCTCGGAGTAACGGGAGGCGTTGCTGTTTATTATAAGTTGAATGACGACGTTCACCTGATGGCCGAGCCGTATTTCCGGTACAACCTTAAGCAAATGAATAAAGATGCGTTAACGCTTAAACAAAAATATAATACGGTTGGGCTAAGGGTAGGACTTCGTGTGGACCTGCATTAGAGGCAGCATTTATGAAACTCAAAGTATCTGAATTGTGGAAGCTACAAGTAAAAATAAAATGATGAACAGGAAATTGATCATAGCATTTTTTATCAGCGTTGGATTCTTAACTGCGTGCCAGAAAGACCTGGACGAGTTTGTTCCTGATGCCGGTCAATTGAACGGGCCTGATACCGCATGGTACAGCGCCGTTTCTGCTTCAGCACCTATTAACGACCTCAAGAATCAATTACTGATCGGTAGTTACAACGACAGTATACAGCTTGGAGCAAGTCCCTCTACTATTTCAACTCCATCCGGTTTACAGTGTTTTTTCCCAGCAAACAGTTTGACAACGAATACAGGTCAAACCCTTACAGGCAAGGCCAAAGTTGAACTGGTGCACATAAAAACCAAGGGCGATATGATAAGGTTGGGCAAACCAACCACATCAAACGGCAGGCTGTTGGTAAATGGAAATGAAACTTTTGTTCGCTTAAAAAATGATACTGCAGAATTGCAATTTATTCCCGGTGCAAAGATGACTTTAAAATATACTGATCAGCCGATAAGCACGCAAATGAAATTTTTTGTCGGCGATGAAACGAATACCGGGCAATTCAATTGGTTGCCCAATCCTGATCCGGGAAGTAATACCATCTCATTTACGTCAAACGCGTATGAGATCCAGACCAACAGGTTGCGTTGGACGAGCACTTGTTATTTCTTTGATACAACGGGGATCAGCAGGGTAAATGTGAAAGCAGAGCTTGCTCCTTATTTTACAAATGCCAATACCATCGCTTATGTTGTATTCAGGGATTTCCGCTCGGTGGTTGGAATGTATGGCGATATTGTTTCCAAAAAATTCAGCACGGGTAAACTTCCTGTTGGTAAGCTCATCACCGTGGTGGTGATATCAAAACAAGCCAATGACCTCTTCCTGGGATATGAAAATGTAACGACTGTATCAGCCACATCAAGTCCGGGAGAACAAACGGTAGTGGTTAAGCCAATAAAAAAATCATTGGCCGAAATCATTGCTTTCCTCAACACATTGTAAACTGGGACAAACATTTAGATAAAGACCAAGGCTACCGTAAATGGTAGCCTTTTTCATTTATCTATGTTGAGCGATATACCAAAATGACCAATTTTGGCCATTTCCGGCCAATACCGGTCATTAGCGGCCACTCCCTATCGTATTTTACAAAATCCTTTTAGTTTTGCGGGATCTAAAAAAATAAGGTTATGGCAATCATTGAAAGTCCGCTTTTTAGTAGCATTCGCGGCAAACTCGGCGATCAATACGTATGTAAACGATATGGAAGCAAGATAGTGCTGGCACGTCGTCCTAAAAAATACAAGCGTACCTTATCTCCGATCAAAGAGTTATACGAAGATCGGTTCAAAGCCGCCGTTGTTTATGCCCGTAATATCATGTACGATAAAGCCTTGTGCAAAACCCTGCGCAAGAAGCTAAAACCCGGCCAGCGCCTCTACAATTATCTCATCAGTGAATACCTCCGCGAAGAAGTTCGAAAAAGTACCATTGATTGGAAACCTTCGCCCATCGAATCATGATCGAATCATGAACGTTTGCTGAGTGTTGTAATATCAAGTACAAAACGAGTCCGAATAAAGTCTGGATCAAGTCCTAAACAAGTCCTCCTGTAGAGACTCCTTACTCATCACATATAAATTTCATAGATATTCCATAGACCAAACATAAAAACGGAAAAAAGGAATAAGAAGGTTTTGCAGCTCTTACCGGCGAGCCGCCTTTACTTTCTTATTCCTTTTTTTACCTTTTTATTCCTTATTAGCTTACTAGCGTTCCTACCTTCTCCCCCGTCACCACCTTCATCAAATTACCCGGCGTATTCATATCGAACACAACGATGGGCAAATTATTTTCCATGCAAAGCGTGAATGCCGTCATATCCATCACCTTAAGATTCTTTTGAATGCAGTCGGCAAAAGAAATGGTTTCAAACTTTGTTGCGGTAGGATCTTTTTCCGGATCGGCTGAATAAATGCCATTAACCCTGGTGCCTTTTAAGATCACATCGGCCTTTATTTCTATGGCCCTTAATGACCCTGCAGTATCGGTTGTAAAATATGGATTACCTGTACCTGCGCCGAATATCACCACTCGGCCTTTTTCAAGATGGCGCATTGCCCGGCGGCGTATGTATGGCTCAGCGATCTGTTCCATTTTTATGGCACTTTGTAAACGCGTATAAACTCCAGCCTTCTCCAATCCGCTTTGCACCGCCATACCGTTAATAACCGTAGCCAACATGCCCATATAGTCTCCCTGTGCCCTTTCAATCCCTGTTTCCGCCTCATTCATACCGCGATAGATATTACCGCCGCCGATAACGATAGCCACCTGCACACCAAGCTCTGTGATACCCTTGATGTCCTGTGCATAGCGGGCGATCACATCGCTGTCTAAACCAAAGCTCTTATCACCCATTAAAGATTCGCCGGAAAGTTTTAATAGAATTCTTTTGTACCTGGGAAGCATGTATTGACTGTTTTTTTGCGAAGATATATTTTTATTCCCGATAGTCCCGATAACTATCGGGCGGATTGTTTCACCGCTTTAATAGAATACATCATGGGCATTTTCTCGTCCATCCCTTTTATTCTCCACATGCCGTCATCACCTTGTTCCACCTCATTAAAACAATTGTAAGGTGAATATGGAAATTCATGGAATTCACCAATGGTTAGCCCGTTTTTTATCAGCGCCGAAAATATCTCGGAGAAGGGATGATTCCAGCCATACTCCATGAAGCGAATCGGAGCATCTTTATCCGCGTAGGTGCCAGTTTTTTCTTCTTCAATGACCGATGTGTTGAAATAATCGTATTTGATATACTTAAACTCCTCATCCATCATCCAAAGTGTGGGATGGAAATCGGCAATATAAAATGTGCCGCCTGGTTTTAAAAAATGAGCAATGATCTCGGCCCATTTATCCAGGTCGGGCAGCCAGCCAATGGTGCCATAGGAAGTAAAGACTATATCAAATTGGCCATCCAGGTGCTCTTTCAGATCGTACACATTGCTGCAAACAAAAGCTGAATCCAATTGCAGCTCGTCATTTATCGATCTTGCCAACTCTATCGCTTCATCGCTTAGATCCACACCCGTGCAATTTGCGCCCAGCCTTTGCCAACTCATGGTATCCATTCCAAAATGACATTGGAGATGAAGCAGCGATTTGCCATTTACATCTCCCAATTCATCCAACTCGATTTTGTTTAGAGAAGACTTTCCCTTTTTAAATGTGTCGAGATCATAAAAGGGAGAATCTTTATGAAACACTGTGCGTTTGTTCCAGCTTTCCTTATTCGCAGCAAATTGAGCGTCAAAGTTTGTCATTGTTCAAATTATAAGATTCATCCACGAGGTTTAGTAAAAGACATTAAAACTGTTTATTATCGAATCGGCTTGCCTTTTCGTAATAACAGAATCTGGAATATATTTGTTCTGGTAATTATACATTAATTTATAATCCGGTGAATGATTTATTGTATCCTGGTAATAAGTTATCGCTACCCAGGTGTCGAGAGAATCATTCATCTTAAAATTCGATATGTCATATTTAAGTGTATCCCCGCGCCACTCCAGAACTTTGCTTTGAAAGTAACCACCTTTATAAGTAGTGTCGTCAATCACCTTCCAATTCGCCCAACGAACCTGGTAGTTAACGGTATAAACGATCCCATGAAAATCTTCGGGCAATAAGGGAATACCTTTTTCTTTTCGAAGAGGGTTCATATCCAGGGAGAATTTCCGCATGAGATAAAAAGAAGAGTCTGCATTGCATTTTTTCAGATCCGAAGTAGCCAGGTCTTTAGCCGTAGACCATGTGCAAGGGTCTTTTGTTTTACAACCAAAGCTACCGCCCACTATCAAAAGCAGAAAAAGATATTTTAAACTGGTGCGCATCGACATAAAAAAACCTTATGAAGTTGATCATAAGGTTTGTCATATAAAGTTAGATAAGAAATATTTACTATCGTGTGTAATAAAATTTACCTGAAAGCGACGTTGCTTTCTTTGTACCCGATTTCGGCACATCAATTTTGATCATATAATTTGCAACGGCGATCCTGGATACATTAAATGTAAATTGGTTTTCTCCTTTTTTGATTTGAGATTTTCCGAAGTCGGCGATCAGCTTTCCACTCATATCATACAAAGAGATATTTGAGCTTTGGGCCTGTCCTGACCAAAGTGAAAGTTGGATACTGCCTTGCTTCCCTGTTACAGTGATCAGCGACACGTCATCAGAATTGGCGGTCTGGCTACCCACACGCACAATGTTTGAATATTTAAATTGTCCGTTATTGTCAATTATTTTTAAACGATAAAAAACCGGCGCAGAAAAAGCCTGTGGATCAATAGTGGTATAGCTGATATTCCCTGCCTGCTGATTGCCTTTCGCTGCCACAGATGCAATTTTTGCAAATCCCGTGCTTGCCGCCGAGCGCTCTATCTCGTACCGGCTTATCTGAACTTCGGAAGCTGTTGTCCAGCTTAATTTTACCTTGCTGGCTTCTTTTACCGCATCAAACCTGATAAGGCTTACCGGTACTACTGTTAAGGCGGTAATACTAATATCATCTATAGCAACCGAAGGATCTGTACCCGATCCGTTACCATTATTACGCCAGTTAAAAGCAACTCTTACATTGGGATTGTTTTCAAAAGCAGCTGGTAATACTAAGCTGTAAACTGTCCACTGACCTTGGCTATAACCGTTACAGGCACCACAACAAACACTGGTAAGGCAATACTGGTAACCCACCGGCCAGGTAGCGCCGTTATCTGTACTTAGTCGAAGCTGCGCCCTATCATCGGTGCAGGCTGCACTGCCGTATGCAATAAAGTCGAACTTAAGCGTAAGTAATTGCCTGCCCACCGTACTGATG
>Ga0193753_10001752_pt1 | contig 18198 bp, 14 predicted proteins | sample H1c2metaG_FD_144925 | JGI IMG/M metagenome (GOLD analysis project Ga0193753, IMG submission 144925) | Soil microbial communities from a riparian zone of the East river system, Colorado, United States - H1c2 | ecosystem: Environmental > Terrestrial > Soil > Riparian zone | place: USA: East...
GGTCAAGCGATCTCGGTATCGTTTACTTACTGTCCGCTGATTTTACGAAGATTGTTTTTCTGGCCATCGTACTCGCTTTACCCATAAGTTATCTGATCCTCGGACAGTGGCTTGACAATTTTGCCAACAGGATACCTTTGCAATGGTGGTACTTCGTAGGTTCAGGGCTCCTCGCATTGGTCATTGCATGGATCACTGTAGCTGGTCAGGCTTTGCGCGCCTCGCGTGTGAACCCGACGCAGTGTCTTAAAGCGGAGTAGTTGGTCGCGCGTACCTAAAGTTCAATTCATCGTTGGAGGTCAGGCATTTTGGGCCTATCTGACCTTGGCCTTATGCATCCAATCACTAAACCTGCCTGCCGGCAGGCAGGTCACTAAATCACTCCCTCCTTTGCGAAACGCTTCGGCGGGCAATGAAATCACTAAATTCTCAGGTGCGCGCATGAGGTAATGAGGTTGGGTAGTATGTGGTGACCTCGTGCTACTGAGGTGATGAGGTTCGTTTGGAAAGAACCGTTGAGATGATGAGGTTTGTTTGGATAGAACATCGCGGTGAAGGAGGAATAACGTTGTGCCATGACCAGCGCACAACTCAACCTCATCACCTCAGTAGCGCGGACACCTCAGAAGAACCCCGACCTCATTACCTCATTTAGTTTTAATTGTACAATGCTGAGCTAGACAAAAGAGTGTTCATTAATATTTGACCTTGGGCTTATGCATCCAATCACTAAATCACTAAATCGTCAATTAGGTTTGGCCAAGCCCATTGCATCAAGTTTTTGCAAAGCCTCCTCATTGCCAATACGACTCAACATATCGGCCGCGCCTTGGGCGAGAAAAAGATCCAAACGGCTAATGTTATTGTTCATGCTACGATCCTTCTTGAGTTGAACAAAGTGAAAATCAAATAGTGATGTGCATAGGGCAGCGGCTTTATCCTTTTGCTCCAATGCAATGAGGATGTCCGCAGTCTGCAGGTTGGAATAGGAAGGCAACAAATGCTTCAGGTATAACTTATCGACGGCATACGCAATCACTTTTTCCGCCATGGCGGCATTGCCCTCGCGGAGGTATGCTATCGCCAGTGTATTGAATGATTGCCGGGCAGGCGCGATCATCCGGGAATGGTAATCTTCAAAGTTGAAGTAAACCTTTTCATTGGCAAGATTGGAATAGTCCGCACCTTCGGTAAGATTCTTCCACATGAGTTCTTTGTTCACTGCAATGTCATTTGAATCGTTGGTCAACGGCATCAGGCGATAGATATTTCCTTCCTGTATAACATGGTTATTAAGATCAAGACCCGCTGTATTCAATGATGTAAAGTTGAAGTAGATGGATCTCTTCCAACCATTCGAGGCCAGCAGATCAAGTATCGCGAGTGCATTTTTCTGAAGATAGTTGGTGCTCAGGGTAAAGGAAATTTCATTAAGGGTTTGGCTGGAATCCAATGAATTATTCGCCTTAACGGCCATTGTGTTTTCTCCTTGAACAATGTCGGTGGTGACCTTTAATTTAAGAAGGTCAGAAGGAAGGACGGTATAAACATCACCTGTCGATGTTGTAGCACGCAATGCGGAGTTTTCAGCCTTGAGGAGCGTGAGGAATTTTTCGATATCAATCCCCTGTTTGATCTTGTTTTGTACATACAGGACATCATTCGGACCATATTGCACGTAATCTTTCTTATCCAGTGTAAAGGCGAAAGCCTGGGATTTGTAATACGGACGTCGCAACTGATCAATGTACCAGTCAGTGTTCATATAACTTAGTACCATGACACGAACGTCTGTTCGAAACGCTTCTACCTCCTGAAGGTACCACAAGGGAAATGTGTCATTATCCCCTCCCGTAAACAAAATGGAATTCGGAGCGCAACTGTTCAGCAGATTGCGTGCGTTATCTATTTGAAACGTCCGGCCAGACCTGTCATGATCGTCGAGGTTCTGCCACAGCAGCAATGTTGGTATGCTGACGCAAGTCAAAATAGCCAGTGCCTTGCCTACATTGGAATTTTTCGTGATCTGATAAAGTGGGACAATGCCAAGTCCCACCCAGATACAAAATGCAATGAATGATCCAATGTAAATGTAATCTCTCTCTCTGGGTTCAATGGGGGGCGAGTTAAGGTAGATGGCGAGAACGATCCCTGTTATCAAAAAGAATAGCGCGATCATGATGACTCCCTTTGGATCTTTTCTGAGCTGCCAGACCATGCCGCCAATGCCCAATATCAGTGGAAGCATCCAGTACTGATTATTGGCTTTGTTGGGATGAGGGTCGCCCTGCATCTCTGATACACTCCAGGGTCTTAGCCAGTCCGCATTTTGATGATCACTTTCGCGACCAGCAAAGTTGAACATGAGATAGCGCAGGTACATATGTCCGAGCTGGTAGGTGAACATGAAATACAAGTTGTCGCGGAAGCCTGGCTTTTCATTCTTGCCCAGGCCCGTCCATGCCTGATATGCCTCAACGTGATCGGCATCATTGCTATACATGCGGGGCAGTACTGTGCTGCGAGCGCTTTCGTATTGGTAGCCTGGCATAATACCGGAGTACTCATAACGATCCGCAGCCTTGTGATAGATCTTTTTCTTTACCGTAAACTCTTCAATTTGCGCATCATAGTAGGGGCCATAGAGCAAAGGAGTGGATCCATAAGATTCACGATTCATATACGCTTTGATCAGTGCCAGATTTTCGGGATTGGTTTCGTCGATCGGCGGATTGTGATTCGATCGGATGAACAACATGACATATGGCAAGAAACCGAGTACAAGGAAAAGTAAACACCATACATATCGCTGCGTCCAAGGATACCTGCGGAAGACAAGTAGAGCAACAGCTCCGGCAAATACGACAAAGGCGACTGCCCCCGTATAAAAGGGCAGCTTTAGCGAATTGACGAAATACAGGTCGAATGTGAAGGCAGCCTCGAATGTGCCGATGCCTATGATGCGATTGATCGCGAATACCATCAAAAGTCCGCTGGTCACTGTCACCACAATGTTGGTGGTCGTAAGCAGTCGGTCTTTTGTATACCACGTAAATGGAAGTAACGGCAAGGCTAGCACGCACATTGGATGAATGCAGTAGCTAAGACCACCGAGGTAAAATATCAGGACGAGCCAACGTGACCTGCGCGGCTCCGCATAGGTGCTCCCTTTCAGGATCAGAACAATTAACAGCAACAGAAAGAAGCACGCTAATCCATATGTTTCTGCTTCAACGGCCGAGAACCAAAACGTATCAGAAAATGTAAGTGTAAGGCTTCCGCATAACGCTGCGACAATGAACACAAAGGATCTGTTGCCTGAAATTTGCATCCGAGAGGCAAAAAAGTAGATGACGTGGTAAAGCAAGCATACCGAAAGCGCTGAAAACAGGGCACTCATGATGTTCAACGTTAAGGCCACCTGTTTGACGTTTGTACCCGCAAACTGGGTAAAAATTCGCCCGATGAGCAATGATAACGGCGTACCGGGTGTGTGGGGAACCTGCAGCTTGTAGGCCGATGCAATGAACTCAGAGCAATCCCAGAGGCTTGCCGTAGGTTCAACTGTCATTGCATACGTGACGAAGGAAATGACCAACACTGCAAACCCTCCTGCATACTGCATCGTTAATAGTTTGGCAGTGGTGACCTTCATGTCGGCGATACCGACCAAGGCCACTATAGGGGCAAAGAATCCCACAAGTAGCATCGGTGGCGCGATCCACAGTGTCAGCAATCCAAAACCGTTCTCAGCACGGTCGATCGACATCAGTATGTAGCCTGTGAGGATCAGGAATACGGAAGTTGTGAATATCAGGCGTTCATTCCTGGAGAAGCTCATGATTGTGTGGATTCGATTGAGCACAACATTAACCCACGTCCTCACAGCGGAGGGTTAACAATTGTAAAAGAGTGTTAACGCACTGTTAAAAACAGTAAGGCTGATATTGATTAAGTCTAAAAAGCATAAATTTCGGTATGGACAACAAACACTTAGGAAAGATCATTTTGTTTGGAACCTTTGTGCTGGTCTGTTTAATGATCGTGCAGGCCTACTGGTTCAGGAAAGCCTTTGATGTGGCCGAAAAGCAATTTGATCATCGTGTACAAATAGCACTCAGAAAGGTAGCGGACTCCATCGCCAGAGATTCGGAAGTAAAAAAATTATCGTCGAATTTCTTCTTTGTAGCAACAGAAAGTAAACTCAATGAACAAGGACTGGAGGATTTGCTACAGAAGGAATTCCTTCTCCGCAGTCTTAATATAGACTACGAGCTGGGTGTGTATAATGCAGATGACGACACTTTGGTGTACGGTAACTATTTGCATGCGACCCAACCTCACTTGGCTACGATCGATCCAACAAATGCCACGCAGCACGAAAACGCGAAGAATTTTGCAGTGTATTTCCCTGGAAAGGACAGTTATGTTGTTGCAGGGTTGGATATCTGGATGTTCTCTAGCGGTATCCTTTTGCTAATGATGTTGTTTTTTGCCTACGCAATTTATTCACTGCTCAGGGAGAGAAAGTTCTCTTCAATGAAAGTTGATTTTGTAAACAACATGACGCATGAATTCAGAACACCGGTCACCAACATTAGTATAGCGGCAGAGATCCTAAAACAAAAGATGACTGGCACGGACGGACTAAACGTTTACGTAGATATACTCATTCGCGAAAACGAAAAATTGCGAAACAAGATTGATCAAGTGTTGGTTGGATCCACACTTGGTCACACGAAACGGCCGGCGCTGACTGGAATTGATGTGCACCAGTTGATCACCGAATGCGCTGAAGCCTTCAGGCTAAAAGTGGAAGCGAGGCACGGAAATATCCACCTGGAATTTAATGCTGCCAATTCGATGATCATCGGCGATAAGGACCTGTTGACGCAAGCGCTGAACAATGTGATTGACAACGCTGATAAATACTCTCCCGTCAAACCTGATATTATTGTGCGAACGCGGGATTACGAAAGAGGTGTTGCCATTGAAATTTCAGATCGCGGTATCGGCATTCCTCCCGATATGAGGTCAAAAGTCTTCCTCAAATTTTTCAGGATCCGCTCAGGCGACGTGCATAATGTCAAAGGATTTGGTCTTGGTCTCAGCTTTGTAAAGGATGTTATCCAGGCACACCGTGGCAAGGTCAGTCTCTTCAGTGAATTACAAAAGGGTACGGCAGTAAGGATATATTTGCCAAAATCATGAGTGACGGTAGGAACATCATGCTGGTGGAAGATGATGAAAGTCTTGGGTTTCTGATCAAAGATTCTCTTGACGCCTGCGGTTGGCGTGTTTCACTCTATACGAATGGTGAACAGGGCCTGAGCGCCTTTCATAGTCATTCTTTTCATGCGTGCATACTTGACATCATGTTACCGGAAAAGGATGGATTTGAGCTGGCCGCCGAGATCCGAAAATTCAATCAGGCCATTCCTATTGTCTTTCTTACAGCAAAAAGCCAAACGGCTGACAGGATTCGGGGGTTTCAGCTTGGTGCGGATGACTACGTGTGTAAACCCTTTAGCATGGAAGAATTCAAGTACAGGCTAGAGGCTATATTTAAACGCTCAGTCAATCCACCCAGTGATGATAGTACATCTCTTTTGTGTGCCGCCGACTCGGTCCTTGATGTATCTAACCTGATGCTGACGGCGAACGGCGTGAGCACACGCTTAACGTATAAGGAATGTAAGTTAATGCAGATGTTCTTCCGCCATACAGGTAAGCTCATCGAACGCGACGTTTTTTTGAAATCGATATGGGAGGATGATGGTTTTTTTGTCGCCCGAAGCATGGATGTTTTTGTGTCCAAACTTCGTAAATACCTGAGTTACGATAACCACCTCAAGATCGAAAACATTCGTGGCGTAGGTTATATCATGAAAGACGACAGCCGCTCTTTGCCTGGTTCTACTGTACAGAAATGATCACCCAAATGTACGCTACTGAATACCGCAGGGGAAAATTAATTCCCTGGTAGCGTTGGCAGGCCGCTTCACATTTTGGTAAGGCATTTGTACACTGTTCCGTAAAAGCTATTCTCATGCGGACATTGATCGGGCTAATATTGTTGGTTATATTATTTTCCCTGTGCTGGCCACTAGCATTAGTCATCCTTATACTTTTTCCAATCGTGTGGCTGATCCTATTACCGTTCCGCATCGTTGGATTTAGCATTGAGTTGGTGTTCAGACTCGTGACAGCGATCTTGCTATTTCCGTTCAGGCTGGTGAAGGCGATTTAAGCATCAAGTCGACTTTTATTGCGGCTTTCGTAAATTGTGCGAAATCCATCGATCATTAGAAAATTTCTAAAGATATCCTTGTCGTGTTATGCTCTGATGCTCTGCGCAGTGTGGGTGTATCCCGGCTTTACGGAGTGTGCGGAGGGCAGTATTTGGTGTTCCATCATTTATTGGAGTACGCAGTCCGCGGGTAGACCAGGAACGTTGATTATTATCATCCTGACTAGTGTTGGTTTCGCGCTGACAGGAAACACGGCCTTGGATAAACTGAAGGTTATGCTAAGGACCTTTGTGGTGTTATCGATTTTTTTAGCCGGATTTGCGTGGCTGAATGACAATGTTTTGAAACCAGCGTTTCATATTTCCAGGCCGAGTCATTTGTATATCATCAAGCAAGCGCATTCCACTTTGCGTCTTGATTCCATCTATACTTTGGTGGTTACTAAACGCAGGACTATCTTCAACGAAATTATTTCTTCCGACACGATACATTTTAAATCGGTTGATCGCCGCATACTCAATCATTGGGTGGAAGAAGCGGGATATTCATTTCCCTCTGGACATTCATTCAACGCATTTCTACTAGGGACTTTTATTGCCTGGTGTATTTTTGAGTTAAAAGGCAGGAAGATTGGCGTATTGCCCTTTCTACCATTATTGTGGGCATCGATTGTTGGACTATCGCGCGTCGCCATTGGTGCACATACGCCGCTCGATGTTACTGCGGGAGCTGGATTGGGATTGGTTCTTTCTCACGCGCTGTTGGCTATACCTGCGGTCAGGAAGCTCATCGTTCCAGTTGCCCGCGACATGCATCCAGTAAACGTTCCTTAGAAGTAGCTTGAGATACCGAACTGTATCCCGCCCGTGTTCGAGGGGGGATTACCCAACAGGTCTTCCTGCCATTGCCTGCGGTAATTCAGGCGGATCACTGTCTGAGGAGTGGGACGAAAACTAACCCCAGGCACTATCGCCCACAGATCATCAGCAATATTTCCACCCGTTTCCATGAAGGTTCCAACATTCCAGTCCACGTACTCGAGCCTGCACGCAACATTTAATACAGCATTGCGGAAGCCAAGCAATTCTCTTTTCAATACGGGTTGAATAATGTCGATAAATCCGCCTTGCTGTTTTGAGCCGAATTGTTGACCAACTCCTTCTCCAATATTCACATTGACCCAAGCCCACTCGCCAACCAAATGAGTTTGCAACAAGGGAATGGTCGTGTTGATGTCAACTGCAAAAACATGAAGTCTTCTTTTTTCGTCAAGGGTCAAGCCATCATCCTGAAACTTGTTATAGATGCCTCCCATGTAGGACAAACCAATCTCACCTATTTTATTCCTTCGCATAGCGACCTTGGCCGTCATTAAGGGTCGGCCGTTGCTGCTTTCTTCAAATCGTTCTGATGTTTCTTTTGTTGCGGGAAGATATGTTTTGTTTTGCGTGTTGTTAATGATTGATTCATCAAAGCCGTTTGTCAAATAGAATTCATAACCAAAACCCCAGGCATCTTTGAAGTGTTTTCCATACAGCCCGAAACCTACGTTGCTCCAGGTGGCAGGAAGCATTTGAGTCATGGCCACAGGACGGTCGACAAATTCCCACTTGGGTCCATCGTGATTCTGATTGAACGCGCCAATGGGATTCATCACAACGCCACCACGAAAATTCAGCAACGGATGGAATGAAAAATCGATCGATGCGAATTCAATGTTCACCTCGCGACCGCCGTCTTCAAATTCGATTTCTGATAGAAACTTGATGCGTCGATGTATTGTCGATGCTATGAACACAGTGAGGCGTGGTATTCGAAACGAATGCCCTTCGGTGACGCCGTCAGTTCCCATATAACTGTAGTCAGCTTCGACGTAGCCGCCTACTGCTACCGGCAACTTGTTGACGGAAAGAAATGGTCGATTGTAAACCGCGTCCATGTTCATTCCTTTTTGAAAAGAAGTGTCCCTTGGCGTTCTTTTGAATAACGTACTATCCACCTGACCAAATACGGTAGACGCGATAAGTACGAGGACTAATATGGAGGTAAGCTTTTTCATCGCAGGCTTATCTTAATCGCAGCATCAGAAGGTATTACTTCGAAGGTGCGCAGTGGTTGCGCTGCTGGTCCGTTTTGAACTGCTCCGCTGGAGGTGAATTCACTACCATGGGCGGGACATTGCAACTTTTCTCCAAACACATGGAGCTCGGTGCCCTGGTGGGTGCACTTCATCCACAAAGCCTGATAAAGATCATCAGATTTTCGATAAAGACAGATCGGATATTCGAGTGATTCATTTTCAACAATGACGTATCGTCGATACGTTTTCGACGCGTCGTCCGCCACTATTTCGAAAGCGGTCCGTGGTACGACCATAAAACTCCCCTCTATCGGCGCTGTTAGATATTTTGGTCCAGCACAACTTGCCAACAGCCCAGGGGTTGCCAACATTGCCAGGCATCCTGCGCCGCACCTTACCACAAATTCTTTTCTGTTCATGTGTCTAAAGGGATTTCAGGAAGGCGAGAATTGATTCTTTATCGACAGATGTGCTTTCCACAAAAATATCCCTGCTGTGAGAGCCTTCACCGCCATGCATTCCAATCGCCTCTTCGATGGACTTCGCGCGCCCGTCATGCATCAGGAAGTATTCACCTCCCTGGGAATTAGGCGACAGGCCAAGTCCCCATAGCGGTGCGGTGCGCCATTCGTACGTTTTCGCGTTGCCCTCTGTGTATCCATCATCGAGCCCAGGTCCCATATCGTGCAGCAGCAGGTCCGTGTATGGAGAAAATGTTTTGTTAGCCAATGCTTCGATAGAAGTCTCACGTGTCTGAAGCGACTGCTTGTGACAATTCTCGCAGCCTGCTGCAATAAAAAGGTCTTTGCCGTGGACTATTTGTTCTTTTTGCTGGTCACGTTGTATAGGCGCCTTTAGGGTTTGCAAGTAAAAGACTACGTTATTAATGGTCTGGACCGAAATTTCAGCGTCTGTTTCCAGATTCGAATACGTGTCGTATGGCGAATAGCTCGATGTAATGCCCATATCCTGATTGTAGGCATTGATGGTCTGCTGTTGTAAATTATACACGCCTGCCTTTTTGCCAAAGCGTCCAATGTATTTCCCATTGCGTTCAATAGCCCCCGGGTTAAGGACGGTATATTCCGGAACGGTGATCCAATTTGCTGTGCCTGATATGCCATCTCCGTCAGCGTCGTCAGGATCTTCAAGTGACAACAGGTCTGAATCCCGTACCTGCTCGAGGAAGCCCAATCCGGTATTTCCAGGTGGCGTAAAGCGGGCGAAAGGCACCCCTTCGGGTAGTGTTTCCGGGATAAAGCCAGGCAGTGATCTGTGTTGTAACTGCGGGCCACCTTTCCCGAGATATTGGTTCCCTGTTTCGTCAACCTGACCGAAGCGTGTAAGTGTTGTAAAGGGGTGACCCTTTCCGTCGCCAGCGTGGCAACTGCCGCAGCTTGTTGCGACAAAAATTGGCCCCAGGCCGTCGTTGGCGGTAAATACCTGATCGTTAAAGGCCACGTCGCCCGACAAGAACTGTCGCGTTTCCTCGTGGGATAAGCCATCGACCGGGCCGTCGAGTAGTTGATCCGATTCTTTCGCTGGGGGGATGACTTCATCGCACGCGGTTAACGAAATCGCCGCGATCAAAACCAGGACTTTATACGAAGCATGATACATCAGGCAAATATAAATACATTATTAGGAACATACAACAATATTTTTAGAATAGCCTAATTTTGTTATTTAGTCTATTTTCTGAATACTTTTGACATTCCATCTATGCATACACTCACGGAGGAGAACTACATCAAGGCCATTTACCGGATCTATGAGTCTACGGGAGACAGTGTGTCAACTACGGCGATCGCAGAGAAATTGCAAATAAATGCCGCTTCCGTTACGGATATGTACAAAAAGCTCGGCCAACAGAAGCTTGTTGTATATGAGAAATCCAGGGGTGTGAAGCCGACGGAAAAGGGAAAAAAGCTGGCATTGCAGATCCTTAGAAAACATCGGCTATGGGAAACCTTCATGGTTGAAAAGCTCAAATTCTCCTGGGATGAAGTGCACGAGGTGGCTGAGCAACTTGAGCACGTACATTCCGACGTACTCATCGAACGACTCGATCAGCTTTTAGGATTCCCTAAGTTTGACCCTCACGGCGACCCTATCCCAGACAGGAACGGCAAGATGCCTGTTGTAAATTCCATTCTGCTTTCAAATGCAAAAATGGACAGCTGGTATAAGATCGTTGGCGTAGCAGAAAACTCCGATTCATTCCTGAAGTATTTGAAAAAGATAGGTTTAGGACCAGGTTGCAGTCTCAAGGTTCATGAAGTGGAGGAATTCGACGGTTCAATGAAAATTGAGTTGGAGGACAAGACGGAGTTGGCGTTAAGCAAGGCAGCGGCGGCGAACCTTTATGTGGTACTTTAAATGCAGAGAGTGAAAAGTGAATAGTGAAAAGTGTCCTCCTTCGCGAGACGCTACGGCGGACACAGTACGGCGGATGAAGAAAAGTGAATAGTTGAGAGTGAAAAAATAAAATGGGATAGGTGAAAGATCAATCCTATTAAACTTTGTAAAATCACCCAATCACCCAATCACCCAATCACCCAATCACCCAATCACCCAATCACCCAATCACCCAATTCTCAAAGCGCTAATTCCATTACTTCAATCATTTCATCCTTAGAGAGCGCGACGGGGTTGTTTTTGTTCTCACCCATAGGAGCCAGTTTCCGGATATCGTCATTGGTTAGTCCATAATGTCCGAGCTTCGGGATCTGCATGTCTGCAACCCACTTCTCAATCAGTTGCAGCAAGAAATCTGTATAGTATTCATCCGAGCGGTGTTCGACCTTACAGAACTGTTTACCAGCCAGCCCGTATTTTCTAATCGCGGGATGAGCGCTCGCGTTTCTTCTTAGCCTTTTAACGGCGACTTTGTTTGCAGAAGCCATCATTGCACTGCATATTACACCGTGCGGTATTTCTTTATGTCCCCCGATGACTGCTGCCAACCCATGCACTAGTCCCAGACCTGCATTGGTTAATGTGATGCCAGACAAGTATGCCGCCAACGCCATCCCTGTACGCGCGGTAATATTTGTCCCGTCCAGATAGGCGTCCTGTAGTGAGGACGAAATGTATTTTAAACCTAGCATGGCCATACTATCTGAAAGTTCAGTCGCAGCCGTCGAAAGGTAGGATTCAAGCAACTGAGTAAAGGCATCCATGCCGCTATAGGCGGTAACCGTGCGAGGGCAACTGACCATCAGCGCTGGATCAAGTATGGTAACATTGGAAACAAAGTTAACGTGGCGAAGAGACCGTTTGTATCCATGTTCACCGACTTCGGAAAGCACAGCATTTCGCGTGGACTCGCTGCCCGTACCGCTTGTAGTTGGGATGGCAATAAAAGGAACTTTGATACCGGGATGCGAAGGCTTAGAACCGACGCCCTCCAGGTAATCTTTCACCGGCTCTTCAAGTTTCAGCATCGCGGAGATGGCTTTGCCGGCATCAAGGACGCTTCCACCTCCTATGGCGACTACGGCCTCGGCCTTGTAAGCTGCAAATCTCTTCACGGCGTCGTCAACAATGGCTGGAGACGGCTCGATGCCAACTGTGTAGTGCTGGTAGTCAGGAACTGTATCACCGAGTTGTTCAAGCAACGCAACGTGAGCAGCGGTGGCTTGAAAAGATCGTGCTCCTGTGATGACCAACACTTTTTTACCAAAGGGCCGAAGCACTTCCGTTAGTACAGATGCTTTGCCCGGACCCACATGCAGCATGGGCGTGGGCACCATGGTAAATGAGGCATTCTTCACTTTTGAAAAGTTGAAGGAAATAGCATGTCGTATTTAATTCCTTCCCGAGGCTTGGCCATCCAGGGTGCAACGGTATCGCGCCATTTGAAATAGTGGGACGTCTCCCGGTGTGCTGCATTGGCGTCGGGTGAAGCATAGGCTTCATATAGAACAAATTTGGAAGGATCATTCTGATCCTGGAGAATATCAAATCTGAAATTTCCAGATTCTTTCACGGAATTCTCATGATTTTCCCGGGTGATATCCTTGAATGCATCGATGAATTCAGGCTTCACGAATACTTGCACGATTGTTACGATCATTGGAAGAGTTATTGAGATCCCAACGTACGAAAAATTTGGCGAGCCACTGTTCGTCATTACTCCAATTAACAGTCCTCCACGTGTGAAGTATTTGCACAACTGGGGAAGTTGTTCCCTCGTGGAATAGTGGCTCAGGGTCAGTATTATGGCGTTTTTTTAAGGTTATGGCTTGGTATGGCTTTTGGAACACTTTCGATGGATCAGTGATTTTAATTGTTTACCATTAATACATTTTATCATGAAAGATAATAAAGAAGTAATCGAGGTCCTGAATGACCTTATCCGCATCAATCGTGACCGCATTGCCGGCTATGAGAAGGCGGTTGAAAATGTTGAAGAAGGAGACGCTGTATTGCGTACGCTATTTTATCAGCTTTCTGATGAGAGCCAAAAAATGAAGCAAGAGCTTGCTGATACAGTTGTATCACTGGGAGGAGAACCAGCCGAAGATACTACGATGTCAGGTAAAATATACCGTGCATGGATGGACATCAAGGATGCGTTTTCGACGGACGATGCCAAGTCTGCGTTAGAAGCTTGTGAGTATGGCGAAGATGCTGCTCAAAAAGCATACGCCGAAGCGCTCGACGATAGTGAAGGCACTCCCGACAATGTTATAAAATTGATACGGAATCAAAAAGCTATGCTGAAATTGTCCCATGACCTCATCCGTAACAAACGTGATGACTATGAGGCAGCAGCACATCGCTCACACTACTGAGTTTTCTTATTACCTGTTGACTAAGCACATGTCTATGTTCCGGAGAACCTGCCGGGACATAGACATTGCTTTTTTATTATTGTCACACATGTCCGCACGTCAGCTATTTTAATCGGCATCCAAACTGTAACGCCCCTCCAGGGCTCCGGTTCATCCAACATCTCTTACCCAGGGTTGCACCCTGGGCTACAGACCGGCCACCCCTTCGGGGCTAAGCGTTTACAATGTAAATCGAGTGCGTTGGCCTTTACACAAGACCGGAATCAAGGTGCGCGGTTTTCAACATGCCACTCGCCAAGCCAACCCAACGCGCTTCTATTGCTGTCCTCAGCCGCCATTTTTTCACCTGTCAAAAGATCGGGTGGGTGTCACTAGTGGCACAGAACAGAATGAGCGCGCCAACTTTTCACTATTCTTCATCCGCCGTAGCGCCTCGCGAAGGAGGACACCATTCACCTTTCACTTAACTCCATGTTCTTACAAAGATCATGAACAAACTGCAGCTTTTGCACTACCTGCGGCGCTATGACGAACGGATAGAAATCCGCGTGACCCATGCTTCGGTTAAGACTATTTAAGGCAAATGTCAACGGCAGCCACATCTTAAATACCTTTTCGAAATCTCTGATGGTGTATGGATCGCGATCAATATCTGCTTCTAATGATTTAGCACCTGTTTGTTTTTTTGGATGCACATCAATGCCGAAATAATAAGCAGTCTCCAGCGCATCCATCAAATGCAGGTAGTGTGCCCAGGTCTCTGCCCAGTCTTCCCAGGGGTGTGCAGTTGCATATGGACTGATGAACCCCTCGGGCCAGTTCGCGCTGGCGCCATTGGCATAATAAGTTTTCAACGCCTCTTCATAATTCTTGCTCTCGTCTCCGAACAGCTCGTGAAATTTTTGTATGTCTTTGTGATCTTTAATGCGGACGTCCCAATAGTAATGGCCAATTTCATGGCGAAAGTGTCCAAGCAAGGTTCGGTATTTTTCTCCCATGTCAAGCTTGTTTCGTACTCTTTCCTGTTCGTCCGCTTCCTCAATGTTCAATGTGATAACGCCTTCGTTGTGGCCTGTCAATACTTTTTTATCTGCAGTCGTGTCCGCTAAAAAATCGAAAGCTATGCCCCGGTCTCCTTCCTCGACCTTAGGCTTCACAGGCAGATTCAGGCGCAGCAAAGAGTATACAAGACGGTGCTTTGCTACTTCAATCCTTTTCCACCGTTGCAGGTTAATATCAGACAACGTTGGGATGGTCCGGTTTAGCTGACACGCCAGGCAATACGGTGAATTATATTTTTCGGGAATGAGCCAGTTGCACGTGCCATACTGATTATTCTGGCAGAATCTGAAATGCTCATTACGACTGTTTACGTCCTTGAACAGGCCTCCCTCTTTTTCCGCAGAAAGTGTTAGGACATCTAATTTTTCAGGATCAAAACCCAACGTGTGGCCGCACTTCAGGCAGACAACATTTTCAAAGTATAGAAGATTATTACATTTGGAGCACGTATAAATTTTCATAAACGTAAGATAAGACTCCCGCTCACTCAATTTTGAGGCCAGCGTAAATAACTTTGTTAAATGGCTGTTCCCGGACAGTGTAAAAAATCAGGAGAATGGAATTCATTTTGACTTGCGCAGTAGCTTTCATGAGTACCAATATTGATGATACCTTTTTACTGATGCTCTTCTTCGGGAACAAGCAATATAAGACCGTTGAAATTTTTGTGGGGCAAATTGTCGGAATCTTATCCCTCATCATAGCCAGTTTAGTGCTTTCGCTCGCGGGCTTGGTTGTCGGCAAGGTCTTTATAGGCTTGCTGGGTTTCGTCCCCATTTATCTGGGGGTAAAGAAAGTCATAGCATTGTTTGCGAACGCCGATGAAGGCGACTCGCTGGTACTACCGATATCCACCAGTAAAATAGTAACCGTCGCCGGCTTGACGATTGCAAATGGCGGCGACAATATCGGAGTATATGTTCCTCTTTTTGCGTCATTTGCGTGGCCACAAAAGGCAACGATGATCGTTGTATTCATGCTGATGACCATTATCCTTTGTTTTGTTTCAAAATACCTTGCGAGACACCCACTGCTGGCTAAGACTATTCATCGATACGGTGATGTCGTTACACCGTTCGTGCTTATTCTCCTTGGTGTTTATATCATGCACGAGAATGACGTTTTCAGTCTCTTGCGGTGAGGTTGGTTTATTGTGGTGCCCGACGCGCGCAATGTAGTGACCGGACGTAAAAAAAGATTTATATTCAAGTTAAACGAAATACGAAGGCGTCATGAAATCAATCTCCTCCCCATCAGTTCTTTTTATTGCTCTTTTAATTTGCTGTCTTGGATGTAAAACCAAGGAAGACACATCCGATCACCCGCCGAAACGCTACACAATTGCTCAGTTCATGGATATCGTCCAGATCGATGGAGGATCGTTTTCACCTGATGAGCAGAAGATCCTCATCAGCAGTAAGGAAACGGGAATCTTCAATGCAGTCGAGGTGGATATAAAAACAGGCGAACAAAAACCATTGACTCATTCTACCGATGATGCGGTTTTTGGATATAGTTATTTTCCGAATGACAACCGTGTAGTGTATGGCAGCGACAAGGCGGGAAATGAAATAACGCACCTTTATGTCCTGACTGGAGATGGAAGTTCACTCGATCTTATTAAAGACAGTACAGCCAAAGCGCAGTTCTACGGTTGGAGCTACGATAAAAAAGTGATGTATTACACGTCTAACGCCCGTGACAAAAGATTCTTCGATTTGTATAAGATTCAGCTCGATGGAAAGCAGGAGGGAAATGTATACCCCTCCGTGATGAGTTATAAGAATGAGCAAGGCCTCGACCCGGAAGCCATTTCGGTCAATGATCAATACATAGCGCTTACAAAAGCCATCACCACAAATAATAATAACATCTATCTGCTGAATACGCGTGACGGCACGAACAAACTCATATCAGAACACAAAGGTGATGTAAAATACAACTCCCAGTATTTTAGTCTTGACGGGAAGAAGCTCTATTATTTGACGGATGAAGGTAGCGAGTTCATGTACCTTTCGAGCTATGATATCGCAACTGGTGAGAAAGTGAAAATTGAAGAAGCTCCCTGGGACATCATGTATGCGTACTTGTCTAAGAAGGGAAAATACAGGGTGGTGGCGATCAATAACGCTGCAAGGACGGAGATCAAGATCTACGACGAGACTAGCGGACAGCAGATCAAAGTCGAAGGGTTACCTGAAGGAGATATCACCGGAGTAAATATCTCTGACAGTGAAAGTCAGATGTCATTCTATGTAAGTAGTTCAAAAACTCCCAGCAACCTTTTTGTCTACAATTTCGAAACAAAACATGTCACACAACTGACCAATACGATGACGAAGGAGATCGAATCGGGTGATCTCGTCGCTGGTGAGGTTGTTCATTTCAAATCTTTTGACGGACTTGAGATACCGGGATTGCTATACAAACCAAAAGGACTCAAGGCAGGAGAGAAGGTACCTGCCTTGCTGTGGATTCACGGTGGCCCTGGGGGGCAAACACGTCTAAATTACTCCGCATCTTTACAGCATCTTGTTAATCACGGCTACGCTATACTCGCCGTAAACAACCGCGGTAGTTCAGGCTATGGAAAAACCTTTTACGCTGCTGATGATCGCCGGCACGGAAACGAAGACCTTAAGGACTGCATCGAATCGAAAAAGTTTCTGTCCACATTGGGATACATCGACCAAGATAAGATTGGTATTTATGGTGGTAGCTATGGCGGATACATGGTGATGGCTGCATTGGCATTTGCGCCTGAAGAATTTAAAGTTGGGGTAAATCTTTTTGGTGTTACTAACTGGCTGAGGACGCTCAAGAGTATTCCTCCGTGGTGGACATCCTTTCGCGATGCATTGTACACCGAAATGGGAGATCCCGTAAAAGATTCCGTTGCACTCTATAACAAGTCACCGCTGTTTCACGCAGATAAAATCAAAAGACCATTTATCGTGTTGCAAGGCAGTAACGATCCGCGCGTACTCCAGGTGGAATCAGATGAGATCGTGGCTGCCGCCAAAAAGAATGGTGTCAGCGTCGAGTATGTCATCTTTCCTGACGAAGGTCATGGCTTTGATAAGAAGGAAAATAATATCAAGGCCTCGGAAGAGATACTCAAGTTTCTAGATAAATACTTAAAGGAGAATGAAAATGTGAAGCTCTAAAAAAAGCAGAGTGAAAAGTGTCCACCTTCGCGAAGCGCTACGGCGGATGAAAAATGGTGAAAAGTGAAAAGTCCTCCGGAAGGGGGCCCTCTCCTTATTGGTCCCTCATCCAGCTAGAACATGCTATCGAACAAATGCACCGACGCTGATCAGGATGACGGACGTTAAGGCAGTAACTTTTCACCTTTCACTATTCACTTTTCACTCTTTGCATTTCCTTCACTCTCTGCATTTTGGTATTCTTCGAGCACTTTTGTAAGTTCTTCGATCGGTTCAATGAAATGAATCCTATTCTCACGTCGAATGGCGAAGTAGCAGCTTGCAATAGAAATACATATCGTTATGGCTAGTCCAGTGAGATGGGCGTACGCTCCGCCGGGTACGTACAACTTAAACGTGAGCAATGCACCAACTAAACAGCTAAGAGGTATTAACATCAGCTCATACCTTCTCTTAAAAAGGAAAAATTGTTGGAGCAGCTCGCGTTGCCGGAATACATAGTCATGGACAGATGATCGCTCGCTATTTATAATCTTATTACCAGCGAGAGATTTGAACCTTGATAACAAAGTCTTTGTGAAAGGAACGAAAATCAAAATGCCGAAGACTGAAGGTATTACGGTGTAGATATCATTCCAATACTTGACGATCACATGCGATAACAAAGCATAGACAATGATCTGCAGCGTAAAGGATGCCCAGAAGTATTTTATCGCAATCCGTGTGTGCTTTGAAACACGCTGTTTCACCACTTTTTCCATCGTTGGGGAATCGACAACTGCAGGTGCCTGGATGCCGGTAGCCCATCTTTTCTTTAGATCATCTAGCTCTTCCATGGT
>Ga0193753_10001754_pt1 | contig 18179 bp, 15 predicted proteins | sample H1c2metaG_FD_144925 | JGI IMG/M metagenome (GOLD analysis project Ga0193753, IMG submission 144925) | Soil microbial communities from a riparian zone of the East river system, Colorado, United States - H1c2 | ecosystem: Environmental > Terrestrial > Soil > Riparian zone | place: USA: East...
CTATTCATCTATCCGGGATGACGAGCCGGTTCACTGTGGCGATATGCTGCTCCGGATAGATGAATAGCCACCTCCAGTCCAACGATACCACCTGCACTTCCAGTGGCCGCACCGAGGATTCGATGGGGCGCGCGGGATCAAGTCGATGCGATCCGACCCATGCCACTCCTCCGAGAAACAAAACGACAAGCGCGGGAATCGCCCACACGATGACTTCCAGCTTGTCCGAATAGGCCCAGGTGGGCCGATAAAGCGCGGCATGATTGGACGCGCGGAACCACCAGGCAAACCACAAGGTGGCCAGGATGGTGGGCACGGCGATCAGGAGCATGATGCCGAGCGCGTCAAGCAGAATGAGCCGCTCTCCATCCGCGATCGGACCTTGCGGATCAAGAATGCCTTGCGTGCAGCCGCCAAGTGCAGCGGTAACGCACAAAAGTAACGCTAATGCTCGGAGGCGCATCGCAACCCTCCTTCGCGCCTTTCATTGCAAGCGATTTTTGTGGCCCGCGAAAGAATCATTGCCTGGTCGAAGCTACGCACTCCATCGGTGTAGGTGAGCAGCTTTGTCGGCCATTCGTTATTGCTATTGCTGCCCAATAGCGCCGCGAATAGAAGAAACAAATAGAAAATGGAAAATGCAAATAGACGCTGGGCTGCTCGTCGATCATTTTGCGCGCTTTTGCGCAAAAGCCATGCGAGCCTTACGAAAATGCTCCCGCAAGCCACAGCCACCACGCCATACATCGCTCCGGCGATCCCAACCACCCAGGGCAATACTGACGCCGACACCAAAAGAATACTGTAAATCAGAATCTGCTGAGTTGTGGCAGCTCTTCCGGCAACGACCGGCAGCATCGGCACACCCGCACGGTCATATTCCTCTGCTCGGTTTATGCAGAGTGCCCAGAAGTGCGCCGGCGTCCACAGAAAAATGATGAGAAAGAGAACGAGAGGCTCCAGCCCAATGTCGCCGGTGGCGGCAGCCCAGCCGATAACAGGTGGAAAAGCGCCGGCAGCGCCGCCGATAACGATATTTTGAGGCGTGCGCCGCTTCAGCCAGCACGTATATACAATGATGTAGAAGAAAATGGTAACAGCGAGCAGTGCTCCCGCCAACATATTGAGGGCGGCGGCAAGAATTGCCACCGCGCAGCAAGCGAGGCTCAGTCCAAACACGAGCGCCTCCCGGCGGGATATTTTCCCGCGCGGTAATGGGCGCCCGGCGGTACGAGCCATCCGTGCGTCGATGTCGGCGTCGTACCACATATTGAGCGTTCCTGCGGCGCCGGCCCCGGCGGCGATGGCAAGAAGAGCGATCAACTGATGGACTAAGTCGAGATGGACCGGAGCAATCAGGAGGCCGACGAGTGCAGTGAAGACCGCAAGCGACATGACGCGCGGTTTCATCAGTTCAATGAAATCGCGAACCCGCGTCATCGAATTGGGACGTGAATGAAATTGGAGAGTTGAGGAGTGGGTGGCAACTGCCTTCATCGACCTTCATCCTTTCAGAACCGGTCGCAATAGCGGGCCCGACCCGCCTCTTGCGCTCCTGCGCCTCTTAGACTTGCCGATCATGGGCGATGGATGAGAGGAAGGATTGAATGGCCGCAACGCATTGAGGATCGTGCTGCGTTAAAGCTTGCCCAGAGTCGGACGGTGCACGCAGAGCTCCGAGGCGGCCTGTACCAGTGTCTAAACAGCCGTCCGCACGGGTTCTTTGAGATGCTTATGCTAAATTCGTTCTATTCACGTCAGAATGGTCCCAGACAGACATTCATGAATTGCTACAATTGAAGGGCGGCGATCTGTACCGTTTCAGCTGCGCTTGCGGCAGGATGGGTTTAAAACGGCATTCGCGCGGCCGAGATTGTTGGCGCAATGGGCGTTACCACTCCATCAAGTCGAAAACCTTTCCCGGCGAAAGCGAGAGCTAGGCATGATTGAACAGATAATCGATGCTCGACGCCGCAACTTGGGAAATTTTGAGGTCGGACGATTGTTGCCCTTCTCCGGAGGACGCATGGTTGGCCCCTTCATTTTTTTTGACCATATGGGCCCGGTAAATCTGCCCCAGGGGCTGTCCCGCGACGCGGACGTCCGGCCCCATCCTCACATCGGGCTTTCCACCGTTACCTATATGTTTGCGGGCGAGATTATGCACCGCGATTCTACGGGCATAGAGCAAGCATTACGCCCTGGCGAGATGAACTGGATGATCGCTGGTCGCGGCGTCACCCATTCCGAGCGCTTCGAAAAGGCGCGGCGCGAAGGGGGACCTATGCACGCAATCCAATCTTGGGTCGCGCTGCCTGACGGCATGGAGGAAATAGATCCGGAGTTTTTTCATCACGAGAACGCCGATCTGCCAGTGCACCAGGAAGGCGGCCTTTGGCTGAAGTTGTTAGCGGGCGAAGCCTTCGGCCTGCGCGCGGCGGTGAGAACTCACTCACCACTATTCTATGCCCATGCCATACTATCCGCAGGCGCACACTTTGCTCTGCCCCATAACCATCCCGAACGTGCTCTCTTCCTGCTTTCCGGCGCAGTGGAAGCGAGCGGACAGCCCATCATGCCCGGTCAAATGGCGGTCTTCGGTACCGGAGATGCCGTGGTATGGGCGAGTGTACCTAGTGTAATGATGCTCCTTGGGGGTGCGCCGGTTGGAAAGCGCTTTATCGAATGGAATTTCGTCTCCTCTTCGCGCGATCGGATAGCCCAGGCTAAGGCGGATTGGCGCGCCATGCGGATGAAGCTGCCGGACTTGGATGACGTGGAGTATACGCCTTTACCGTCCGACCCGGCGCCCGCGCCCAACACGATGTCTTAATGAAACACGCATTGGCCGAGAACTCGGTTGTCGGAATATGGGAGCCATGTCACAGCGGGACTGATCCCAACAGAAGCCCACGATAACGACGAAAATCGGCATTATCGCCGGTGTCACTTAGCGGAAGCCGCGGGCACACGAATTATTTCATGGCCCGCATCAGGGTCGACAGAATCCCCCGTGATCAACCGCGCAGCTCGCTCATAAGTCAAATAGGTCCATATCCAATCCGCAGTCGCGATGAAACGGTTTCGGAATCCAACCAGAAAGTAAATGTGTGCGATTGACCATAGGAGCCAAGCCGGAAAGCCCGCGAGGCGCACGACGCCGAAGTCGATAACCGCAGCGTTACGGCCTATGGTTGCCAGACTACCCATGTTTCTATAACCAAATGGTTCTAGTATCTCGCTGCCAGCCAGTTTTGCTTTGATCGCTTTAGCTACATAGGCTCCCTCCTGCTTCGCAGCGGTCGCGAGTCCTGGCACGGATGTGCCGTCCCTACGTTTTGCGCTTGCAGTATCACCAATCACAAACACGTTATCGTGGTTGGGTATCGTCAGTTTCGGACCAACGATCGCCCGCCCTGCTCGATCAGCAGGTGACCCCACCCACAGGGCGGCCGGAGATGCTGCGACGCCGGCAGCCCAGACGATGGTATGAGTTGGGACGCGCAATCCGCCAACGACGACGCCTTCCGCGTCGCACTCGGTCACTGGCCTTCCCAACATCGCCTCAACGCCAAGTTTTTCCAGACGTTTTTGGGCCTCCATGGACAGTTCCGGCGGGAATGTCGGCAGCAACCGCGCTCCCGCTTCGATCAGCAAAACGCGCGCTATGCTGGGGTCAAAGTTGCGGAAATCTTTGACCAAAGCGTGGCGCGCAATCTCAATGATCTTGCCAGCCAGCTCGACTCCTGTTGGCCCTCCTCCAATAACGACAAAAGTCAACAGCGCGTTCCGCGTAATTTGATCGGTCGCTTCCTCCGCCCGCTCAAACGCCAGCAATATTCGACGGCGTATCTCTATCGCGTCGTCAAGGGACTTCAGGCCTGGAGCAAAACGCTCCCACTCATCGTGCCCAAAGTAAGAGTGCCGGGCTCCGGTCGCCAACACGAGATAGTTGTAACTGATCCGCTGAGCGCCGAGCAGAACCTCCTGCCGCGCCAGATCCACGCCTGTTACTTCGTCCAGCAGCACCTTGGTATTTTTCTGGGCCCGCACGATCGCCCGTATCGGCGCCGCCACCTGAGCCGGCGACAGGCCCGCTGTGGCGACCTGATAGAGCAATGGCTGAAATAAATGATAGTTGCGGCGGTCGATCAGAGTGACATTGGCGGCGGTGTGAGCGAGTGCCTTCGCCGTCGCCAAGCCTGCGAATCCCGCACCTACAATGACCACCCGGGGCCCGTCATTGCTCATCGTTGATCCATTGATGACCGTGGTCAAGCGTGCTTCGCACGAATTTCGAGCAAACCCAACAGCATTTCGTCGCGTTCCGCTTCCAGCTCGACAATCGAGCGGGATCCGACTTCGGCATGAACACCCTCGATCAACTTCTTCTGGACCTCAGGTGTTAATTCTGGCTGACCGAGGACTTTCCACCAGGCCGTCATTGGACCGGTGAATTGCTGGAAAAAATGCTCGATACCTCCTTGGCCACCGCCCAGATGATTCAGCATCAGCTGACCCATTAAACCCCAACGCAAACCCGGGCCCCAACACAAAGCCGTATCCACGTCGCTTGCGCTCACGACTCCCTCGGCGACAAGGTGATAGACTTCGCGAGCCAACGCTGCCTGCAGGCGGTTCGCGACATGGCCGGGCACCTCTTTCAGGAGCCTTACGGTTTGTTTTCCCAGTGCCGTGTAAAACTCTGACGCGCGGCGAATCGTATCCTCAGAGGTTTTGGCGCCGCCAACGATTTCGACCAACGGGATCAGATGCGGCGGATTGAACGGATGCGCTATGACGCAGCGTTCGGGATGATTGGCGCAACCGGACTGGATCTCGCTCATTGTCAAGCCGGAGGAGCTCGAAGCAATGATGACATCAGGTGGGAGCAATTCATCCAACTGCTTGTAAAGTGTTTTCTTGAAATCAATTTTCTCAGGCCCATTTTCCTGGACCAAATCTGCCCCTTTTACCGCCGTCGTGAGATCTGACACGAACTTCAGGTTTTCCTGCGAGGCCTTATCTGAGAGACCCAGGCGTTCCAGCGCAGGCCAGGCCGCGCGCACAAATTTTCGAAGCGCTTCTTCGGCGTTCGGTGCCACATCGGTTGCGACGACCTGAAGGCCTTTTGCGAGGTAAAGAGATGCCCAACTGGCGCCGATTACGCCGGTTCCAATGATGGTGATCTGCCGAATGGGCCTGTCCACAGTCATGCTCAATTCTCCTTTGATCCGAATTCAGCGAAGGCAATGCCAGTCACATTGCCCTGAACAAATTGCAGTACCCGTTTGTCCGTGCCGTCGAGATGGGCGGAATAAACGTTTCCCCCGAGATCGGTCATGAACATGGTGTTGCCTTTGACGTCGAGCGCGATGCCTATCCCCTCCATGAGATGCCCGAAGACGATCTCGGGGGCGCGGTCTTCCGGCTTGGCGTCAATCGGTGTGCGGTTTACCGTATTACCCCGGGGCGGATCGCCACGATCGGTCCAATAAAGCACCCGATTTATGGTATCGAGTTCTAGGTCGATCGGCTCGGGCAGCTTGTCGAGCCACACTTCCACATCCCGCCGGTCAACGGCCGTGGCGCCCGCCGGCATTTCGATGTTTGCCCGGCAGATCCGCCCGAGCCCAGCATTGTCCGGACCTTTTTGGGTCCAATACATGTAACCAGATTTGTGATCCAAGGTGATGCCCACACACCAACGGGTTTGGTCCTGACTATCAGCCGAGCCTTCTCCGGTTCGGATAAGCGTCTCGGCCTTGGAGCCGTCCAGATTGGCGCGCATCACACGCATTCCCTCCCGATCACACCAGTAAAGTTTGCGGTTTGCCTTATCGAGATGCAGTTGCTTGGGGGTATGCGTCACACCGGCTGGAATGACCGTCACGTGGTTCTTGCCATCGATGTCTACGCGTTCAATGGAGCCGTCATCGAGGTTAGGCATACCCATATTCGTCCAGTAAATGTGACCCTTTTCAACATCCACCACGATCCCGTCAGGAATACGGCCATCTGCAGCGATGAGCTTGCGGTCCGAACCGTCGGTATTCATCGAATAGACGTGGCCGGCACTTACTTCGAGATAAAATAATCGGGCAACAGTGCCTTTTACCCGACGGACGACTTTTGCCTTTGTGGAACTGGAAGTCACAATTCTTCTCCTTTTTTCGACGCGGAAGTGCATTTGCCTTTCATGCTCCTGTGAAATGGGCCGGGCGCCTTTCCAGGAATGCTGCAAATGCTTCCCTGGCGTCATCCGTTTGCACCAGTGCACTAAACTCTTCGTTCTCCGCTTTCACTGCGGCTCTGAGCTGATCGCGAAAAACCCGCTTCATTAATCTTTTGCTCGCCCGCAATGAACCGGCGGGCTTCTGTGTCAGCTTGCGCACGGTCTCTTCGGCGGTGGACATGAGATCCTGGTCAGGCACGACCTGCGTGACAAAACCGAGGCTACAGGCGCGGTGGGCATCAAAGGCTGCCCCCAGCAGTATCAATTCAGCCGCTTGGACGTAGCCAATCATTGCCGGGACAGAACAACTTGCACCAAATTCTGGCGTTACCGCCAAATTGACGAATGGCATCTGAAAGTGTGCGCTTGTGCCTGCATAGACAAAATCGCAATGCGTCAGCATGGTAGTGCCCCCGCCGATGGCTGCTCCGTGCACAGCCGCAACAATCGGTTTATCGAAGTCAATCAAAACGTTCATCAACTGGGCTTGGGGAGAGTCCCCGGGACCAGGCGGATTTTTGATAAAATCCTCGATATCGTTCCCGGCGCAGAATGAGTCTCCAGAGCCATGCCAAAGTATTGCCCGGGTGTGTTCATCCCTAGCTGCTTTGTCGAAGATAGTTGCGAGGGCCGAGTACATGCTGGACGTCATCGCATTTCGTTTTTCCGGACGGTTCAGCTCAACTCGCAGGACTGCCTCGGAATATTCGGTAACGATCTCATTCATGGTTTGGGCTCGTGCTAGCGGTTAACTTTGTGCGGGCGATGTCTTCTCTACGGAACGATCCGCTCCTTGACTCTTGGAATTGCGCCGCTGGTGCGCAGCCCTTCGATTGCGTCCACGTCGAATCCGAATTGCTTGAGAATTTCTTCGTTATGCTCACCGATCTCGGGTGCGCGCTTTGCGCGAACCTTGACTACCCCCTGCACCTGGATGGGGCTGCTGATTGTAGAGGTCAGTTTGCCGCCTGCCCCGTCGAGAGGAACGACGATCTCATTGGCGCGCAATTGAGGGTCATCGATTACCTCTTGCGGTCCGCGCACGGCGCCAAACGTCACATGCACGCCATTGAATATTTCGTACCAATGGGACATCGGTTGCGCGCCAAACACTTCGTCCAGGATCGTGGTGAGCTGCGGCATGTTGATCTTTAGATTCGCTGGATCAGAGAAGCGCGGATCTGTCAGGAGATCCGGCCGGCCGATAGCCTCGGCTATCGCCGCGAGCTTTTCGGGCATGACAATAAGAACGAACCACGTGCCATCGGACGCCCTGTACACGTTAAAGGCAGCGTTTGCCGGATTTCTGCGGTCATGAAGTTCGAAGAATTTTGCGTCACACAATGCCGCCTGGATCGAGACGCTCGCGGACCACACGCCTTGGGCAAGCAGGGATGTTGTAACGCACGATCCCCTGCCAGTACGCTCACGGCGGTAGAGCGCAGTAACAATTGCGGAATAGAGTCCCATAGCAGTCGCATTGTCGCCACTACCGGCCACTGGCCAGGTTGGGGGAAGGCCTGCGTCCCGGGTCATGGACAGCAACCCACTGCGAGCCCAGTATGATGTGATGTCGAAGCCTGGGAGATCGGCATCCGGCCCTTTTTGACCGAAGCCTGTCACGTCGGCATAGATCAGCCGCGGATTCCATTGCACCACATCGTCATATTCCAGTTTCAAGCGCTTCCGGGCGGGATGCGGAGTGTTGACGATCAACACATCGGCCCACCGGATGAGCTTTTCCAAAACTGGCTGGGCGCCAGCTGATTTGAGGTCCAGTGCCATGCCGCGCTTGTTGCGGTTTGCCAAGTGCCAGGGATAAGGATCATGCGACTGAGGCTGTGGTGGAATCTGATGCCCATGTCTCCAAAGGTCGCCAGTTGGCGGTTCCACTTTGATCACATCCGCTCCAAAGTCGGACAGGATCACGGCGGCACTCGGACCGGCAATGAAGCTCGCCAGATCCACCACTTTGAGTCCAGAAAAGATATCTTCGCTTGCCATGACTATCTCCAGAAGGCGGAAAGAAAACTATCGGCCAGAGAATTTCGGGGCGCGCTTTTCGAGAAAAGCCGCCGTACCTTCTTTTTTGTCCTCTGTGGCAGCGCAAAGGCCGAAGTAGGACGCTTCGAGCAGCAGGCCCTCACTCTGACTGGTATCCAAGCCCTTGTTCACCGCATCGAGCGCGAACTTCACTGCGATTGGCGCGTTGGCAGCAATACTTCCCAGAATCGCTTCAGCGCGCGCTATGAGGCGGTCGACAGGGACAATTTCGTTGATAAGGCCGATGCGATAAGCCTCCTGCGCATCGATCATGTTTCCCGAAAGGATGAGATGCAGGGCGCGCCCCTTTCCGACCAGGCGCGGCAACCGCTGCGTTCCACCACCACCTGGCGGAAGCCCGAGCTTGACTTCCGGCTGTCCAAATTTCGCGGTTTCGACCGCAATTCTGATCGTACAGGCCATCGCGGTCTCGCAGCCGCCACCAAGGGCGAATCCGTTAATCGCCGCGATCACCGGCTTGCCCAGCCCCTCGATGAGGTCGAGAACCTCTTGTCCGAAGCGACTCGATCGCTGGGCTTCAAACGCCGTGACGTGAGCGAGCTCGGTGATATCCGCTCCGGCAATAAAAGCTTTGTCGCCGGCACCGGTGAGAATTACACCGCGAACCGATGCATCGTCACGCGCCCATTCAAATGCCGTTCGCAGATCACCCCAAGTCGGCGTGCTCAAGGCATTGAGAACCTTCGGGCGATTAAGCTTGACATAGGCAATGTCACCTTTTGTTTCATACAGCACATTTTCGAGGGTTAGTGTCACTGGGACGGTGGCATCCATCACACACTCCAATTGGCGAAGCTGATCACAAGCGCGATTTCCAGAGCCCGGTTTTCGTCAAACAAATGCACTGAAGCCGGTAATGGCTTTGCCCACGATCAGATTCTGCATCTGGTAGGTGCCTTCGTAGGAATAGAGCGCTTCCGCATCCGCAAAAAATCGCGCGACCTTGTAATCGACGACTATGCCATTCGCACCCAGAAGCTCGCGCGCCCAGGACACGGTTTCGCGCATTTTGGCAGTACAGAAGGCTTTTGCGAGCGACGCGTGATGGTCGAGCAGCTTGCCTTCGTCATCCATCTGCGCGAGTCGCACCATCATGCACTGGCAAGCCGTCACATTGGCGAGCATTCGTGCCAGAAGATCCTGGACTAGCTGAAATGACCCGATCGGCCGGCCGAATTGTATGCGGGTCTGTGCGTAACGCAGCGCCGCTTCATAAGCGCCCATTTGGCAGCCCGTCGATGCCCAGCCAACCATATAACGCGTCATGCGAAGGACGCGCGCGGTGTCGCGGAAGGAATTTCCGCCTTGAAGACGGTTTTCCTCCGCCACTCGGCAATCCTTGAGTGTAATAAGCCCGTTCTGGACGACCTTCAGAGAGATCTTGTGTTCGATTTTTTCAACGCTGAATCCAGGCGTGGTCTTGTTTTCGACAATGAATCCCTTGACCTGATTGTCGGACACGTCCTTCGCCCAAATGATAGAAACATCGCACCAGGTTGAATTGCCGATCCATTTCTTTTGACCGTTCAGGATCCAACCGTCGCCATCGCGTTGGGCGGTGGTGGTCAGGCCTCCCCCTGATCCAGATCCAACGTCGGGTTCGGTCAGTCCAAAGCATCCAATCATTTCTAACCGCGCCATAGGGGGCAGCCACTTTTGCTTCTGTTCCTCCGAACCAGCCAGGTAGATGGAACCCATGGCAAGGCCAACGTGAACGCCAAAGAACGTGCAAAACGAAGCGTCGGTGCGGGCCAGCTCCATCGCGATCAGCCCGAATAGCTTTTGCGTGCCACCCCGGCAGCCATAGCCTTCGAGGCCGAGGCCGCCGATATTCAGTTCCTTGAATGCGGGCAGCAGCTCAAATGGAAAAGCATCCTCGGCCCAGTATTTGTCGATAACGGGAGCGACCTTTTCCTCCATGAACGCGCGAACTTGCTTCAAGAGCGTGAGCTCTTGAGGATTAAGCGTCTCAGCGTGTTCGTAGAAATCGCTGTTTGGTGTAGGAAGAAATTTTGACGGCTTGACATCCGGCTTGGATGTCGCCTGGGAAGGCGCCATTTCGGTGTCTCCAGCTTGGGTTTCGCAATACCCATGTGCCGACGGAACGGCATCTGGGATCACGACGACCCTATGCTGAGGCGACCAATGTGTATTTGATGGAAATCCCCTGACTTGAATGAGTTTGCGATGTTGTCTCGTCTCGGTGGACAAGGTGCACGCAGGCGTGCGGTCAAGCCCTGGACACGTTTCTGAACAGGAATTAATGCCGCTCGAAACACTGCAGGGTGGCGCGGGTGGAGCCGGACGGCCCGATTGCAACGCTACCAATGAATTCGGCGAACAGAAGCGCGCCAGAATCAATCAAACAAATGGAGAGTGGGTTTCATGCAGCCACTTTCACACGTTCGGCTGCCAGAGCTTCGCGCACCTTCGGCCTGCTTCTTACTCGATCCATAAAAGCGCGCAGATTTGGAAAGGGCGTGAGGTCGACCTTTGCGTAAGGTGACCAGTTTACGATCACAAACAGATAGGCGTCAGCCGCTGTGAATTGTTCGCCTGTCAGATGGGGTCCCTGGTCCATCAGATAGCCCTCCACCAGGGCAAGACGCCTGGCGATATTGTTGCGTGCGATCTCCTGTATGGGGGCGCCATATTCTGGATGAAATAGCCAGGGGCTGTACATCTTGTGCAATTCCGTGGCGATGAAATTGAGCCAAGCCTGGAGACGATACCGCTCCAGCATTCCGGCCGGAGGCATCAGGCCGGACTGCGGGTTGAGATCGGCAAGGTACTGGACAATGACCGCGCCCTCGCTCAGCAGCGAGCCGTCATCAAGCTGCAGGACAGGCACATAACCAGTAGGGTTGATCTGAACGAAATCGGCGCCGCTTGCCGTCATATGCAGCGTTTTGCGAATGTCTACCCGCTCCAGTTCGAGCGAAAGGCCTGCCTCGCAGGCGACGATATGGGCTGCGAGCGAGCAAGTGCCGGCGGAATAATAGAGTTTCATGGCAGTGTCATGGCTCTTTTTGCGCGGTTGCGATCAGGGGTATCGATCAGGATGGGGTGCCAGGGACACCTCCGTTTTAATGCATCGCGTGTTGGCAGCCCCGCCGAGCTGTTCGCGGCAATGTTCAAGCTTGCACGACGCAGAATCGATGCAGGCTCGTCGCCATTTCGTCGCGCTCCGCTTCCAGCTCGACAACCGAGCGAGACTCAACTTCGTCATGACTGCGATCGATCAACTTCGTCAAAAACTTCGAGGTCGGTATCCCGCAATGCCCCGTGTTGACCGAACAGAATCTCGATTACGGCGAGCCTATTCCGAAGGACCCAAAATGTATTTGATGGAATTATTCTAACTTGAAAGTGCGTGCGGAGAATCGCCCTGGAAGTAGACACGCGTACCTCTGTGCGCGCACTTTTCCTCTGCTGGCCATGCTTTGGCCCACTGGTTTATACCAAGGTATAATGGCAAAAGCCGCCGATTGGATGGACAATAGCTTTTCACTCAGAGTCCTGATCAGGCGTTCACAGGGCCTATGCAGAATGCACCGATGGCAAAAGAGGCTATTATCGCGGTCGTGGACGATGATGAAGCCGTACGCTTAGGTTTGTCTTCCCTGCTCCGATCGCTTGGCTATGTCGTGATGACTTTTGCCAGCGGACAGGATTTTCTGCGGTCACCGCATCGCGGAGACGTATCGTGCCTCGTCTCGGATATTCAGATACCCGGAATGTCCGGGCTTGAGTTACATGACCGGCTCGTGGCCACCAACACACCGATTCCCACCATCCTGATCACCGGCTACCCGGACAATGAGGCACGCAAACATGCCCTGGATGCCGGCGTCCTCTGCTATCTGAAAAAGCCGCTCGTTTATGACGAGCTACTCGCCTGTATCAAGACGACCCTTAGTCAGCATGGCGCATAGACGCGCCGCCGGCCTTGCCTGCAGGGCTGTAAGGGGCTATCGCGCCGGCCGCGCTGAGTTTGTCGCACATGCGCGCGAGATCGGGTAGCGAGGCCGCTTGCATCTTACGCATCGCCCGGCCCCGATGAACCTTCACCGTAATTTCGCTGAGCCCGATCTCCACGGCAATCTGCTTGTTCAACTTCCCCTTGACCACCTGCGACACGACCTCGCGCTCCCTTGCGGAAAGCGACTGATATCTGAGCTGCAGTTCGGCTACGCCTTTTTGACTCTCCAGCCAGGCACTATGTTTGGCGAGAGCCGCGCGGATGGCATCAAGCAAGTCCTCTTCCCGAAAGGGTTTGGTGAGGAATTCCACAGCGCCTTCCTTCATCGCCTGTACGGTCATTGGGATATCACCGTGGCCAGTCAGGAATATAACCGGTAGCCCGACATGACTTGAAGACAGCTTCTTTTGAAAATCGAGTCCACTTTCACCAGGAAGGCGTACATCAAGAATCAGGCACGCCGGGGCCTCCAGCCGCCCAATACTCGAAAGTTCAGGTATGGACGCGAATGTCCTAACACCCAGGTCAACCGAACGGAGCAAGCTTTCAAGCGCCGCCCGCACGCCGGGATCGTCGTCAACAATGAAGACAGTCGGCTGCATCGAGATAGCCTTTTTTGACGCTGCTTAACTGTTCCTTGCAGGCTAATGTATTCCAGAACGTTAGGAAAGCGCCGTCTATGATACCTTGGTATAGTGGGACCTGGGCAGTCCCATGACAGCCAATTCCGGCATTGCTGCCGGAATCCACAGTTCCGAAGACATCCGCTAAAGGGTGATGCTCGCCTCCATCTGGATTGACGTGCGGGCGGGCGAAGCCAACACCGGGCACATCATCTGGCAGTGCAGGAATGAATTCGTTCCACCAGAAGCCGGCGCTCTTCTAACAAGTCGAATAATTTATCGATGCCCAATGCCTTAATTTGAAAAGTCACCAATTCAATTGCCAATGCAAGATCTTCAAGTTTGGTGCAGATCTCCGCAACACATTTTCCATCACCGTCCAGAGATACAGCGCTCACAGTCCCGCGGGCTCTCTCCATAAATTGCTGCGACGTTGCATAGGATAATATGTTGGATGCCGATAGGCCCTCGTTCGCTGGCGGTGTCGGTGGAAAATCTGGCTCGACGACTGCACTACTCGGGAGGGGTGAAGAATACTTGACTTCATCCTGTTTCGAGAGCGACGCGGTGAAACAATATCCGCGTCCCGGCACGTTGATTATATAGGTGGCTTCTCCGCTGCCTAACGCTTTGCGCAGGACGGCCATCTGGAAGCGTAGGTTGCCTTCGCCCACATAAGTGCCAGGCCAAACAGCTTCCAACAGTGCGCGATGGCTGACGACCTGCCCGGCATGCTCCAACAGATGGACAAGAACGTCGAAGGCTCGGCTTCCAATACGCACGACTTCGCCGTTTCGCTCCACCAACCTGCGTGCGCGCGTGACGCGGAAAGGTCCGAAAGAAATGACCCAGCTGGTCTTTATATCGCCATCCGCCATCGCCGGATGGATTGGCGGCGGCCTGTGGGCTGGTTCTGCCAGAGGATCGACCAACCGGACCTGACGGGATTGGTAGCTCCTCATTTGGTCAGGCTTTCGCAATGGCTGAGAAGAGAAGACGGCCCCGGCGCTCTACGGGGGGAGAAGAGCGCCGGGGCCCTCGGCCGGTCGTGTCGGGGTGCAGGACGAGCCGATTAGGATATGCCAACCGATGTGCACGTGTGCCCGTTTTGACAGGCCGGTTCTGCGGGAATGCCGTCAAACGGATATTTGTTCGAACCATGTCCCCTCCCAAGGCAGCGAATGCCAAAAAGCAGACAGCTCAAAGGTAATTAGGCCGCGAGGCTTTTCCAATTGAACTTAGAGTGGGTTCAAAGATCGAAAAGTCTGAGCGCGTTATACGTTGGTATAGTCCTGATAGCAGCGGCACCACCAAAGGTTTGCGCGTTGATTGACAGGGTATACTCACAAGCGCAGAATTCCTCCGCACCGCAAAGGTCCGAACGAGGGGGCAGTTGTGAGCACACCACTTCCAGGCTCACGCCATTCCGGTCTGATTGCCCTCTGTCTTGGCGCCCTGGCGCTGAGTTCCTGCCCTGTCGCCGCTGCGGGTGCAGATGAAACACCGGCCTTGCAAAAGAACGCCGCCGTTATCTCGCCGGAACAGGTCACCGTCACCGGCACGCGGCTTGGCAAGGCGGCAACGGGCCAGGACGTACACGTCTATGATACACCGCGCATCGAAGAAAGCGGTCAATCCACCGTCACAGATTTCCTCGACACTCTGCCTGAGGTCTCGCTCAATTCCGTGGAGTCCTCAGCCCTTGCAACGACCGTACGGCTGCGCGGCGCCATTTCGGGCTCGGCGCTTGTTCTGATCAATGGGCGGCGCACCCAGGACGTGACCGGGAGCGCTGCGACCGCCGGATTCTTCGACCTCAACACAATTCCGCTGCCGCTGGTCAAGCGCATCGAAGTGCTGCCCACCGGCTCCTCTGCGATCTATGGCGGCGACGCCCTGGCTGGGGTCGTCAATGTCGTGCTCAAGTCGGATTTCACGGGCTTTACCGCCGATGCGGGATATAAATTCGCCAATAACACCGACGAGAAGGTTTTTTCGGGGGCGGCGGGATGGAAGGCGGGGGCTTTCAGTTTATCGGTCCTCGGCAGCTACAGCGATCGTAGTCCGCTATACGGCAGGGACCGGGCGATCACCGCCAACCCGGATTATCGCCGCTTCGGCGGCCCCAATCTCGGCAGCCAATTCTTTGGCGCGCCGGCGAACGTCTCTTCGGTCTTCGGCAATCTGCCTGGCCTCAACTCCAGTTTTGCCGCGGTTCCAGCGGGAAGCTCCGGCATCGGCCTCACGCCGGCGGATTTCGCCGCCACCGCGGGCATGCAGAATACGGGATCTTTCACGTCCTACCAAACGCTTGTTCCCCAATCCAAACGGGGTGGCGTCTTTGCCAGCGCGAATTATCGTTTCGAAGCCGGCGTGGAGCTGTTTGCAGAGTTACTATGGTCCAAATACAGACTGAACAGCGTGTCCACGCCGGCATTTCTGCAACTGGCCAACGTGCCCGCTTCCAATCCATTCAACCCCTTTGGCACGGCCGTGAACGTTTCGGGCATCGCGCAAGGCGCACAAAGCCTGTCGCGCCTGACCTTCGATGATGATTACTTGCGGCCACTGGTCGAGGCACGCGGAGAGTTTGCAGATTGGCGTTGGGAGCTGACCGCCATGGACTCGCGGGACACGGGCGCGTTCGACATTTACGGCCAGCCGAACACTGTTTCGCTCAATGCCGCGCTGGCGTCCTCCAACCCAAGCAGCGCCCTCAATCCTTTCGTCGATGGACCGATGGCCAGTCCTGTTCTGCTCGCCTCGATTTATTCGAATGCGATCCTTACCAATTTCACGGGCCATGCGGACATCGTGAACGGCTTTGTGCGCGGGCCGCTGATGGAACTCCCCGCAGGTTCGGTGGACGCGGTGCTTGGCGGAGAATATGAGCACAGCAAGCTGAGCCGTGGCTTTGAAACAAGCCGCGAGGTCAAGGCCGTTTTCGCGGAATTCAAGGCGCCTGTTCTCTCGCGGACGAATGATCAAGGCGCAAAAGGAGAACTTCTCACCCTCCAGCTTGCCGGCCGCTACGACGATTACAGCGATTTCGGCTCCCAGAAGACGTGGCAGGCGGGCTTCGAACTCCAGCCCTTGGACGGTATCCTGCTGCGCGGCACCCATGCCACGTCGTTCAAGCCGCCAACGCTTTACAACCTTGCCGCGCCGTCCCAGAGCAGTGCAATCTTCCCTCTGACCGATCCGCTGCGAAATGGCCAGCCCGTGATCGTGCAAGCGACTACGGGCGGAAATCCGCATCTCAATCCGACCACCGGCACATCGAGCACACTGGGTATAGCCTGGTCTCCGCTTTCCGATCTCAACCTATCGATGACAGGCTGGTGGCTGAACATCGAGAACGCGATCAACCTTCCCAATCCACAATATATCGTCAATAACGACTCGCTCTATCCGGGGCGGGTGATACGTGCGCCCGCGCCGCCGGGCAGTGTGGGGCAGATCACCTCGGTAGATTATTCCTATGTCAACTTCGGGGCGATGCGCGAGGCGGGTGTCGACCTGAACGCCGATTGGGCGTTCAGCACAGAGTTTGGCAAATTCACGCCCGCGATCGCCGCGACCTATATGACCGAGTTCGATGGCGCCAGCACGCCTGGCGCCTCCACTGTGAGCCGCCTGTCGCGCGCCAATAACGACGGCATTTTCGCACCGCGATGGAAAGGGATGGCATCAATCGGCTGGGCGCCCGACCAGCCGTTCAGGCTGTGGTTGGCCGGCCGCTATATCGGTCCTTATGTCGACTACACGCCGCCGCGCAGGATCGGGAATGTGTGGTATCTCGATGCGAGCATTGAGGTCGATCTGGTGCGTGCCTTCGATATCGATGAGCCGCCGCTGAGTGGCGTGAAGCTGCTGGTCAGCGGGACAAACCTCACCGACTCGCTGCCACCCTATTCCACCTATTTTCGCGGCTATGACGTCTATAACTACGATCTGGTTGGGCGGACCATCTTTCTGCGCCTGCAGTTGCAAGACTGATGCGCATCAAAAAGCAAATTGTCCGCAATCTCACGCTCGCCGGCATCCTGTCGCTGTGGTGCGCGCGGGCGCTGGCGCTCGACGCGACAGTGGATGCGAGCCAGTACGGGCATACGGCCTGGAAAATCCGCGATGGATTTTCCCGGGGGATAGTCACCGCCTTCGCCCAAACACAAGACGGCTATTTTTGGCTAGGCACGGAGGCGGGGTTGACGCGTTTTGACGGCATCCGGAGCCTGCCGTGGCAGCCGCCGAGCGGTTCGCCGCTTCCCGATAGCCGCATTCGCGCGTTGCTCGCCGCGCGCGATGGCACCCTCTGGATTGGGACCTGGACAGGTCTCGCACACTGGAACGGAAAGAAGCTCGTCATTCATCCGCGATTCCGCGGCAGTGCGATTAACGCGCTGGTTGAAGACCGCGAGGGAACGCTGTGGGTCTCCGCAACCTCCGCCACCACCGCACTGATCTGCGCCCTCCAAGGCACAAAGACGGAATGCGAGGGCGAGGACGGCAGTCTGGGCGCTGGCGGACCGATGCTGTATCAAACCCAAGACGGCGCGCTGTGGGCTTCCATGTTCAGCGATCTGTGGCGCCGGCGCCCCGGCGGACCGAAACATTATTCCCTGCCGGAATCGACCCCAGGCTCGTACCAACAATTGAGCGAAAGTGAAACGGGCACGATTGTGGTCCTCACGCTCAATGGAATCTGGCAGGTCGTCAAGGACAAAGTCGAAGCATTTCCATTCTCCGGATTGCGCCAGCCTATACATCCTACCAACGTATTGCGTGACCGGGATGGTGCTTTCTGGATCGGAACTTTAGGCGAAGGGCTGCTGCATGTTCATCAGGGCCGCGTAGACAGGTTCGACCGCTCCGATGGTCTTTCCGGCGATACGGTTGCAAGACTGTTTGAAGACCGTGAAGGCAACATCTGGGTTACGACAACCGAAGGTCTGGACCGTTTTCGCGCGCTTCCCGCCAGGACCTATTCGACGCGGCAGGGCGTGCCAGCTCTAGCGCCAGCCGTTCTGGCGGACAAGAATGGAAGCGTTTGGATTGCCGTCTATGGGAGGGGCTTGTACCGTTCCTGGGATGGCCGCCTGTTGGTGTATCGCGCGCCAAGCGAACGCGCGGCCCCGAACAGACCTTCCATGCCGGAGCAGCCGATCGCCCTGGAGGAGGTGGTCGTGCCGGGATTGCCGGAGCGCGCCCTGGCCTCGCTGTTTCGCGACCGCCGCGGGCGCATCTGGTATGGCGGCGGAGGGCGATCCTCAGG